>Ga0209614_1000206_pt1 | contig 54583 bp, 60 predicted proteins | sample BlaSprsedimmetaG_FD_185484 | JGI IMG/M metagenome (GOLD analysis project Ga0209614, IMG submission 185484) | Hot spring sediment bacterial and archeal communities from California, USA to study Microbial Dark Matter (Phase II) - Blank Spring... ...
GGGCGGGCGCGGGGGGCGGTTCTGCGGCCGCCTCGCGCGCGCGGGTCGAAACGAAGGTCGCGACGACGGTTTCGGTCTTGCGCTGCGCCTCGGCGATTTCCTCGATCCGTCTTTCCAGGGTCGGACGCGGATCGGTGCCCCCGGCGCGCTGCTGCTGGATCTGGCTCTGGCGCAGGGCATCCAGCGCCGCGCTCAGCCGCGCCGACTCCTCGCGAAGGATGCGCGCGCTGCGCATCGTGGCCGCGCCCACCCAGATCAGCGCAAGCGGCGTCACCATCGCCAGAAGCAGCAGAACGAAGCCCAGGGCGCCGGCGCCCCCGTCCGCCCCGCGCCCGAAGGCAAGGAAACTTCCCGCCACGGCCAGCCAGAGCACGGACAGGACCGCCGCCACGACATCCGTTGTCGTGATTCCGTTATCGCGGCCCGGGCGCGTGAAGCTTCCCGGGCCGAACGACTTGTCCTGCTTTTCCCAAGCCATGCAACGGCTCCCGCGTCCTCAGACGTAGCGGATCTTGAGCACCTCGTAGCCGCGTTCGCCACCCGGCGTGCGCACCTCGATGCTGTCGCCTTCCTCCTTGCCGATCAGCGCGCGGGCCAGCGGCGAATTGATGTTCAGCAGGCCCTTCTCGATATCTGCCTCGGCCTCGCCCACGATCTGGTAGGTCCGTTCCTCGTCCGTGTCCTCGTCGACCAGCGTCACGGTGGCGCCGAACTTGATCGGCCCGGACAGCTTCGCAGGGTCGATCACCTCGGCCCGGGACAAGAGCGTCTCAAGCTCCTTGATGCGGCCTTCGATGAAGCTCTGCTTCTCGCGCGCGGCATGATACTCGGCATTTTCCGACAGGTCGCCATGCTCGCGCGCCTCTGCGATCGCCCGGATCACGGCCGGACGCTCGACGGATTTGAGCGTCTTCAGTTCTTCATCCAGCGCGGAGTGGCCCGCGCGGGTCATAGCTATCTTTTCCATGGCACTCTTCGGCATTTAAAGAGAACAAGGCGGGCGCAAACTGCAGCCCGCCAGCGGTTGGGTTCCGGTTCACCTGAACCGAGAGCGGCGCGGATTGCAAGAGTGCATCACCAGCCGCAAGCGCCGTTCCGCCAAGCCTCCGGGGGCGTTCCGTTGCGCAATGCCGCTCTGCAGCGAAATCTTGTTGCGTTGCGATTGAACTGCCCCGCCGCCTGCGCTAACGGTTTGCGGTAGCATGACGTGGGGGCGGCGCCCGTGCCGTTCGAGAGGGGAAGTTCCATGGCCGAGATCGAACGGGAATCGATGGAATATGACGTCGTTATCGTGGGCGCGGGGCCTGCGGGCCTTTCTGCCGCGATCCGGCTCAGGGAGCTCGATTCCGATCTGTCCGTCGTGGTGCTTGAAAAGGGCTCCGAGGTCGGCGCGCATATCCTGTCGGGCGCGGTTCTGGATCTCATTGGCCTGAACGCGCTTTTCCCCGACTGGAAGGAACGCGGTGCGCCGGTCAGCGTGCCGGTTCGCGAGGACAATTTCCTGTTTCTCAGCGAAAAGGGCCAGATCCGGTTTCCCAACTGGCTGATGCCGCCCCTGATGTCGAACCATGGCAACTACATCGTCTCGATGGGCCGTGTCTGCCGCTGGCTGGCCGAACAGGCCGAGGAGCTTGGCGTCGAGATCTTCCCCGGCATGTCCTGTTCGGAAGTCGTCTGGGGTGAGGATGGCCGCCTTGCAGGCGTCGTCGCGGGCGAGTTCGGGCGGCAGGCCGATGGCACGCCGGGGCCGAATTACGAACCGGGCATGGAGCTGCGCGGCAAGTATGTCTTCCTTGCCGAAGGCGTGCGTGGATCGCTGTCCAAGCAGGTGATCGCGAAATTCGGCCTGTCGGAAGGCCGCGACCCGCAGAAATACGGCATCGGCATGAAGGAGATCTGGGAGATCGACCCCGCCAAGCACCGCGAGGGCACGGTCACCCACACGATGGGCTGGCCGCTTGACGGCAATGCCGGTGGCGGTTCGTTCATCTACCACGCCGAGAACAACCAGATCTTCATCGGTTTCGTGGTGCACCTGAACTACGAGAACCCGCATCTTTACCCCTACATGGAGTTCCAGCGATTCAAGCATCACCCGGTCGTGGCCGAGTTGCTGAAGGGCGGCAAGCGCGTGGCCTATGGCGCGCGGGCGATTTCCGAGGGTGGCTACCAGTCGATCCCGAAAGCGGCGTTCCCCGGCGGCGTACTGCTGGGCTGTGCCGCGGGGCTGGTGAACGTGCCGCGGATCAAGGGCAACCACAACGCGATGATGTCGGGGATCGAGGCGGCGACGGCCGCGGTCGCGGCGATCCGTGCGGGTCGCGCGGGCGATACGCTGGAGGATTACGACACCGCGCTGCATGCGGGCGCCATCGCCAGGGACCTGAAGCGGGTCCGGAACGTCAAGCCGCTCTGGTCGCATTACGGCAACCTGATGGCGACGGCGCTGGGCGGGTTCGACATGTGGATGGCCAACCTGACCGGCTGGAACCCGCTGGGCACGCTGCACCACGCCAAGACCGACGCCGCCCATACCGGAAAGGCCAAGGATTTTCCCAAGATCGACTACCCCAAGCCCGATGGCGTGCTCAGCTTCGACCGGCTGACCAACGTGGCGTTTTCCTTCACCAATCACGAGGAAAGCCAGCCCAGCCACCTGCGGCTGGCCGATCCGGCCCTGCCGATCCGGGTGAACCTGCCCGAATTCGCGGAACCCGCGCAGCGCTATTGTCCGGCGGGCGTCTACGAGGTGGTCGAGAAGGACGGCACCAAGGAATTCGTCGTCAACTTCCAGAACTGCGTCCATTGCAAGACCTGTGACATCAAGGATCCCAGCCAGAACATCACCTGGGTGACGCCGCAGGGTGGCGACGGGCCGAACTATCCGAACATGTAACATCCGTGCGACGGGGGCAGGGTTTCGGGGGGCGGTTCGGGGCGGCGGATTGCCTTGCCCGGCGCCGGGCTCTAGGTTTGTCCATATCAGTTGGAGTATCTCCTTGGCCGTCCGCCTTCCGCGTTTCGCCCTTCTCGCCGCTGTCGGGCTCTCTGCCCTGACATTGGCCGCCCCCGTCCGCGCGCAGGAGGGTCTTGCCGGGGCCTATCTGGCCGCGCGCCAAGCCAGCATGTACAGCGACTACGCCGAGGCGGCGCGCTATTTCGACGCCGCACTGGCGCGCGATCCGTCCAATCCGTTCCTCATGGAAAACGCCCTGACCGCCCATGTCGGACTTGGCGAGCTTGACCGCGCGGTGCCGATCGCGCGGCGTCTGGAAAGCGGTGGCCATTCCAGTCAGATCGCGAACCTCGTCATTATTGCCGAGCAGATGAAGCGCGGCGCCTGGGACGAGGTGCTGGCCGACATGGAGGCCGGGCGCAGTGCCGCGCCGCTGGTCGATGCGCTGATCCGCGCCTGGGCACGGTTCGGGCAGGGCCGCATGTCCGAAGCGCTGGAGGCCTTCGACGCGGCCTCTGCGCAGTCCGGGCTCAGGACGTTCGGGCTGTACCACAAGGCGCTGGCGCTGGCCGCGGCGGGCGATTTCGAGGGGGCCGACCTGATCCTGTCCGGTGAGGCCGAGGGGCCGTTGCGCGCGACCCGGCGCGGCGTGATCGCCCACGCACAGGTTCTCAGCCAGCTCGAACGCAATTCGGATGCGCTGGAACTGGTCGAGATGGCCTTCGGCAGCGAAACCGATCCCGGGGTGACCCGGCTGAGTACGCGGCTGGCTGCGGATGAGCCGCTGCCCTTCGATGTCGTGCGCGACGCGACCGAGGGGGCAGCCGAGATCTTCTACACCGTCGCGGGCGCGCTGAACGGCGATGCGATGGACAGCTACACGCTGGTCTATTCCCGGCTTGCCGAATACCTTGCCCCAGCCAATACCGATGCGGTTCTGCTGTCCGCCAACCTTCTGGAATCACAGGAGCGGTACGAACTTGCCATCGCCGCCTATGCCCGTCTCGGGGCGGAGGATCCGGCCTTCTACGCCGCCGAGCTCGGCCGCGCCGAAGCGATGCGCAAGGCGGGCGATATCGATGCTGCGATTGGGGTTCTTCAGGCGCTGGCCGCGGAATTTCCCGACATCGCCATCGTCCATGTGACGCTGGGCGACACGTTCCGCAGCCAGGAACGTTACGAGGAAGCGCGGCAAGCCTACGACGCGGCGATCGCGCTGTTCGACGAGCCCGCCCGCGGCCAGTGGATCGTCTACTACGTCCGCGGCATCACGCATGAGCGGCTGGACATCTGGGACAGGGCCGAGGCCGATTTCCTTCAGGCCCTCGAACTGGAACCCGATCAGCCGCAGGTGCTGAACTATCTGGGCTATTCCTGGGTCGAGATGAAGACCAATCTCGATCAGGCGCTCGACATGATCGAACGCGCCGTCGCCGCCCGGCCCGATGACGGCTATATCACCGACAGCCTGGGCTGGGTGCTGTACCGGCTGGGCCGCTACAACGAGGCGGTGCCGCATATGGAACGGGCGGCCGAACTGATGCCGGTCGATCCGATCGTCAACGACCATCTGGGCGATGTCTACTGGGCCGTGGGGCGGCGCAACGAGGCGCGGTTCCAGTGGCACCGCGCGCTGTCCTTCGACCCCGAGGAGGACGAGGCCAACCGCATCCGCCGCAAGCTGGACGTGGGGCTCGACAAGGTGCTCAAGGAAGAAGGGGCGCCGCCCCTGCATCCGGCCAATGACGGTTGAGGCCTTCGCGCCTGCCAAGATCAACCTGACCCTGCATGTCACCGGACAGCGGGCAGATGGCTATCATCTGCTCGACAGCCTTGTGGTCTTTGCCGATTGCGGCGACTGGCTGACGCTGGCGCCCGCCGACGATCTGACGCTGACCGTCACCGGCCCCCGCGCCGAGGGTGTTCCCACGGACGGGCGCAACTTGGTGCTGAAGGCCGCGGCGCTGTTCGGGCCGGGCCGGGGCGCAGCGATCACGCTGGACAAGCACCTGCCCGCTGCGGCGGGGATCGGCGGGGGCTCGTCCGATGCCGCGGCGGCGCTGCGCGGTCTTGCGCAACTTTGGGACATGGCCCTGCCGGAGCCGCAGGCGGTGCTGTCGCTGGGTGCCGATGTGCCAGTCTGCCTTGCGCCGCGGTCGCTGCGCATGCGCGGCGTCGGCGAGGAGATCACCGAGGGGCCGCGCCTGCCCGCGATGGGGTTGGTTCTGGTGAACCCGGGCGTCGAGGTGCCCACGCCCGCGGTGTTCAAGGCGCTGACCCGCAAGGACAACCCGGCCATGCCGCATCCGCCGGGCTGGGCAAGCGCTGCGACCATGGCGCATTGGCTGAAGACCCAGCGTAACGACCTGGAGGCCCCCGCAATGGTGTTGGCACCTGTGATCGGCACGGTTCTGAAGGCAATTGGCGCCAGCCCGGGCTGCCACATGTCCCGGATGTCAGGCTCGGGGGCCACCTGCTTCGGGCTTTTCGACACCCGCGCCGAAGCCGAGGCCGCCGCCGCGGCCCTGCGTGCCGAGAACCTCGGATGGTGGGTCGCCGCCGGCGAACCCTTCACTCTCTGACGTGAAACGGGATCAGCTGATCCGCGCCACCACGAAATCGGCCAGATCGCTCAACATGTCCCGGATCTCGTGATCGGGCAGGCAGTCCAGCGCCTCTTTCGCCCGTGCCGACCAGGCCAGCGCCTCAATCCGCGTCGCCTCGATGGCGCCGCGCCTGTGCATCAGGTCCAGCGCGTGTTCCAGATCACCCTCGCGCTGGTCGCCCTTGGCGATCGTGCGCTTCCAGAACGCGCGTTCCTCGTCATCGGCCGCAGCAACCGCCTTGATGATCGGCAGCGTCAGCTTGCGCTCGCGGAAATCGTCGCCGATATTCTTGCCGGTCGCCTTGGCATCGCCTGCCACGTCCAGCAGGTCGTCAACGATCTGGAAGCCCACGCCCAACGCATCGCCGTAAGTGTAGAGCGCGCGCACCTGATCCTCGGGCATGCCTGCGATTACGCCGCCGACCTCGGTCGCCGCTGCGAACAGCGCCGCGGTCTTGCCACGGATCACCTTGAAATAAACATCCTCGGTCGTCGCAAGATCGCGCGCCGCGGTCAGTTGCAGCACCTCTCCTTCCGCGATCACCGCGGCGGCGTTCGACAGGATGTCCAGCACCTGCAGATTGCCCGGCGCCACCATCAACTGGAAGGACCGCGCGAACAGGTAATCGCCGACCAGCACGCTCGACTTGTTGTCCCAGAGCAGGTTCGCGGTCGGCCGTCCGCGGCGCTGGCCGCTTTCGTCCACCACATCGTCATGCAACAGCGTCGCGGTATGGATGAACTCGACCGTCGCGGCCAGGTAGACGTGATAGGGCCCGTCATAGCCGCACATCCGCGCCGCCGCGATGGTCAGCATCGGGCGCAGGCGCTTGCCACCCGCACTCACGATATGCGCGGCCACCTCTTCGATCCGCGGGGCATGATCCGACCGCATCCGTTCCCGGATCAGCCTGTCGACGGCGGCCATTTCCTCGCTCAGCAGAGCGGCCAGCCGTTCATGCGGTTTCGTGACTGCGTTGTCCAAGCCCATCACGGCCTCGTCAGGGTTGCTCGACAAGCGGGGCGCTCTGGCCTTAACTCGCTGTCATGAAGGAACTCATCCGCACCAACGACCCGACGATCATCGCCTTCGTCTCGGCACTTCTACAAGGCGAGGAGATAGTCTGCTTTCAGATGGATGTCCACATGAGCATACTTGAGGGCTCGATAGGCGTTTTGCCGCGCCGGATCATGGTGGCCGACCGCGACCTGTTCCGTGCCCGCGCCGTCTTGCGTGACAACGGCATCGATCTGCCCGAAAGCGGATGAGGCCGGTGGAGGGGCTCACGCGCGATGCGTTCCTGGGTGGCAAGCTGTCGATCCGCCAGCCAGAGCAAGGCTATCGCGCCGGGATCGACCCGGTTCTGCTGGCCGCCGCGGTGCCTGCCGCGCCGGGGCAGTCGGTGCTGGAACTGGGCTGCGGCGTCGGGGTGGCCAGCCTCTGCCTCGGCGTTCGAGTGCCGGGGCTGACGCTGACCGGGGTGGAATTGCAACCCGTCTATGCCGAGCTGGCGCGCGGGAATGCCCGCGCGAACGGCATCGCTCTCGACATCGTGACCGCCGATCTGGCGGCGCTGCCCGCATCCTTGCGCGCGCGCGGTTTCGATCATGTCATCGCCAACCCGCCCTACCACCTGCGCGCGCGCGGCAGCGCCGCTCCCGATCCGGGCCGCGAGACAGCGCTGGGCGAGGCGACGCCGCTGGCACTTTGGGTCGAGACCGCCGCCCGCCGCCTTGCCCCCCGCGGCTGGCTCACGCTGATCCAGCGCGCCGAGCGGCTGCCCGGGCTGCTGGGGACCCTGGATACACGTTTAGGTAGTGTGGAGATCCTGCCCTTGGCAGCCCGCCCCGGCCGCCCCGCCAAACTTGTCCTCCTGCGCGCGAGAAAGGGTGGCAAGAGCGCCTTCAGGTTGCATAGCCCATTGATTCTCCACGAAGGCTCCCGGCACGAACGGGATGGCGACAGCTATGTTCCGACCATCTCCGATGTCCTGCGTCGGGGCGCCGCACTCCCATGGCCGGTCTGACGAAACCCGTTATGCGCGAATCCGTCATTTTCAAGGAGGTGACACGACTCGTTTTTCGTGCTGCACTGTAAAGGTTCGATGACACAAGGAGAGGAGCACCGACCATGAACGTGAGTTCGCATCTTCAGGAACTCCGCCGCAAGCACCAGGCGCTCTCGGACCAGGTCGAGGAGGCGCAGCGAACGCCGTCGGCGGATGACTTCCGTATCGCGGACCTCAAGAAGCAGAAACTCAGGCTCAAGGAACAGATCGAAAGGCTGTCTCAGGCCTGATCGTGCCGTGCGCCGGCCCGGGCGGCCAGCGCGGCGCCGCCGGTGATCAGCACCGTAGCGGCAACAAGGACCGGCGTGGGGGCCGAGATCCCCGCGCCCACGCGGATCAGCGTGGACAAAAGCGGCGCGGCCTAGCTGGCCACCCCCAGAAGCTGTATGTCGCCGCGCTTCACCTCGATGTCCCAGACATAAACGGCCACCCCCACTGGCCCCAGCCCCAGCGCCAGCACGCTGAACCAGCCAACACCCGATTCCGGCCAGACCGTTTCCTCCAGCACCAGGTGAAGCGGCAGCGACAATGCGGCGGTGGCAAGGCAGAACGCCGCGACGCTTGCTGTCGGGATCTCGCCCAGCCGACACGACAGAACGGAATAGCTCGACCAGGTCAACGCGCAGAGCAGCGCCAGCCCGTAGCCGGGCAGCGCCGCGCCGTCGAACCCGGCTGCCCCCCCGCGCCACGATCAGTGCCGCCCCTGCAAAACCGGCCACCGCGCCGATCACATGGCCCGCCCGCAGCCGCTCGCTGGTCGCGGCCACCCAGACCAGCCCGACCGCGCCCCCGATGGCAAAACAGATCGCATTGAGCTGGAATGGCGGCACCGGCGCCGAACCCACGGTCAACAGCGCCAGAAGCGCCCAGAGCAGGACGGCAAGAAATCCGATGGCTGTGGCGCGGTACGGGGACATGGCGCGTCCTCTATACCGGTCGCGCCGCGCCGCCCAGAGCGGTTCGCGCCCTCCTGTCTTCTTCTTGGAAAAAATACCCAGGCGCGCAGCGCGCCCGCGGCACGCGGGCATGAAGAAAGGGCGGCCCCGATGGGCCGCCCCCGTGATCGCAGAGGTCCGCGTTCAGACGAAGAACTGCGCGCCGTTAGCCGAGATGGTCGAGCCATTGATGAAGGTCGACTCGTCCGAGGCCAGGAACACCACGCAGCGCGCGATTTCCTCGGGCTTGCCAAGACGACCGGCCGGGATCTGGGCGATGATCGCCTCGCGCACCTTCTCGGGCACCGCCATCACCATTTCGGTGGCGATGTAGCCCGGGCAGATCGCGTTCGCGGTGATGCCGAAGCGCGCGCCCTCCTGGGCCAGCGACTTGATGATGCCCAGATCGCCCGCCTTGGTCGCGGCATAGTTCACCTGGCCGAACTGGCCCTTCTGCCCGTTGATCGAGGAAATCACGATCACCCGGCCGAACTTGCGCTCGCGCATGCCGGGCCAGATCGGGTGGACGGTGTTGAACACGCCCGTCAGGTTGGTGTCGATCACCTCTTTCCACTGTTCGGGCGTCATCTTGTGGAACGGGGCGTCGCGGGTGATGCCCGCGTTCGCCACCACCACGTCGATCGGCCCGAGCTCGGCCTCGACCTTCTCGATCCCGGCCTTGGACGCCTCGTAATCGGCCACATTCCACTTGTGGGTGGGGATGCCGGTTTCCTCGGCGAACTTCTTCGCGGCGTCGTCATTGCCGGCATAGGTCGCCGCGACCGTGTAGCCCGCCGCCTTCAGCGCCTTGCTGATCGCCGCGCCGATGCCGCGGCTGCCGCCGGTGACGAGTGCAACTCTTGCCATGATTCCTCCAGAATGGGTGTCGATTGCGCCGGTAACGGTGTTACGCAAGAAAGATTGGGCGCGCAACAATATTGCGCGCCCATCCTGTCCCCGGGCTTACGGCCGTTCCAGGCACATTGCGACGCCCATGCCGCCGCCGATGCAGAGGGTGGCAAGGCCCTTCTTCGCGTCGCGGCGCTTCATCTCGAACAGGAGCGTGTTCAGGATGCGCGCGCCCGAGGCGCCGATCGGGTGGCCGATGGCGATGGCGCCGCCGTTCACGTTCACGATCGCCGGATCCCAGCCCATGTCCTTGTTCACTGCGCAGGCCTGGGCGGCAAAGGCCTCGTTCGCCTCGACCAGATCCAGATCGCCGACCTTCCAACCCGCCTTTTCCAGCGCCTTGCGGCTGGCATGGATCGGGCCGACGCCCATGATCGAGGGATCAAGCCCCGCCGTCGCGTAGGAGGCGATGCGCGCAAGCGGTTCCAGCCCGCGGCGTTCGGCCTCGTCGGCCGACATCACCAGCACGCCCGCCGCGCCGTCATTGATGCCCGACGCATTGGCCGCGGTCACGCTGCCGTCCTTGGTGAAGGCGGGGCGCAGTTTCTGCATGCTGTCGAGCGTGGCGCCGTGGCGGATGTACTCGTCCGCATCGACGATGGTGTCGCCCTTGCGGCCCTTGACCGTCACCGCCACGATCTCGTCGGCGAACTTGCCGGCCTTCTGCGCGGCCTCGGCCTTGTTCTGGCTGGCCAGCGCGAACTCGTCCTGCATGTCGCGGCTGATCTGCCACTGGTTCGCCACGTTCTCGGCGGTCTGGCCCATGTGATAGCCGTTGAAGGCGTCCCACAGCCCGTCCCGGATCATTGAATCGATGAAGGACAGATCGCCCATCTTCTGGCCCGCGCGCAGGTGGGCGACATGGGGCGAAAGCGTCATGTTCTCCTGCCCGCCGGCGGCGACGATGGCGGCATCGCCAAGCTGGACATGCTGGGCCGCCAGCGCCACCGCGCGCAGGCCCGAGCCGCAGACCTGGTTGATCGACCAGGCCGCCGACTCGATGGGGAACCCGGCATTGATGTGGGCCTGGCGGGCGGGGTTCTGGCCCTGGCCCGCGGTCAGCACCTGGCCGAGGATGGTCTCGGACACCTCGGCCTTGTCGATGCCGGCGCGTTCAACCAGCGCTTCCAGCATGATGCGGCCAAGCTCGTGGGCGGGCACCGTTGCGAAAGAGCCGTTGAAACTGCCGACCGGCGTGCGCGCGGCCGAGACGATGACGACATTGGTCATGGTTTGGTACTTCTCCCCTGGTCGATTTTCGTGCGCACTATAGGGGATGCGGATGCAGAAAGGCACCCCCTGTCAGTGACCGGGAATGCCCTGCCGAGGCGGGAAACTGCCGGGCGCCAGCACGATGGCGCAGCCGTCAGGCGCGGCGCTTTTCGCGGCCCTCGCGCCAGGGGGGCACGAGCGACGGCGCGCCGAAGGCAAAGCCCTGCATGCAGTCGATCCCGGCCGCCGCCAGCCAGGCCGCGTCGCGCGCGGTTTCGACATTTTCGGCGACCGTGAACATGTCGAAATGCTGGCCGATGGCGATCAGCGCCTGGGCCAGTACCTGGTTGTCGGGACTGTCTGCGATGCCGCGGATGAACTGGCCGTCGATCTTGAGGATGTCGAAATAGAACTCGCGCAGATAACGGAAGGCCGTATAGCCCGCGCCGAAATCGTCCAGCGCGAAGGCGATGCCCTTGGTCTGCAATTCGCGCATGAAGACCGACACGAGGTCAGGCATGACCATCGCCGAGCTTTCGGTGATCTCCAGGATCAGCCGTTCGGCGACCGTGGCGTCGCGGGCGAGGCCGTCCTCCAGCGTCTTCTTCCAGCGTGGATAGCCGATCGAGCGGGCCGACATGTTGATCGCCAGGCGCAGGTCCGGCGCCTCGGTCAGCGCGATCAGTCCCATCTCCAGCGCGAGACAGTCGATCATCCGGCCCATCTCGTTCGTCTCGACCGTCTCGATGAAGTCGCGCGCGGGGATTACCCGGCCGGTATGGTCGAGGATACGGATCAGCCCCTCGTAGAACGCGACCTGCCCATGTTCGACCGACTGCACCACGGGCTGGAAGGCCAGCAGCACATCGCGCCGCTCGATCGCCTTGTGCACGGTCTGGAGGATGTCCCGATCCCGCTGGGTGATCGCGACGGAAAGCGGGCTTTCCTGTCCAGGCTCCACGACGATTTTGGCATCGGCTTTCTTGCTTGGCATGCTGTCTCTCCGCTTCCACGCGGACCAGTTGTGGGCAAAGCCGTTAAGGGCGAATGAATGTTCGCATTAGGTTCCAATTTTCGATAATCTGGACGCGACCTGCCAACCAACTGTAAATAAAGAGGTCTTGTAATGGACGAGCGATGCTGGTGGTGCGGAGCGGACCCGCTTTACGTGGCGTATCATGACACCGAATGGGGCATTCCGGAGCGTGACGGGCGGGCGCTTTTCGAGAAGCTGATTCTCGACGGCTTTCAGGCGGGGCTGGCCTGGATCACCATCCTGAGAAAGCGCGAAGCGTTCCGCGCAGCCTTTGCCGGGTTCGATCCCGCGGTGATCGCGGGTTGGGGCGAGGCCGAGGTCGCGCGCCTGCTGGCCGATCGCGAGATCGTGCGGCATCGCGGCAAGATCGAAGCCGCGATCGGGAATGCGCGGGCATGGCTTGACCTCGAGGCGCGCGACGGGTTCGCACCCTTCCTGTGGCGCCATGTCGATGGCCTGCCGATCCAGAACCGGTTCGCAGCGCCGGGCGACATACCTGCCGAGACGCCTTTGTCGCGTCAGGTATCGGCGGATCTGCGTGCCGCGGGATTCCGTTTCTGCGGGCCGACGATCACCTATGCCTTCATGCAGGCGGTGGGAATGGTCAACGACCATCTCGTGACCTGCCCGCGCCATGACGAAGTCGCGGCGCTGGCCGGGCGGTAGCGGATCCGCTGCGGGTCTTGCGCCGGCCCGCGGGCGGCGACCGTCCGGGGGCCAGCCCCCGGACCCCCGGGATATTTCCGGCCAGAAGAAGGGGAGGCGCGCGTCTCTTGCGGCATGGTCGTGGTGGGCTTTGTCCTTGCAAAGCTGGGCCGGGGGCCTTATTGAGGCGGCTCGATGTTGCGCGGCCGGCCCCAGTGGCATGCCGAGTCGCGCCTGAACCGCCCGAAGAGGAGACGGAAATGCCCAAGATGAAGACCAAGTCGAGCGCCAAGAAGCGCTTCAAGGTGACGGCGACGGGCCGGGTGCTTGCCGCCCAGGCCGGCAAGCGGCACGGCATGATCAAGCGGACGAACAAGTTCATCCGCAGCGCCCGCGGGACCTCGACGCTGTCGGCCGCGGACGAGAGGATCGTCAAGACCTACATGCCCTACGACCGCTGAGGAGGCCGAACCATGTCCCGAGTCAAAGGTGGAACGACCACCCACGCCCGTCACAAGAAGGTCATCAAGGCGGCGAAAGGCTATTACGGCCGCCGCGGCAATGCCTATCGCACCGCGACCCAGGCCGTCGACAAGGCCAACCAGTACGCGACCCGCGACCGCAAGCAGCGCAAGCGCAACTTCCGCGCGCTGTGGATCCAGCGGATCAATGCGGCCGTCCGCGCCTGTGACGAGACGCTGACCTATTCGCGCTTCGTCAACGGCCTGGCCACCGCCGGGATCGAGGTCGACCGCAAGGTTCTGGCCGATCTCGCGGTGAACGAGCCCGAGGCGTTCGGCGCCATCGTCGCCCGGGCCAAGGCCGCGCTGGCCTGATTCATCGCGATCCTGCCTTTCTGCCCCCGTCCGGTCGCCCCGGGCGGGGGTTTTGCGTTCCGCGTGCTGATCAGGCCGGCCTCGGGGCGGAGATGCCGTTGCGCAGCCGGGCCGGGCGGGCCTCGCCTGTCTCCTTGCCGAAGCAGGTCTCGAAATCAGTGCAGACCGGCGCGGAGCAGAGCACGAAGCACTCCTCCTCGCAGAGCGTGCGGAAGAAGAACCGCTTCCATGTCATGCTGGCGGTGTTCTGGCGGGCAAGCGGCGCGAAATGGCGATCGAGCAGCGCCGTCAACTCGCCCCGGTCGCGCATGGCCAGGTCCTGCCAGAGATGGTCGGGTTCCATCGCGCGGCGGGCGATCATGGCGGCCAGCGGGTGGTCCAGCGGGCTTGCGCCGATTGCATGGGCCCGCAGCAGATCGCGGACCGAGGTCTCTTCGATCTCTGCCGGGGGCGGGGAGTGCCGGGTCATTCGCTCGATCCCCGCGCCGCAACCCGGAAAAACCATGTCCGACAGGGCGCGCAGCGTCTGTGCGTCCAGCCCGGAATGGGCGCACAGCCTGCCCGCAACGCCGCCCTCGGCAATCGCCAGCGCCAGGATCGAGGCCAGAACATGGGCGTCGAACGGGTCGGCTTCCGGCGCCGTCCCCCTGATCAGCCAGCTATAGGCCTCGTCTGCGGTCATGCCCGGCTCCTTTCGCGCAAGAGGCGGAGGCGGCGCCCACCGGCCTGGACGGACAACCCGCGTCCACCGCTTGCCCCCTGATGGTCGCCGCGCTGGGCCTGCGGTCAACGCTGCGGTGGCGCGGCGTTGCGCCGATCCGCCCCGGCGCCCGGTTTTTCGGCAGATGCGCCCGCCGGTGCTGCCGTGACCGGTAATCTCGGCCCGGTGGCCGCACGCATTTGCAATCGCCGGACCCTGTGCTATCGACGCCACGAAATGCCAGCAAGGGGGCCCCGGAATGGACGATCTCAGGCAGAAATATCTCGACGCGATTGCCGGTGCGGGGGGCGAGGCGGCGATCGAGGAGGTGCGGGTTCAGGCCCTCGGCAAGAAGGGCGAGATCAGCCTGAAGATGCGCGAGCTGGGCCAGATGTCGGCCGAAGAGCGTCAGTCGATGGGGCCGAAGCTGAACGCGCTGAAGGACGAGATCACCTCGGCGCTGGCCGCGCGCAAGGCATCGCTGGCCGATGCCGCGCTGGAGGAACGGCTGGCCGCCGAATGGCTGGACGTGACCCTGCCCGGCCGTCCACGCTCGCGCGGCACGATTCATCCCGTCAGCCAGGTGACCGAGGAAATCACCGCGATCTTTGCCGATATGGGCTTTGCCGTCGCCGAGGGGCCGCAGATCGAAAGCGACTGGTTCAATTTCGACGCGCTGAACATCCCGCCCGAACACCCCGCCCGGCAGGAGCATGACACGTTCTTCATGGCGCGCGCCGCGGGCGACAACCGCCCGCCGCATGTCCTGCGCACGCACACGTCGCCGGTGCAGATCCGCGCGATGCAGGCCCGGGGCGCGCCGATCCGGGTGATTGCGCCGGGCCGGGTCTATCGCTGCGACTACGACCAGACACACACGCCGATGTTCCATCAGGTCGAGGGGCTGGCCATCGACCGCGACATTTCCATGGCCAACCTGAAATGGGTGCTGGAGGAATTCTGCCGCGCCTTTTTCGAGGTCGAGGGCGTGGAACTGCGCTTCCGCGCCTCTCATTTCCCGTTCACCGAGCCGTCGGCCGAGGTCGATATCCGCTGTTCTTGGGAAGGCGGCACGCTGAAGATCGGCGAGGGCAATGACTGGATGGAAATCCTGGGGTCCGGCATGGTGCATCCCAAGGTGCTTAAAGCGGGCGGCATCGACCCCGACCAGTGGCAGGGCTTTGCCTTCGGCATGGGAATCGACCGGCTGGCGATGCTGAAATACGGGATTCCGGATCTACGGGCGTTCTTCGATTCAGACCTGCGCTGGCTCAGGCATTACGGGTTCAGCGCGCTCGACATGCCGACGCTGCATGGGGGGTTGAATGGGTGAGTGCCTGGGTGCCGATAAAACTGTTCCATCCCGGATGATTACATTTCTCCTCGGCGATCTGCCCTTTTCATGGCAAGATCGGTTCTGAGGGATATTCGGGACGGGGCGCGGACATGCTGATCCATCTTCACAGCCAGGCAACGGCAACGCCCAAAGTGCGGGCGGCGATCCAGGCGAGCGAGGAGGCCGGGACGGTTCTGGCCGAACGTTTCGGTGATGAGGCGGATCAGAAAACGATCCGGTGAATCGTTTTCCCGCCGAATGCGCAGACGATCTACAAATGGCGCAAGCGCGACAGCGTCGAGGATCGCAGTCATACGCCGCAGGCCACACTTCATCGATATGTCTGGCTCTACAACCAGCAACTCCCGCAATCAGCCCTCGGCAGCAAACCGCCCTTGCAGGCGATGCAGGATTGGCATAAACTCAAGCCGGAGTTGTTCAGGAAACAACCTTACTACCTTCCGGGATGTGACAGCTACCCTATCCAGAAAATAGCAGGCCATGGGCAAAATGAATCTCTTTATAGATGCCAATATTTTTCTCGATTTCTATCATCTGAGCGGCGGTGACATCGAGGAGCTTAAGAAGCTGGTCGCACTGATAGAAGAGGGTGATATAACTCTATATTCGTGCAGGCAACTCATTGAAGAGGTTCGGCGAAATCGAGACTCAAAAATTTCAGATGCACTTAGGGAATTCAAAAAGGCGAGCTTCAAGGTCAGCTTTCCAGCATTTTGCAAGAGCTACGAAGAGTATGCTGAGATTCAAGACTTTCTGAAAAAGGCAAATACTAAGCACTCGGAGCTATTAGCAAAGTCAACCGTGGACATTCAGGCGAACGGACTTAAGGCAGATGAGTTGATTGCCGGCTTGTTCTCAAAGGCGAAGGACATACCAGTAACGAAAGCGATATTTGACAGGGCAACCAAGCGCTTTCGCATGGGAAACCCGCCTGGGAAGAAGAAGGTAACTATTGGCGACGAATTAAACTGGGAATCAATATTGGCAGGAGTTCCAGAAGGCGAAGACCTTCATTTTGTTTCCGGCGATGGTGACTATGCATCTACGGTTGTTCCAGAAGCCATGAATGCATTTCTTGATGAAGAGTGGGCGAGCAAGAAGAAATCGAACTTGAATTTTTACAAAAGCATCACTGATTTCTTCAAGAAAAACTTCCCAGATATAAAGCTTGCCAGCGACATTAAAACAAACAAATTGATTGAAAAACTTGCTTCCAGTTGGAGCTTTGCGACAACACATTCGATCATTGCAGAGCTTTCCAAATTGACAGATTTCTCAAAAGTCCAAGCCGAAGAACTGATCAACATTCTTGATTTGAACTCTCAGGTTTACTGGATAATTGAGGACAACGACGTAAGTGATTTTTACAAGCACATCTACGACAAGTATGCAGATGTTGTTAGCGATGAATTGAAGACCTCACTCGAGTCCAAGCTCTTCCCAGCACCAGAGGCACCCAACCCTGACGATGATGAAATTCCTTTCTGATCAGCGTTGCAGCCATGCAGATCGCACCACGGGTGGACGCCGCACGGGCGCGGCCTTCGTCGAGACTTCCTCTTCCCGCCGCCCCAAGTCCACGCCCACAAGGGGGCGGACGGCCATCGCATAGACCATGCAGTCCAGGGACTCGGCCCGCCGCCCCGTGATCCGTTCCCAGACGCGGACCGGCGCGCCGCGCTTGTAGCGCACCAGCCGCCGTTCGGAGGCCAGTTCTTCGAAGAACCTGTCTTCCAGCGTGTCGCTGAAGCGGACCGTCCGGCCGCGCGACAGGTGCGACGACAGCGTGGCCTTCAGCCCGTCCACGCCGACGATGAAGAGCCGACTCCCCCGCGTCTCGCTGGCCTTGATCGACGGCCGCGCGCCGGGTGCCCCCTTGATCGCGACCACGCGCCGGGGGAACCGGGGACGGCAGAAGGCCAGAACGGCGTCCATCGTCTCGCCGTCGCCCGCGTCCACGGCCACGGCGTCCAGGCGGAGCGTCCCGCCTCCTGGGTGCTGCCACTGGCCGCGCAGGAAGTCGTCCAGTTCCGCCCAAGTGTGATCTTCGTGAGGGCTGCCCCAGATGACGTGTTGCGCCAGGACGAAGATTTCCGTCTTCCCGTGCCCCAGGGTCACGATTTCCAGCCGGGCCCGTTGCACGTCGACTCCGGCCGTCAGGACCAGCACGCCCGGCGGCACGGCGTCGAGCCCGAACCGTTCCCGCCGTCCCGCCAGTTCGGCCTCATTGATCTCTTCGGCCGCCTCTCGCCAGCCTTCGGCCAGGATCGTGTTGAAGAAGGTCTGAAGCTGGTCCGGCTGCCCCTTCGCCGCGATGAATTCGGCCGCCAGCTTCGCCCAGCAAGCGTAGGGTGGGTGAAACCCACCACCTGCCCGCACCCACGTCCGCCCGCCGGTGGGTTGACACCCACCCTACGCACAGCCCGACCATGCAAGTAAGTTCCGGCCGGGGCCCAAGAGCCCTAGAACGTCACCTCGATGCCGGGCAGGCGCAGTTCTACCATCAGGTCGCGCAATTCCTGCCTTGCGGCGATGTTCGAGATGTTCATGCCGGTGACGCCGGTATCGCGCAGGTCCAGCAGCGTCAGGCCGCTGGGGAACAGCTCGCGAAAGATCACCCGTTCCGAGAAACCCGGCGCCACGCGAAAGCCGATGCGGCGCGACAGGTTGGCCAGCGCGTCGCCCATCTTGCGCTTGTTGTGCATCTGCTGCGCGCCCAGCCGGTTGCGCAGCACCACCCAGTCGATCGGCTTCAGTCCGGCCTGCGCGCGCATCTGGCGGGCGTTCCAGACCATCTCGGAATAGATCGACGGGCCGAGGATCTTGCCGCTTGCCCCGTCATGCCGGGCCAGCAGGTCGAAATCTATGAAACTGTCGTTCAGCGGCGTGATCAGCGTGTCGGCCAGCGTGTGGGCGATCTGGCTCAGCCGTGTATGCGAGCCGGGGCAGTCGATCAGGATGAAATCCTTGTCCTGCTCCATTCCGGCAACCGCCTCGGCGATGCGGCGGTCTTGCGGGTTCTCGCCCTGCTCCAGTTGCTCGGGCGCGATCTCGGGCAATTCGCGGTAGTCCGGTGTCGGCAAATCGAGGCCCGAGCGGTCCATATAGGCGCGCCGGTTCTCAATGTAGCGGCCAAAGCTGCGCTGGCGCAGGTCCAGATCCAGCGCGCCGACCCGGTGGCCCAGCCGCGCCAGCGCGGTCGCCACATGCATCGACATGGTGGACTTGCCCGCCCCGCCCTTTTCATTGCCGACGACGATGATATGCGCCACGTCACCTTCCCCCTGCGATCTGCATGACTATGGGCGAGAGAGTCGCCGACAACCATATGTTGTGGCAAGCGGTAGTCAAAGCGGGAGTGGAGGACAAGGTGTCACGATTACGGCGCATGGTCCTGCCGCAGCCTCCGCCACATGAAAACGCCGCCCCGGGGGGCGGCGTCTCCGCAGTGCTGAAACCGGCGGGATCAGAAGCCCAGGCCCTCGTATTTCTTCTTGAACTTCGACACGCGGCCACCGGTGTCCATCAGGCGCTGGCCGCCGCCAGTCCAGGCGGGGTGCACCGACGGGTCGATATCGAGGGCGAGCATGTCGCCCTCCTTTCCATAGGTCGATTTCATCTGGATCACGGTGCCGTCGGTCATCTTGACGTCGATCACGTGGTAATCGGGGTGGATATCCTTGCGCATGGTCGCTCTCCTCACGCCTCGGTCTTGGGCTTGTAGGTGCTGTCCTCGGCGATGCGGGCCGATTTGCCACGGCGCGCGCGGAGGTAGTAGAGCTTGGCGCGGCGCACGCGGCCGCGGCGCACCACCTCGATCGAGTCGATATTCGTCGAGTAGAGGGGGAACACCCGTTCCACACCCTCGCCGAACGAGATCTTGCGAACGGTGAACGACCCGGCGATGCCGTTGCCGTTGTTGCGGGCAATGCACACGCCTTCGTAGTTCTGAACGCGCGAACGGGTGCCCTCGGTCACCTTGTAGCCCACGCGGACCGTATCGCCCGGCTTGAAGTCGGGAATCTTCTTGTCGAGGGCGGCGATCTGTTCCGCCTCGAGCTGTGCGATCAGGTTCATCGCAGCGTCTCCATCTCTGCTCGCGGTTTTCTCCGCGAAGGTGATGCAGCCCTCAGAGCTCTCGGTCTCCGTCCGGGTCCCTACCGCGGCTTGTGCAGTAAGCCCGCCAGAGTTCAGGGCGGCGTTCCTTGGTCAGCCTTTCGGCCTCGGCCCTCCGCCAGGCGGCGATCTTCGCGTGATGGCCCGACAGGAGAATGTCGGGTATCGCGCGGCCTTTCCAGACGACGGGTCGTGTGTACTGCGGATGTTCAAGCAGGCCCTCGGAAAAGGATTCCTCCTCCGTGGATGCCCGATTTCCGAGTACGCGGGGTATAAGGCGGACAGTCGCGTCAATCAAGGCCTGTGCCGCGATCTCGCCGCCCGTCAGAACGAAATCCCCCAGGCTGACTTCCTCGACGCTGAACTCCTCGATTACCCGCTCGTCCAGCCCCTCGAACCGACCGCAGATCAGGGTGATGCCCTCGGCCTGCGCGAAGCGTTGCGCCATCGCTTGCGTGAACGGTGCGCCCCGGGGGGAGAGGTAGATCAAAGGCCAGCGGCTGCGGTCCGCGGGCGTGCCCAGCGCGGCGTGATCCAGCGCGGCGCCCATCACATCGGGGCGCAGCACCATGCCGGCGCCGCCACCTGCCGGGTTGTCGTCGACATTGCGGTGCCTGCCCTCGCCGAAGGGGCGCAGATCGACCGTTTCCAGCGCCCAGAGCCCCATTTCCAGTGCCCGTCCGGTCAGCGACAGGCCCAGAACGCCGGGAAACGCCTCGGGAAACAGGGTGATGATGCGCGCGGTCCAGGCGCCTTTCAGGCGGGGCTGCGTGTCCATCAGGTCGCGGGGCTGAAGGCTCGCCGAGATCGAGAGCCGCCCATGGGATTTCGGTTTGTCCGTCATGGGCGGTCTCTAGTTGCAAACGCGGCCGGGCGAAAGCCTCAGCCCTTGCGCGACACCACGGCCGCGCCGACAAGCCCGACCGCCGAGACGAGGATCGGCAGCCAGAGCGGCAGCGCGACAACCGGGGCGCCAAGCGTCCAGACGATGCCGAAGCCGATCAGGAAGACAAGGTTGACCCAGATGATCTGGTTGAAGACCATCATCGGCAGCGCCCCGGCCAGCGTCTTGCCCTGCGCGGCGCGGGTGGCCGCGGCCGCGGGGTCGAGGGCGCGCGCGACGGTGGCCAGCGCGGCGATGACAAGGATGACCCAGACCGGGTTTCCCGATTGCCCGGCCAGGAAGGCCCCGGCCAGGATGATCGCGTAGAAGATGTTTGCAGGGGACATGGTGATTCTCGTTCCTTGTTGGTCGGCGATCAGGGGAGCAGCCCTTCGGGCGGATCCGCAATAAGGCGCCCCGCCGCAAGATCGACGGTGGGCACGCAGGCCGCGGTAAAGGGCAGCAGGACCGTCGATGTCAGCCCCGGCCCGTGGATCTCCAGAAGATCCCCTGCGCCATGGTCATGCACCGCCCGCACCCGGCCCAGAACCTTGCCGCCGGTATCCAGCACCTCAAGCCCGATCAGGTCGGCATGGTAGAACTCGTCATCGGGCAGGGCGGGCAGGGCGGCGCGGTCGGCGTGAAGCCGCACGCCTTTCAGCGCGTCGGCCTGTTCCTTGGTGGCGATGCCGGTCAGCCGGGCGGCAAACCCGCCCTTGACCGGTCGGGTCAGCGTCACCGCAAAGGACCGTTTGCCATCCTCGGTGAAAAGCGGGCCGTAATCGGCGATGGATTCGGGTTCGGCGCAGAAGCTTTTCAGCCGCACCTCGCCCCGGACCCCGAAGGAGCCGCCGATCACGCCCACACAGACACGGGGCTCGGCCATCTAGCGCCCCTCGACATGCAGCGATCCGGCGCGCCGTTCCCAGCCGACCTCTTCCAGTTCGGGCTGGTCGCGTTCCACCTCGGGCCAGCCGATGCAGAGATAGGCCACCAGCGACCAGTCCTTCGGCACCGCCAGATCGCGGCAAAGCCGGTCGGGATCGAGCACCGAGACCCAGCCCACGCCCAGCCCCTCGGCCCGGGCGGCCAGCCAGAACATCGAGATCGCGGCCACGACCGAATAGCGCCGCATCTCGGGCATGGTGGCCGCGCCCAGCCCCGCGCCCTGGGGCGTGGCCTCGTCGCAGAAGACGGCCAACTGCACCGGGGCGCGGTCCATCCCGGACAGCTTAAGCTGCGGATAAAGCGCAGCCTTTTCGCCGTCATAGCCCGCAAGGGCGGCGGCATTCGCGGCCTCGAAATTCGCGCGCGCGGCCTGACGGGCGGTCTCGCTGTCCAGTCGCAGGATGCGCCAGGGTTCCGACAGGCCCACCGAAGGCGCCAGCCGGAACGCATCAAGGCAGCGGTCCAGAAGCGCCTCGTCCACCGGGTCGGGACGGAAGTGCCGGACGTCGCGCCGCCACCGCATGAGCCGGGAAAGCTCGTCGCGGAAGGCGGGCGCGAACCGGTCGGGCTGGGGAGCCTGGGCGGGCATCGGTTACTCGGCGCTGGCCTTGGCGGCCTTTTCCTCGGCGCGGGCCTTGGCCTTGGCGCCGGGCACGGCTTTCTTGGGGTTGCTGCGTTCGGTTTTCGCAACGATACCAGCAGCTTCCAGCATGCGGGCGATGCGGTCGGTCGGCTGGGCGCCCTGGCCGAGCCAATGCTTCACGCGGTCCAGATCCATGCGGACACGCTGTTCGTTGTCCTTGGCCAGAAGCGGGTTGTAGATGCCCAGCTTCTCGATGAAGCGGCCGTCGCGGGGGGCGCGGCTGTCGGCCACGACGATGCTGTAGAAGGGACGCTTTTTCGAGCCGCCGCGGGCGAGACGAAGTTTCAGTGCCATGTCAGTTTCTCCTGTATCTGGCGTTCGGCAGGGGTGCCTATTTCTGGTGTTCGATATGGTGCCGGATGACTTCCTGAATAACGAAGCTCAGGAATTTCTTGGCGAATTCCGGGTCGAGATCGGCCTCGCGGGCCAGTTGCTCAAGCCGGGCGATCTGGCTTTCCTCGCGCGCCGGGTCCGAGGGCGGCAGCCCATGCTGCGCCTTGAGACGGCCCACGGCCTTGGTGTGCTTGAACCGCTCGCCCAGGGTGTAGACGAGGATCGCGTCCAGCCGGTCGATGCTGGCGCGGTGCTCGCGCAGAAGGTCCGCGGCGCGGGCGGTGGTGTCGGTCGCGGAGGTCACGCAGCGCTCCTTTCGTCGCGATTGGCAAATCGGGATTCCATCGGAATTCCATCGGACTTTCGTCGGACAAATTGCCCTGTGTCACGCCGCCCGGTGCCGGGCCGTCGCAGGGGATATGCCGGAGCGCGCCGCGTCATTTCTTCTTGCCGCCCAGCCCCGACAGCCCCGGCGGCAGGTCCATGCCGCCGCCAAGGCCGCCCATGCCACCGGGCAGCCCGCCGCCCATCCGGCGCGCGGCCTCTTCCAGCGCCCTGGGATCCATGTCGGCGCCCATGCCGGGCAGTCCGCCCTTGCCGAACATGCCGCCCAGCGCGCGTTTGAGCATGGCGCGGCCGCCCTTCTGGCCGAGCTTCTTCATCATGTCGGACATCTGGCGGTGCATCTTGAGCAGCTTGTTCAGCTCCGGCACCTCGAGACCCGCGCCGGCCGCGATGCGGCGCTTGCGGCTTGCCTGAAGGATCTGGGGATTGGCGCGCTCGACCCTGGTCATGGAATTTATCAGCGCGATCTGGCGGCGCAGGATCGAATCGTCGAAACCCGCATCGGCCATCTGCTTGGACATCTTGCCCATGCCGGGCATCATGCCCATGATGCCCTCCATCCCGCCCATCTTGAGCATCTGTTCCAGCTGCATCTTCAGGTCGTTCATGTTGAACTGACCCTTCTGGAAGCGCTTCATCATCCGCTCGGCCTGTTCGGCCTCGATGGTGGCCTGCGCCTTTTCCACCAGCGACACGATATCGCCCATGCCGAGGATGCGGCCCGCGATGCGTTCGGGATGGAATTCCTCCAGCGCGTCGAGCTTTTCGCCAAGACCCACATATTTGATCGGCTTGCCGGTCACCGCGCGCATGGAAAGCGCCGCGCCGCCCCGGCCGTCGCCATCCATCCGGGTCAGGATGACGCCGGTGATGCCGATCCGGCCGTCGAAATTCTCGGCGGTGTTGACCGCGTCCTGACCGGTCAGGCCGTCGACCACCAGCAGCGTCTCGCGCGGCGTGGCGACGTCGCGCACGGCCTCGACCTCGGCCATCAGCGCCTCGTCGATCGACAGCCGCCCGGCGGTGTCCAGCATGTAGACGTCATAGCCGCCCATCGCGGCCTGCTGCTTGGCGCGTTTCGCGATGTCGACGGGTTTCTGCCCCGGCACGATGGGCAGGGTATCGACGCCGATCTGCGCACCCAGGATGGCAAGCTGTTCCATGGCCGCCGGGCGGTTCACGTCGAGGGACGCCATCAGCACCCGCTTGCCGTTCACCTCCTTCAGCCGTTTTGCCAGCTTGGCGGTGGTGGTGGTCTTGCCGCCGCCCTGAAGGCCGACCATCAGGATCGACGCGGGCGGGTTGTCGACTCTCAGGTATCCCGGTTCGCCCTCACCGGTCAGGACCTTGACCAGTTCGTCATGGACGATCTTGACCACCTGCTGGCCCGGCGTGACCGATTTCGTCACTTCCTGCCCGGTGGCCTTTTCCTGCACCGACTTGACGAAGCTGCGCGCGACGGGCAGCGAAACGTCGGCCTCGAGCAGCGCCACGCGGACCTCGCGCAGCGCGGTCTTGACGTCCTCCTCGCTCAGCGCGCCCTGCTTGGTCAGGCGGTCGAACACGCCGGACAGGCGGTCGGAAAGACTTTCGAACATGCCCTTGGCCCTCCTGCGACCGTTTGCACCTGCCCCCGATATGGGCGGGGACGCCTGAAATGTCAGCGCGACGAAGCGCGAAACGCGTGACGCCCCCGTGGGCGAAACCTCGCTGACGGGGGGCGATCGCGGCACATGACCGAGACCGGAAGGCGTGAACCGTTCCGGATATCGGGGCGGCTTAAGCCATGGATGGGGGCGGGAGTCAAGTCCGGCCCGCCCGTGCGAGGGGGCAGGCCGGGCCTGTGTCAGGCGGCGCGGGGCAGTTTGTCGACCGCCGCATGAGCGGCGGCAAGGTCGCGGGTCAGGATACGGGGGTCGTCACCGGCAAGGCGGGCGGTGATGCGGTCGGTCAGGTCGCGCGAGACCGAGCCGTCGCGGCGGGGCGAGCTGTCGATGCGCAGGATTGTGCGGGACATGGGAAACCCCGATGGGGTGAGGATGTGAGGGTAAAATGGTTCTTGCGTTGATGAACACAATTGCTCAACTTCAACAAGTTCTGTGAGGTGGTGCACATATGGATCTCGACAACTGGGACGAAATCCGCACCGCCTTTCACGTTGCCCGGCTGGGCACGGTCAGCGGCGCGGCCGAGGCGCTGGGGGTGCATCATGCGACCGTGATCCGGCATGTCGATGCGCTGGAGACCCGGCTGGGCGTCAAGCTGTTCCAGCGCCATGCCCGCGGCTATACGCCGACCGAGGCGGGCGAGGAATTGATGCAGGTGGCCCAGGTCACTGCCGAGCAGTTCGGCCAGCTTTCGGGACGGCTGCGCGGGCAGGGCGCGGCGATGACCGGCGATCTGGCGGTGACGACGGTGGATGCGCTGACGCCGCTGGTGGTGCCGGTGCTGGCGGGGTTCCAGGCCGATCATCCAGAGCTGTCGGTGCGGCTGATGGCCGACCCGCGGCTTTACCGGCTGGAATATGGCGAGGCGCATGTCGCGGTGCGGGCGGGTGCCCGGCCCGACGAGCCCGACAATATCGTGCAGACGCTGTATGTGCAGAAAAGCGGGCTTTATGCCAGCCGCGACTATGTGGCAGCGCAGGGGGGGCTGGGCGAGGATGTCTCGGCCCACCGCTTTGTCGGCCCCACCGACGAGGAGCATCCCGCGCCGTTCTGCCGCTGGCTGCGGGCGCATGTCCCGGCCGAGCGGATCACCTTTCGCGTGGGCGACATGCGCGGCGCGGTCGAGGCGGTCGAGGCGGGGGCGGGGATCGGGTTCGTGCCGCTCTGGCAGGCGCGCGGGCTGCCCGATCTGGTCGAGATGCGCCCGCCGCGGCCCGAGTGGGAGGTGACGATCTGGCTGGTCACCCATGTCGATCTGCACCGCACCGCCAAGGTGCAGGCGCTGATCGCGCGGCTGAAGGAGGCGGCGCGGGAATGGCCGTGACCCGCGCCGAGGCGCTGCGCGGGCATCTGGCGATGCTGGCCTTTTCGGGGCTGGTGGCGGGCTCGTTCAGTTTCGGCAAGCTGATCGCCAACGATATCGACCCCGCCGCGCTGACCGCGCTGCGCTTTGCGCTGGCGGGCGGGCTCATCGGAGCGGCGGCGGCGCTGGGGCCGGGGCTGCACGCGCACCGGTTCCGGGCGCCCTGGCGGTTCGTGATCCTTGGCGGTCTGTTCGGGGCCTATTTCGTGCTGATGTTCGAGGCGCTGAAGACCGCCGAGCCGGTCGCGACGGCGGCGATCTTTACCCTGACGCCGGTGATGGCGGCGGGGTTCGGCTGGCTGTTCCTGCGCCAGACGATGACGGGCCGGATAGGCGTGGCGCTGGCGATCGGAGCCGTGGGGGCGCTGTGGGTGATCTTTCGTGGCGATCCTGCGGCGCTGATCGCGTTCGATCTGGGCCGGGGCGAGGCGGTGTTCTTCGTCGCCGCGCTGGCGCATGCCGCCTATACGCCGCTGGTGCGCAAGTTCAACCGGGGCGAGCCTGCGCTGGTCTTCACCTTCGGGATGATGACGGCGGCGCTGGTGCTGCTGCTGATCTACGGGCTGCCGTCGATCCGCGCGACCGACTGGGCCATGCTGCCCGCGCGGGTCTGGTGGGTGGTGCTGTACCTGGCGGTCTTTACCAGCGCGGTGACCTTCGTGCTGCTGCAATATGCGGCGATGCGGCTGCCCTCGGCCAAGGTGATGGCCTATACCTACCTGACGCCGAGCTGGGTGATCGGCTGGGAGATCGCGCTGGGCAATGCCGCGCCCCGCGGGCTGGTGCTGGGGGGGATCGGGCTGACGGTGGTGGCGCTGGTGCTGCTGCTGAAGGAGGACGGGTAGGGCGGGTCTTTACAGGCCCTCCCGGCAGGCGTCGTCGGAGGCATGCTGCGCCGCCGCCCCGTCATCGAGTTCAATCCGCAGGAACCGCTCGAACGCGTCGAGATCCACGGGGTCGAACTGGCCGAAGCCCTGCATCCAGACCGAGGCATCGCGCAGCGCGTCGGGTTCGAGCTTGCACCATTTCACCCGGCCGCGCTTTTCCTGGCTGATGAGACCCGCGCGGGTCAGGATGACCAGATGTTTCGAGATCGCGGCCAGCGACATCTCGAAGGGGGTGGCGACATCGGTCACGGCCATGTCGTCCTCGAGCAGCATGGCGAGGATCGCGCGCCGGGTGGGGTCGGCGAGGGCGGCGAAAACGATGTCGAGCCGGTCATCCATGGCCGGAGCATGGGCCGCCCGCCGCCCGATCGTCAACCGGAAGGTTGAATATGCAGCGCGCCCGAAAGCCGCGGATGCGGCGGCGCAGCGTTCCATGAAACCTTTTGTAAACAATGGCTTGGCGCGGAATATGGGCGCTTGACTCATGTCGGTGCCCTCTCTAGGTTCGCGGCGACTGTCCCAGGGGGCGCTCGGGGTGATTGATCCGGCGGAAAAGGAGCGGCTCGAGCGGCTCGAAGCGCGGATCGAGGCCCTGAAGAAGGCCGAGGCCGCCGAGCCCGGCAAGCGCCACCAGGACGAACACTATTCCCAGGCGCAACTGGCCTGGCGGATGGTGATCGAGCTTGTCGCCGGTCTGGGGATCGGCTTTGGCATCGGGTATGCGGTGGACCTGTGGCTGGGGACGCTGCCGATCTTCCTGGTGCTGTTCATATTGCTGGGCTTTGCCGCCGGGGTGCGCGTGATGATGCGCTCGGCGCAAGAGGTCCAGAGGCAACAGGTGGCCGAACAGGCCGCCAAGGACGACAAGAGGGATTGAACGTGGCAAGCGACCAAGCGACCGGCGGCCTGCAGATCCACCCGATGGACCAGTTCATCGTCAAGCCGCTGTTCGGCGGCGATGCGATCCATTGGTACACGCCCACCAACGTGACGCTGTGGATGGCGCTTGCGGTGGTCTGCGTGGTGCTGTTGCTGGTGATCGGCACGCGCGGGCGCGCGCTGGTGCCCAGCCGGGTGCAGTCGATCGCCGAGCTGGCCTATGGCTTCGTCTACAAGATGGTCGAGGATGTCTCGGGCAAGGACGGGGTGAAATACTTCCCCTACATCATGACGCTGTTCATCTTCATCGTCTTCGCGAACTTCCTGGGCCTGATCCCGATGGCGTTCACCACGACGTCGCATATCGCGGTGACGGCGACCATGGCGCTGGCGGTGTTCTTCTTCGTGACCATCCTGGGCGTGGTCAAGAACGGCATCGGCTTTCTCAGCCTGTTCTGGATCAGCGCCGCACCGCTGGTCCTGAGGCCGATCCTGGCGATCATCGAGATCATTTCCTACTTCGTGCGGCCGGTCAGCCATTCCATCCGTCTTGCCGGCAACATGATGGCCGGGCACGCGGTCATCAAGGTGTTCGCGGGCTTTGCGGGCGTGCTGGGCGTGGGCGCCGTGTTCCCGCTGGCCGCCATCACCGCGGTCTATGCGCTGGAGGTTCTGGTATCCTTCATCCAGGCCTATGTCTTCGCGATCCTCACCTGCGTCTATCTGCGCGATGCGCTGCATCCGAATCACTGACGCAATCCGAAATCTGCCAATTCCAACGTAAGGAGAAATCGACATGGAAGGCGATATCGTTCAAATGGGCGCCTATATCGGTGCGGGCCTGGCATGCACCGGCATGGGCGGCGCCGCTGTCGGTGTGGGCCATGTTGTCGGCAACTACATCTCGGGTGCGCTGCGCAACCCGTCGGCGGCCGCCTCGCAGACCGCGACCATGTTCATCGGTATCGCGTTCGCCGAAGCGCTGGGGATCTTCTCGTTCCTCGTCGCGCTTCTGCTGATGTTCGCCGTCTGATCTCCCGAACCGATCCTTACGGCCGGGTGGGAGCTTTGACAGCGCCCGCCCGGTGTAATCCCGGGGTCCAGGGGGACGACAATGGCAACTGATACGAACGCGGCCGAACCGGTCGGTATGCCGCAACTCGATTTCGCGACCTTCCCCAACCAGATCTTCTGGCTGGTGGTGACTCTGGTCGTGATCTATTTCGTGCTGTCGCGCATCGCGCTGCCGCGCATCGCGGCCGTTCTGGCCGAGCGCCAGGGCACGATCTCGAACGACATCATCGCCGCGGACGAGCTGAAGCTGAAGGCGCAGGAAGCCGAGCGGGCCTATGAGAAGGCGCTGTCCGATGCCCGTGCCGAGGCGCAGCGCATCGTCGCCGAGACGAAGGCCGAGATCAAGGCGGACCTCGCCGCGGCCACCGCCCGGGCGGATGCCGAGATATCGGCGCGTGCCGCCGAGGCCGAGAAGCAGATCGCCGAGATCCGCGAGAACGCGATGGAAAGCGTGACCATCGTCGCCCGCGCGACGGCTGGCGAACTGGTCGCGGCGCTGGGCTTCCAGGCCGACGAGGCCGCGGTGACCGCGGCGGTCGACGCCAGGGTGAAGGGGTGAGGGGCATGAAGAAACTCGCAATCGCGGCCAGTCTTGTCGCCAGCCCGGCCTTCGCCGCGTCGGGGCCGTTCTTCTCGCTCTACAATACCGATTTCGTGGTGCTGCTGTCCTTTCTCGCCTTCATCGGCGTGCTGGTCTACCTGAAGGTGCCCGGCAAGCTGGCGGGGATGCTGGACAAGCGCGCGGAGGGGATCCAGCGCGAGCTGGACGAGGCGCGTGCGCTGCGCGAAGAGGCGCAGTCGGTGCTGGCCTCCTATGAGCGCAAGCAGAAGGAGGTCCAGGAGCAGGCCGAGCGCATCGTCGCGAGCGCCCGCACCGAGGCCGAGGCGGCCGCCGCGAAGGCCAAGGAAGACCTGAAATCCACGATCGAGCGCCGCCTTGCGGCCGCCGACGAGCAGATCGAGTCGGCCAAGGCCAGCGCGGTGCGCGAGGTGCGCGACCGGGCGATCACCGTGGCGGTGGCGGCTGCGCGCGAGGTGGTGGCCCGGCAGATGACCGACGCCTCCAACGATCGTCTGGTCGATGCGGCCATCGGCGATGTTCAGGCCAAGCTCAAGCTGCACTGAGCGGCGGAACAGGACAGCAGGACGGCCCGGCAGGGAACTGCCGGGCCTTTTGCGTTGCGCGGGCCGGGATGGTCAGCCGCGGGCGGTGACCTGCTCCAGCCGCTGGCGGGCGATTTCCTCGTTGCGTTCCGATTGCAGGTGGTCGGCCAGCGTGGTCTCGACATAGCTCAGATGCCGTTCCACCGCGGCGCGGGCGGCGGGGGCGTCGCGGGCTTGAAGCGCGTCGTTGATCGCGCGGTGCTGGTCCAGCAGCATCGCCCGCGTGGTGCGCTGGCGGAACATGATCTGGCGGTTGTAGAAGACACCCGCGCGCAACAGGTCGAACATGGCCCGCATGACATGCAGCATCACCAGATTATGCCCCGCCTCGATGATCGCGAGGTGAAATTCGGCATCCAGACGGGCCTCGTCTGCCGGGTTGCGCTTGGCATGCGCGGTCTCCATCCGGCGGAAGATGGCGTCGATCACGGCAAGATCTGTGTCCGAGCCGCGGCGGGCGGCGCGTTCGGCGGCCATCGCCTCGACGTCGCGGCGAAAGGCGATGTAGTCGAACAGCGCCGCGTCATGGCGGGCGAAAAGCTGGACCAGCGCCTCGGGGAAGGCCGCACCCAACACTTCGGCCACGAAGAGGCCCGCGCCGGGGCGGCTGAGCAGAAGGCCGCGATCCCGCAATTCGGCGATGGCCTCGCGCAGCGAGGGGCGCGAGACGCCCAGCTTGTCCGACAGGTCGCGTTCCGAGGGCAGCCGTTCGCCCGGGCGCAGGATGCCGCGCAGGATCAGAAGCTCGATCTGGCGGACCACGGCGCCGGAAAGCTTTTCGGGGTGAACCTTCTGGAAGGGCATGGCCGAACTCCCTGAAACTGGTCAGAAGATATGACCACTTCGGGGCGGCGGCAACGGCCAATGCGCGTTCTCCCCGCCGGTCGGACCGGCGGGGACGCGCCCGGGTTCAGGTTGTCGGGCGGATAACGATTTCGACCCGGCGGTTCTGCGCCCGGCCTTCGGGCGTCAGGTTCGAGGCGACGGGCTGGTCCTCGCCCCGGCCATAGGCGCGGATGCGCCGCGGATCGACGCCCGATCCGGTCAGCACCGCCGCGACCGAGCCTGCCCGGCGCGAGGACAGGTCCTGGTTGTAGCTGGCCGACCCGGTGTTGTCGGTATGGCCGATGATGTCCACGGTCGAGTTGGGATACTGGTTCAGGTTGCGCGCCAGCGCCCGCAGATCCTCACGCAGGTCGGGCCGGACCGTGGCGCTGTCGATGGCGAAGAGGATGTCCTGCGGCATGGTCACGACCAGTTGCGAGCCGGTATTGACCACGTTGATCCGGTCATTGCCCATGTCGCGGCGCAGATCGGCCGCCTGCCGGTCGAGCCTGCTGCCGATCGCCGCGCCTGCCGCGGCCCCGATCGCCGCGCCGACCAGCGCATCGCGTTTGTCGCGTTTGCCGCCATCGGTGACGGCCATGCCGGTGACCGCGCCAAGGCCCGCGCCGATCAGCGCGCCTTCCTTGGTGCGCTGGCGGGGATCGCCGGTATCGGTGGTGGTGGGCGTACAGGCCGCCAGCGCCAGCGCGCCGGACGCGGCCAAAAGAAGGGGGGATTTCGCTCGCATCGGTTCTGCCTCTTGCTTCAGGCCCGGCTGATCCGGACGTCGCGTGCGAATATAATGGCTCTGGCGCGTCGATGCGAGGAAATACAGGGCCTGGGCAACAAGTTGCCGATCACGGGTTCGTGGCAGGGGCCTCGGCGCGGGCGGCTTCCCAGGCCAGCATCGCGCGCTTGACCGGCAGGCCCCAGTGATAGCCGCCCAGCCCGCCGCCTGCGCGCAGGACGCGGTGGCAGGGGATCAGGAAGGCGACGGGGTTGCGGCCGACCGCGGTCCCGACGACGCGGGCGGCGCGGGGGCTGCCGATGGCGCGGGCGATCTCGGCATAGGTGGTGACCTGGCCCGAGGGGATCGCCAGCAGCGCCTCCCAGACCTTGATCTGGAAGGGGGCGCCGATCAGGTGCAGCCGGGCGGACCCCTGGCCGAAGGCGGCGGCGACGAGCGGCGCGATGGCGTCGGGGTCTTTGATGAAGTGCGCTGCGGGCCAGCGGGCGGTCAGGTCGGCATGGGCGGCGGCGGGGCCGGTTTCATCGGTAAAGGCCAGCCCGCACAGGCCGCGATCGGTGGCCATCGCCAGCGCCTGACCGAAGGGGGTGGGGAACAGCCCGTGCCGGATCGTCAGCCCGGCCCCGGCGCGGGCATAGGTGCCGGGGCTCATCGCCTCCCATGTCAGGAACAGGTCATGCAGCCGCCCCGCGCCGCTCAGCCCCAGCGCGTCCGCCGTGGCCAGCGTGGTGAAATGCGCGCGCATCAGGGCGCGGGCATGGTCGAGCGCCAGGTATTGCTGGTAACGCTTGGGCGAGACGCCGGCCCAGCGCGAGAAGACACGCTGGAAATGCGCGGGGCTCATCTCCATCTCGGCGGCAAGTCGGTCGAGCGGCAGGGGTTGGCCGCCCGCCGCGTCGATCCGCGCGATGGCGCGGCGGATGACCTGGTAATGATAGCTGTCGGTGCTGTCCTGCATCGGCGCAGGATAGGCGCCGCGCCGCAGGGGCGCGACCCGAAAGATGCGCGAAATCGCCGTTGCCTCCGGCCCGGGGGGCGGGCATAGGGGTGCCATGGCGCAGCCGCTCGATTACAGAACGATCCGCGAGATCTTTACCCGCTTTCACGCCGCCGAGCCCGAGCCGAAGGGCGAGCTGGAGCATGTGAACGCCTATACCCTGCTGGTCGCGGTGGCGCTGTCGGCGCAGGCGACCGATGTGGGGGTGAACCGCGCGACGCGGGGGCTGTTCGCGGTGGTGGACACGCCCGAAAAGATGCTGGCCCTGGGCGAGGAGGGGCTGATCGGGCATATCCGCACGATCGGGCTTTACCGCAACAAGGCGAAGAACGTGATGAAGATGTCGCGCATCCTGGTCGAGGAGTATGGCGGCGCGGTGCCGTCCTCGCGTGCGGCGTTGCAGGCGCTGCCCGGCGTGGGACGCAAGACGGCGAATGTGGTGCTGAACATGTGGTGGGGGCTGCCTGCGCAGGCGGTGGACACGCATATCTTTCGCGTCGGCAACCGCACCCGCATCGCGCCCGGAAAGAGTGTCGAGGCGGTCGAGCGCGCCATCGAGGACAATGTTCCCGCCGAGTTCCAGCGCCATGCCCATCACTGGCTGATCCTGCACGGCCGCTATGTCTGCAAGGCGCGCAAGCCCGCCTGCGGCAATTGCCTGATCCGCGATCTCTGCCCCCATGAGGACAAGACACCATGACCAAACCCTATCACGTCGTCGGCATCGGCAATGCGCTGGTCGACATTCTGGCCCATGTCGAGGACGCCTTTCTGGAGGCGCATGGCATCGAGAAGGGCACCATGCAGCTGATCGACAGGGCGCGCGCGGTCGAGCTTTACGGCCGGGTCGGGCCGGCGCAGGAGATCTCGGGCGGGTCGGCGGCGAACACGATCGCGGGCATCGCGCAGCTTGGCGGGCGGACGGCCTATGTCGGCAAGGTCAAGGACGACCAGCTGGGCGGGATCTTTGCCCATGATTTGCGCGCGCAGGGGGCGCATTACACGACCCGCCCCGCACCGAAGGACACCGAGGGCGAGACCGGGCGCTGCATCGTGCTGGTCACGCCCGATGGCGAGCGGTCGATGAACACCTATCTGGGCGTCACCGAACATCTGACGCCCGCCGATATCGACGAACGCCAGATGGCCGGGGCGGAATGGATCTACCTTGAGGGCTACCGTTTCGACGGGCCGGAAAGCCACGAGGCCTTCGCCCGCGCCATCGGCGCGGCCAGGGCGGCGCGGGGGCGGGTGTCGCTGACGCTGTCCGACCCGTTCTGCGTGGAACGCCACCGCGAGGCGTTCCGGCGGATGATCCGCGAGGATGTGGACCTGCTGTTCGCGAACCGGGCCGAGATCCTGTCGATGTACGAGACCGAGGATTTCCATGAGGCGCTGAGCCGGGCCGCGGCCGAGATCGACATCGTCGCCTGCACCGACAGCGAGAACGGCGCGCATGTGCTGGCCGAGGGCCAGCATTGGCATGTGCCCGCGGTGCCGACGCAGGTGGTGGATGCGACCGGGGCGGGCGATCTGTTCGCCGCGGCCTTCCTGTGGGGGCTGACCCATGGTCACGACCTGGAAACCTGCGGGCGGATGGGCTGTGTCGCGGCGAGCGAGATCATCAGCCATATCGGCGCGCGCCCCGAGGCCGATCTGTCCGCGCTGTTCCACCAGCACGGCCTGGTCTGAGCCGCTCTTTCCGCTTCGGAAATCCCGCGTCCGGGCGTAGACTGGCGCCCGGGCCGGTGAGGGGCCTTCCTGTGGTTTTCCGGTGCGTTCCGTTTCCTGCCCCGTGCCGGTGAGCGTTGAACCAGAGGGGGAAAGGCCATGGGAGATCTGTCGCGATACGTAATCCTGCGCGACCGCAATGCCGATCTGCGCAAGCGGGTGACCGGCGAGACGTCGGGTACGCCCGGCATTCTGGGCGAGGCGGGGGGGGCGCGCGGCTGGGGGCGACCATCAGCACGATGCTGCCGCCCGGCCCCGAGCTTGACAGCGCCGACCTGACCGCGCACGAGGCCAAGGACGCGCTGCGCTAGGGCGATGTGGTGGGGGTGGTGCGTTCGATCCCGACCGCGCTGATCGCGCCGAAGGACAATCCCGCCAATGCCGCGGCGACCGAGACCTGGGGCATCAAGGCGGTGCGCGCCGAAGCCTCGCCCTTTACCGGCGCGGGGGTCAAGGTGGCGGTGCTGGATACCGGCATCGACGCGGCCCGCCGGGCCTTTGCCGGCGTGGCACTGGTCCAGCAGGATTTCACCGGCGAGGGCGAGGGCGAGGGCGAGGGCGATGGCGACGGGAACGGGCATGGCACCCATTGCGCGGGCACGATCTTTGGCCGGGACGTGAACGGCCAGCGGATCGGTGTGGCCCGCGGGGCGGGCGAGGCGTTCATCGGCAAGGTGCTGAGCGCCGAGGGTTCGGGCACGTCCGAGATGATGTTCAGCGCGCTCAAGCGGGCGTCGGAGGAACGGGTTCAGGTGATCTCGATGTCGCTGGGATTCGATTTTTCCGGTCTCGTCAAGTTGCTGATCGAGCAGGCGGATTTCCCCGCCGATCTGGCGACCTGGATCGCGCTGGAAGGGTTCCGCACCAATCCGGCGATGTTCAACGCGCTGATGAACATGATCCGGCAGCAGGCGGTGTTCGATGGCGGCACGGCGGTGATCGCTGCCAGCGGCAACGAGAGCCGCCGCGAGATCCATCCCAATTACGAGGTCGGCGCCTCGGTTCCGGCGGTGGCCGAGGGCTGCATCGCGGTGGGCGCGCTCCAGCAGGGCGCGGCGGGACTGCGGATCGTCGATTTCTCGAACACCAATCCCGATATCGCCGCGCCGGGCGTGGGGGTTCTGTCGGCCAGGGCGGGCGGCGGGCTGGTCGCGCTGTCGGGCACCCCGATGGCCTGTCCGCATGTCGCGGGGCTGGCCGCCTTGTGGTGGGAGGCGACGCGCACGGGGGCGCTGCCGGCCAATGCCGGGACGGTCAGCATGCGGTTGCTGTCCTCGGCCACGGTGGCGGGCATCGCGCCGGGCGTGCAGGTCGCCGATCGCGGGCAGGGGCTGGCACAGGCGCCGCTCTCGCCGATCGGCTGAGGCGGGCGAGGCCGGGCGGCTGGGGGTCAGCCGCCCAGCTTGGCATGCACCTCGTCAAGATCGACCTCGCCCAGCGGCATGCGGTTGGCGGGATTGTCGAAATCGTAGCGGAACAGCGCGAAGTCGCGGCGGTAGATCTCGTGCATCAGGTGCATGGCGAGGTCGTCGAAATACGCCTCGACCGGGTGGGCGCGTTTCGGGCCGTGGGAGGCAGATTCGTTGAAGCGGGGGATGGCGGCAAGGTCGATCCGGTGCGGCGTGTCGGCGGCGTCCAGCACGGCCCGCATCCCTTGGTCGAAACGTTCGGTGAAGAAGATGCGGTCATAGCGCCCGCCGCCCAGGATGAAGGTCGAGATATGGCCCGACATGGCCGACCAGTGGATGTCCGGATCCATCGGTTTGCGCCAGCGGATGGTGTCGCGGGCAAACAGCAGGAAGCGGCGGAAGCTGGCGATCTGGTCGAACTGGGCGCTGCCATCCGGGCCGCCGACATCTATCCCGTATTTCTGCACGAGCATGGGCACCAGCTTGCCGCGATAGCGGTTGCCGTTGCGCTGAATGCCGCAGATCTTGTCGAAAAACGATGACAGGATGCGGGAATAGGGGTTGCGCACGCAGGTGAAGGCGGGCGCGCTGCGGGCCCGCACGACGCGGTCGATGGGGGCCCGGCTGTCGTCCTGTGCCCATTTGTGCAGCCCTTCGGTGGCGTCGTGGATGTCGCCGTCGAAGAACTGGCCGTGGTCGGAGAAATACATGATCTGGCCGATGGTCGAGCAGGCGCATTTCGGTACGACGCGGTAGACCATGCTTTCGCTGGTCGTCATCCAGGTGCCGGGAAAGCCCATCCTCGCCTCCGCTGTGCCGACGCGATTCTGCGCCGTCCCTGACGGTTCTAGGCGGGAAAATCATAACAAATTTTCAACGAAGACCGGCGCATGGTCGGAGCGCGCGCAAAACCGGAGGCGGGCCGCGAGAGATGGCAAGAATCGCCTATATCCTTCTGTGCCACAAGGCGCCCGATGAGGTCATCGGCCAGGCCCGGCGGCTGAGTGCGGCGGGGGATTTCGTCGCGATCCATCATGACGGGCGCGCGCCTGCGGGCGATCATGCGGCGATCCGGGCGGCGCTGGCGGGCGATCCGGGGGTCGTCTTCGCGCGGCGGCGGGTCAAATGCGGCTGGGGTGAGTGGTCGCTGGTCGAGGCCACGCTGGAGGCGCTGCGCGCGGCGCTGGCGGCCTTCCCGCAGGCGAGCCATTTCTACATGCTGTCGGGCGATTGCATGCCGATCAAGACGGCCGAATATGCCCATGCCTTTCTCGATGCCCGCGACGTCGACCATATCGAGTGCTTCGATTTCCTTCGGTCCGACTGGATTCGCACCGGGATCCGGGAAGAACGGCTGATCTATCGCCACCCGTTCAACGAGCGCCGCCACAGGCGGCTGTTCTATGCCACGCTGGCGGTGCAGCGGCGGCTGGGGCTGAGGCGGGCGATCCCCGCCGATCTTCGGGTGATGATCGGCAGCCAGTGGTGGTGCCTGCGCCGCCGCACGGTCGAGGCGGTGCTGGATTTCATCCGCGTCCGGCCCGACGTGGTGCGGTTCTTTCGCGGCACATGGATCCCCGACGAGAGCTTTTTCCAGACGCTGGTGCGCCATCTGGTGCCCGCGGCCGAGATCAGCGCGCGCGCGCCCACCTTCCTGATGTTCACCGATTACGGGATGCCGGTGACCTTCTACAACGATCACTACGACCTGCTGCTGGCGCAGGATTTCCTGTTCGCGCGCAAGATCTCGCCCGAGGCGCGGGACCTCAAGGCGCGGCTGGGAAAGCTTTATGCCGCGCGGGGCGTGGATTTCCCGATCTCGGACGAGGGGCGGCGGCTGCATGCTTTCCTGACCGGACAGGGGCGGGTCGGGCGGCGGTTCGCGCCCCGCATCTGGGAGACCGAGGCAAGCCTGGGACCGGGGCGCGAATTGCTGATCGTGACCTGCAAGAAATGGCATGTTGCCCGGCGGCTGGTCGCGCGGATGCGCGACGAGGCGGGGGTGCCGGGCGTCGGCTACCTGTTCGACGAAGAGGCGGCGGGCCTGCCCGATCTGGGCGGGCTGGGCACGAGTCTTGAAAAGCGCAACCGCCACCGCCGGGCGCTGGTGCGGATGCTGTTCGACCATTTCGGGACCGACCGGCTGGCGATCTGCCTCGATCCCGCGGGCATAGAGGCGATGCGCGATTTCGATGCCGACCGCGCCCGCGTGGGCGTGCTGGAGATCCGCTGCGATTTCAGCGATGCCGATCTGGCCGGGCATGCGCGGCGCATCGGGCTGGCAGGCGAGCGCACCCCGGCCGAGGCGCTGGCGCGGCTGTTGCCGATGCTCCGGCGCCACATCGGTTTCGAAAGCGACCGGCTGGACGAGGCGGGGTTCGCAGGCTTTCGGCGCATCGACCAGCGCCGCGGGCCGGTCGAAAACACGGCCGCACTGGCGCAGTTCCTCTCGATCCCCTACGAAACGGCAGGCAAGATCGCCATGACCGACCAGCTTTTCGCCGATTGAGGAGGCCCCATGCCCTATGTCTATGACGACCAGAACGTGTTCGCGAAGATCCTGCGCGGCGAGATCCCGAACGACACGGTGATGGAAACCACCTACACGCTGGCTTTCAACGATATCGCGCCGCAGGCGCCGGTGCATGTGCTGGTGATCCCCAAGGGGCCCTATGTGTGCTACGATCATTTCGCACAGGACGCCTCGGCAGCCGAAATCGCCGATTTCACCCGTGTCGTCGGCGAGATCTGCCGCCAGAAGGGCCTGCAGCCGGGCGAGGGCGGCGCGGGCTACCGGCTGGTCGCCAATTCCGGCCGCGACGCGATCCAGGAGGTGCCGCACATGCATGTGCATATCCTGGGCGGGCGCGATCTGGGCCGGATGCTGGCCCCGGCCTGAGGCGCAAGGCGCCTGCCGTATTTTCGGGCGGGCGCCCGGTTTTTCGCCCGCCGACTCCTGCGCGGGGCTTGCGCTGCGGCGCGTCCGTTCCCATGATCGCCGCGAACCCGGAGGCGCGCGCAACGGAATGAGCGACGGGAACAGGGGGCCGGGCTTCGGCCGGAGCGAGGCGGCACAGGGCTACCTGCTGGTGGCGACGCCGTTGGCCTATGCGCTGCTGCTGCTGGCCGCGCCGCTGGGGGCGATCCTTCTGTTCAGCTTCTGGTCGCAGGACTACCTGACCATCGACACCACGCTGACGCTGAAGAACTATCGCGAGGCGCTGTCCGATCCGCTCTATCGCCAGTTGCTGCTGCGCTCGCTGTTGATCTCGGCGGCGGTGACGGCGGCGACGGTGCTGGCGGCCTTTCCGATTGCCTATTACGTCTCGTTCCATGTCGCGCCGTCGCGCAAGGCGATGTGGATCTTCCTGATCACCATCCCGTTCTGGACCTCCTACCTGATCCGCGTGTTCCTGTGGAAGGTGATCCTGGGCTATAATGGGGTGTTCAACACCACGCTGCTGGGTCTCGGCATCATCGACGAGCCGCTGACCTTCATCCTCTACAACGCGAATGCGGTGGTCATCACGCTGGCCCATGCCTATGCGCCCTTCGCGATCCTGCCGATCTTCGTGGCGCTGGAAAAGATCGACCGAAGCCTGCACGAGGCCAGCCAGGATCTGGGCGAGGGCTATCTTTCGACCTTCTGGCGGGTGACGCTGCCCCTGGCGATGCCCGGCGTGGTGGCGGCGGTGCTGATCGTGTTCATCCCGACGATCGGGGATTACGTCACGCCGGTGCTGGTGGGCGGACCGGACGGGCGGATGATCGCCAACATGATCCAGACCCAGTTCCTGCGGCTGAACAATGCGCCGATGGGGGCTGCGCTGGCGGTGCTGACCATGGCGATGGTGACGGTCGTGGCGCTGGTCTTCGTGTTCCTCAATCGCCGTTACCTGCGAGGCCGGGAATGAAACGGCCGCTGCGCGTCTACGCGATCCTTTACCTGTGCTTCCTCTATGCGCCGATCGCGCTGCTGCCGGTCTTCGCCTTCAATGACGGCACGGTGATCGCCTTTCCGCTGAAGGGCTTTACCTGGGACTGGTTCCGCCAGCTTGCCGGGATCCCGGCGCTGCATGCGGCGGTGCTGAACAGCCTGAAGATCGCGGTGATCTCGGCGATCCTGGCCACCTGCCTGGGCGTGCTGGCGGCGCGGGCCGCGACGCGCTTCGCCTTTCCCGGCAAGAAGGGGGTCATGGGGCTGATCATGCTGCCGCTGGTGCTGCCCGAGATCATCGTGGCGGTCTCGCTGCTGGTGGTGCTGCTGCAACTGGGGCTGAGCCTCGGGGCCTGGACGGTGATCCTGGGCCATGTGCTGATCGCGACGCCCTTTGCCATCGCGATCCTGAACTCGGCCTTCCAGGGGCTCGACCGCTCGCTCGAGGAGGTGGCGGTGGATCTGGGCGAGACGAAATGGTCCAGCTTTCGCCTTGTCACGCTGCCACTGGTGATGCCCGGGATCATCTCGTCGCTGCTGATCGCCTTCACCATCTCGCTGGACGAGTTCATCATCGCCTTCTTCCTGACCGGGACCGAACCGACGCTGCCCGTCTATCTCTGGGGCCAGATGCGCTTTCCGCAGCGGCTGCCGGTGATCATGGCGCTGGGCACGATCCTCGTGCTGGCCTCGGTCCTGTTGCTGGCGATTGCCGAATATGCCCGCCGTCGGGGCGCCGCGCGCACCGGGCAGAAAGAAGCCGGAGGTTTCCTGTGAAAGACACGCGCACCGAGGCCCGGCCGATCATCAGCCTCGAAGGGGTCGAGAAGTATTACGGCGACTACCACGCGCTGCGCGGCATCAGCGCCGGGATCCGGCAGGGCGAGTTCTTCTCGCTGCTCGGCCCCTCGGGCTGCGGCAAGACCACGCTGCTGCGCACCATCGCGGGGTTCGAGGACCTGTCCGCCGGGCGGCTGTTCATCGACGGGCAGGACATGGCGGGGGTTCCCGCCAACAGGCGGCCCACCAACATGGTGTTCCAGTCCTACGCGATCTTTCCCCATCTCAGCGTGGCCGAGAATGTGGGCTTCGGGCTGCGCCGCTCTGGGCTTTCGCGCGCGGACAAGGCCGCCAAGGTCGAGGTCGCGCTGGCGATGGTGGGGCTTGCGGGCTTTGGCGGACGGGCGGCGCATGCGCTTTCGGGCGGGCAACGCCAGCGGGTGGCGCTGGCGCGCGCGCTGATCCTGGAACCCAAGGTTCTGCTGCTCGACGAGCCGCTTTCGGCACTCGACAAGAAGATGCGCGACCAGATGCAGGTCGAACTGCGCCGGCTGCAACGCCAGGTCGGCATCACCTTCATCCTCGTCACCCATGACCAGGAAGAGGCGCTGATCATGTCCGATCGCATCGCGGTGATGTTCGAGGGCCGGATCGCGCAGCTCGACACGCCCCAGATGCTCTATCGCCGCCCGGTCACGCGGCAGGTGGGCGAGTTCATCGGCGTGATGAACTTCCTGCCCGCCCGCGCCACCGTCACCGACGAGACCCATATCGAGGTCGATGTCGCGGGGCTGGGACGCGCGGTGATCGGCCCCGACCAGTTGCCCGGAGGCTGGCATCCCGGCCAGACCCAGAGCGTGGGCATCCGCCCCGAGACCATGTCGATCCTGTTCCCCGGGGAAACCACCGACCGGCGCGTGGCGACCGGCGTGGTCGAGGATCTCGCCTATTACGGTGACATGACCTATTACGAGGTCCGCCTTGAAGGGGTCGAGCGGCCGATGACCATCTCGATGAAGAACCTCGTCGGCCGCCCCGTTCTGGAACGCGGCACCGAGGCCCGGGTTGCCTGGGATGCGCGCTCGCTGGTGCTGTTCGCCTGAAAACCCCGCCCTGCCCTTCTTCTGGCCGGAAATATCCCGGGGGGAGTCCGCAAGGACGGGGGGCAGCGCCCCCCTTCCCGGCGCGGTGTCCGCCCCGGCGCGCCGGGACCGGCAGCCTGCCTTCTGCCCCGCCCCGGCCGGATCCGATCCCTCAGCGCCGCCCCTCGCGCAGCCAGGCGCCGAGGCTGAGAGCGGCGGCGAGCAGCAGCATCGCCCAGGCCGGGGCCAGCGGCGTGATGCGCAGATCGGCGGTCAGGTAGGCCCCGCGCGGGGTGATCCCGATCCAGCCCCGGCCCGCCGCCAGCCGCCCCTCGCGCACGGTGCGGATGTCGGGCAGCCCGGCCTGCATCTCCACGATGCCGCCCCGCGTTGGCTCGACCACCGGGGCCAGCAGCGTGCCGGTGGCGATGGTCTGCTCGAATTCGCGCGGCGCCGCCGGGCCCAGCGCGATCACCGTTTCCAGGTCATCATCGGCCAGCCGGTAAAGCCCGGTCTCGGGCCCCTGATAGGTTGCCTGGAACCGGCCCGGCGCGGTTTCCTGCAGATCCAGCGTCTCGGTCTCGCCATCGGGGCGGGTGATCTCGACGCCGCGCGCGCCTTCGGACAGCGAGCGGCGGGTGATCGTCATGGTCTGGCCCTCGGCGGCGGCGCCCAGCGATTCCTCTTCGAGGTCGGGTTCCTTCATCATCCAGTGCGCGAGCCGGCGCAGCAGTTCCATCTGCGGCCCGCCGCCCTCGAAGCCGCGACTCCACAGCCAGGCGTGATCCGAGGCCATCAGCGCCACGCGTCCCTCGCCCACCCGGTCAAGCAGCAGAAGCGGCCGCGCGCCGGGGCCGGACATCACCGCCTGGCCGCCTCCGGCCTTCAGTTCGATCAGGCGGAACCAGCGGCCCCAGGGGCCGTCGGCCTCGGCCTCCAGCCCCTCGGTCACGGGGTGGCGCTGGCCCAGTTCGGTGATCTCGGGACGGAAGCCCTCTTCGAGGACCCGCGCCGTGGGCGCGGCGGGCAGGATCTGGGCCAGGGGCGAGCGGTAGAGCGAATCCGCGCTGGCGAATTCGGGGCCGGCCGCGATCAGCACCGCGCCGCCCTTTTCGACATAGTCGCGCACATTCTCGAGATAGAGCCCGGGCAGGATGCCGCGCCGCCGGTAGCGGTCGAAGACGATCAGGTCGAACTCGTCGATCTTGTCGAGGAACAGTTCGCGCGTGGGAAAGGCGATCAGCGACAGTTCCGACACCGGCACGCCGTCATGCTTGTCGGGCGGGCGCAGGATCGTGAAATGGACGAGGTCCACGGAACTGTCCGATTTCAGCAGGTTGCGCCAGGTCCGTTCGCCCGCATGCGGCTCGCCCGAGACGAGCAGGACGCGCAGCCGGTCGCGCACGCCGTTGATCTGGACCACGGCGGCATTGTTGCGGTCGGTCAGTTCGCCCTCTTCGAGCGCCACCGAGAACTGGATCACGTTGCGCCCGGCATGGTCCAGCACCAGCGGCACCGCGATATCCTGGTTCAGCGGCACCGTGTAGCTTTGCGCGGGGCCGTCGTCGATGGCCACCCGGACCTGTGTCGTCGGGCCGATCGTGGCGGGCACCGCGCCCTGATCCTCGATCCGCAGCGTCAGCGTCACCTCTTCGCCGAGGATCGCGAAGGCGGGGGCGTTGCGCACCACCAGCCGCCGGTCCCAGTCGTCGCGCTGGCCGGTCAGCAGCGTGTGCAGCGGCGCGGCCATGGGCGGCGCGCGGTCCAGATCGTGCACCTGCCCGTCGGTCAGCAGGATCGCGCCCGCCAGCCGGGCGCGCGGCACCTCGGCCAGCGCGGCGGCCAGCGCGGTCATCAGAAGCGTGCCCTCGTTGCCCTCGCCATCGCCGATGCGGAGGATGCGCAGCTCGGTATTCTCCAGCGCCGCGATCTCGGCCTCGATCCGGGCGATGGCGGCGGCGGTCTGTTCGGGGCGGTCGGCAAGGCGCTGGCTGGCGCTGTCATCGACCACCAGAACCACGATGTCCGACAGCGGGTTGCGTTCCTCGGTCTGGAGCGCGGGATTGATCAGCGCCGCCAGGATCGCCACTGCCGCCAGCCCCCGCAGCCACCAGCCCGCGAGCCCGCGCCACAGGGCAAGGCCGGTGATCGCGACGGCCAGGGCCGTCAGCACCCAGACCAGCGGCCAGGGGATCAGCGGATCGAGGATCACGTTGCCCGTCATTGGCCCAGCCTGTCCAGAAGTGCGGGCACATGGACCTGGTCGGATTTGTAGTTGCCGGTCAGCACATGCATGATCAGGTTGATGCCGAAGCGATAGGCGATTTCCCGTTGCCGTTCGCCCGCATAGCCGCGGCCCACCGGGAACATCGCGCCGCCCTGCGCATCCACCGCCCAGGCCGCCGCCCAGTCATTGCCGCCGATCACCACCGGCGTCACCCCGTCATTCAGATCGCGGAACGGCATCCCCTCGGCCTGTTCGGCATCCGCGGGGGCGGCCTCGACCCAGACATCGCGGCTGGTGTGGCGGCCGGGGAAATCCTGCAACAGGTAGAAGGTGCGCGTCAGCACATGATCGGCGGGCAGGGGTTCCAGCGGCGGCACGTCCAGCGGCCGCGCCAGTTGCTGGAGCCGCCGCCCTTCGGGCGAGGCGCCGCCGAAGCGGGCCACATCGGCGTCGCGCGTGTCGAACAGGATCATCCCGCCGGTGCGCAGGTAGCGGTTCAGCCGGGCATAGGCCTCGGGCGAGGGGATCGGCTGGTTCGCCGTCACCGGCCAGTAGAGGAAGGGAAAGAACGACAGCTCGTCGGTTTCGAGGTTCACCGCGATCGGGTCCGCCGGTTCGATCGAGGTGCGCTGGATCAGCTTCTGCGACAGCCCCCAGAGCCCGGCGCGCGCCACCTCGTCTACCCGGGCATCGCCGGTGATGACATGGGCCAGCACCACCCCGGACGTGGCCCTCAACGCCAGCGTGTCGTCGGGCGCCGCCTGGGCGTGACCCTCGCGCGGCAGCATCAGCGCCAGCACCAACACACCGGCCACGCCCGAGCGTTGCCCGCGCAGCCGGCCCGAAAGCCGAAGCGAGGCGATGATATCGGCCGCCAGGAGCGCCAGCGCCGCGGTCAGCAGCCAGCCCTTGAGCAGCGTCTCGCGCGCCACGGCCAGCCCCTCGACCGGGATGCGGGCGGGCCATGTCGTGGGGGGCAGCGCCGTTTCGGGGCCGATCACGTTCAGCGCAAGCCGCCGGTCCTCGCCGGCATACAGCCCGGGCGGCAGGCCGGGGCCGGGGCGTGCCTCGGCCAGGCGTTCGCCGGGGATGCCCGACAGGGCCCCGGCATCACCCGCCTCGCCGAAGGCATCCAGAACGGACTCGGCGACCCAGGTCGTGCCGCGCAGCTCGTCCGCCTCGGGTCGCGCGGGCCGGGTGGAAACGGCGAGCCGCTCCAGCATCTGCACGAAGAGCCCCGACAGCGGCAGCGTGGACCATTCGGCATTGGCGGTGACGTGGAACAGCACCACCTGCCCCCCGCCCAGCTTCTTGCGCGTGACCAGCGGTGTGCCGTCGGTCAGCGCCGCGATGGCGCGTTGGGCAAGCTGCGGGTCGGGCTGGGCCATGACCTGGGCATTCACCTGCACGTCACCGGGGATCGTCAGCCCGAAGAAGGGCGAGGTCTCGGCGAAGGGGCGCAGCGCCTTGGGCTCGCCCCAGCTCATCGCGCCGCCCACGGTCCGCCCGCCTGCGCGCAGCCGCACCGGCATCAGCGGATCCTCGGCATCGCGGCTGATATCCGAGGCGGCCAGCCGCGGCCCGGCAAAGCGCACCAGAAGCCCGCCGCGCTCGACCCAGTCCTGCAACGCCTCGGTCTCGGATGCCGACAACGTCGCGACATCGGCCAGCACGATCACGTCGGGGCTGGCCAGGATGATGTCGGTCAGCGCGCCGTCGATCAGGTCGGCGGTCGGGTCCAGCGCCTTTTGCAGGTAGAACAGCGGCGAGAGGAGTTGCAGCCCCTCGCGGTCATCGCGCCCGGCGATCAGCGCCACGCGCCGCCGTTTCAGGCTGTCATCGGTCAGGCTGACCGCCCCGGCGGAGCGCACGCCTTCGATGGCGAAGCGGCTGATCCGGTTGCGCAATTCGGGCGGCAGGACGAGGTCGGCCGTCACCTCGGCGGCGCCCGGGTCGAACCCGGCAGGCACCCGCGCCAGCACCCGTTCCACCCCCGCCGGATCGCGCCCCGTGGCGGTCAGCGTGATCTCGGAGGTCTCTCCCGGCCCGGCGCGCAGCGCGGTCAGCCTGATCGCGCCATCCTCGAAGATCGCGGGGCGCAGCGCCAGCACCGGGCGCGGGCTTTCGAAGACGCGCAGGGTTCCCGCCGCCTCGAACCGCGCGATCAGGTCGCGCCGCCCCGCGTAATCCAGCCCGCCCGACATCCAGAACGTATCGAACCCGCCCTCCAGCGCCCCGGCCCAGTCCGACAGCGCCGCCGGATCGGGCAGCCAGGCCGCGGGTTTCAGCCCGGCCAGACGGCTGGCCCAGGCCTCGGCCGACTGCAGGGGCAGTCCCGCCTCGGGCAGGGCCGTCGCCTGCACCACCGCCACGGGCCGCCCGTCGCGGCCCGCTTCGTCCAGAAGCGCAGCGACCCGGTCGATCCGGCGCGGCCAGTCGCGGGCATCGGCCCAGCTGCCGTCGATGAAGACCAGAAGCGGCCCTTGTCCCGGCTGACGCTCCTGCGGGTTCAGGACGGGGCCCGCAAAGCCCAGGATCAGCGCTGCCACTGCCAGCATGCGCAGCAGCAAAAGCCACCAGGGCGTCTTGTCGGTCTGGGTCTCGTCATCGCTCAGCCCCAGCAGCAGCGCGACGCCCGGGAACCGCCGCCGGATCGGCGCGGGCGGCACGGCGCGCAGGATCAGCCACAGCGCCGGCAGTGCGACCAGCGCCCACAGGAGCGCGGGCGCGGTGAAGCCGATGCCGCCCAGCGTCCACATCAGCGCACCCGTTCCAGCGCGCGAAAGAGCCAGAGCATCGAGCCCTGCGCCGACTCGCCGGTGTGATGGGTCGAGAAATGCCAGCCCGTCGCGCGGGCCAGATCGGCCAGCCGCGCCTTGCGCATCGCCAGCCGGTCCAGGTAGCGGCCGCGCAGATCGCCCGCCTTGAGCGTTTCATGGCGCAGGCTGCCGCCCATGCTTTCGAAGATCGTGCGACCGTCGAAGGGGAACGCCTCTTCCACGGGGTCGAGGATCTGCAACATCGCGCCCTTCACGCCCTTGTCGGCGGCCTCGGTCAGGGCGCGTTCGACCGGGGCAGGGTCGCCGAGGAAATCCGACAGGAACACGGCGCGGGAATGAGGCGGCATGTCGCGCGCGTCGGGGGCGCCGTAGTCCTCGGCGGCGGGATCGCCGCTGAGTGCCTCGGCGATGCGCAGGAGTTGCAACGGACCGCGCCGCGCGGGCAGGCCGGTGCCCGAAAGCCCCACCCGCTCGCCGCCCCGGTTCAGCAGGACCGAAATGGCCAGCGCAAGGACGCGGGCGCGCTCGGCCTTGGCGGGGCGGGTTTTTGCCCCGGAAAACCCCATGGAAGCGGAGCCGTCCACCCAGAGCAGGACGCTTTGCGCCGCCTGCCATTCGCGTTCGCGCACGAAATGGGCGTCCGACCGGCCCGAGCGGCGCCAGTCGATCATCCGCGCCTCGTCGCCCGCATGGGCCGGTCGGTATTGCCAGAACTCGTCGCCCGTGCCCGCCCGCCTGCGCCCGTGCTCGCCCAGCAGCACCGCCTGCGCCAGATGCTCGGCATCGGCCAGAAGCGGCGGCAGCGCGGCCGCCAGCCCCTCGGCCCGGGCGCGAAGGGCGGCGGGATCGCTCACGCCGCGGCCTCGACCCGCAAGGTCTGGCGCGCGACGGTCTCGATCACATCGGGCAGGCTTTCGCCGCGCGCCCGCGCCGCAAAGCTCAGCGCCATGCGATGGGTCAGCACGGGAGCGGCCATCTTGAGCACGTCATCGGCAGAGGGCACCAGCCGCCCCTCAAGCAGGGCCTGCGCGCGCACCGTCAGCATCAGCGCCTGCGCCGCCCGCGGCCCCGGTCCCCAGGCGACGGCATCGCGCACGATCTGCGGCGCCTCGGGTTCGCCCGGACGGCAGGCGCGCACCAGATCGAGGATCAGTTCGACCACCCTTTCGCCCACCGGCATCCGGCGGACGACCTTCTGCGCGGCGATCAGGTGGTCGGCGCTGAAAACCTCATGCGCGGCTTCCTCCTCGACGCCGGTGGTGGCGATCAGGATGTCATGCTCGGTCCTGCGGTCGGGATAGGGCACGTCGATCTGGACAAGGAAGCGGTCAAGCTGCGCCTCGGGCAGCGGATAGGTGCCCTCCTGCTCGATCGGGTTCTGGGTGGCCAGAACATGGAACGGCGGTTTCAAGGGGTGCGCCGCGCCCGCGATGGTGACCGATTTCTCCTGCATCGCCTGCAACAGCGCCGATTGCGTGCGGGGGCTGGCGCGGTTGATCTCGTCGGCCATCAAGAGCTGGCAGAAGATCGGCCCCTCGATGAAGCGGAACGCGCGAGAGCCGTCCTCGCCGGTTTCCAGCACCTCCGAGCCGAGGATGTCTGCGGGCATCAGGTCGGGGGTGAACTGGATGCGCGCGCCATGAAGCCCCATGACCGTGGACAGCGTGTCCACCAGCCGCGTCTTGCCCAGACCCGGCAGACCGATCAGCAGGCCATGGCCGCCGCACAGAAGCGCCGAAAGCGTCAGGTCCACGACCCGTTCCTGGCCGATGAACCGCTTGGTGATGCTGTCCTTCGCCTCGGCCAGCCGCACGCCCAGCGTCTCGATCTCGGCCACCAGTTGGGTCTCGTCGGACATGACATCTCTCCCTGCGATGCTATATGGGCCAGTATCGTCACATATCGCTGGCGTCACAAATGGCAAAAACCGAAGCGCCACAAATGATCGTGAAACTCGATCCCGACAGGCTGGCCGCCACGGCCAGCGCGGCGGCGCGCGAGGGGAAGCTGCCGCCGGTCGAAAAGTGGAACCCGCCCTTCTGCGGCGATATCGACATGCGGATCGCGCGGGACGGGACGTGGTTCTACCTGGGCACGCCCATCGGCCGGGCACCGCTGGTGCGGCTGTTCTCGACCATCCTCAAGCGCGAGGGCGCGCGGTATTTCCTGGTCACGCCGGTCGAGAAGGTCGGGATCACGGTCGAGGATGTGCCCTTTGTCGCCGTGGATTTCGAGCGGACGGGCGAAGGGGCGGGGCAGGTCCTGACCTTTGTCACCAATGTCGGCGACCGGGTTGCGGCCGGGCCGGATCATCCGATCCGCGTCACCCGCGATGCCGTAACCGGCGAGCCCGCGCCCTATGTTCATGTCCGCAGCGGGCTGGAGGCGCGGATCGACCGCAAGAGCTTTTACCGGCTGGTCGAGATCGGCACGACCGAAGCGCATGAGGGCGCGGACTGGTTCGGGCTGCGCTCGGGCGGGGCGTTCTTCCCCGTGATCCCTGCGGCCGAACTGCCCTGAGCGATACGCCGGGGCTTGCGCGGCGCCCCGCCCGCCGTCAATGCGCCGCGGCCCAGTTCGCCCCCTGCCCGGCATCGACCACCAGCGGCACATCCAGCTTGACCGCGGGCATCGCCGCCCCCTCCATCACCGCGCGCACGCGGGCGATCACGTCTTCGGCGGCGTTCTCGTCCACCTCGAACACAAGCTCGTCATGGACCTGTAACAGCATCCGCGCGGGCAGACCGTCGAGTGCGGCGGGCATCCGGATCATGGCGCGACGGATGATGTCGGCCGCCGTGCCCTGGATCGGTGCGTTGATCGCGGCGCGCTGCGCAAAGCCCGCCTGCGGCCCCCTGGCGCCGATTTCGGGGGTGTGGATCCTGCGCCCGAACAGGGTCTGGACATGGCCCCTGGCCCTGGCGAAGGCGACGGTTTCGCTCATGTAGTCCTTGATACCCGGGAAACGCTCGAAATAGCGGTCGATGAAGCCCTGCGCCTCGCTGCGCGGGATGCGCAACTGGCGGGCAAGGCCGAAGCCCGAGATGCCGTAGATCACCCCGAAATTGATCGCCTTGGCGCGGCGCCGGATCTCGGGCGTCATCCGGTCCATCGGCACGTCGAACATTTCGGAGGCGGTCATGGCGTGGATATCCTGGCCCTCGCGGAACGCCTGTTTCAGCGCGTCGATGCCGGCGACATGGGCGAGGATGCGCAGCTCGATCTGGCTGTAATCGAGGCTGACCAGAACCTTGCCCGTATCGGCGACGAATGCCTCGCGGATGCGGCGGCCGTCTTCGGAGCGGACGGGGATGTTCTGCAGGTTCGGGTCGGTCGAGGCCAGCCGCCCCGTCACCGCGCCGGTGATGACGTAGGAGGTATGCACGCGGCCCGTTTCGGGGTGGATATGGTCCTGAAGCGCATCGGTATAGGTCGATTTCAGCTTGGCGATCTGGCGCCAGTCCAGCACGCGGGCGGGCAGGTCGTGGCCTTCGGCGGCCAGGTCCTCCAGCACGTCGGCGCCGGTGGCATAGGCGCCGGTCTTGCCCTTCTTTCCGCCCGCAAGGCTCATCCTGTCGAACAGGATCTCGCCCAGCTGCTTGGGCGAGCCGACATTGAATTTCTCGCCAGCCAGGTCATGGATCTCGGCCTCCAGCCCCGCCATCTTCCGGGCGAAGGCGTTGGACATGCGGCTGAGGGTGTCGCGGTCAACCTTGATGCCGGTCATCTCCATCGCGGCCAGCACGGGGACCAGCGGGCGTTCCAGCGTCTCGTAGACGGTCGTCACCTTTGCCCGGTGCAGCTGCGGCTTGAAGAGTTGCGCGAGCCGCAGGGTGATGTCGGCATCCTCGGCAGCGTATTTCACCGCCTCGTCGATCGGCACCCGGTCGAAGGTGATCTGGGATTTTCCCGTGCCCAGGAGCGACTTGATCGGGATCGGGCTGTGGTCGAGATAGCGTTCGGACAGTGCGTCCATCCCGTGACCGTGCAGCCCGGCATTCATCGCGTAGGACATCAGCATCGTGTCGTCGATGGGTGCGACCGCGATGCCATGGCGGGCCAGCACCTTGGCGTCGTATTTCATGTTCTGGCCGATCTTCATCACGGCCGGGTCTTCGAGCAGCGGCTTGAGCAGCGCCAGCGCGTCGGAAAGGGGCATCTGCCCCTCGGCCAGCGCATCCGCGCCGAACAGGTCGCCCCCGCCGGTCTTGTGCCCCAGCGGGATGTAACAGGCCCGCCCCGGTTCGACCGCCAGCGAGATGCCGACCAGATCGCAGCGCATCTCGTCCAGGCCGGTGGTCTCGGTATCGACGGCCACCCAGCCCCGCGCATTCGCGGCCTCGATCCAGCCCCGCAGCGCCGCGGCGTCGCGCACGCAGTCATAGGTTTCGGGCGTGAAGGGCAGCCGCGCGGGGGCCGCGGCATCCGCGGCCGGGGCGGGTTCGGCGGCGGCGGGCGGTTCCATCCCCAGCGCGTCGGCGATGCGCCGGGTCAGCGTGCGGAACTCCATCCGCGTGAGGAAGTCCATCAGGGTGGCGGGATCGGGCGCGCGCACCTCCAGATCGTCGAGCGTGACATCCAGCGGCGTCTCGGCGTCCAGCGTCACCAGCCGTTTCGACAGTTCGATCTGCGCGCGATGCTCGATCAGCGTCTGGCGGCGCTTGGCCTGGGGGATCTGGTCCGCGCTGTCCAGCAGCGTTTCCAGATCGCCATATTCCCGGATCAGAAGCGCGGCGGTCTTGATCCCGATGCCGGGCGCGCCGGGGATGTTGTCGACCGAATCGCCCGCCAGTGCCTGCACGTCCACGACACGATCAGGGCCAACGCCGAATTTCTCCTCGACCTCCTCGACGCCGATGCGCTTGCCCTTCATCGCGTCCAGCATCTCGACGCCATTGCCGACAAGCTGCATCAGGTCCTTGTCGGAACTGATGATCGTCACCCGCCCCCCGGCCTCGACCGCCCTACGGGTCAGGGTGGCGATGATGTCGTCGGCCTCGAACCCCTCCTGTTCGAGGCAGGCGATGTTGAAGGCGCGCGTCGCCTCGCGGGTCAGCGGGATCTGCGGGCGCAGATCGGCGGGCATCTCGTCCCGGTTGGCCTTGTAGGCGTCGTAAAGGTCGTTGCGGAAGGTGTGGCTGCCCTTGTCGAAGACCACGGCGACATGGGTCGGCGCATCGGGGCCTGCATTCTCCTGGACGTATTTGTGGATCATGTTGCAGAAGCCCGAGACCGCGCCGATCGGCAGCCCGTCGGATTTCCGCGTCAGGGGCGGCAGCGCGTGGAAGGCGCGGAAGATGAAGGCCGATCCGTCGATCAGGTGCAGATGGCAGCCCTTGCCGAATGTCGTGCCCATGTCCGTGTCCCCCTTGGCGGTGCGCTCCGGTCTTGCCATGACAGCGCGCGCTTCGCCAGCCTTCAGGCGCAGGGGGCGGTCGCGGCCCCGGCGGCCTCCAGCGCGATCAGGCGGTCCAGATCGGCGGCCTCGATCCGGCCCAGAACGGCGGTGCGGCCCACCACCAGCGCGGGCGTGCCGAAAAAGCCGAACAGCTCCGCAAGGCCCCGGCTGGCCGCCAGTTGCCGGTCGATCCCGGGCGCGTCCATGTCGGCCCGCAGCCGCGCGCCATCGAGCCCCAGCGCATCGGCCAGCCGCGCCAGCGCCTCGGGCGTGGGCAAGATGCGACCGCCCGAGATCCGCGCGTGAAGCGCAGGCCCCGCGCCCTGTTCCGCCGCGGCCAGCACCGCGCGCGCGGCCATGACCGACGCCTCGCCCAGCAAGGGCAATTCGTGCCATGCGAGCCGGATCGACGGCGCAGCACCGCCGGCGCGTTCCCGCAACAAGGGGGTCATCACCCGGCACCAGGTGCAGCGGACATCGGTGAAATAGGCCACCGGCACGGCACCCGTGCCGACCGCGCCCCCGAACAGATGCTCGCAAATCCCGTCGCGCAGCGTCTCGGGCGCCGTGCGGGGCGGGGCGTCCCCCAGCCCGATCAGGATCGGCGAACCGGCCGAAACCGCGCCCGTGTCAAGCCGCCGGAAGCCCGGCAGGCCCGCAACCGGCGCGAATTCGAAACCGGGCGGAAAGGCCCGCCGCCACAGTCCCGGCCCCGAGGCGATGGCCCCATAGGCCAGCGCGATGCCGCCCAGCCACAACAGGTTACGCCGCAGCCGCCCGCGTGTGTCAGGCGCGCTCATCCCAGGCTGTCGGCAAAGCTCTCGTGAACGAACCGCTTGTCGCAATAGCCGCAATCGACAAAGCCGGTCTCGTGCGGGATCACCAGCCAGACGCGGGGATGGCCCAGCGCGGGGCCGCTGCCATCGCAGGCCACGCGCCACTGGCTGACGATCTCGGTCTCGGGGGCGTCGATCGCGCGCGGGTCGCGGGTGGCATGTGTGGTCATCTCTGGCTCCGCTCGTTGCCGGGGCGACGGGGTCGCGTTAACTCGGGGGACATGATAGCGAGGACCGGGGCACGGGCAAGCGGCAGAGGCGCGCAGATGGGCGAAAACGCGATCGAGATCGAAGGGCTGACCAAGACCTATGCCGCCAGCGGCGGCCAGCCCCCGAAACCGGCGCTGAAGGGGGTGGATCTGGCGATCCCGGCTGGCTCGATCTTCGGGTTGCTGGGGCCGAACGGCGCGGGCAAGTCCACGCTGATCAACATCCTGGCCGGTCTGGTGTTGAAGACCGGCGGAAAGGTGCGGATCTGGGGGTTCGATCAGGACGTGAACCCGCGCCAGTCGCGCGCGGCCATCGGCGTCATGCCGCAGGAACTGAACATCGACCCGTTCTTTACCCCCCGCGCCGTGCTGGAAATGCAGGCGGGGCTGTATGGCGTGCCGAAATCGCAGCGCATCACCGACCGCATCCTCAAGGCCATCGGGCTGGAGGACAAGGCCGATGCCTATGCCCGCAACCTGTCGGGCGGGATGCGGCGGCGTCTGCTGCTGGGCAAGGCGCTGGTGCATCGTCCGCAGGTTCTGGTGCTGGACGAGCCGACCGCGGGCGTCGATATCGAGCTGCGCCAGATGCTGTGGACCAATATCCGCCGGTTGAACGAGGAACAGGGCACAACGATCATCCTGACCACGCATTACCTGGAAGAGGCCGAGCAGATGTGCGCGGAGATCGCGATCATCAACCATGGCGAGGTGATCGCGCGGGATTCCACCGCGGCGCTGATCGGGCGGATGGATGCCAAGACGCTGGTGATCCACCCCGAAGCGCCGGTGAGCGCGCCCCCCGCGATGCCGCCCGGCGTCGAAGCCAGCCTGCGCCGCGACGGCGCGCTGTGCTTCACCTATCGCCGCCGCGAGATCCCCACCGGGGCCGTGATAGAGGCGGTGCGCGATGCGGGCATCACGACCCGCGACATCGCGACCGAGGAACCCAACCTCGAGGACGTCTTCGTGGAACTGACCTCGGCCAAGGGCGCGGCGTGAGCCGGGTGATCCTGTTCAACAAGCCCTGGGGGGTGCTGTCGCAATTCACCGACGCGGGCGGCGGGCACCGGACACTGGCCGAGTTCATCGACATTCCAGGCATCTATCCCGCCGGGCGGCTGGACCGCGACAGCGAGGGATTGCTGGTGCTGACCGATGACGGGCGGTTGCAGGCCCGCATCGCCGATCCGCGCCACAAGATGGCCAAGACCTATCTGGTGCAGGTCGAGGGGATTCCGTCCGAGGTCGCCCTTGATGCGCTGGCCCGGGGCGTGACGCTGAAGGACGGCCCGACCCGGCCCGCCCGCGTGCGCCGGATCGAGGGCGACCCGCCCGGGCTGTGGCCGCGGACGCCGCCGGTGCGGTTTCGCAAGTCGGTGCCCGATTGCTGGATCGAGGTGACGATAAAAGAGGGCCGCAACCGGCAGGTGCGCCGGATGACTGCGGCGGTGGGCCACCCCACGCTGCGGCTGATCCGCTGGCAGGTCGGCGACTGGACACTGGCGGGGCTGGAAAGCGGGGCGTGGCGCGCGGCCTGACGACCGGCCCGTGCCGCGCTATTGCCGGTTGCCGGTCGAGGCGGACTCGCGCAGGCCCGCGGCGGCGGCCTTTTCGGCCAGCACCTCGGCACGCGGGCGCCAGGCGTATCTGGGGTCCTCGGCCGTGCGTGCCCAGAACAGCTCGCCCCCCGTCCGCCACGGGTCGAGCACCACGCCCGCCTGCATCGGATCGCCCTTTCGGCTGAGGATCACTGCGGAATGGTCGATCCGGAACAGCCGCTCGCCGGGCGAGATGGCGCGGTGCAATTGCAGCGTGCGGAACCCTTCCTGGGCCAGGCGGGCCTCCATGTCCTCGGCCCAGTGATAGCACAGGCCCCGGTCGCGCAGGCCCATATTGACCTTGGTGTTATGCACCAGCGGCGGGTCGGTCACGCGGTAGTCGCGCGCCAGCTGGCGGGCATGGGCATGCGCGATCTCGGCGGCGCGGCCGGCCTCGGCGGGGTCGATGCCGGGGCCCAGATCCTGGATCGTGCGCGCCAGCGCCATGACCTCGGCGGGGT
>Ga0209614_1000207_pt1 | contig 54445 bp, 41 predicted proteins | sample BlaSprsedimmetaG_FD_185484 | JGI IMG/M metagenome (GOLD analysis project Ga0209614, IMG submission 185484) | Hot spring sediment bacterial and archeal communities from California, USA to study Microbial Dark Matter (Phase II) - Blank Spring... ...
GTCCTATCGCCGCCCGAAGCATTCATCCTGTCACCTCATTAAACGAATTGAAGGGGTTCGACCAACGAAATACGAACGACGAACCACCGCCGCCCGCCAACATCAAGACGCCCCATTCCCCCAAATTGGTATAACCCACCGCTGGAGGTTACGGCAGAAGTCCTCGCCCTTTTTGCCTTTTGATTTGTCGTTTTGCTCTTTGTTGTTTGATATTCGCTTTGCCTCGGCGATCTCCGCGTCCTCCGCGGTGAGAACCTCTTGATAATCCCACTCCCTTCGGCTACAGTCGGGCCCGACAGTTTCGGTCATTCGGATTTGTTTCGAGTTTCGACATTCGGATTTGCAGAAGTAGGAGGAACCATGAAGCCATCCCGATGCTTCGCACGGGTTGTTCTTATTCTCGCCCTGACAGCCGCAGCCCTGGCCGTCGAGAACCTCGACCGTGGCCTGGTCGCCGATATCCTGGCGGAATATCCCGGGATGGAGGTCTATGCCGGCGAACGCGACTACAAGAAACGCTGGCTCTACAGCGCCGACGGAAAGCTCCTCAACTTCTACGAAGACACGCCGCTGGCCCCGCGAGCCCTTTGGTGGGATGCCGACCCGCGGAAAGAAGTTGTCATCGGCCGAACGATCCGTAACTGGCCCGACGAGACAATTCAAGAACTCGAAGGTTCACCCATCGTCGTCATGGACTGCCTGGGCGACTGGCGGGAAGAAGTCGTCACCGCCCTCAAAGGCGAGCTGCGCATCTACACCACGACGATCCCGACCGAGGACCGCCGAACGTGCCTGTTGCAGGACCACCAGTATCGTCTGGGTGTAGCCGCCCAGACGATGGGCTACTACTACCCGGCCACCCTCGGCCTGCGACAATAGGGCATAAGAGCATAAGGGCATAAGAGCATAAGGGCATAAGAGCATAAGAGCATAAGGGCATAAGAGCATAAGTGCATAAGTGCATAAGGGTATAAGTGCATAAGTGCATAAGTGCGTAACGGCCCCGCATCTTGCGTGTTGTCATGCTGAGCGAAGCGAAGCATCCGGGCCACGATCGCGTATGACAATTCACTGTTTCCACAGCCATAACGACAGCAAGCACAATCCGTGATAATCCGTGATTACGATAACGACCCACTCGCCTGAGCAGACTATCGCCCTGGGCCGTCGCATCGGCGAGGCGCTGCGGGGCGGAGAAATCCTTGCCGTCACCGGCAATCTGGGCTCCGGCAAGACACACCTGATCAAGGGCATCGCCGCCGGGGCCGGCGCCGAAGACCCGTCCCGGATTACCAGCCCGACCTTCGTCCTGGTGAACGAATACGTCGGCCGACTATCCATCTATCATATCGACGCCTACCGTCTCGACGGCGTCGCGGAATTCGAGATGCTCGGCTTCGACGACTATTGCCGCGCCGACGCCGTCGTCGTCGTCGAATGGGCCGATAAGGTTGAGAGCGCCCTGGCCGCGGCCGATCCGGTCCGAATTCACCTCGAACACGCCGGGGCAACCCGCAGAACCCTCACAATCCGTAATGCCCCCAAAGAACTCCGAGCGTAATACCCAAATCCCAAAACACAAACCCCAAACAAATCCCAAACGCCAAGCACCAAATTCCATACAAACCCCAAATCCCAAACGCCAAACTCCAAACGGCGGCACCCGCGTGTAGGCCCGTTTGGAATTTGGATATTGGTGCTTGTTTGGAGTTTGGGGTTTGGGAGTTGGTGCTTTCCGCTTGGGTTTTGCGTTTTACGTTTTTGAGTTATTTTGCACGCCGCGCAACGTTTTCTATATTTTGCATGCGGAAGCAGGTTGGCGCCTGCCGGCATAACGCCGTGTAAAGCCGGACGCCGCCCGCCGATGCGGACCTTGACGTACCCGTAGCACAATCGCAGGTTCTAATCCAACAGGAGGCATCAGGCTCCCAGGCAGTGTCGATCTTAAGTCGTGTTTCAAACAGGCCGATGGTTTTCAGGATTGTGAAGAACGTTGTTCCACCCGTCTCAGTCGAGCAACCGGCAGAAGACAAAATCAGAAACGCAGTTCTCAAACAAAAGGGGTCAATGATGAAAGCTAAGAAAGGTTTCACACTGGTCGAAATTCTGATCGTGGTCGTCATCCTGGGCATCCTGGCCGCGATCGTCATCCCGCAGTTCACCGAGGCCAGCACCGAGGCCAAGAAATCGAGCCTCCGCAGCGACCTCCAGACCGTCCGCTCGCAGATCGAGCTGTACAAGATTCAGCACAATGACAATCCTCCGCCTGGGGATACGGCCGCAGCATTCGTAACGGCCATGACCACAACGGTCGCCTATAACGGTACTAACTACGGTCCGTATCTCCAGCAGATGCCCAAGAACCCGTTTAACGGGTCCAGCGATATCAAGGTCACGGGCGATCCTGGCGCCGGAGACCAGGGCTGGTGGTACGACGCCGAAACCGGCGCATTCAAAGCGAATACGCCCGACCACGTGGGCACCGAGTGGTAACCGACGACCTACCCTGCCCGTGGAGCGCGGCACAGAAGCAGCCGCCACGGCAGGGCGATCTGAACACCGAAACAATGGGCTGACCTCGCCGAAGCCTCTCTTCAAGCGGGTCAGCCCTTTGCCTGATTATGCAATACGAAATACGAAGAGCGAAATTCGAGAAGGGCTTCTCGCTCGCCGAGGCCATGATGGCCACGGTGATCCTCGGGTTCGCGGCCGCCGGTCTGGTGGTTCCGTTCACCAGCGGCGCAGCGGCTCGTGCGTATGGCGACCGCCAGACTTTGGCCGCCGCCCTGGCCGCGGATCTGCTTGAACAGATCATCGCCACGCCCTACGCTCAGGTCGTTGGCGCGTGGAACGGCTACAGTGAACCCGCGGGCCAACTGGTCATGGATTTCGATACCGGCCGCCGCTACAGCGGCCCGGCCTACGCCCCCTTCAGCCGCGGCGCCACGGCCGCCTATGTCTACGTCGCCCCGCAAGACGGCGCCGCCGCGCCCAACTTCATTCGCGTTACCGTAACCATAAGCCACAACGACAAGCCGATGGCCTCCATCACAAGACTCATCAGCAGATAGGCTGAATCCGAAATGCGAAGCACGAAATCCGAACGACGCAATACGAAATACGGCTTCACCCTGGTCGAACTACTGGTGGCCCTGTCCGTTTCGAGTATCATCCTCGGGGCGGTCGCGGCCCTGGCCTTCGCCGCCACCAGCGCCAACGACGCGACGAACGAAGCGGCCCGAGTCAATACCGAGCTGCGCACCGCCACACTGCGAATCACCGAACTGATCGCCCACGCGAAACTCATCGCCGGGACCCCCGCCGGAGATATTGTGATATGGGCCCGCGACAACGGCGCAAACAGCAACAAGATAGACGCCGACGAACTCGTCTTCATAGAGACCACCGCGAACAAGGTCAAGCTCGTCACCTATAAGGCCAGAAACCCATTGCTATGTTCATGGTTAAGGCTCGAGCCAATTCCCATTTCGAAAATCCAGGCTGGCTTCCCCAAGACGGCCCAGAACCTTTTATATGAGCGCACGGACCTCATCATCCTGCCACAGGCATGGAATATCGCCTGTTTGCTCTATACCCCGCCGACCTCGCCGACCTCGCCGCCCTATACGCGACGTGTCGAAATCTCCTTCGACCTGGAGGCCGACGGCGTCCGGCGCGCGCACAAGATATCCGCCTATCTGCGGGCCTGGGCCGGCCATCTGCTCGACGATTCCGGTGAAATCCGTGAGAGAGACGACGACTAAACCGGGTTCCACCATGCGATCGAACATCAACCATCGAAGATCGAGCATCGAGTATCCGGCATCGAGTATCCGGCATCGGACCCGCAAAGGCGCTGCGCTGCTCGTGGTGCTCTTTGTCGTCATGGCGGTGACCGTTGTCTCGCTCGGGTTTCTCTCTCGCAGCGATGTTGAGCTGGCATCAGGCTCCAACATGCTGTCAAACACACAAATGCGGTATCTGGCGGATTCGGCCCTTGAACATGCCCGCGGTCTGCTCTTGAATCCGCAGGGCGTTTCAGGGGAGTTCTGGACCGGCGGGTCGGCCCTTCAACTGACGGCGGGTGACGATTACTACGACCTGGCCATTACACGGGCGCCGGGCGGCTATTGCACCTACAACGCCGCCTGCACCGCCTACCGTAACACCAACGGCGAGCGGACGGCCCAGATGGCGCTGACCGGCGCTATCCGGTTGGAGCGGACGGCGCAGATGGCGCTGACCGCCGTCATCCGTCTCGATCCCTGCATCGCGTTCTACTGCGGCGGCGACGTGAAACTGTTGTCGTCGCGAATAACGATTAACGGCGACGTGTACGTTCATGGAGAGCTCAACAACAGCAACAGGGCTAACATCAACGGTGACGCTTATGTGGACCGCTACTCCGGCAACGTTAGAGATATTGTAGGATCGATCAACGATACCGAAGTCTCCGGCATCACAATCACAAGCCCTGCTCTGGACCCGGCATTATACGCACAGTCTTATATCCCCGATGCAAACGGCCAGATCACACTGACCAACGAAACCCTGGTCTTTAACGACACATTTGTCGTCAACGGCAATCTCATCGTCAACGGCGGCTTCCTGACGATCAACGCACCCAAGAACTCGCCCGCCATGCTCCTTGGCGGCTCTCTGACGCTGAGTAACGGTGCGACGATCAACATAACCGGCTACACGCAGATCACCGGTGGGATTGCCACCGCATGGGACACGAATCTCACGATTTGCGGCGCCCTGCACCTGGCCGTCCCCGCAAGTATCACGGTGGAAATCGACATCGACGGTAGCGGCCAGGTGGTCGTCACCGCCGACCCGATGGCCGCGGCGCTGCGAATCCCCGGCAGCCCCGTACAAGACTGGAGCCCGGCGGCCGGCGCGTTCTACAAGAGCATCACCCGACAATAGCCTCTTGCGCACCCGCATCGGTTTTGCCTTCGCGGGTGCTTATCGGCCTTTCAACACGACACACAATTATTTCGGCACCGCCGCGACGGACTCCGCGGCGTCGATGCCGTCCGCCAAACGGACCTCGCATCGGCTCCGCCTCAAGCCCTTCGTGCCGCCTGTGCCATTTGTGTCGGCGACAAGATGCCAAGGCCCGAGATTCTTCCCGTTTTGCGATGTTTCGCGGCGATTCATGCGCCTTCGCGTGCGGCCGCGTTGACCGGTCCCGCGGTCTTCACCGGTGGTTGCGGTCGTGTCGGTTATAGCGGCTGCAATCCGTATCCGCGGCCTCAATTAAGCCGGAGCAGACCTATGTCGAAAGATATATCGAGGTGGGTAAACACCACGAATCCGTTGAGAAGGGTAAAACCCGTGAAGACGCGGTCCTGGACAGATAACCGATGCCGCAACGGTTCCACGTTGCGATACCGCCGGACGCCCGCGGCGCCGTCGGCGCACCGGGGCTTTACGCTCATCGAGGTCCTCATCGTCGTCGTCATTCTGGGGATTGTCGCGCTGGCGGCCATGCCCATGATGTCGTCGGCGGCCTCGGTTCAGATCCGGGCGGCCGCCAACGTCATCGCCGCCGACCTCGAATACGCGCGAAGCATGGCCATCAGCCGTGGATGCTACTACAGTGTTGCCTTCAACAAAGACGCAGAATCCTATGAAGTCCGCGACCAGACCGGCACGGTCATCGCCCACCCCGTCCGAAAAGGCTCCAACTGTAACTATGCGGTCAATTTCACCGCCGACAGCCGCCTGGACAAGGTCAACATACAGAACGTCGACTTTGACCCGGGCTCCGTCCAGACCCTCACCTTTGACTACCTCGGCAGTCCCTACGCCGGCGTCGGGACCGCCGCTCCGCTCAACGCGGGCGTCATTGTCCTGACCGCCGGAACGACCACGATCACCATCCACATCGAACCGGTCACGGGGTTTATCACTATCTCGAATTAGCGAAATGACGGCACCATGTTCGGTTGGAACCTGAAACACAGCAGCCTCAGACCCATCGCCCTCGACATAGGCCACAGCCATGTCAAGATGGTCCAACTGCAACTTGGCGGCGGCCGCACCAGCGTCGTCGCCGCGTGCAAGGCCCCCATAGAGGCCGCTGCCGCCGACAGTCCGGAGAAACGAACCGACGCCGTCGTCGAGGCCGTCCGGCAGATGCTGGCCCGCAACCCCTTCCACGGCCGCAATGTGGTTTCCCATCTGCCGAACAGCGCCCTGCGTATGACCTCTTTGCGCCTGCAGGAAAACGACCCCAACCGGATCATGAAGGCCCTTGCCGCCGAAGCGGCCGATCGCTTCGGTCTCAACCCGGACGTGGATATTATCAACTACCTCGTCGCCGGCGCCGTCCGCCAGAACGACGATGTCAAGAATGAACTCATCGTCATCGCCGCCGCGGACGAGGCGATCCGGGCGCACATCGAGATGCTCGAACGCGCCCAACTGAGGCCCGTTTCCATCGACACCATCCCCACCGCGCTGTTCCGCGGTTTCACCCGCTCGCTCCGCCGACAGGAAGACAAGCAGCGCACCGCCATCTTCGTGGACATCGGCGCTCGGTACACGAGTATCGTCTTCGGACGGGCCGGCGAGATCAACTTCATCAAGCAGGTGAAAATCGGGGTTGACGATTTCGACACCGCCATCGCCGAACGTCTTGACATTCAGCCCGGCGAAGCGCAGAGCCTCCGCGCCAAGTTCCGCCGCGAGCGATCCGCCGAATACGCCACCGTCAGCGTTTCGGATACCGACCGGTTGCTGGACGAGTCCACGAAGCTCGACCCGCAGACGCGCCAGGCCATCGTTGACTCGCTCACGGCCGTCTCCGAGAAGGTCGCCGGGGAAGTCTCCCTCTGCCTGCGGTACTACACCGTCTCGTTCCGCGGCAAACGCGTCGAACGCGCCTGGGTCTCCGGCGGCGGCACTTATGAAACCCTATTGTTGAACGTCCTGAAACGCAAACTCGCCGTCGAGGTGGATGTGGCCTACCCCCTGCGGGGCTGTGACACCTCCGGCAAGAACATCGAGGCCAATCTCGGAGGCGACCGCCGCGGCGCCCTCAGCGAATGGGCCGTGGCCGTCGGCCTCGGCCTCAAGGGGTGCAGCCGAACCCGAATGTCCGTCGACGAACCCGAACCCGTCGCCGCAAGTGTCTGAGTACGACAATGACCGAAGTCGAATTCCTGCCATCATGGTACACCAGCGGAAAACGCCGACAGTTCGGCTACCGCACGCAGTACGTCGCCCTGGGCGGGATGCTGGCGGTGATGGTGGTCTGGAGCCTCTCGGCGGCGCGGTCTATTTCGTACGCCAGGGCCGACATCAACGACCTTGCCATCGCCGAAGCCAGCGCCCTGGCGGTCACCGCTCAGGTCGCCTCCGCCAATACCCAACTGGCCGCTCTCAAGGCGAGAGCCGCCGCTCTGCAGAAGATCGACTCCCGAATTGACGTTCCTGCCGTACTCGGTGAACTCAGCTACCTCATCGAGCATGGCATCGTGCTGCGTCGTCTTGAACTTGTTGGGGAAAAGCTGCGTCCCGACACGCCGGCGTTGCCGACGACGGCCGTCCCGGCCGTGCGTATTGCCCGCCAGGGCATGCCTGACGCCGCCGACCAGCTCCCTATCGGGGAAGTCCGATTCAAGGTTGTCATTTCGGGCCTTGCCGGCGATTCGTCCGACGTCGCCGGCCTGATCGTCGCCCTGGAAGGCTCCCCCTATTTCAACCGGGTTGCTCTCTCGTTCTCTCGCACGGTCCTCGTCGGACACCGTGGTTCGTTGGAGAGCAAGTCCGCGGCGAACCAGACTCGACAAACCCCCGGCCCGGCCGATGCCGTGGCCGCCAGCGAATTCGAGATCACCTGTTATCTGGCCAACTGCCGAATCGACTAAGCCATGGTCCTTCACGACCGACAACAACTTGTCATTGCCCTCGTCGCCCTAGTCATGGGCGCCGTCTTCATCCTCGGGCAGTATCTGCCTGTCCGCAGCCGGGCCGCCGCCGTCGAGCAGGCCCGCCGTCAGCAGAGCCTGGCCATCACCCGGGGGGCCGCCGATACCCGTCAACTGCCTATCGTGCAGGAGCGTCTGGCGGCTATTCAGGCCGTTATCAACGAGTATGAATCGGGAATCACCGCCGACCGCGACCTGGGCAGCTTCCTGACCCGCATCGCCGACCTCATGAACCGCTACAGCCTTGCCAACCCGGTCGTAGCCCCCGCTGAAGAGGTTCACGCCGAGGCGATCGCTTGTATTCCCGTTCACATGCAATGCACCGGACGGTTCCAGGATCTGTTCCAGTTCTACCGTGATCTGGCCGCCCTGGACCGGTTCATACGGATTGAGCAGGTCCGATTGACAAACGACGAAACACTCACCGGCGCCGTTACGATGACCACTCAGGCGGTTGTCTTCTATCGTTCGCCCGCCGGCGCATCTACGAAGTAGTATGATTCCGACAAACGCCAAAACTTCGACTCCTCCCGGAACCGTCGCCCGACGGTCGCGGCGCGATCGCAAGAAGATTGTCTTCGCGATATGCCTCGTCGCCCTCATGGGTCTGATGTGGGCTCGCGTCCTGCTCAAGCAGGGCCCTGCCGCCGCCGCCGCCGATGATGCACAGGCCGCCGGGCAGCCGGCGACCGCCGCCTCCACGGCCTCGGCCGATATCACGTTTATCGAACTGCCGAGAGTAGCCGGTCGAAACGATTGTCTGACCCGCGACGTCTTCGCGGCCGGGCGGGGGATCTTCGGCTCTCAGACCCAGGCCGGCGGCCTGGGTCTGGTCGCGGAGCCCGACAACCAGGCCGCTATTCGCCGATTGGCCGAGACCCTTCGCCTCGAGGCCATCGGCTTCGGCCGTAAGCCTCAGGCTCTCATCAACGGAAAACTCCTGTCTCACGGCGACAGGTTTGCAATTGGAGAAGGCAAAGCAAAACTGGAATGCGAAGTAACAACGATTACGGAGTCCAGCGTCACTCTGACCTGTGCAAACGTCAGAATCACGCTGAGACTCGGACAGACGAACGTGAAATAGCTGGTCTCAGGTAGAAAGTTTCGGACCCGACTGTGCCTTGAAGCATGGATAAATCAACAACCATGATCCAGGCGCGCTTGGGTCTCCAAAATGGCGCGATTCGCCGTGTGTGGCATCGCGCCGGTAGGAGTTGAACCATGAATTGCAGCAACAGAACACCGATGCAGCTCGGCAAGAACGTGCTCCTCTGCGTCGTCGTCTTCCTCGCCATGGTCGCCATCAGCGTCGGCGAGGTGGAACCGACCATCGAGTTCGAGGTCGTCGAGCCGGCCCAGGCGATAGAAGAACGCATCCCCCAGCCCATCATTATCGAGGTGGCCCGGGACACGGCCGCGGCCGCTGCGCCGGCCGCCGATCCCCCTTATGAAGTCGTCGATACGGGGACCGACGGAGTCGTTCGCAAGTCCTTCCGCTTTGAAAAGGACTTCGGCGTCCGCGACGCTCTCGCTCTTGTCGCCAGCATGTACGGCCGCAACATCATCCCCGCCAGCGGCGTAGACGGACAGCTCGGCTTTCGCACGCTCAGTGATGTAACCTTCGAGGAGGCCCTGCGGGCCATCGTCGGCACCACGTTCAAGTGCAGCGAGCAGGACGGACTTATTCGCGTTTACACCCGCGACGAGTACAAGAAGGTCCTCGAAGACACCGAGCGCCTCACCTACCGGATCTTCACCCTCTACTACCTCACGGCCGCGGAGGCCCAGACACTCATCACACCGGTCCTCAGCAGCAACAGCAAGGTTACGGTCTCCAACGCGGGCAGCGTCCTGTTCCCGACGGGCGAATCGATCAGCAGCGTCACCGGAGGCGGCGCCAGCAACGCCATACACGACACTCTGATCGTGTATGACTACCCCGAGAATCTCGCTCTGGTCACCGAAATCATCGCCGACCTCGACACCCGGCCGCTCCAGATCCTCGTCGAGGCCACCATCCTCGCCGTCAATCTCACGGAGGACACGCAGTTCGGCATTGACTGGACCACGCTCGGCAGCGTCGTAACGGGCTTGCCCACGACCGCCGGCACCGCCGGTGAACTCGTTCGCGGCACGCGCGACTTCCTGCGGAGCGTCGGCACCGGCCAGGTCTCGAAATCGGGCGGCCTCAGTTTCGGCGTCACGGCCGACGATGTGGCCGTCTTTATCCGCGCCGTTGAGACGGTTACGGACGTCACAATCATGGCGAACCCGAAGATCCTTGCCGTCAACAAGCAGCTCGGCCAGGTCTACATCGGCACCAAGCTCGGCTACCGGTCTCAGACCACGCAGACCAATGAGAGCACCACGGAGAAGGTCGAGTTTCTCGAAACGGGGACCAAGCTGTCCTTCCGGCCGTTCATCGGCAATGACGGCTACATTCGAATGGACATCCATCCCAAGGACAGTTCCGGCGAGTTGAATGTCGAGGGGATTCCCGATGAAACCTCCGCCGAACTCGTCACCAATATCATCGTCAAGGACGGCCAGACCATTGTCATCGGCGGCATGTTCCGGGATAAGATATCCGCCAGGAAGTCGCAGATCCCCGTCCTCGGCAACCTCCCGGTGCTTGGCGCCGCCTTCCGCGGCAACGCCGATCAGGTCGTCCGTCAGGAAGTCATGGTGCTGCTGACGCCGCACATCATCCATACCCCTTCCGAGACGGATGCCGAGCTGCGGCTTGACGACATCGAACGCAAACGGTATGCCGCCAAGGACACATTGCAGTCCATCAGCAGACCTCGCCTAGCGGAAGACTACTATGAGAAGGCGGCCCGGCACTACATCGAAGGCGATAACGAGGCCGCCATGAAGCAACTGAAGAAGGCGCTGGTTATTCGGCCGACTTACCTCGAGGCGCTTCGTCTCAAGGAGCGCATCATGGCCGAGACCAACCCCGACGATCTCAAGAAGATGGAACGAATCCTCCTCGAAGATCTGGATGCCAAGGAAGCGCCCAAGTTCAGAAGATGGTAACGGCGTGCCGGACCGCATCCGGTCCGCTGCGTCTGTCGTCCGAGGGTACGCTCGTGAAAGTTCACAAAACCACTCATTGGATTGTCATAGCCGTTGTGTCGGGCAGCCTGCTGCTGGCAGCCGTGGCCGCCTGGCGGAATACTGGCATCGGAGAAGGGACGCAGCATGCTGTCGGCCGGTGGCCCGGAGCCATCCCTCCGGCGTGCTGCGTCGTCGCGGCCGTGGGCGTGATCTGGCTGGCGTGGCAGTGGCTCTGCCTGGCCGCCGGAATCACGTCCATCGCCGCGTGGATTGAGCAGCCCAACGAGAATGACCCGGCGCGATCCGGTAATCCACTCGTCATCGCCTTCGTCAACCTCCTTCGCCGGCGATTCGATGAATCCGACGGGCGCCGGGAGCAACTCGAAGAATCCGTTCGTGATTTACAGATACAGCTTCAACTCTCCCGTCGCCGGGAGCAGAACACCGAGGCGATCATCCATAGCATTTGTGACGCCGTCGTCGTCGTCGACGAGTCCGACCGCGTTCTCGTGGCCAATGGGGCGGCCGCCGACCTGCTCGGCTTCGATCCCGCCCAGTCCCGCCAGAAACGTCTCGGCGACATCGTCGCCGCCGACAAACAGACCTTCGTTGATCTCATCGCACACTGCCGCCGCAGCAAGGCTCGCGCCACGCGACAGGAACTGGAATTTGCACATGAAGACGGGCTGCATACGTACGACAGCATCGTCTCCTGCGTGCATGACGAGCGCGACCGGATTTGCGGCGTTGTCACCGTTTTGCACGATGTCACCCGCGAGAAGGAAATCTCCAGGGCCAAGAACGACTTCGTCAGCCACGTCTCTCACGAGCTGAAGACCCCCTTGGCCTCCATCACCGCCTATGCGGAAATGCTCGTGGACGGCGAAGCCGACGACGAAACCACCCGCCGCCAGTTCTACGAGATCATCCAGACCCAGGCCCAGCGGCTCAATCGCCTCATCGAGGACATCCTCAACATCTCCCGAATCGAGTCGGGCCTCATCAAGGTCGCCAAAGAACCCGTCAGCCTCACGATCCTCATTGAGGAACAGCTCGGCATGATCCGAAGCTTCGCCCGCGAGAAGGATATCGAGGTGTCCGCCAGTACGCCGATTGTATTCGACCAGGTGAACGCCGACAAGGACATGCTTCAGCAGGTGATTGTCAACCTTCTGAGCAACGCCGTCAAATACACCCAACCCGGCGGCTCGGTCACCATTGCATCCGAGGTCGACGCCGCCGCCGGAACCGTCACCGTCACCATCACCGACACCGGCGTCGGCATACCCGCCGAGGACCTGCCCCATGTCTTCGACAAGTTCTTCCGCGTCGGCGCCAACAAGAATGTGGCCAAGGGAACCGGCCTCGGCCTGAACCTCGTAAAACAGATCATTGAAAAGGTCCACGACGGGCGTGTCTTCGTGACCAGCGAGCCCGGCGTCGGAAGCACGTTTGGCTTTGAACTGCCGTTGGCCGCCGGAATCCCGGCCGCCGCACGATAGACCATGAACTTCATCCGCCGGCCCGCGCCGGCGCACCGCGATGGAAGCATCCGCACAAACTGGAGGAAATGAAATGACAGGCAAAAGAGTCCTGGTCGTCGACGATGAGATCCATATCGTCCACGTCGTCGCCATCAAACTGCGAAACAACGGCTATGAGGTCCTCACCGCCGACAACGGCGCCGACGCGTATGAACTCGCGTGCCGCGAGAACCCCGACATCATCGTCACCGACTACCAGATGCCCGTGATGACGGGCCTGGAATTTCTCGAGAAGCTTCGAGCCTGCGACCGCACGGCCGATATCCCCGCCATCCTGTTGACCGCGAGAAGCTTCGCCGTCACCGACGAACAGAAGCGGACACTCAATATCGCCGCTTGTCTCAGCAAGCCATTCAGTCCGAAAGAACTGCTCGGTAACATCGAGGACATTCTCTACAGCAGGGCCGTTGCCCATCAGACAGCATAATACGAACCATGGCAAAAGGATTTGAGAGAGCGATCATGCTCGATACGATTAGAGACAACTTGACAACTTCACAATTGGCGCTGCTTCGCCGCTTTGGCGAGAAGATCGCCCGGCTAGGACGAAACTTCGCCGTCTTTGTCCGCGGCGGCAGGGTTCTGTTCGAAACGGCCGGTGGTCGCTTTGATTCGGCGGACAGCCGTCTGGCCGAGTGTGCCGCGCATCTGCTCGGTGATGTGACGGCCGCTCCAGCCCGGGAGGGCGTGTGCCTCTACAACGGCGAAAGCGCTGTTTTGGCCGTGTTCCTGACACCGGCGCCGACCCATAAACGCCGTCCGGACCCCGTCGCGGTGGCCATGATCGACCTGGGTCCGTCCGTGAGCGATGATGATCCCGACCCAAGCTGCTTCGTGGAGATGCTCGCGATGCTGGCCGAAACCTTCAGTGATTCGGCCGGGGTCGAATGCCAAATGGACAAGATCGGCGCCGAATTGGCCCACACCTACGAGGAGCTGGTCCTCCTGCACAAACTCGGCATGAACATGAAGGTCACAGAGGCCGACACGAACTTCCTCCAGATGGCCTGCGACAGCCTCACGGAAATCGTTCTTGTCGAGGGCATCGCCATCCTTCTGCCTCGCGTCATCGACGATGTTGAACGCCTGACTGTCGCCGCCGGTTCCGGCATCATCGAGGTCGACGAACGAATGGGCAATCTCATCTACAGCCGCCTGGTCGACGAACTCAACGCCGGCCGTGAGGCCCTGCTCGACAGTGAGGTGGATACCCCCTTCAGATACGACTGGCCCGAAACACTCCAGAGCATCATTGCTGTTCCGCTCTATGGCAAGGGCCGGACGGACTCGCAGTATGCCGAGCAGACCGTCGACGGCAACACCGTCGTCGGCCTCATGGTCGCCGTCAATCGCATTGATAAGGACGACTTCGACAGCATCGACATCAATCTCTTCAACTCCGTCGCCAACGGTTGTGCCGTGTTCATCGACAACGGTCGCCTCTTCCGGGAACTCAAGGACCTCTTCCTCGGCTCCCTCATGGCGCTGACCTCCAGCATCGACGCCAAGGATCAGTACACCCGCGGCCATTCCGAGCGCGTCGCCTTCATCTCACGGTGGATTGCCGAACGAGTCGCCGAGTCGGTTTCCCTCGATGCCGACCAGGTGAACAAGGTCTACCTCGCCGGGCTTCTGCATGACATAGGCAAAATCGGCGTTGACGAATCCGTTCTGCGGAAGACCGGTCCACTGTCCGACGACGAACGGCAGCGCATCAAAGCGCATCCTTCCATCGGGGCGGCCATCCTCCAGGCCATCCCCCAGATGAAGGACATCGTCCCGGGCGTCCTGTGCCACCACGAGCGGATGGACGGCCTTGGATATCCGCAGGGCCTGACCGCCGACAAGATCCCTCTGATCGGCAAGATCGTCCAGCTCGCCGATACCTTTGATGCGATGACGTCGCGCCGGACATACCGCGACGCCTTGCCCATCGAAAAGGCCATGGTGGAAATCGAACGCGGCCTCGGCACGCAGTTTGATGCGCAAATCGGTCGGATCTTCCTCGACAGCGACATCGACGCCCTCTGGGATACTATCCGCGATGGGTTTGGCGAGATTCACGGCATGGACCATCTCAACGACTACGGAAACGCCGCCGTGGGGACTCTCATACGATGAAAATCAACAAACAGACATACAACGACGTGGCTGTCATCGAACTGCACGGCGAACTCGAAGCCGACATTGTGGATAGCTTCGAGAATGCGATCTCCGAGACCATTGCGGACAGTCCCGCGGGCATCGTTCTTGATTTGAGCGCCGTTGAATTCATCGATAGCGTGGGCCTCGAATCCCTCATCTGGGCCCGCGACTACTGCAACGACAACCGATGCGGCCTGCGTATGGCCGGGCTCACGGAGAACAGCCGCAAGATACTTGAGATTACACGGCTCCGCGACGAGTTCGACGCCTATGACGAACTCGCCGAGGCCGTCAAGAGCTTCGCCTGACGACGGGTCAGGCGGTATGACGAAGGGCAACGGTATTATGGTTGAAGCGGCAACAGAAAGGAAAATGCAGCTCGGGCAGCTCCTCATCGCCAAGGGAGTCGTCACCGACGAGCAGATCCAGTCCGCCCTCAACGAGCAGCGGAACGCCGGCCACCAGAAACTCCTCGGCGAGCTCCTTATCGATCTTGGGCACTGCACCGACAGCGACATCGCCGCCGCGCTGGCCGAAGGCTACGGCGTCCCGTACGCCGCCGTCAGCCCCAAGCTCTGCGACGTCAAGACCTTCGACATCATCCCCCGCGACTTCCTGGAAGAGCATTCCGTTCTGCCTCTGTTCAAGGTCAACAACGTGCTGACCGTGGCCGTCAGCGAGCCGTCGAACGTCTTTCTGATCGACGAAATCGAACGCATCAGCGGCTGCAAGGTCCAGATCGTCTGCTCCACGGCCAGGGACATCCGCGCCACCCTCCAGACCTATCTGCCCGCCGCCAATGTCTTCGTCATCGACGACATCATGGACGAGAAGGGGCTCGAAGACTTCACCCTCATCGAGAGCATCGCCGAAGACATCTCCAACCTTCAGGAGATCGCCGGCCAGTCGCCTGTCGTCAAGCTCGTCAACTACCTGCTCTACAACGCCGTCCGCGAGAACGCCAGCGATATCCACATCGAACCCAATGACAACTCGCTGCGCGTCCGGTACCGCGTGGACGGGCGGCTCTACGAAGCCATGCGGCCACCGCAGCAGATGCACTCGGCCATCGTCTCCCGTGTCAAGATCATGGCCGAACTCGACATCGCGCAGCGGCGCCTGCCCCAGGACGGCAGCATCCATGTCCTCGTCGAGGGCCGCCCGATCGACTTGCGCGTCTCGGTCATGCCGGCCAATTTCGGCGAGAAGGTCGTCATCCGCGTCATCGATCCCCAAAAGGTCCTGTTCAATCTGGAGGCCCTCGGCTTCACCTACGACAACCTTCAGAAGTTCCGCGGCGTCATCCAGGCCCCCAACGGCATCGTGCTCGTGACAGGCCCCACCGGCTCCGGCAAGAACACCACGCTCTACGCCGCTCTGGCCGAACTCAACAGCGAGGAGGTGAACATCTGCACCGTCGAGGACCCCGTGGAGTACAATATGGCCGGCGTCAACCAGTTCCAGGTCAACGCCGCCGCCGGCTTCGAGTTCACCACAGCCCTGCGAAGCCTCCTTCGCCAGGATCCCGACATCATCATGGTCGGTGAAATCCGCGATCATGACACCGCCAATATCGCGGTCCAGGCCGCTCTCACCGGCCATCTCGTCCTGAGCACCCTCCATACGAACGACGCTCCCGGGGCCGTCACCCGTCTGGTGGACCTGAACGTCGCCCCCTACCTGGTCAGCGCATCGCTGGTCGGCGTCCTCGCGCAACGTCTGGTCCGCAAGATCTGCCCCAAGTGCAAGACCGAATACGACCCGCCCGCCGCCATCAGGAAGATCGTCGAGAAAGTCGGCGGTAAGGTGGACAAATACTGGCGGGGTGTCGGCTGCAAGAAGTGCCGAAACATCGGCTTTGCCGGCCGTCTGGCCATCCATGAACTCTTCGTCCCCAATGAGGAGATCATCGAACTGATTAACCACCGCGCCGCCACGCGGACCCTTCGCACCAAGGCCATCGAGGCGGGCATGGTCCCCCTGCAACTCGACGGCATACAGAAGGTCAATGCCGGCATCATCTCCATTGAGGAGGTCCTGCGGACCACTCAGTCCGACTTCCTGACGCCGTGAAGCCGCCGCTGGTCCGGCTGACCAGACGCAGGCCCAGAATACGAAATACGAACGACGAAATACAAACGACGATGCCAATAACCGCAGCCAGACCAGCCAGCCCAACCCTCGATCGGCGACGCCGTGCCGACGCCGCGGAGCCTCCGCGCCAGGCCCCCCAAGGTCCGCAGCTCGCTCAAGTCGGCCCTTCCGAGCTGCGCCATTCAAAGGTCAAGCCGGCCGAACTGATTCCGTTCGTTACCCAACTGGCCGTCATGCTCGACAGCGGCGTCATCCTCAGCGAGGCCCTCGACGCCATTGCCGAACAGGCCGCGGAAGGCACGTTTCGCGACATCGTGCTGGAGATCACCGACACCGTCAAGACCGGCGAGCCCTTCTCCAAGGCCCTCTCTCGTTATCCGCGAGTCTTCAGCCCCATGTTCATCTCGATGGTCAAGGCGTCCGAGGCCTCCGGCCGAATGGTTGAAATGCTCACCGTCGTCACCGGCTATATCACCTTTGAGTCCGAAACCGTCAAGAAGATCAAGGGGGCCCTCACCTACCCGCTCATCATGGCCGCCATGGCCGTCGGCGCGACGGCCACCCTCATGTTCTTCGTCCTGCCTCGTTTCATGAAGATCTATGAGGCCAAAGGCGCCGCGCTACCCAAACTCACTCAGATCATCGTCAGCCTCAGCGCCCTGATGACGGATCCCAAGTCCATGACCGCTATTATCACCGGCCTGGTCGGCCTTGGCGTCGCCGTCTACTATTACATTCACACCGAGCATGGCGTGCGAACCGTCGATTATCTCAAGATCAGGACCCCCGTCCTGGGCACTATGTTCGTTGACACCGTGATTACACGCTCCACGCGGATCCTGGCCACCATGCTCAATACGGGCGTGAGCCTCCTCGACGCCATTGAAGTCATCGCCGGATCAACCCGCAATTACTACTTCTCACAACTCTGGGCCGCCGTCGATAAGCGAATCCGCGACGGCTATCAGCTCTCCGACGCCATTCAACTGTCCTGCGGCCGGAACCTCATCGCCCCCGGCGTCATCCAGATGCTCCGCGCCGGCGAGAAGTCCGGCAAGCTCGGTGAGGTCTGCACCAAGGTCTCCGACTTCTATGAAAAGAAGCTCGAGGCCTCCATCAAGAACGTCATGACCCTGATCGAGCCCCTCATGATCACCGTTCTCGGTGGCGTCATCGGCACCATCGCCATAGCCCTGCTGCTACCCGTCTTCCGGATATCGTCTGTTGTCGCCCACTAACAAGCAGCAATCGCCGAACGACGAAATACGAACTACAACTCCACCGCCGCCGAATTCTCCGTACAACACGCAATCCAGATATTGGGGCATTTGACCTTGCCCTTTGGCCCCTTGCCGGGTATCCTGCGTGCTGGTCACAGCCTCGACCCGGCCAATAGGGCCTCGCCGTCTTGCTTTTTGCCGTTTGATCTTTGTACCTGGTTTTCATCCATGGCCCCACGACTGAAGGTTCTCGGTATCGCCGCCGGCCCCAGAAAAGGCGGCAACAGCGACACGCTCCTGCAGCGGGCCTTGCTCGGTGCTGAATCCCTGGGCGCCAGAACGGAAGAGATATACTTGTCTGACTTCCAGGTGACCCCCTGTACCGAGTGTAACCACTGCCTGACCGGGGGAAGTTGCAACGTCATCGACGACTTCCAGCCCATCCTCGGCAAGATACTCAATGCCGACCGCGTCATCTTCGCCACCCCTGTTTTCTTCATGACCGTCACGGCCCAGGCCAAGTTGCTTATCGACCGGTGCCAGTGCCTCTGGGTCCGCCGCCATCGCCTCCATCGCCCGATCATCGGCCGCCCCGGCATCGAGCGCCGCGCCGCCGTCATCGCGGTAGGGGGGTCCCGCGGCAAGAAGATGTTCGATTCGGTCCGCTGGACCCTGGAGACCTGGCTCGACGCCCTCGACATGAAGTACACGGCGGGCCTGTTCGTCAACCGCGTCGATGAACCCGGCGCTATCCTCAACCACCGCGAGGCCCTTGCCCATGCCACCCGCCTCGGTCGCCATCTGGCCGACCCCGCCTCCCGGTTCCCGGAGACCCCAACCAACATCCTCCTCGACGAATAGCCATCACTGTGTGTTCCGATGAGTCCGACCGTGTCCGCACACCGGCGGCCTGGGGCCTCATCCCGACCTACCCACGGGATGCAACAACGGCAAAATGCTTGTACCTCGGCACGCCGTACCATTAATATATTAATATAAGGATGGGCCCATGAACTTGTCAAAGCCGATCATTGTCCTTATCGCGGCAAGGGTTTCCGCTTTAGGTCTACCGGTCCCGGCCGTGGGCTCTGGCGGCGTCGTCGAGACGCCATGTGCCCCGCGCATTGACAGCGTGCTGATGCTCAGGCCCGATCCGCTGGCCGACGACCCGGCCGTCATCTGGTACGATGACTTCGACGGTCCCGTCAAGGCCTACACGGAGTCCCAGGGCCCCGTCGATTCCAACGAATCCTTCGGGTCGGCAGGGGGGGCCATGCTCAGCTTGTACGAGAAGGGCAGCCTCGGTACGGGCAACCGCAAGGTCTTCTTCGGCGACAGCCCCACCGGCAGGGTGGTCCACAAGGGCGGAACATACGACGAAATCTACTGGCGGATCTACGTCAAGCACCAGCGAGGCTGGACCGGCGGCGGCCCGGCCAAGCTCTCCCGCGCCACCAGCATCGTCTCACCCAACTGGGCCCAGGCGATGATCGCCCACGTCTGGAGCAGCGGCGAGGCCCTGACCCTCGACCCGGCTACGGGCGTCCGCGGCGACCAGGTCGTTACCCGCCGATACAACGATTTTGAGATGCTCCGCTGGCTGGGCAATCGCCCAACGTCGCGGTTTCTGCTATCGAGCACGGACGAAGCCGGCCGCTGGGTCTGCGTCGAGGCCTACGCGAAACTCAATACGCCGGGCCGGAAAGACGGCCTCAACCGCCTCTGGATCGACGGCCGGCTGGAGGCCGAACGCACCGGCCTCGACTGGCGCGGCTCCTACACCGGCCACGGCATCAACGCCGTCTTCCTGGAGACCTATTGGAACAGCGGCTCGCCTGTGCCGCAGAAGCGCTGGATCGACAACTTCGTCATCTCGACCCAATTCATCGGCCCGGTCACCTGCTCGACGAACCCCACCGTCGTCAAGACCCCCTACGAAGGCCCCGCCTCCCAGCAATCGTGGCAACTGGAGATCGCCGCCGACCCCGACGGCAAGACAGTCGTGTGGCAATCCTCCCTGATTACCGCTGCCGATCGCCTCACGGTCAACACGCAGACCGGCCGATTCACCGGCCCGCTCGAAGGCAAGACCGAACTGGCCCCCGCCCAAACCTGGTTCCTCCGCGTCCGCCAACAATCCACCACCGGCCAAGCTTCCCTCTGGAGCCCCTGGCACCAACCCTTTAAGACGCCCGCCCGGCAGTAGAAACCGCGCGGGCGGCGTGAAATCCGAAACCCGAAGCACGAAATGCGAAACAAGCACGAATGACCGAAGCTCGAAACGGCCCATCCGATGGGCGGCAGCGTTTCGGACATTGAGGTTTCGTGCTTTGGACTTGTTTCGTGTTTCGTGCTTCGTATTTTGGATTCAGGCCCTACGGATTGTACCCCAATTCGCCCCAGGAGCCTCTTTGGACGTTACGGAGGTCCTCATTGTTCGCCTGTCGGGCGATGCTGACATTGTGCCGCTCGGTGTTCTGCCACTGGTCGTAGTCCATCTTGGCGATTTGCAGGGTCCGCGGGTCGCCCCACTTCCAGTATTCGCAATGGCCATCGACGAACGCGAAGTTCGTGCCGTCGCCATGCCGCGCGGTGATCTGGTCCCACCATCGCTCCTCGTTGTAGAAGATGGTCCAGCTCGCCGGGCTCAGGCGTCCCTCGTCAAGGAACACGAGCCGCAGGCCGGGATTGCGTATCTCGGCTCGCTTTCGGATGATCTTGCCGGCGTTGGGTATGGCGTCGTAGCCGTTCATCGGATCGACAATCGCATAAGTGACAAGCTCGTCACGAATGCCGGTCGGACACTTGTACAGTTTCACGTCCGGACAATAGGTGTACAGCAGTCCCCGCCGGATGCCGTCCATTTTGGCGTCCACCGTGGCCGTATGACCCACCCAGTACACCCAGCACGTGCCGTCCTTGTTGAAGCTGCCGGTGGCCGTGTTGCCGTTGACGATGCGGTCGTCATTGCCATCGGCGTACATGTTCCAGGCCAGAATCATCTGCCGCAGGTTGCCCAGACACGCGGCGCGCTTGCCCTGCTCCCGGACACGGTTCAGCGCCGGCAGCAACACGCCCATCAGGACCGCGATGATCGCGATCACGACCAGCAGTTCGATCAGCGTAAAACCCCTGTCGCTGTGTCTCTTCTTGTCCATAGCTCACCGCTGAGAACCCAAGACGCGAAACGGAGGACCCAAAACCAAAACCTGAAGCCCAAAACCACCCGCCAACCGCTTGGACGGACAGGTTTTGGGTTTTCAACTGTGGTTTTGCGTTTCCAGTTTTCAGTTTTCAGTTCCGTCCGGCGGCATCACTCCGTCGTATACGGCTTGCCTTCAACCTTGAACGGGCCGGCGAACTCGACCGTCATCGTGAAAGGACCCTTGACATCGTCAGGCTCTCGCCACGAGAGCGAACAGGTGCCGCCTCAGCCATACTTGAAGTCAAACGTCTGATTGTAGGTTCCTTCCCGGTTCTTCACCCTCAGCTTCGGCGGGCCTGGCTGGCTGCCGTTGCGCGTCAGCGCGACGGCCTCGCCCATCCGCCCTTTGACGGTCTGGACGGCGGAGTAATTGCCGGAGCGTGCGGTCACCTGCAAGTTGTAGAGCATCGGCTCGCCGATCTTCAGTTCGGCCTTGCCGCCTTTCGGCACCTCAAGCTCGCCCTTATTCGGGAAGTTCGATCCAGCCAGCTTCCAGACATTGCCCTCGCCGTCCTTGCGTTCTATTGACCAGTTACCCATCGCATACTTTCCGGCCGGCAGTGTGGCGTCGCCGGCGCCCGTCGGCACCGAGATCGTGCAGTGGTCGCGGTGCAGGGTCAGCTCGGTCAGGCCGCTGTTGACGGCGACCTGCCCGGTATCGGCCGCTTCGACGCCGGAGATGGCGGTGAACTGCTTTGGGTCCAGTTCCAGCGTGAATCCTATGTCCGCCGGACGCTTGCCCAGGGTTGTGACCGGATTGCCCTTGAGCGACAGCTCCCGCAGCTTCGTCAGACCCATCGCCGCCGAGACGTCGCTAATCCGGTTGTCGTACAGCCGCAGGTCCGTCAGGTTCTTGAGTTTCGCCACGGCCGAGACATCGCTGATGCGGTTACCCGAAATCCACAGAAGGGTCAATTCCGGCATGGACGCGACCGCCGAAATATCGGCAATCTGATTGTCCTGCAACTCCAGCATCGTCAGCTTCGTCAGGGCCGCCAGGGTGGAAATATCGCTGATCCTGTTCTTGTAGAGCGACAGCTTGGGCAGGTCCGTCAGCTTCGCCGCCGGCGAGGCGTCCGCTATCTGGTTCTCTCCGGCCCAGAGGAACTCCAGCTTCGTCAGGCCCGCCACCGGCGAGATATCGGATATCCTGTTGCCGTAGACGCTCAGACCGGTCAGTTCCGTCAATCCCGCCACCGCAGAGATGTCAGCGATCTGGTTGCGGAAGATGAACAGCTTCGTCAGCGTCTTGAGGTTTGCCACCGCCGCGAGGTCCTCAATGCGGTTCTCCGCCAGCCAAAGCTCCGTCAGCTTCGTCAGTTCAGCGACAGGGTGGATATCGGCGACCTGATTCTTCCAAAGGTTCAGGTATGTCAAGTCCTTCAGTGAGGCGACGGGCGAGATGTCGGAAATCTTGTTGTCGCGAAGGCACAGGTAGTTGAGTTTCGCCAGCCTGGCCACCGGCCCGATATCGGAGATCTGGTTGTTATGGGCGCACAGATACGTCAGGTTGACGGCATGCTCGATCCCGGCGAGACTGGCGATCTGACGGGAGCCGGCGCTGAGCCGGGTGAGCTTGGCCATGTCGTCGGCCGTCGGGTTTGTGACGCCCAGGGTCTGCTCCACGGCCACCTTGAGGTTGGCGTCCGGCAACTCCACCGGCGAAGCCGTCGCCAGGCTGCGGGCCATTGAAAAGGTCAATAGTGCGAGGAGGGCTCTGCTCTTCATGCCTGCATCTCCTGATATATGGGCTTGTGCCGTTTGGCGCCACGGAGCAAGACCGACACCGAGGCTGATTGTACATTCTACCCAACTCCAGGACGTCAAAACAGCGAAATTGCAACATTTTTGCGCCCTGACCGTCCCACTGGCCGGCCAATCCCCCCCAATAAGCGCACAACGCGACGTGATAGCCCGAACCGGCCGGCGGCAAGACCGGTATGCCTCAAGGGGCCTGTTATGTCATCACGCCCGAAAATGGTAAAAAAACGCCAACCGTCGGCCAAATACCCAGTCACAATCACTGCTGTTGGAGGCCCTATTATGGGGCCCCCAAAAGTTCTTTGGCGTTGTGTGGCAAGAACATGTGTGCGTCCTATAATAAGCCATTTCCCAGTACACATAGGTGTTATGCCTGCGGAAAGCGCATGTTTGGGCATCTAAATGCGGTTGACTGGGGGCGTCGATATATGTTATGATGCTAGTTGGACTTAGAACCCACGGTCCTCGGTACTCAAGGCCTGCCATGAGGGCCCGATATTTCACCTCAACAGCGAGGAAGGACGTTTGATATGCTGGATTGCAGTAAGGTGTGTCTGACAACAATGATTCTCTGCGCGTTGACCTTACCAGCGGCCGCGGCGCCCTGCCCGGTCGGCGACCTCAATGGTGACTGCGTGGTCGATATGCTCGATCTGGAGTGGTTCGCCTTCCAGTGGCTTGACGACTCCTGTGATGAACGGGCCTGCGCCGACATTGCCGGCGATGAGGGCGTCGATTTTCTCGACTTCAGCCGGATGCTGTCGAACTGGGGCCGCATCGGCGCGCCCCTGACCATCAGCGAGTTCCTTGCCAGCAACAGCAGCACCGCCCCGGTAGACCCCTCAAAAGGCCAGTTGCTGGATGAGGACGGCGACTCCTCCGACTGGATTGAGATATACAACCCCACCGACCGGGTCTATAACCTGGGCGGCTGGTACCTCACCGACAACAGCGGTAATCTGCGCAAGTGGTGCTTCCCCAGCGTCAATCTGAACCCCGGGGCCTTCCTGGTCGTCTTTGCGTCAGGCAAGGACCGGGCGGTTGCCGGCGCCCAGTTGCACACGAACTTCCAGTTGGACGCCACGAATCCCGAGTATCTGGCGCTGGTGGGGCCCGATGGTCTGACGATTGCTCACGAGTATGCGCCCACATACCCGCCGCAGTTGACGGACATCTCTTACGGCCTGGCCCAGTACGCCACAACCCTGGTAACCACGGGAGCGACGGTGTCGTACAAGGTCCCCACGTCCTCCGATGCGAGCCTCAACTGGACGGCTTTGACCTTCAACGACACCGCCTGGGACAAGGCCACGACGGCCCTGGGCTTTGCCGGCGCCCCGACCACGTCCACGGACGTCGGAAACCCGGCCGCGGCTGGTTCCTTCAGCGTTGCCGCGGGCGTCTACACCGTCCAGGGCGACGGCACGGACATCTGGGGCAATGCCGACCAGTTCCACTACGTCTACATGCCGCTCAGCGGCGATGGACAGATGACCGCCCGCGTCGTCAGCATGACCAACACCAATTCCTGGGCCAAGGCCGGCGTCATGGTGCGCGAGTCTCTTGAGGCGGGCGCCCGCCATGCCATGGAAGTCGTCACCCCCGGCAACGGCATCGACTTCCAGTACCGCACCATTCTCAACGGCTCGTCCGGCAATACGGGCGGCGCCCCCGGCTCGGCTCCCTATTGGGTGCGGATTGTGCGTCAGGGCACCAGCCTCATCGGGTATTACTCCTCCAACGGCACGAACTGGACGGCCCACAACTCCGTGGCTATTTCCATGGCCCAGAACGTCTACATCGGTCTGTGTCTGACCTCGCACTCCGGCGGCGTGCTGTGTACGGCGCAGTTTGACAATGTCTCGACGGCCGGGGCCGTAGGCGGCGACCTCAAGGACAAGATGCTCGGGGTCAACGCCTCGCTCTGGACCCGGATCAATTTCACCGTCGAGGACCCCGGTTTCTACGACAGCCTTACTCTGCGCATGAAATACGAGGACGGCTTCATTGCCTATCTCAACGGCGTGAAAGTCGCCTCCCGAAACGCCCCTACGACCCCTCTATGGAATTCCACCGCGCTTTCCAACAGGCCCATCGCGGATTCGACCGTCTTCGAAGACATCAATCTGCTGGCGTACAAAGGGCTGCTGAACCCGGCGCCGGCCAAGAACGTCCTGGCCATCCACGCCCTCAACGACGCCGCCTCCAACGACGAGTTCTTCCTGCTGCCCGAGCTGACCGTTGCCAGCAACCAGGTTGTGCCGCAGTACTTCCCCGTCCCCACGCCCGGGACCTACAATTCCGCCGGTGTCCAGGACATGGTCGCGAAGGTCTGGGTCAGCCACGACCGTGGGTTCTACTCCAGCGGCTTCCAGGCGACGCTCACCTGCGCCACCAGCGGCGTGACGATTCGCTACACCACCGACGGCTCGACCCCGACGATCACCAACGGCACGGTCTACACGGCGCCGCTGTCGATCAGCCAGACGACAACGCTCCGCGCGATCGCCACCAGGCCCGGCTGGTTCGACTCGCCGGTCGAGACGCGGACGTATCTGTTCCTCAACGACGTCAAGACCCAGTCTCCGACCGGCCAGGCCCCCGGGCCCGGCTGGCCCACCGGCACCGTCAACGGCCAGACGATCAATTACGGAATGGACCCCGACATCGTCAACAGCCCGACCTACTCCGGCCAGATCATTACCGCGCTGCAGCAGATACCGTCGATTTCCATCGTGACCGACCTCAAGCACCTGTTTGACCCGGGTTCCGGCATCTATGTGAACGCTTACAGTGACGGGCGGGCATGGGAGCGCCCGGCCTCGATCGAACTGCTCAATCCCGACGGCAGCCAGGGCTTTCAGATTGACGCCGGCCTTCGCATCCGGGGTGGGTACAGCCGCAGCGGCGGCAACCCCAAGCACGCCTTCAGGTTCTTCTTCCGCAGCGAGTACGGCAAGTCCAAACTCGAGTATCCCCTCTTCGGCGATGAGGGCGCGACGGAATTCAAAAAGATGGACCTTCGCACCAGCCAGAACTATTCCTGGTCCTTTGACGGCAGCAATCAGAATACCTTCATCCGCGAAGTCTGGTCCCGCGACACCGAACGTGAGATGGGCCAGCCCACCACCCGCAGCCGCTACTATCACCTGTACATCAACGGCCAGTACTGGGGCCTCTACCAGACGCAGGAGCGGGCCGAGGCCGACTGGGCCGAAACCTACCTCGGCGGCGACAGCGGTGACTACGACACCATCAAGATCGAGACGAACCATCGACAGATGACACCGACCGACGGGGATATGGAGATGTTCACCCGCTTCCACGGCATCGCCGTCCAGGGTTTCCTGGGCACGGGCAATTATTGGAAGCTCCAGGGGCTCAATCCCGACGGCACGCAAAACCCCGCCTTCGAGAAACATCTCGACGTCGACAACGTCATCGACGAGATGATCATCGAATACTACACAGGCGACCGCGACGGGCCGGGTTCTCGTTACGGGAACGTCCCCAATAACACCAAGGCCATCGGCAACCGCGTCGAACCCGACGGCTGGGTCTGGCCGCAGCACGACTCCGAGCATTCTCTCGGTACGGGGGAGAACGACTTGGTCAATCCGTTGACCACCGCCGGGGCGCAGTTGCAGTACTTCAACCACCAGTGGCTGCACGAGCAGATGACCGCGGACGTCGATTATCGGATGCGCTTCGCCGACCGGGTCCAGAAGCATCTGTTTAACGGCGGTCTGCTGACGGCCGAGAGGGGCGTGGCCCGCGTCAATAATCGCGCCTCCCAGATTGACATGGCCATCATCGCCGAGTCCGCCCGCTGGGGCGACTCCAAGCGCGAACCGCCGTACACCAAAGTCGACTGGGAGAACGCCGTCAACGGCATCCGGAGTTTCATCATCACGCGTATTCCCACGCTCCTGAGCCAGTTCCGCGGCCGCAACTGGTTCCCGGCCATTGACGCACCCACGCTGAATGTCCAGAGCGGCCTGGTGTCCCCGGGCGCCCTGCTGATTATCAGCGGAAGCGCCGGAACCACCTACTACACGACCGACGGCACGGACCCGCGGGTCCCGGCCGCCCAATCGACCGGCGGCGCCGCGGTCACGCTCATCGCCGAGAACGCCGTTAAGCGTTTCCACATCCCCACGGGCGAAGTCGCCTCCAGCACCGGCAGCATCCTGGCCGAATACTGGTACGGCATCGGCGGCACCGCGATCAGCGACCTTACGTCCAATCCTCGCTATCCGGACAGCCCCGACCAGCGTTCCTATCTGACGACGTTCGAGATACCCGTCGATGCGGCCGACACGTACGGAACGCGCGTTCGCGGCTGGCTCCATCCGCCGACCACGGCCACCTATACCTTCTGGATCGCCACGGACGATAACGGCGAACTGTGGCTCAGCAGCGACGAGAGCCCCGCCAACGTCACCCGCATCTGCCGCGTTGACACGTGGACGCCGTCGCGCAGTTGGGACAGCTACACCAGCCAGCGGTCCGCCGGCATCAATCTCGTCGCCGGACGCAAGTACTATATCGAGGCTTTCATGAAGGAGCACGGCGGCGGCGACAACCTCTCCGTTGCCTGGCGGGGCGGGCCCATCTCGACGCGCCAGATCATTGCCGGCCAGTACCTGTCGCCGGCGGGTATCGGCTGGATCGCCAGTGACTACGACGACGGGGCCTGGGGCTTGGGTCTGGGCGGCGTCGGCTATGAGACCGAGACCGGCTACGAACCCTACTTCAACATCGACGTCCGCGACGCCATGTACAACAAAAACAGCACCTGCTACATCCGTATTCCGTTCAGCGTCGCCAATACCGAATTGTCCAGCCTCAAGCTGCGCGTCCGCTACGACGATGGTTTCATAGCGTATCTCAACGGCCGCGAGGTCAAGCGTGTCAACTTCGATGCCGCCGCGACGCCCGCGTGGAACTCCGCCGCCAATGCCTCGCACGACGATGCCGCGGCCGTGCAGTTCGAGGAGTTCGACATTACCGAACACATTTCGACGCTGCGGACCGGGTCCAATCTCCTGGCCATCCAGGGCTTGAACGTGTCGGCCGGCAGCACCGATTTCCTGATCTCCGTCGAACTCAAGGGCACGGAATTGAGCCAGGGCGACATTCATCCCAGCGCCCAGGCCGTTACCACGCTGATCCCGATCAACCAGACGATGCACCTCAAGGCCCGCAGCTTCAACGGCATCTGGAGCGCCCTGACCGAGGCTGTCTACGCCACGCAGGACCTGACGGACAAGCTGCGAATCACCGAAATCATGTATCACCCGGCCGACACGGGCGATCCACAGGACCCGGTCAAAGAGTTCATCGAACTGACCAACATCAGCGGTTCAACCATTGATCTGTTCGACGTCCAGTTTACCAACGGCATCCGCTTCACCTTCCCCAGGATGTCCCTGGCCCCCGGCGGGTTCACGGTGGTTGTCGCGGATATGGCGGCCTTCCAGTCCGAGTATGGAACGGGCGTCAACGTGGCCGGGCAGTATGAGGGTCGGCTTGATAATTCCGGCGAGCGTATCCGCCTGGCCGACGCCCTGGACCGGACGATCCTGGACTTCCGCTACAAGGATGGATGGCGGCCGACGACCGACGGCGGCGGTTTCTCGCTGACCCTCATCGACGCGAGCAACCCCGATCCCAACAGCTGGGGTCTCAAGGACTCCTGGCGGGCCAGCGCCATGCAGGGGGGCAGCCCCGGCTGGGACGACTCCGGCCTGATTCCCAATCCCGGCGCCGTGGTCATCAATGAGGTCCTTGCCCACTCCCACGCCGAGGCGGCCGACTGGATCGAGCTGCACAACACCACCGCCGCGCCCATCAACATCGGCGGCTGGTTCCTCTCGGACAAGGACGGGGACGCCACAAGCCTGATGAAGTACATGATTGCCGAAGGCACGGTCATCCCCGCCGGCGGCTACATCGTATTCTATCAGAACCTCCATTTCGGCGCCGCCAGTTCCGATCCCGGCGTCATCGTTCCGTTCGCCCTCAGCGAGAACGGCGAGGAAGTTGTGCTTAGTTCGGGCCAGGGCGGTGTCCTGACCGGCTACCGCGACTACGAGGACTTCGGGCCGTCGGCCACCGGCGTCAGCTTCGGCCGATACCAGAAGAGCGACGGTTCATTCAACTTCGTCTCCATGAGCACCGCCACGCCCGGTGCGGCCAATGCCTACCCGCTCGTCGGCCCCATCGTTATTAACGAGATCATGTATAACCCGGCCAGCGGTAATCAAAACGAGGAATACATCGAGCTGCACAATATCACGTCATCGCCCGTGACCCTCTTCGATTATCTGACAAACGAGCCGTGGAAGTTCACCGACGGCATCCAGTTGACGTTCCCGTCCGATTCTCCGATTACTATACCGGCCCATGGCTACCTGCTGGTTGTGAAAGACCCCGCCGCTTACGTGGCCAGGTACGGGGCGCAGCCCGCGGGCGTTCAGGTCATCAAGTACGACGACGGCAGCCTCGACAACGGCGGTGAGAGGATTGAGCTTTCCATGCCGGGCGATGTGGACAACAACGGGAAACGCTACTATATCCGGGTCGACCGCGTGAACTACAGCGACGGTTCGCACCCGGTGGGCAGCGACCCGTGGCCAGTCCTGGCCGACGGCTTGGGCGCATCGCTTTCCCGAATTACGCCGGCCAACTACGGTAACGACGTGGTCAACTGGAAGGCCGCCAACCCGAGCCCAGGCATGGCCAACCCATAGCCGGTCTGTGCAGACATCGCAGACTCGACGCTGTCCCGCCGCTGCCGTCGGCCCAACAGCGTCTTGCTCTTGGCGCCGCTTGCGTCCAAAAATCTTCCGCGCCGTAACTGCCTGCGGGAAAAGGTCTTATGACCTGCTCTGTGGGTCCGCCGACCGGCGACGCGGACAATTCCTCTTGACGAACCCGGCGGCTCAATTCAATATCTGCGGTGCAACTTGTGAATGTGTACGCAAGCACGAGTACACCTTTGGATGGGCATTGCACGTGAGGTATCACAAGATCTCGGATGAGACGATTCGGCGGCTGCCGGTGTATCTCCGCGACCTGCTCACGCTGTCGGAGCAGGGACGCACCAGTATCTCCAGCAACGAGCTGGCGGCACTGCTGGGCGTCAATCCCTGGCAGATACGCAAGGACTTCTCGTATTTTGGGGATTTCGGCACACGGGGCGTCGGCTATGACGTGGAAAACCTCATCCGCCAGATCAAAAAGATCCTGCGGCTGAGCACCGTCAATAAGGTGGCCCTCGTGGGCGTTGGAAACCTCGGCACGGCCGTCATGGCCTATCCGGGCTTCAAGCGGTACGGCTTCGAGATCGTCGCGGCCTTTGACAGCGCCGCCGGCAAGATCGGCAGGCGAATTGGCGATGTGCGGATCGAGGACGTCGCCGCCCTCAATACCCTTCAGCGCCGCAGTATTCATATCGCCGCCATCGCCGTGCCCCGCGACGCCGCACAACAGACCGCCGATGCCCTTGTCGAGGCGGGCATCAAGGGCATCCTCAACTTCTCTCCGTGCTACATCACCGTCCCGAAGAAGGTCAAGGTCATCACCATCGATATCGCCATGGACCTTGCCCGGCTTCCCTACTATTTGCCGGGAAACTAAAGCCGGCCACGAACAGAACATAGGGACGGATATGAGCCGCCGGCGGCCGGCATTTCCTCGGCAGGTTATGCGCTGTACGATCCATGAATGACGCCACCATCCTGATGCACGCCTACTTTGAGGCCTTGCACGAGCGGCTTGAAGCGGCCCGCGGCCTGATTGCCGCCGACATCGAGGCCATGCTGCCGGCGGCCGCGAAGGCCTTCCCCCAGGCCAACCTCGATATCGAGAAACTCGACGCCTACAAAGACGCCGCCCTGGCCTTTCTCGAAGAGCGCATCGAGACCTACAATCCCGTCGGTATTCAGTTCCTTTTCGACCGCCCGCGTTCAAAAGAGGCCTTCCAACTGGAACTGCAGCTCAACTGGTACGACAGCACCGCCGAATTCACGCAACTGTCCGCCGCCATCGCCAAAATGATACGCCCGGCCCCCGCGGATGCCGATCTCGAACGCCTCGCCGATACCTTGATCGCCCGGTTCGGCGCCTTTCCCGACCGCAGCATCATCACCGCCTACGAAGCGGCCCCGGCCTTGCACAAACTGCCCGACTACCTCCTCGCCCGCGCCGTCGAACGCGCTCTCTGAGGGGATGTGTGAAAAGTAGCACGGGCATCCTGCCCGTGGAACAGGGCGAATTGCAGGGTCAGGATGGCCCTGCGACTCATGGGCAAGATGCCCATGCTACGACAAACCGGCTTCTCACGCGCCCCCTGAGAGCCATTTTTTGCATGGGCGCATCCCTTGATATGTATCGGTGCATGGTGTAGTCTCTATGCCGACAAACACTCAAGTTCATCTTTTTCAAGGAGTCCATGCCATGTTCATACGAATCCTGATCCCAGCCATTGTGTGCGTCATCGGCGGCGCCGCGGCCCCCTTGCCGATCGAGCAGGAGCGGCAGATGCAGCAGCACATTGAACGGCTCGTTGCCGAGGCCCGCGAACACGAGCAGATCGCCAAACGCCTCCACGTGGAGGCCGAGCAGATCAAGGCCCGCCTGGCCGGGCGACCCGATCGCCTGGAAATCCCTCAGCAAGACCGCGTTCAGGCCAAAGGCCGTGTGATGGAGTTGCGCGAGATGGCCGAGCAGGCCAAGAAAGCCGGCGACACCGAGAAGGCCCGGCGCCTCTGGGCCGAATCGAAGGATATCGAGGTGGCCCTGCAGAAAGGCCAGGCCGAACGTGAACTCAACGAAATGCACGGGCGTCTGCGCGAGTTGGACGAGGCCGCCGCCGAGGCCGAACGCCAGGGCCAACACGACCGTGCCGCCCAGTTGCGTAAGAAAGCCGAGGACACCGAGCAGGCCATCCATGCCCAAGTCCGCAAGCAGCAGGCCGTTCGGATCAAGCAGGAAGCCGCACACCTGCGCCAACGCGCCGCTCTCGCCAAGAGCGAAGGCCGCCACGACGAGGCCCGTGCCATCATGAACGAGGCCGAGAACCTCGAACGCCACGCTTTCGAACTGGCTGGCCCGTCGCGCGAGCCCAAGAAGCCCCAGGACGATAAGCAGATGCTCCTCGAAAGGATCGAGCGCCTCGAAGTCCGCGTGGAGCGATTATCCAAGGCCCTGGCCCAGTTGCAGCAGTCCGGTCGGTGAGACTGTTCGGACGCATGGCCGCTCAGTTCCGTCTGAGTAGGCCCTTGCCGCGCACCCAAGACAGCCCTTGCCTGTTGAAAACCGCACCGCCGCTACATTACTATCTTGGCGGCGGCTGCGATCCGTATGTCGGCTGCCCTCGGTGAACATTGCGATACGCTCAGTAACAACCAGGAGGACAAAATGAAGAATGGCACCTCACGACCCAAGTCTCTCGTCATAGCCGCCGCCTTGATACTTGCCGTCACGGCGGCCTATGCCGCCATGGAACTGACGAAATACGACGTCCATGATATGGCCCGGCCGACCCCGGACAGCGTCAAGCCGGCCGACAAGCCCGGCGATCCCCCATCCGACGCCATCATCCTGTTCGACGGCAAGGACACCTCGCCGTGGGTCGCCGACAAGGGCGGACCATGCACCTGGAAGATCGAAGACGGCTACATGGAAGTAACCCCCAAGTCCGGCAGTATCCACACGGCCCGCGAGTTCGGCAACTGCCAGCTCCACATCGAGTGGCGCACGCCCGACGAAGTCAAGGGCTCCAGCCAGGGCCGGGGCAACAGCGGCGTCTTCTTCATGGGCCGCTACGAATTGCAGATGCTTGACTCGTGGGAGAATCCAACCTACGCCGACGGCCAAGCGGCCGCCATCTACGGCCAGACGCCGCCCATGTTCAACGCGGCCAGGAAGCCCGGCGAGTGGCAGACGTACGACGTGGCCTTCCTGCGGCCGATCTTTGACGAGGCCGGCAACTGCGTCCGCCCGGCCCGCATCACCGTTTTTCACAACGGCGTATGCGTCCAGAACAACGTCGAGATCCAGGGCGCCACGGCCCACAAGCAGAAGGCCCGGTATCGCCGGCATCCCGACAAGGGTGCCTTGGGCCTGCAGGACCACAACAATCCCACGCGGTTCCGCAACATCTGGATCCGCGACCTGCCCGAACAGCCCTATCTCATCAAGTAAGCACGCATATCCATCGGCGTAACTGCTTGCGACATGGGCCCTGCGGGCTTGAGCGGTCCGGAGTAGGACCGGAGAAGCCTTGCCGTGCCTTAACGGTCCCGCTAGACTGCCGGCGCCGTGTGTATCGTATCGCCCCGTCCGACAGGATGTTGAAAAGTGCGCAAGAACAAGACCATAGCGTTTATTGCCGGCTTCGTGTTTGCCCTGCTGTGTTTTCTCGCCGTTAACGCGGCGATGGGTCCGTTCTCGACACCCGAATACTGCGGGACCACGTGCCACGAAATGGGCCTGGCCTACCGCACTTGGGAACTATCCCCGCACGGGGCCAATAACAAGGGCGTCCGCGCCGATTGCGTCGACTGCCATCTGCCGCCCAAGGACAAGTATTTCCATCACCTGTTCGCCAAGGCCTATGCCGGCGGCAAGGACATCTACAAGCATCATTTCGGCGGCGAATATGACCGGGACAAGATGAGCCGGCACGTTCTGGACCATCTGCCGAATGCCAATTGCATGAGCTGCCACAACGACCTGCTCAAAAAGCCCGCCAATGCGGCCGTCCACCTGGCCCACCAGGGCCTCGAAACCTACCCGGACGCCCCCGAAAACCGGTGTGTCCGGTGCCACCAGACCGCGGGGCACGAACACGAAAGCAAGCTTTTTTCACCTTGACCAGGGAAGGACCCGGAACATGAAGACTTCCATCGCCACCATGTGGATCGTGCTGGGACTCGTGGCGGCCTCGCCGGCCGCCCAATCGGCGGAGCCGAACACCGCCACGCTGCCGCCACTACCCGGTCCGCGAACCAATCTCAGGATTACCGAGACGGCCAAAGGCTGCATCGAATGCCACAACGAGCACAACCCCGGTCTGGTCGGGGACTGGGCCGCCAGCCGACATGCCCACTCCCGCGTCACCTGTATCGACTGTCACCGCGCCGGGCCGGCCGACTCCGACATCAACAAGGACCATCTCCAATATGACAAGACCCCCGTCAGCGCCATTGTCTCAACCCGCGATTGCTCCCGTTGCCATCCCGCCGAGGCCGCCGAGTACGACCGCAGCAAGCACGCCCGCACACTGGACATCATCTGGCAGATCGATCCCTGGCTCAGGGACGGCATGAACAACACGATCGAACGGGTGACCGGCTGCGACCATTGTCATGGCAGCGTCGTCAAACCGGACGCCGACGGCCGGCTCGATGCGAACGTCTGGCCGAACGTCGGCGTCGGCCGCCTCAATCCCGACGGCAGCCGCGGGAGCTGCTCCAGTTGCCATACCCGTCACAAGTTCTCCATCGCCGAGGCCCGCAAGCCCGGCGCCTGCGGCCAATGCCACCTCGGTCCCGACCACCCGCAGATCGAAATCTACGACGAGTCCAAGCACGGCGCCATCTACCAGGCTCAGGGCGACGAATGGAACTGGGAGGTCGCCGCCGGCGTCTGGACGCCGCAGGTCCACTACCGCTCGCCCACGTGCTCGGTGTGCCACATGTCCGCCATCAACGGCGTCGACGCCACACACGACGTGACCGAACGCCTCGCCTGGGAGACACAGGCCCCGCTGGCGATCCGCCCGTCCGAATTCGCCCCGCTTCCGGCCAGGACCGACTGGCGGGTCGAACGCGAGAAGATGTTCAAGGTCTGCCTGGCCTGCCACAGCAGGACCTGGACGCAGGGCCATTTCGACCAGTTCGACGCCGCCGTGGTCAATTACAATGAGGTTTACTACAAACCCATGAAGCGGCTCATCGACGAACTCTATGAAAAGAAGCTGCTCAGCAAGGAGAAGAACCTCGACGAACGTCTTGAGATAGAGATGTACGAACTCTGGCACCACGAGGGCCGGCGCGCCCGGTTCGGCGCCGCCATGATGGCCCCCGATTACGCCTGGTGGCACGGGTTCTATGAACTGAAGAAACGCTGCATGGCGATCGAGGAGCAGGCCGCCCGACTGATCGAGTCCGGCAAGCCGGCCACCGTGCACAAGGTCAAAGGCGCCGACGGCCCGACAACGAAGCCGACCCTCGACAACCGAGAATAACGGATCAAGCAATCATCTCAAGAGGATGATTGTCATGCTTCGCTCAGAATGACATGTCGCGATTGGAGAATCATAGGGTGTGCAACTTGTTGCACACGCGGCTTCTGAAGGAGTCCAGCATGTTCATCGTACACGTTTTCGCCCACGTCAAGCCGGAGTGCGTGGAAGCCTTCAAGGCCGCCAGCACAGAGAACGCCCGCAACAGCGTCCGTGAGCCCGGCATCGCCCGCTTCGACGTCATCCAGCAGCAGGACGACCCCACCCGCTTCGTCCTCGTCGAGGTTTATCGCACCCCGGACGACCCCGCCGCCCACAAACAGACCGCCCACTATGCCAAGTGGCGCGACGCCGTCGCGGACATGATGGCCGAACCCCGTTCCGCCGTCAAATACCACAACATCTTCCCCGACGACCAAGGCTGGGACTGACCGTTGTTGCCGAGGGACGATGGACAAGATACGAACGACGAGCCATGCAATTTGAATTCGCCACGGCAACCCGGATCATCTTCGGCCCCGGCACGGCCGGGCAACTGCCCGCCCTTGCCGCCCAAATGGGCCGCCATACCTTCATCCTTACCGGCTCAGACCCCGCCCGCTTGAGCCCCATCATTGAAGCGATCCGCGCGCAGGTTCTCGAAGGTGAAACGTATCCAATCATGGGCGAACCTGATGTCGAGACGATTGCGCGGGCCGTTGCGAAGGCCCGTGCCATGGATTGTGACGTGGTCGTCGGCATCGGCGGGGGCAGCGTCCTCGATACCGCCAAGGCCGTTGCCGCCATGCTCCACAATCCCGGCGAGATCATGGACTATCTGGAAGTCGTGGGCGCCGGCCGGGCAATCGCCAACGTACCGATCCCCTGTATCGCCGTGCCCACCACCGCCGGTACCGGCGCAGAGGTCACGAGAAACGCCGTCATCGCCGTCCCCGACAGGAAGGTCAAAGTCAGCATGAGAAGCCCCTTGATGCTTCCAAGACTGGCCCTGGTCGACCCCTTGCTCACGGTCTCCATGCCCCCGGACGTGACGGCGAGCACCGGTCTGGACGCCCTGACCCAGCTCATCGAGGCCTACACGTCGAAAAAGGCCAATCCGCTTACCGACGGCATCTGCACGGAAGGTATTCGCCACGCCGCCCGTTCCCTGCGGACTGCGTATGAATGCCCCGACGACCTGCCCGCCAGAGAGGATATGGCCCTGGCTTCGCTGTTCAGCGGGCTGGCCCTTGCCAATGCCGCCCTCGGGGCCGTCCACGGCTTCGCAGGTCCGCTTGGCGGTATGATCGGCGCCCCCCATGGCATCATCTGTGGCCGCCTGCTTCCATTCGTGATGGCCGCCAATGTCCAAACGCTCCAGACCGTTCATGGCGCCTCTGAGGCCTTGGCCCGTTACGACCACCTCGCCGCCATTTTGACTGCTGACTCCAGTGCCAGGGCTGACGATGCCGTTCGATGGATAGATGACCTCTGCGAGCACCTGCACATTCCGTCGCTGACCGGATTCGGCCTGACGACCGATCTGATCCCGCAGGCCGTCAGCCAGGCCCAGGAAGCCTCCAGCATGAAGGGCAACCCGGTTGCCCTCAGCGAACGGCAGTTGACGCAAATCCTGCAAGAGAGTATGTAAAGGGGGTAATCCGCCCGTCGGCCGCCCACATACACTGGAGTCCACCATGAAAGTCCTGGCAATCAACGGCAGCGCACGCAAAGACGGCAATACGGCCATCCTCATCAACACCCTCTTTGAGGAACTGACCAAACACGGCATCCAGACTGAAATGGTCCAACTCTCAGGCCTGCGGCTTCGCGGCTGCACCGCCTGCTACGGCTGTTTCAAGAACAAGGACCGCCGCTGCACCGTCAAGGACGACATCGTCAACGAGTTGATCGAGAAGATGCTTGCTGCCGACGGCATCGTCCTGGCCTCGCCGACCTACTTCGCCGATGTGACCGCCGAACTCAAGGCCGTCATAGACCGCGCCGGCCTGGTCGCCCGGGCCAACGACGACATGTTCCGCCGCAAGGTCGGGGCTGCCGTCGTGGCCGTCCGCCGTGCCGGCGCCATCCACGTCTTCGACACCATCAACCATTTCTTCCTTATCAGCCAGATGATCGTTCCAGGTTCGTTCTATTGGAATCTCGGTATCGGCCGCGAAAAAGGTGAGGTCGCCGCCGACGAAGAGGGCCTCAAGACCATGACCCTCCTCGGCGAAAACATGGCCTGGCTGCTGGCCAAAACCCGTTCCTGAAGCCAAAAACCGGTGAATACGCCAACCATTCCGGCCGGCGGACCGCAGGACTGACCGGATACAGCCGTCCAACGGGGGCATGGATTCATCGGTGCGTTTGGGGCCGGGGGGCCATATCGCTTGGATTACCCCGCCGAAATCGTCCGATAGGAGAATCACAGCCTCACCGGACCCGATCTAATGCTGTTTGCGGTCGGGCAGGAAGAAAAACCGTAGAGTTTTACGCAAAAGACCATTACACAGCCGACCCCGGCCGGCACTTACCACTGAATATGCCCGAAAACGGGTAAGAACCCTGGATGAATGCTCTGCCTGCGTACATCGACCTCATAGAAAAGGCACAACTCGGCGACAAAGCGGCGTTTAACGCCCTCGCCGAGGCGACTCGAGACCGCCTGCGTCTCTATGTCTACCGCCTCACACTGGACGAGGAACTCGCGCAGGAAATCGTACAGGAGACGTTGATTGAAATGTTCAAGATCTTGGGAAAACTCAAGGAAACCGACAAGTTCTGGCCCTGGCTCTACGGCATCGCCACCAACAAGCTCCACCGCCACTACCGCACCGAACGCAAGCACCGTAACCTCGCCGCCGCCCAGGCGGTTCGTAGCGAACGCGCCGCCGACCGAGCCGAGGGTTTTGAGAACCTCGTTGCAGGGGAACTGCGCCAGATCATTACCGGCGCCATGGACCGGCTCAAGACCCGCCACAAGGCGGTCCTGGTGATGCGCTGCTACGACGAGATGTCCTACGCCGACATCGCCCAGGCCATGAACTCCACGGAGTTCGGCGTGCGAATGCTGTTTGTCCGAGCCAAGAAATCCCTTCAACGCGAGCTGCTCCGCAACGGTTTCGGGCGAAAGACCCTGATTCCCGCCCTGATCCTGTTCGGCAAGATGACGGCCCCGAGTGAGGCGGCTGCCGCCCAGGTATCCGTTACCGCCGCAACTGCCAGTGCGGGCCTGGCGGCGGGTCTGATCGGCGCTGCGACCACCAAGACGGCCGTGGTCTCCACCGCGGCCGCGGGGTTGCTGGTTGCCGGATCCGTGGCGGTCCTGTCGGGCCCGGACGATGCCGTTGAGAAGCCGGCCGAGCCCGCCGGCGTCGTGTCTGTGATCGATTCCATCATGCCAACGGATTCGGCGCAGCGGTCATGGTACTACTTCCCGCAGGGCCCCGGCGGACCGGTCATGATTCGCACCGGGGAGGACCTGTCCACCAGCCGATACCTCCAGGACGACCATGCCAACTACATCCACCGCGACGGCGCGATCTACATGACCAACCATCGCTACTATCATCCGGACCTGTCCGTCATGCGGCTGCCCACGGACTCGGCCGACCTGGCGGCCTTCCTTTCGAGGATGGACGGACGGTCATCGCCGTTCGAGCCTGTCACCGCAGGCGGCAAGGGTCTGCTTGTGGTCGCCACGCGGGGCCGCAACGGGGATGACGGACGAACCTGGGCGGTGCGCCACACCAACGTCCTGGATGAAGACTTCTTCCAGAGCGACTGGCCGGCAAATCTGCGAACTATCGACGACCGTGACGCCATGCACCGCCGAGGCTGGGCGGGGTTTGCCGTCACCGGCCGGATCAACGGTGAATTCGTCTCGGGCCAGGGCCGCATACCCTTCACTTACGCCGCCTCCCGCGTCTACAGCCCCTACCTCGACCTGTGGGCGGGCAACCTGCGCATCGTTGATACCGGCTCGGTCTCGGGTTTTTCCATCAATGACGAACCGGCGGCCGCCGGCGCCGGCGGCGCCTTCTTCGCCGGACTTGCCCGGCCCTGGATGGGCCTGCACGTCCTCGACAGCGTCCGTCGCGACGCCGCGGCCTGCAACCTGGGCTTCGTCACCGAACGCATCGACGACACCGGCCAGGCTCGCGTCACGGTCAGCCTGCCCGATGCCGAACTGATCTATACCATCGACTTGGCCAATGACCTGATTCATCGAATCGAACTACATCGAGCCGGCGCCGTCACCGCCAGGCTCGTATTCTTCTATGACAGCCGAACCCCCGACGCCGTCCCCTCTGTGCCAAGCGGAAGTGCCGTTCGATTCCAGCCAACAACCCTCTGGCTGGCCCAATGGATGAGTGGCTCTCTGGCGGGCGATCTGAAGACTCAATAGGGCGCACATTATGAGATCTCTGACATATGGACCGGCTCTGACTCTCATGTTGTTTTCGGCCGTGGGGCTCTGTGCTCAGACGAACACGTACACGTTTGTAACGGCCCAGAGCACCGTCCGACAGGTCAACGTATCGGGAGGCATCGACAGGCTCTACACCATCAGCGGCTCGTTCCAGCTTTCCACCGACACCGATGCCGGGACGGCCCGCTTTGACTGGGTTGACGCGGCGCTCAGTCCCGCCACGTCGCTGGAGACCCGCCATCTCGAAGAACTGTTCCGCATGACCGAACTGACCGGCACGCTGACAGGCCCGAGCACGATCCTATTCGTCCTCAACCCGGCGTCGCCCGACCCCGATGATACGATCCAGATTACCGTTACACTCCAGGCCGGCGGGGCCCTGCTCGCAGGTCAATACACAACCCGCACGGCCCGCGGGTCAACCTTCACGCTGAATGCTTACGCGTCCGTTCAGGCGGCCGCCGGCTGGACCTACCGGTATTATGATGATTTCTCCACCGGAAAGGCCCAGACGGACAGCTACGCCCATTCCGTCTTCTGGCCCGCCAACGCCTTCCCGCCCGCTGAGCCGTACCTGAGCTACTTCGGTTCAGGTCAGGGTCGGGCCTTGGCGTTCGTGGGATACGTCGGTCAGCCCGCGCATTTGGGCTACCGATTCCCGCTGGGGCCGACGCCCGACAGGCATGTGCGCGGCTCGCTCGGCATTGATGTGGCCTTTCCATCAAACGCCCTGATCTCGCAGACACCGCCCGGATACCTCATGGTTTCGCTGTCCGATGATGGCACGCATTGGTCCACGCCGGAGGCGCTTGACACAGGCCGCCATGAAATCCCCATCGAGTCGCTTCACGGAACATGCTATGTCATGTTCCTGGGGGCATCGGCCATGATCGACAACCTGTCCGTGGACCTGGCCAGTCCCGCCGCGACAATCCGGGTCCCGCAGGACTACCCCACCATCCAGCAGGCGCTCAACGCGGCCGCGGACGGCGACGTCGTCGAGGTCGGCCCCGGAACCTGGAGGGGCGACGGCAACAACGACCTCGACTTCCTCGGCAAGGCAGTGACCCTGCGAAGCAGCGGCGGGCCTGACTCGACCGTGATTGACTGCGCCGGCTCGGGCGGCCAGCCGCCGCACAACACTGTGCGTCGCGGCGTCTATTTCCATTCCAACGAATCCCGCCGGTCCATTCTCCAGGGATTCACCATCCGTGCGGGGCGGGCCCAAGGCGACGCGATCCCTCCGGACGACATGCGATGGAACCTTGACCCCGGCCATCCCATCGGCGGCGGCATCTACATCGAGTTCGCCTCTCCAACCATTGTGAACTGCCGCGTTGTCAACTGCGGCGCCGAATACGGCGGCGGCATAGGCAGCGTCGGCGGCCAACCGGCCATTATCCATTGCCGCGTCGAGAATTGCACCGCAGGCGGGCTGGGAGCGGCCGAGTCGGGCGGCTTCGGCGGCGGCATCGCCCTGATCCGAGGCTGCCAGGCTACGATTACGGGCTGCACCATCACGGGCAATACCACCTACTTCAACAGCCGCGGCGCCGGCATCTACATCCGCCGAAGCACCGCCCGGATTACCGACTGCGACATCTCCTTCAATACCCCACCCAACGAAAACGCCCTGACAATCGGCGGCGGGCTCTGCTGTGAAGGCTCCGAAACCGCCGTTACTCTCACTCATTGCATCCTCTCCTACAACACGGCCCACATGGGGGCCGCCCTCTATGCCGAACGCGCCCCTGACATCGCCGGTCTGCCCGCGTGCTCCATCCGTATCGTCAACTGCACCGTGGCCAATAACGCCATCCTGCCCGGCCCGTGGATGCGTCCGGCAATCGAGGCGGCGATTGAGACCTTTGGCTGCGACACCCGTGTCCGAAACACCATCGCCTACTACAACCAGGGCGTCCAGATCACCATCGTCGATCCGGCCGTCAACAGCCCCGTTACCTACTGTGATGTTCAGGGCGGCTACCCCGGAACGGGCAACATCAGCGCCGACCCGCGTTTCGCCCCCGTGGCCACGCGGGACTACCATCTCCAGTCGCTCTACGGGCGCTACGACCCGCGACAGAGCAAATGGGTCAAGGACACGGTCCACAGCCCCTGCATTGACGCCGGCGACCCGGATGACTACTTTGCACGCGAGCCGCACCCCAACGGCCGACACATCAACATGGGCGCCTACGGCGGCACCGAGCAGGCCAGTATGGGCACCGGGAGCCTCGTCTACCACGTCGATATCGCCACCGGGGACGACGGCAACTCCGGCCTGAGCCGCCAGCGGGCATTCCGCACCATCCAACGAGGGATCGATGTGGCCCGCAACAACGATACGGTCCTGGTCTGGCCGGGCGTCTACCCCGAGGAGATTGCCTTCAAGGGCAAGGCCATCACGGTCGAAAGCGCTGCCGAAGCCGCTCATATTGTGCCGGCCGGCGGATACGCCTTCAGCTTCTATTTCGGCGAAGGCCCGCGCTCGGTACTGCGCAAGTTCGTCATACGAGACACCGAATTCGCCGTTTTCTGTCAGAGCGCCTCGCCGACAATCAGTAACCTGACCATCGCAAACAACCAATTCGGCATCGCCGGCTACGGCGGGGCCGACCCGAACATCTCCAACTGCATCTTCTACGGGAACGCCGGCGGCGACCTCTTCCAGTGCCGTGCCCGCTACAGCCGCGGCAGTGGTCCCGGATTTGACGCCGCCGACGGCAATATCGGCGACGATCCGCTGTTCGTCGATCCGAACAACGGCGACTATCACCTGCGATCCGAGGCCGGCCGCTACTGGCCACAGCACGATGTCTGGGTCCTCGACGACCAGTCCAGCCCCTGCCTGGACGCCGGCGATCCCGACGTCTCGCCCGGCGCCGAACGCGCCCCCAACGGCAGCCGCCTCAACATGGGGGCCTATGGCGGCACCCGGTTTGCTTCGATGACCCGGTGGCGTCTGGCCGGTGATGTCAACCGCGACGGCATAGTCAGTTTCCACGATGTGGCCGAACTCGCAGGCCAGTGGCTTGAACGCGAGGGCTGGGGCCATCAACACCAGTACGGCCCGGTCATGCCGAATCCCGGCCAGTGGCAATTCGGCCAGTGATAGTATAGTAATTCCGTAGGAATCAGGCTGCTTGCGGGCCTCCGGGGCTGCCTGAGACATGCGGAATACGAACGGCGAAATACGAAAGAACGAACTATGCAGGCGCAGAATAGGGCGTGGCTGTCGGAGCGTGTCCTTCAGCCCGCCCCCATTCTGTTCTGTCAGGCAGTGGCCCGACGGCGTATGATTCCCCGGTCTTTTGACCGAAAGAGGCTTGCACTCGCGTGGACTCTGCGGTAGAATGGGGCATACTGAAGACGTATTCGCGCCTGCATAGTGTTAAATGCGCATTCGGAGGACGAAAGATAAGCGCGCCGTCCAGGCACAACACGGTGGGCCGGTCAAGGCGCTCGGCGTTTACGCTCGTCGAGCTGTTGGTTGTCATTTCTATCCTCTCCCTGCTCATGGGTATACTCCTGCCGGCCTTTTCCCGCGTTCGTGCCCGTGCTCGCAATATCCTGAGCACGTCCAACCAGCGTCAGATCGCCGGCGGCGTCCTGCTCTACGCGGCCGATTGTGATGAGCGGTTTCCCCCATCGGTGGCGACGGTCGGTTTCGGTTCCACATGGAACTGGTCTGACCCCACACGCCTGATCGCCAACAAGAAGCGAAGCGCTGCGATCAGCCGCGCTATGAGCAACTATCTCAGGAGCTATCTGCCCGACGCTGAGGTCCTGTTCTGCCCGAATGCCCCGCGGAAGTACGAATTCCTCCAAGAGGCTTGGCTGGCAGGGGAGGATTGGGACCATCCGGAGACGCCGTTTCCCTCCGATCCGGTCACGGGCACCTATTGCTTTTACTGGAATTACACCGGCTATCTCGGTGGCAGGCGCACCACGTTCCAGGGGCCGTCAGGGCCCGCCTCCGGCCGCAACCGCAGCAAGCTCCTGATCACCTGCTACCTCGGCTACGACCATTGGCGAAGTCCGGATGCCTACGGAAGCTGCGAAAAGCTCCCCAAGGCCACCGTCGTGCCGGAGACCTGGCTGCTTTCGGCGTACTGGGCCACGCAGGACAGCTCGGAAATCCCCGATATTCCTTTCCGCGCCGGTTACACCGACGGCCACGTCGAGACCGTCGGCACCGACGACCTCGTCCCGATGAAGGTGTCCATCACGGCCGACGGTACGCAGCCGTACCCTGACGACATAGGCCCAGGCATATTCTACCTGCCGCCCAATGCGCTGTACTAACGGCTGGAGCGGATGCGAAAAGCCGGTTTTGGGTGACGGTGAAGCCTGTAATTCTCAGAATTCTCCTTGATTCGACCACCCTGAATATGCTATGATATGTGAGAAAATGTAAGTCCTATCAGCATTGTTTGTCAGCATAGGCTGTATGACGGCTGGCTAACCCGTGTGCGCCCCAGCGGGTGGAGGCCGAGACGCGCGATTTGGGTTGTACATGGATCGGCTGATGGAAAGAACACTTCGCACCCTCGTAGCATGGCTGTTGCTCTGTGCGGCGGCGGCGGCCTATTGCCCCCGAGCCGACCTGTCCGGCGACTGTCGCATCGATTTCAGGGACGTGGCTGTCCTGGCCGGCTATTGGCTCGACCCGCCTGAAAGCCCCGGCGATATCAATCTCGATGATGAGGTTGACTTCCGCGACTTGAATCTCATCAGGGAGAACTGGCATCTTACAGGCATACCCATCGTTATCAACGAGGTTCTGGCCTCAAATCCCGACACGACCGCCAAAAGAAGTCAGTCCTACTATAACACTTGGAGAGACCCCCAGGGCGAGTTCGAGGACTGGATCGAACTGCACAACTTCGGTGACCAGCCCATCGACGTGGGCGGCATGTACCTCACCGACACCCCCTCGACGCCTACGCTCTGGCGCATTCCCACAGGCAATCCCGCCCAGACCACGATAGCCCCCGGGGGTTATCTGCTGATATGGGCCGACGGTGATACGGCCGATGCGGGCCTGCATGCCCCGTTCGAGCTGGCCCTCAGCGGTGATGAGGTCGCCCTCTACGACTCCGACGGCACAACGCTCATCCACCATATCTTTTTCGACTCCCAGACACCCGATGTCAGCTACGGGTGTTTTCCCGATGGCGTTGACAATTGGCGTTTTCTTGTCACGCCGACGCCGGGCGCGCCCAACTCCAGCGCCTATGCCGGCGAGGTCGCCGACACCAAGTTCAGCCACGATCGCGGCTTCTACACGGCCCCGTTCGAGCTTGCCATCACATGTGAGACGCCCGATGCCGTCATCTACTATACGCTGGACGGCAAGGAGCCTTATGACCTTTCTCAGCGCCCGCCCGGCGGCATTCGCTACACCGGGCCTATTACGATTTCCGCCACCACGACTCTGCGGGCCAAGGCGGTGCTGGCCGGTTACAAGCCCAGTAATATAGATACCCACACATACATCTTCCTCAACGACGTGATCCGCCAGTCGCCCACGGGCGCCCCGCCCGGCGTCGGCTGGCCGTCCAGCGGCGTTAACGGCCAGGTCCTTGATTACGGCATGGACCCCGACATCGTCAACAGCCCCCAGTACTCCGGGCAAATCATTGACGCCTTGCGGGCCATTCCCTCCATCTCGCTGGTTCTTAAACTCAACGACTTGTTCAACCCCGATACCGGTATCTACGTCAACGCCTACAGCGATGGGCGGGCATGGGAGCGTCCCACGTCCATCGAACTGATCAACCCCGACGGCGCGCCGGGTTTTCAGATCGACGGGGGCATCCGCATCCGCGGCGGTTACAGCCGCAGCAGCGGCAACCCCAAACACGCCTTCCGACTTTTCTTCCGAAGCGACTACGGCAAGTCCACCCTCGAGTTTCCGCTCTTTGGCGATGAAGGCGCCGACCGGTTCAAGAAGGTGGACCTGCGCACCAGCCAGAACTACTCATGGGCCTTCGACGGCAGCTCGCAGAATACCTTCATTCGCGATGAATGGTCCCGCGACACCGAACTGGAGATGGGCCAACCCACCACCCGCAGCCGCTACTACCATCTCTATATCAACGGTCAGTATTGGGGTCTCTACGAGACACAGGAACGAGCGGAGGCCAACTGGGCTGAAACTTACCTCGGCGGCAACAGCGACGACTACGACGTCCTCAAGAGCAAAACCGGCGAGATCGGCATGCAGCCGACGGATGGCAATATGGAGATGTTTGCCCGCATGCACAGTATCGCCGTGCAGGGTTTTTACAACAACACCAATTACTGGAAGCTCCAGGGTCTCAATCCCGACGGCACGCCAAATCCCGCCTATGAGAAACACCTCGACGTTGACAACGTCATTGATGAGATGATTATCGAATACTACACCGGCGACCGCGACGGCCCCGGTTCGCTCTACACCAATGGCTGCAACAACACGGTCGCCGTCGCCAATCGGCGCGAGCCTGCCGGCTGGATATGGCCGCAGCACGATTCCGAGCACTCGCTGGGCACCGGTGAGACCGACATGGTCAATCGCACCTATAGCAACGAGGATTCTCTCTCGAGATGCAACGTCGCCTGGCTGCACAGGAAGATGACCGATGATATTGAGTATCGGACCCGCTTCGGAGATCGTGTCCAGAAGCATCTGTTTAACGGCGGTCTGCTGACGGTCGAGAAGGGTCTGGCCCGTGTCGACAAACGCGCCGCGCAGATCGACCTGGCCATCATCGCCGAATCGGCCCGCTGGGGCAACTCCAAGGTCTCCACGCCCTACACGCGACAGCATTGGCTGACCGCCGTGGCGTCCGTGCGAAGCTGGATTTCAGGCCGCAGAGACGTTCTCATTCAGCAATTCCGAGGCCGGAACTGGTTCCCCAGCATCGATGGTCCGACACTGGGTCACTTCGGCGGGCGCGTCCCGGTCGGTTTTACGTTGACCCTTTCGGCCCCGACTGGCGACATCTGGTACACCACCGACGGCTCCGACCCACGGCTCATCGGCGGCACGCTTAATCCTGTTGCCGTCAAGTATACCGGCGGCGGCGGATTTAATACGGTCCTGGCCCCCGAGAACGCCACAAAACGCGCCTTTGTGCCCACACAGGCCATTTCCGACGCATGGAGAGGGGGGGCGTCCTTTGATGATTCCGCGTGGCGGCTCTGCACGGGCTCGCCCGGCGGCATCGGCTTCGAGCGGGGGACGGGATATGACCCCTACATCAGCCTCGACGTCGAGGCCGACATGTACGGCCGAAACGCCACCTGCTACGTACGGATACCCTTCAACGTGACCGCCGAGCAACGCCCCGCCATGTCCGCCCTGACCCTGCGTGTCCGATACGACGACGCTTATGTGGCATATCTCAATGGGACCGAGGTGGCCAGGAAGAACTTCACCGGGACGCCCGTATGGAACTCCCGCGCTACCAGCAGCCATTCGGACTCGGCGGCCGTGGTCTTTGAGGATGTTGACATCACCGCTCACATGAGCCGACTCAGCGTGGGCGCCAACATCCTCGCTATTCACGCCATGAACTCGACCACGACGAACCTCGATTTCCTCATTTCGGCGCAGCTTGAGGCCACGATCCCGGCCAGCGGTTCGCCGCTGACCTTCACCGAGACGACCCAGGTCAAGGCCCGGGCCCGCAGCGGCTCAACCTGGAGCGCCATGAGCGAGGCCGTTTACGCCGTTGGGCCGGTCGCAGAGAACTTGCGGATTACCGAACTGATGTATCACCCGCTCGACACCGGCGACCCTAACGACCCGATCACGGAGTTCGTTGAACTGACCAATATCGGAAGCGAGTCCATCAATCTCAACTTCGTCAAGTTCACACGCGGCATCAGCTTCACATTCCCCAGATTGACACTGGCTCCAAACCAATACACCGTTGTCGTGGCGGATATACCCGCCTTCACGGCCAAGTACGGTCAGGGCATTCCCATTGCCGGCCAGTACACCGGCAGGCTCGACAATTCCGGCGAGGGCATCACCCTTGTGGATGCCGCAGGGGCCGTCATCCACAACTTCCGTTACAAGGACGGCTGGTACGACATGACCGACGGCGACGGCTTCTCGCTGACCGTTCGGGACCCGCGCATGGCCGACCCCAACCTCTATAGCGACAAGCAGTCGTGGCGGCCGAGCGCCTTGGTGAATGGCTCGCCGGGCTGGGATGATACGGGGTATCTGCCTGACCCCGGCTCAGTGGTCATCAATGAGGTCCTGGCCCATTCCCACGCCGAAGCCGCCGACTGGATCGAACTGCACAATACCACCGATGCCCCTATCGAAATCGGCGGGTGGTTCCTGTCCGACAGCGATGCGAACGAGACCAGCCGTATGAAGTACAGAATCGCCGAAGGGACCGTGATTCCCGCGGGCGGTTACATCGTCTTCTACCAGAACCTGCATTTCGGCAACCCCTCCGACCCGGGTGCGATTGTGCCATTCGCCCTCAGCGAAAACGGCGAAGAGGTGGTCCTGACCTCCGGGCAGGACGGCGTGCTGACGGGCTACCGCGATTATGAGGATTTTGGTCCCTCGGCGACGGGCATCGCGTTCGGCCGACACCGCAAGAGCGACGGTTCATTTAACTTCGTGGCCATGAGCGTCAACACCCCCGGCGCCGCCAATGCCTATCCCCTGGTAGGTCCCATCGTCATCAACGAGATTATGTACAACCCCGCCTCAGGCAATCAGAACGCCGAGTACATCGAACTACTGAACATAACTTCTTCACCGGTAACGCTTTACGATGTTCTTACGTCGTCGCCGTGGAAGTTCACCGACGCCATTGAGTTCACCTTCCCCAAATCACCGCCTCTGACGGTTCCAGCCGGTGGTTTCGTCCTGGTAGTGACCAACCGGGCCGCCTTTGAGGCCGAGTTTGGCGCTGCCCCCGCGGGCGTGCCTGTATTCGAGTATGCCTCCGGCAACCTGAGCAATTCGGGTGAGAAGCTGGAGCTATCCATGCCCGGCGATGTGGACAAGTATGGCGTCCGCCAATACATCCGCATCGACCGCGTCAACTACAGCGACGGATCGCACCCGGCGGGTGAAGACCCCTGGCCCACAGAGGCCGATGGCGGCGGCAAGTCGCTAAATAAAGTCGGTCCAACACTTTACGGCAACGATGTCGTCAACTGGACGGTCGCTGTGCCCAGCCCCGGCAGGCACAATCCCTGATAAGTCCCTATTCAGAAGCTCGACCGGCCACGGCAATGACCTTCATCTCGTGGGGATCGAATTGGAGCCGGTGTTCATCGCCAAGGGCTGTCCTGCCGCCCGTTCGGGCATCGAGCATCGACCATGCCCCGTCGGTCGAGACGGTTACGCCCGCGTCCAGCAGACTTTCACCCTCGTTGAAGAGCAGGTAGCAGTCCAGGCCGTCCTTGACCATGTGCCTGACACGGATATCCCGCGTCGCGGGCTCAATCCGCACGTCCGGCTCAACCCGTTCGTCGATCCGCCGCAGAAGGGCCTGCTCGTCCGTCCGCCCATCCCATCGGATAACCCGCTTGCCCGCCTCCAGCCTGTCCAGCGCCTCTTTCGCCTGCGAGGGCGGTTCATCTTCGACAATCAGGGCCTTGTAGTGCATCCCGGCAATCTCAATACCGTCCGGTGAGACCGTGGCATCCTCCCACAGGTGGCGTGCTTCGAGGTAGTTGAAATCGCGTTGATGTTCGAAGCACACCTTGGCCGCCCGCCACGGCAGGTAGTCGTTTCGCCCCAGGATCGCAATGGAGCAGACATGCCGCGCATCGGCGTTCAGTTGGCACAATCGGCTGCACGCATCGGCATAGGGTTTGTATTGGTCCCACCAGAGGCTGTTGGGCCCGACGTCCGGCGGCCTCTCGTCAATGCGCGGCCCGCGTATGGAGTAGTAGAATGCGTGCGGGTAGAGCATATTGCAGCCCCGCACGATTAGCCAGTACGTCAGCCACTGCATCTCGTCGAATGTGAAATTGTGCCCATAGGCCCCGCAGAACTCATTGCTGTTGCGCCGCCGACCGAGGTGAACCATGGCGGACGAAGCGCACTTGGCCTGCGTCGATTGGGCGCCTTCGAGCGCACTGGCCTTGCCCGGCTCGATATACCGCCAGACGATATCCTGCCCCGGTATCTGGAAGTGGCGAAGCTGACCGATGGCGTCCGGCGCCGCGGGGTGGCCCGTCAAGGCCACGCCGTGCTCCCGGCACCAGTTGGACAACTGTGCGTAGAGCGTTTCCTCCAGCCGTGCCTCGATGGCCCGGTTGTAGTCCGCCCGGTACCTCGCGGCATCCGGTTCATCCGCATGCCACAACGCCGGCAGGTGCGGCGTGAAGTCATAGCCGAGGAAGGCGTTGACGTGCTCGAGAATTCCCGTCGTTGCGGGGATGGCTCCGCGCTGTGCCCCTCTGGCCAGGATCGATGGTTCATCGGTGAATACCGCCTTGATCGTCTTGCCGAAGTGCTCGCTGAAGGCGTCGTAGAACCGCTGATAGACCAAACGAATGAAGCACTGGACGGCCTGCGGATTGAGGATATCGGCGGCAGGGGGGGTGTTCTCCGGCACTTCGCGGCGGTCGTCGCGGCGGGGCGGGTCATCCTGCAAAAAATGCAGACCCCGGATATAAGACCGGCCCTCAGCCATCGCCCGATCCACGATGGCCAGGCGGTGTCCGTTGGTCTTTCGCTTGACTATGGCCACCAGGTTCTGCCCCGCGCTGAGCACAGGCACACGGTCATCGCCGATCCTCACGCCCGCTTGCATAGCCCCCGGCTCGGCCGCGTCAAGGTCGATACAAAAGAACGCCCGCGTGCGAAAGGCGGGGTTCTCGGCGACGACCTGTCCGCTCGACGAGCCGCTGGGATACATCCCCTCGTCGTACAGTACGACCCACATATCCCGCTTGGCCGCTCCCTCGATAGCCGTTCGCATGAACCGCAGCATGTTGTCGCTCATCCATCCGATACTCCTGGGTAGCCCCGCTCGCGGGTGGATGACGAAGCCATAGACTCCGTGCGCGGCAAAATCGTCCATCTGTCGCAGGATTTCCGCGTCGGTGAGGTTGTCGTTCCAGAACCAGAACGGCGCCTGTGAGAACTCGCGTGCCGGTTCTCGCCACGAGTCCATCAGGGCCGACCATTGTCCGTTACCCTGTATACGCCTGCCGGCTCCTGCGGCCACTGACGGCAGGAGCCACGCCCCGAGCCCGGCTCCGGCGGCCCCCAAAAACGTCCGTCTGTCCATATCACCTCCAACACTACCATCGGCGGGCAACGCACCATCTCCGCCGTCTCAGTCTGGTGTTACGCGGCGCCAGGCGGCCCGTCGTCCGTCTGGTCGGCGGATGGGTCTCTGCTCAAGGCCGCCGCCAGCGCGAATGCGACCCACAGGCCGCTGAGGACTACCAGAACCGCCGCTATGACGACCGCACTTACTATAGCCATATCATGCCACCTCGACTTTTCGGCTTCGATCCAACGCATGCCCGACACCATAGGCAGCCATCGACGCCGCCAGAGCCGGTACGATGATAATCGGCGTCTGCATGAACGACGCCTTTACGAAGATCGCAATCACGCCCACCAGAGCGGCCAGTGTCCCGACGGCCATCGACAGCAACCCCGCCAGCGGCCGCGGGCGGTCCAGCAGCAGGCCCGCCAGCAGCGACGGCAATATCGCCGACGCCCATATCGTGTAGCATATCAGCAGCCCCTCGATAATGCTCGGTACCATCGGGGAGACCACCGCCGCGATGATCGCCATGACAATCGTTGCTACCCGGCCGGTACGAAGGGCCCTGTGATCGGCCCCCCGCTTCGACTTGGGCGCCAGGTCTCGGGCGAAGGCCACGGCCCCGGCGTTGAGCAGCGCGTCCAGGCTCGACATGACCACGGACACCAGCGCCAGCATCATCAGTGTGTAACCGGTCGGGGGTACCGCATCGCGGACGAGCACCAGCAACACGTGGTCCTCGATTACATCCGGCGAGACCCTGCCTCGGGCCGCAATGCCGATAGCCGCCATAACAGTGAACCAGGCGACACTGTAGAGGCCCGCCAGTATGAACCCCCCGCGGCTGACCCGGACCGACTGCGACGCCAGCGCCCGGTTCGCATAAGGAGGGATAAGCGTTTCGCCCAGCAGAAAGGCGGTCAGCAGGCCGGCGATCTTCCATGCCGAGGCATTCTCCCAGCCGGCGCGCGTCGCGGCCAGGGCCTCCCGCGCGAACGTCGCAGAACCGCCGTCGATCTGAAAGAACACAACCAGAAGCACCACCGGCAGCAGGATAGAGAACAGAACGAACTGAAAGGAGTTCGTCAGAATGCTGGCCCGAAGCCCGCCGCTCGTCGTATACAGCGCCGCGACGCCTACCAGCAGAGTGGTCGAGGTCCACCGCGGCAGCCCCAGGGTATTCTGTACAATCTCGCTGCCGGCATAGACCATCACGGCGGCCAGGAACACGCAGATGCCGACCGAGACCACGCCGGCAAACAACTGGCATCGCCGGTCGTACTTCTGCCCGATGGCGTCGCCCAGTGTATGGCAGCCCTCCATCGCCCTCAATCGCGGCGCCACGAGCATTCCCACCACGATGTTCTGCAGGGCGTAAGCCAGCCCGATGCCCAGAAACAGGAATCCGGACTGGAATCCCTTTCCCACGAATCCGACGGAGAATCCCGGCCCGACGTATGCGGCGGCCAGACTCCCGAAGACCAGCGGCAGTCCGATTCTCCGACCCGCCAGGGAAAACTCCCGGAATTGGCGCACGGCCCGCGTGCGGAACGCGACCCACGCCAACACCCCGACAAAACCGGCCACAACGGCCGCCGATCCGACTGAAATCACTGCCCACGCACCCCGATAAGAGACCCGGTTATCCAACCGTCCGTTCGCCGGCGAAGGGATCTTAGTCCGGCTCGTGTTCCCGCTGGAAGGTCTCTTCCTCCAGCGCGTTGATCACGGTATTCAATTCCGCCTCCGTCCGAATCCATCCATAGTGCCCGTCCACCAGGAATGCGCGATACCAGTGAATCAGATTCCTGGCGAACTCATCGTCCTTGCAGTAGATCCCGAACGAGATCTCGCCCGCGTGCGAGCCGTGCTTCTTCGGTTTGGCCGGAAAAGCCAGCAGAACCGCCGACCGCGACAGCAGAAACTCGATGTCCGACACGCGGCTGTTGTAGATGCGAAGCCGCCCGCTCTTGATGGCCTCGGGATACTTGCGGAACAGGTGTCGCGCCGCGTTGCTGAAACCGGCGACGCTGAGATTCATCGCTCGGTGCACCCGCACATCCGGATAGTCCTCGATGATGCGGTAGAGATCGCTGAGGTAGTCCTCCATGGGCATCCGTTCGCCCTCGAACAGCATCACGGTCCACAGTTCGCTCTGCCCCGTGGCGTCCAGTTGCTCGTTGAGCATCTGCCGGGCCACGTCGTAGGTCTCGCGGCGGTTGTGGAGCACCTTTAACTGCCGTTCGATCATCGTCCGGGCCCAGTTCGGCACATCGGCCGGCATCGATTCCGGCAGGCACACGCCCAGCCGCGTCAATAATCGCAGGAACTGCTTCTCAGGCGATCCGTAGAACCGCCGTCCGACGATGCTGCCCACATTGCCGTTGCATTCCATTCCAAAGCGTTTGTGGTAGCCGAAGCTCAGCCTCTCGACGGCAAAGCCGCGTTCCAGCATCGCCAGCTCCAGGGCGTCGATCAGGGCCACCGCCTGCTTCTCGGGGGCGTTGTCCTTCGAGAGATGCACGTTCGGACACAGGACGATCGTCCGGCGGCCGATCATGTCGGAATGCGCCATGAGTTCCGCCACGGCGTCGTTGATCTCCTCACGTTCGTCGTACAACTCGGCGCAGACAAAGACCACGACGACATCCGCGAATTCCCGCCGTTCCTGGCGATCGGATATGGTCGCCGGGTCGATCCGGTTGGACGGCCGCCTGTCCTCGAAATAACAACTCGAGCAGTGGTGGAATTCCAGAATCATATTTTCTCTTCAGTCTTGCCCCTGACGTCAATCCGCGGTCTCGGCTCGGATCCGCGATTTCGACGTGTCGATGCCTCGCCCTTCTTCATTCGAGACCCTATACAGGCATCAACACGCGAGATAAAAAGCCCCACATTCGGGCTCTCCATCCGGTCGCTGAACCCCACCTCGTTCAGTATCCGTACCATTTCGGTCGCCTCCCGGAATTCGGGGGAATCGGCCATAGCCCGGGCCTCGGCCCGCGTCAGCGATTTCAGGAAGTTCGGCAGACACCCGTCCCGCAGTCCGTCGGCGTAATCGACAAGCAGCTCGTGAATTTCGCGGTCTTCTTCACTCATGGTCCGGCTCCGGCATTATGCCTGCACCTTGGCCTCGCGGCCGTACTCACTCAGCATCTTCTTCAACTTCAACAGCGTCCGAAACTCCAGCATCTTGACCGCGCCGACCGTCGTCTTCAGTTCGTTGGCGATGGCCCGGTTCGACATGCCTTCCATCCAGAGTTCGATGGCGCGACGCTCCCTGGCCTTGAGCTTCGTCAGGGCCTTGCGGAGGATCGCCTTCAGTTCTTCCTGGCTCATCATTTCCAGCGTGCCCAACTCCGGGGCTACGAGATCCTGCATGTCGTTCTGCGACATGTGCAGGTGCCGGTTCAGCCGCCGGTACACCTCGCGCAGGCGCTTGCGCATGTAATACAGGTAAACGGTGCGCACCAGTTCCTTCTCGGTTTCGACGTTCCGCAACTTCTCCGGGTTTTCCCAGATGTCCGCATACACGTCTTCGAGAA
>Ga0209614_1000208_pt1 | contig 54286 bp, 46 predicted proteins | sample BlaSprsedimmetaG_FD_185484 | JGI IMG/M metagenome (GOLD analysis project Ga0209614, IMG submission 185484) | Hot spring sediment bacterial and archeal communities from California, USA to study Microbial Dark Matter (Phase II) - Blank Spring... ...
GTCCTGAAAATCGCGGCGGGCAACAGCAGGGCGGCGCGCCGCTGCCGGGGCCGGGTGGGCGGCGTTTTGGCGCGCGTATCGAGAAGCCACAGGATGTGCGCAGCACGCTGCGACGTTTGCTCGGCTACCTGCGCCCGCACCGTGTTATGCTGGCGGTGGCAGCTATCCTGGTGGTGGTGAGTACGCTCCTGGACCTGGTTGGCCCCTATCTGAACGGCATAGCTATCGACCGTTTTATTGCCGAACGCGATGTGTCTGGGCTGGCACGCATCGTCCTGCTGATGCTCGGCGTTTATTTGGTGGTCTGGGCCTTGCGCGTGGCGTTGGCGCGGATGATGGTGACGATGGTGCAGAAGGTGATGCTCACCATGCGCGAGCAGCTCTTCGGGCATTTGCAGACCCTTTCCTTGAGCTTCTTCGATCAGCACCCGCACGGCGATCTGATGAGCCGTCTCACCAACGACCTCGACGCGCTTGGCCGCCTCCTGGCACAGAACGTGACGGATTTGATCGGCGGGTTGCTCTCGCTGGTGGGCATCGTGGTGATGATGTTTTCCATCAACTTCTGGCTGGCGCTCGGCTCGATGTTTGTCTTCCCGCTGATGCTGTGGTTCACTGGCTTCGTCGGTAAACGCACGCGCCAGGGTTTCCGCGATTTCCAGATGCGAACCGGGCAATTGAACGGCGAGCTGGAGGAAATCTTCAGCGGGCAGCGCGTCATTATCGCCTTTGGGCAGGAGGGGAACACGCTGGCGAAGTTCGACCGGGTCAACGAGGAGACGCGCGACGTGGGCATCCGTGCCCAAACCTACGCGACGTTGATCCCACCGCTGATGGGCATCTTCAGCAACGCTAACATTGCCATCCTTGCGGGATTGGGCGGGTGGATGATTATTCGCGGCTGGGCCACCGTCGGCACGATCCTCACGTTCTACAACTACTCGCGCCGTTTTGCCGGGCCGCTGCGCCAGTTGGGCGATTTGTACAATCAGATTCAGTCGGCGTTGGCCGGAGCAGAGCGTGTCTTCGAGCTGCTCGACCAGGAGCCGGAACTCCTGGAAGCGCCGGATGCGATTATGCTGGACAAGGTGCAGGGCGACGTGCTCTTCGACCGCGTGGACTTCGGCTATGTGCCGGACGTCCCTGTTATCAAGGATATGAGCTTCCACGCGGAACCTGGGCAAACCATCGCGCTGGTCGGCCCGACGGGCGCGGGCAAGACGACGATGATCAACCTGCTCTCGCGCTTCTACGATATCCAGGGCGGCAGCATCCGCATCGACGGGGTGGAGCTGCGCGATTACAACAAAGCCAGCTTGCGCCGCAAACTCGGCGTGGTGCTGCAAGACACCTTCCTGTTCTCCGAATCGGTGATGGATAACATCCGCTACGGGCGGCTCGATGCGACCGATGAGGAGGTCATCGCGGCAGCGATGCTGGCGAACGCCGACCAGTTTATCCGCCGCCTGCCGCAGGGTTACGAAACGGAGCTATCGGAGCGTGGCAGCAACCTGAGTCAGGGGCAGCGCCAGTTGCTCGCCATCGCCCGCGCGATTTTGGCCGATCCGGGCATCCTCATCCTCGACGAGGCGACGAGTAGCGTGGACACCCGCACCGAGCAGCACATCCAGGAGGCGCTGCTGCGGCTGATGGAAGGCCGCACCAGCTTCGTCATCGCTCACCGCCTCAGTACCATCCGCGAGGCTGACAGAATCCTCGTCATCAACGACGGCGAGATCATCGAGCGCGGCACGCATCACGAGTTGCTGGCGCAGCAAGGGTTCTACCATCATCTGTACATGAGCCAGTTCCGCGGGCAGGGGGCGGTGGAGGTGTGATCGTTTCTTATGCTTTCCACAAACTCTCGATTTGTTTCTTCCAAACCTCAGGCGCATACGGCCATTGCAGTTGCGCACAAATCGCCTGCCAGCGGTCTGGCATCTCGGGTGCGTACAGCAGAGGCACATACCCTAATTTCAGGTAAGTTTTCAGTGCGGGCAGCCGGTAAGCCTCGGTGTAAAGACAAATGCGCTTGTATCCCGCAGTAATAAATCGTGCCGTTAAATTTGGCACTTCCCCCGCAGTAGTTGCAAGATGCGCCACCCGTCACTGGTTTTCCCGCCATAGGCTAGCAACCAGCGCGGATACCGCAGAGGAAGAATCGTGAATAAGAACTGTGCAAATGCTGCATAGGCTATCATTTTCATTAGTTGTAAGAACCACTCCGCATTGTTCCAGGCAGAAGCAAGCCCTGCGCATACGACGGTCAACAACAGGGAAACCAGCGGCCCCGCTAAAGTGATCCATAGAATCTGGCGGGATGTAAGCCCTTCCTGATCGTATTTCGTGAAGCCAACAAAACCGGTGAACCACCTAATAACCACGGTCAGCTTTCCCCATTGCCACTTCAGGCTCTTGCGTCTACCGCCAAGCAGAATCGTGGCATCCCGATCGGTCAGTGCCAAGACTGCCAGTGTATGCCTACACTCGTGCAAGAATGTCGTTATCGGCATAAGAAGGAGCCATATTCCTGCCAGATACAGTATGAAACGGAGTGCGTTGGCCAGATTCATCTTATCACGCATGCGGCATGTACCGCACCGTCAAGACCGGACAGTAGGCGTATTCGATGACCCGTTCGGCCACAGCGCCGATGCGTGCCAGACGTTGCGTTCCTAGCCCGCCGATGCGCCCGATGACGATGAGGTCTGCGTTGACTTCCCGCGCCAGCTTGGTGATTTCTATGTAGGGCGTGCCATAACGGATGGTCTGGTCGGTGGATATGCCTCGACTGGAGGCCAAACGTGAAAGGTAGTCTAGATACCGGCTCGCCGTGTCGCCGAACTCTGCACGTACTGCATCCAGCGTCCTGCGCGTTGTTCTGGAAACTTCCTCCGCCTTTTTATCATCAATCACATAGACAAACGTGATTTTTGTCGGACACAGTGAGGCCATGTGGATGGCTAACTGTCCTGCATTGATCGAAGTTTCGGAGCCGTCGGTGGGGACGATGATGTGCGAAAACGGGCTTCTATGTGCTTCCATGGCTACCTCCGTATGTTATGTCAATTGCTTGTATTTCATTTCAGTTGGAGGCGGAAACCTTGCGAAGGGTAGCGCATACATTTCACTGCAAAGCGACCTGCTTTAGCGGGAGATCGCCTCTTCGACAGCATTATCTGTAACCTTCGCAAGGTTGAGTATACGTTTTCCAAACTACACAGCTTAACCGAATTCGTATGAGGTCGGTTTCCCACCCCCTATATCCCGGTATGGTTGTTGGTACTCGCGTGTTGTCGGTCCGACCCGAGCGGTCGTCGTCTTGGACTTGAGGCGCTTAAGCCGGAAGATTTCCTCGCGCTCGCGTTCTTCGAGTGCGCTTTCGATAAACTTGACGATCTCTTCGTATTCGGGGATGAAGATGTATTGCAGCGCGTTGACGCGACGCTGCGTTTTTTGCAATTCCCGCGCCAGCCGCCAGACAGAAACCATTATCTCGGAGAGCATAGGAATTTCGGCGAGAACTTGCCGGAAGCGCGCGACGGCCTCATCGAGGGCTACGGTCGTATCGCCCAAACCATAGGGCATCTCCGGCGGCTCGCCATGGGCTTCGACTGTAGGAATGACGACGCCCATAATGCTGCGCAGTTTGACTTCGACTTCAACGCTTTTGTTGACGGCGAGCGCCGTCCACTCAAGATGTTCCCGCCCCATGGAGAGTCGCGCTTCCTCCAGCGCATGGTAGGCATCAGCTAGTTTTTGCCAGACCTGGGTTTGTTGCATTGTGGCATTGTGTGCCTGGTGAATCAGTTCGGTAGTCAGGACTTCCCGTTTTTTGTCCAGGATTTCGTACCCTTCCTGCGCCAGCTTGAGCGCCTGGCGCATGCGGAGAAGATTGCTGCGGGTGGGGGCTACTTTTTGTTGCATCAGGTCGCGCTTCCCTGGTAATAGTGTTCGATTTCGGCTTCTGTCACGCGGGTCAACTCTTCTCGTGGCAGCAAGGCCAACATTTGCCAGCCCAGGTTGAGTGTATCTTCGAAGGAACGTTCCTCGGTGAGACTTTGACCGATGAAGGTTCGCTCGAAAGCGCGCCCAAACTTCAGGTAATCCTGATCCACCGAGGCCAGCTCTTCTTCCCCAATGACCGACGCCAGCGACCGGATGTCTTGCACGTGGGCGTAGGCGGCATAGAGTTGTGCGGAGAGGTGCGCATGGTCAGCCCGTGTGCGACCCTCGCCGATGCCATCTTTCATCAGCCGGGAGAGAGACGGCAGTACGGCGATGGGAGGGTAGATGTCCTGCTGGAAGAGCTCGCGGCTGAGCACCGTTTGCCCTTCGGTGATGTATCCGGTGAGGTCGGGAACGGGGTGGGTGATGTCGTCGTTGGGCATGGTGAGAATCGGCAGTTGGGTGATTGAGCCTTCACTCCCCTTGATGCGGCCTGTGCGCTCGTAAATCGAGGCCAGGTCGCTGTAGAGATAGCCGGGATAACCCTTGCGGCTCGGTACCTCGCCGCGAATGTTGGAGATCTGCCGCAGCGCTTCGCAGTAGTTGGTCATATCGGTGAGCACGACCAACACGTGCTGGTTCTTCTCGAAGGCCAGATACTCGGCCAGCGTGAGCGCCGCGCGCGGGGTGATGAGCCGTTCGATAGGGGGATCGTCGGCCAGATTGAGAAACATGGTGACGTGCAGCAGCGCGCCGCTGCTGGCGAACGATTCGCGAAAGAAATTTGCGACATCGTGTTTGATGCCCATCGCGGCAAAGACAATCGCGAACTGCTGTTGTTCTTTGCTCATGGAGGGAATACTGGCCTGGCGCACGATCTGCGCAGCCAATTGGTTGTGCGGTAAACCACTGCCGGAGAAGATGGGCAGCTTCTGTCCCAACACCAGGGCATTCATCCCGTCGAAGGCCGAGATACCGGTCTGGATGATGTCGCGAGGGTAGACACGTGCCGTAGGGTTGATGGGTTGCCCGTTGACGTCTGCCCAGTGTTCGGCTAATGGCATAGGCCCGCCATCGATGGGTACGCCCAGGCCGTCAAAGGTGCGGCCTAGCATCTCCAGTGAAACCGGAATCTGCATAGAATGGCCCTGGAAGCGGACGTGGGTATCATCGATGGAGAGTCCCGTTGTCCCGGAGAAAACCTCAATAACCGCCGCTTCTTCCCCTACCTCCAGAACACGCCCACGGCGTACTCTTCCACGTGCATCGGTGATCTCTACGACTTCATCGTAGCCGACGCCGCGCATGCCTTCCACGACCACAATCGGCCCTTCGACACGTGCGGCGCCTAGAACTTCCTGTTCCCCGTACTTGATGGTTGTTTCCATCACGCATACTCCCGTTCTAGCTGATCCATCTGCGTGTCCAGATCGGTGATCACCGCGTCGATTTTGTTGGCGCTGTCGTTGGGGACACTGGTTTTCATCCGCACCAGGGTGTTGACGATGGGCAGGTTGTGGATTAGGACAATGGGGCAGCCTTTGGCGATGATGGAGGTGGCGCGGTCGTGAAAATGTAGAATTGCACGCAGCATCCGCACTTGCTTCTCGATGGTGGCGTAAGAGTCGACTTCATCCAGAGCATTCTGTTGCAAAACGCCCTCGCGTAGCAGGCGGGCTGTTTCGAGGATGAGGCGCTGGTCATCAGGAAGGGCATCGGGCCCAACAAGCTTGACGATTTGTTGCAGGCGGCTTTCACGTTGCAGGATGTCCATGGCCTGGGTACGCAGGCTATGCCAATCATCATAGCCGTGTTCTTTCCACCAATCGACAACTTCGTCAACGTACTCGCTGTAACTGTCCAGCCAGTTGATGGCCGGGAAGTGTCGTGCGGAAGCGAGTGACTTATCTAGTGCCCAGAAGCAGCGGATAAAGCGTTTGGTATGTTGGGTGACCGGTTCGGAGAAGTCACCGCCGGGAGGGCTAACCGCGCCGATGATGCTGACCGAACCTTGTGCGCCGTTCAGGGTGATCATGCGTCCCGCGCGCTCGTAAAATTCCGCCAGTCGCGCCGCGAGGTAGGCGGGATAGCCTTCTTCGGCGGGCATCTCTTCCAGCCGTCCGGAGATCTCGCGCAGGGCCTCAGCCCATCGCGAGGTGGAGTCAGCCATGATGGCGACGTGATAGCCCATGTCACGGTAGTATTCGGCCAGCGTGACCCCGGTGTAGATGCTGGCTTCGCGGGCGGCGACGGGCATATTCGAGGTGTTGGCGATGAGGATCGTGCGTTCCATCAACGAGCGCCCGCTGCGGGGATCGTCCAATTCAGGAAATTCTTGCAGCACTTCGGTCATTTCGTTGCCGCGCTCACCACAACCGACGTAGATGACCACGTCGGCGTCGCTCCACTTGGCGATCTGGTGCTGGGTGATCGTTTTCCCTGCGCCGAACCCGCCAGGAATAGCCGCGGTACCGCCCTTGACCATCGGAAAGAATGTGTCCAGCGCGCGTTGTCCGGTGACCAGCATCTCGGTGGGCGGGAGCCGGCGCTGGTAAGGACGCGGTCGGCGTACCGGCCACCGCTGGAGCATGGTGATGTCTTGCTCGCCGCGCTGCGTTTGCAGTCTGGCGATGGGATCCACGATGGTGTACTTGCCCGCCGGCGCGATCCAGGTGAGGGTCCCGTCCAATTCCGGGGGCACTATCACGCGATGTTCGATGAGCGCAGTCTCAGGCACTGTTCCCAGGAGCGTGCCACCCTGTGCAGGGTCGCCAACCTGGGCACGCGGGGTGAAATCCCATTCTTGTTTGCGATACAGGGGTGTCGTTTTGATGCCTCGTCCGATAAAGGTACCGCTGCGCATCTCCAACACCGGCAGTGGACGCTGGATGCCATCGAAGATGCTTTGCAGCAGACCCGGTCCCAGCTCGACGGAGAGAGGATACCCTGTGCTAAAGACAGGCTCGCCCGGACGCAAACCTGAGGTTTCCTCGTAGACCTGGAGGGTGAGGATGTCGCGTTCCAGCCCGATGACTTCGGCGATGAGGTGTTCGTCGCCGACTTCGACCACTTCGAGCATACCAACGTGCTGCGATCCGCGCGCGCGTATGACCGGACCGTTGACCCAAATAACTTCGGCGACCTGGGCACTTATTTGAGTCCTCACTTGAGTCCTCATGCGGTGTCTCCTGCCAGGATATGAAAGACGGTGGTGCGCACGTTGTCCTGGATGCGGGTGAGGCGGGTTTCCAGCCTGTTGTCGTAACGCCGGTGACCGTCTGGCGTTGTCAGCACGATGCCGGTGCCTTCTGCAAGTTGGGGGCCACGTTCCAGGTGTACGTTAAGGCGTTCTGCCAGGTCTTGCAAAAAGGCATTGTCCAGCACACGGTTCGTGGTAGCATCAGCTTGAATGACAAAGGCCTCATCGCCCATGGTGATTGCAGCTTCACTAATCAAGCGCCGCACAATGTCTGCATACTCCGGACGTTGGAGAATCGTCGACAAGCGTTGATGCGCCTCGGTGAAGGTGTGCGTCAGTACCTGTTCGCGACGCCGCAACTTCAGCATTTGCGCCTCCAGTTGCGCTTTTGCCTTGGCCTGGTCGAGAAGTTTCTCCGCTGTCTGCCGCGCTGCTTCGAGGATGTGCTCGCGTTCGATTGCAGCCTGGTCTAGTGCTTGCCTGTGGATGCGGTCGGCCTTCGCGCGTGCCTCGTCCAGGATGACTTGGGCCTCCTTTTCGGCAATTTCCATAATGGCGCGTTCCAGCACCAGAACTTTGTCCCGCTCTGTCATATTCGCACTCCTATTGTCCGCCTGATCACCTCACTGAGAGAGGGCCGATCCCCCTGACCCCCACCAGGTCCAGGGATTTCTACGACCAATGGGACAGTGCTGTGGGCTGTGAGATGGTCTATTCGCTGGCGGATTAGAGCCGCCGCCTCTTCCGTGACCAGGATGATGCCGATGCTCTTATCGTTTAACGCTGCATCGAGTGCCTGGTTGACCGCTTCGGGCGTTGTAGCGATCTGTCCTTCCACTCCGACCAGAGCAAATCCTCGAACGGCATCCTGATGACCAATGACCATAAGTTTCATTGTACTTGCACCATTGCGCTTGCGCGCGTTTTGGTCTTAGCGGTTGCCGCTTTGCAGCGGTTGCCGCTTTGCAGCGGTTGCCGCTTTCTAGCGGTTGAGGATGATAAAGGCGATGATCAACCCGTAGATGGCTACACCTTCGGCCAAACCGACGAAGATCAGGGCCTTCCCGAAGACGTCCGGCTTTTCCGCAATGGCGCCAATGGCGGCCGCGCCGGTGGCGCTCACGGCGTAAGCTGCGCCGATGGAACCAACGCTCACGGCGGCGGCGGCGGCCAGGGATGCGTAGGGATCTCCTCCGATTTCCTGTACCAGCCCAGATGCCACCACGACTTCAGGCGCGAGGAGCCACATCATCCCCACGCCCAAAAGCAGCAAGGCCATCATGATGTTGACCGTGCTCAAGCCAAAGATCAATTTGCGGGTAATGTCAACCTGTGTCCCGTTGCGTTTAGTGAATATAAAGAGCACAATAGGCATAAGTGGCAGCAGTCCCGCGAACATAACGAACAAAGATTTCATCTCGTACCTCCTGAAATGTACCCCAAATCGCTATAGATATGAAAGTCAGTGCCAGCGGTGGGCAGAATTTCAGCCGCCGGTGTTCTCTGAGGCATTGAGCTTGCCAGCTTTTGGGATCAGAGACAATGGCCGGTAAGGCGTTCCACCGCCGGAGAAGAACTTGCTGAAGAGTTCATAATATTCCAGCCGCAAGGTTTGGATGCCCACGATCAGACCTTCGAAACCGATGACAAAGAGATTGCCTAAAATCACGATAATCCAGTAGCCCACGTTGCCTGGTGTGCTGATTGCTTCCGCAATGATGAAGACGACCAGGCTCAGCGCGCCGTGAGCCACTGCAAACGCCCCCATACGCACGTAGGAAAGGGTATTGCTGAACAAACTGATCAGCGTTTCGAAAAGTTCGAAGATTGCCAGGGCTATGTAAGTCCCCACGTTTTCTTCGAACAGTGGACGGCGGCCCTCCACCAGACGCTCGAAAAACTCCGCGAACGTCAAGCCAATGCCACCGATGACTGCCAGGATGGTCAAAACATCACCAGGGATTGGGATGGGGGCATCAAACGCGCGCGCAGCCATCCCTAATAACGACCAGTAGAAGACCAGGCCAGCCAAGCCGTTATGATTGAAAAGCAAATATCCCCAACGTCGTCCCAGTGCGGCATTGACGATGTTGTAGATCATGCCTGTACTGATCAGCAAAGCGCCGACGACAACGGCAAAGAGCAGAACGTCGGTGATTTCTTCCAGCGGGCGGAACCACACCGCTGCAAACACGTCTTCGAAACCGAAGATGCTCCCGTAGAGAGCGCCGAACAGCATCGCCGAAGCGCCGCAGAGCGCGACGACGATGCCGAAACTGGCTGCGCTGCGCAACGCTTTGACTTTGCGACTGGCGAGCAGCAGTCCGGCCAGCAGTAACAACAAGCCATGACCGACGTCTCCAAACATCAGACCGAAGACCAGGGGGAACGTCAGCGCCATGATCGGCGTGGGGTCCAATTCGTCGTAGTTGGGTTGTCCATAGGTGGTCACCAGGCTCTGGAAACCCCTGAAAAAGGGTGGATTCTCTAGCGACGCCGGGATGTGCCCAATGTCTTCCTGAAGCGGCTCGAGGGTTTCGATGATGACCGCCTCACTGACGCCGGCGATTTCTCGTTCTAGTTTGGAACGGGCTACTGCGGGAACCCATCCGGTTACCAAGTAAGCGTGCTGTATACGATCGTAACTGGCGATGGTGTTGGCCAGTGCGTGACTCGCCCGTACACGCCAGAGCAAATATCGCAGGTGACGGATGCGTACTTCGTGGAGACGTGCAATCTCCCGCTCATATTCGGCGATGTGCTGCCGCGTGCGTTCGATGCCGGCTTGTAATGCAGCGATGGCCTGAGCGGGCGTTCCACGGTAGTCCTCGGGTGGTATCAGTGGATTGAGGTAAGCGCTGCGCGCGGCCCGATTCAGCACAGCGCCGTCCCGTTGCAGGCCGAATAGCATGACCGTGGCAAGATGCCCCTCTTGATGCAGCGTGATAAGGACGAAAGGGATGTGCTCCAGACTGCTTTCGAGACGATCGATGTTCGTTACCGGCATCGATCCTAGCATTATGAAAGTGTAATGAAGATTGCGCAGTGTTCCTAAGTCCACGTCCAGGTTGGCAATAGGTGTCAATTGACCGATATATTTCTGCAACTGTGTCAGGCGCCTTTTGGCTGCCTCCAATTCGTGGACAGGTCTTTCTGCCTCGTGCTCAAGCCGCTCAATATCCAGCTCTGCCACGCGTGGCTCAATGATGTGGGGAAGGGGGGAGGGGGGCGTGCCCTCATCAATCTTCAATTCCTCCATCACAAACAAAATGCGCCGCTCTAGGGCGACTAAATCCGTTGTCCATGCTTGCCATTCATTGATACTCCGAGATGGCGTTCTAAACGCTAACTGTGTACTGGGCGTGTGATGGAAGACGCCGGAGGCGGCCAGCGCCTCAGTCGCACGCACGACTTGATGCTCGGGTATGATGAGCTCTATTTTTTCCATGGTTTGTGGCTTAAACATGTTCACCATCACTCAATGTCGATAATCGATGCAAGAACATCAATGGGAAGCTGCGACGCATTGGCTTCAACGATAGCTGTCAGGTCCTGCAATTCATACTCGAGCAGCATAAGATAGACTAATGGGATACCAATATGGAAAGGATTACCAATGAACGTCTTACGACACAAATTTCTAATGTGCCGGTTTAGAGCATGTTCGATCAGTGCAAGTTGGCGTTCGGGGGAAAGCTCTTCTTTAGCCCGTGTCACTGTATCTTCAAGCTCGATATGTGGATAGATGCGTTTCACGATTGTAGCAATATCCATACCTTCGGCAATAGCGCGAATATCTTCATCCCGCACCTTATAACCGAAAGGCAAGGTGTAGTTAACAATTTCCTGCACGGAAAGATGATGATAAATGCGGTAGCGAATTGCCCAGAGCAGGTTGTCTGCGTCGATCTCTGTGCCTACCAGCCGCAATGCCTGTTCATGATCCATACCTTTCAAACTTTGAATGCTTTCCCACAGCCCGCGACGATAATCCAGGTCTAGTGCAACTTCCAGAGGGAATAGGTTTTTTTCCGTTTCATAGCGTTCGACGGCGTGGATCAGCGTGTCGTAATAGGGCGTATGGCGGATACGCTCAATAGCACGCATAATGCTGCCGGTAGCGAGCATCCGCTGTATGTCATCGGTGGTCAGGGTGATATAACGGAACATAGGAGACAAGAGATGTCGTACTTCGTCCCATGATGCTCCGGTCTCAATCCCGCGTAAGGTGGCCTTGAGGTTATCGACTTCGTAGAGCCTCCAGAGTTGAATCAAGAGCTGTTGTCCAGGTTCGGGTGTTATGCGGATGAGTTTTTCGTAGACATGCGTCAGATGCAAGCGCAGTTGATAAACCGTGCGCCGTGGTGTGAGTAGCTCGCGATTGATTTTCAGGTAAGGGCCATAGGCTGTTTTCTCCAGTTGGGTGATGAGTACATCGAAGTTGGGTGCCTGTACGAGAGCGCGCCGTACTTCTGGCGTCAGTAATGTCGAATAGAGCGCCCGCGTTGTAGCATTGACGGGAGAATAAGCGATAATGGCGGATTGGACCATACGTTTATGCTAGTTCTGTGACGCGGGCAAGCACAAAATCTACGGCATGCTCAAGATTCTTTGCTGCTGTGGTATCCAATCGTTGGGCATCTGCACCTGCTTGTGCAATAACCCGAGCATGTTCGGCTTCGGCCTTTTGTTTGCCCGCAGCAATGATGTGTTCTGCCTCTCGACGCGCTTGTTCTAACCGACGATTCCGCAAGCTTGCCGCTGCCTTTTCAGCTTCTGCGATAAGATCTGCGGCTTGCTGTTGGGCATCGCTGTGTCGTTTTGCGGTAGCTTTTTCGATGTCTAGGAGACGTGCGACGGTTTCTTGAGCCATGGCTCCTCTTCAATCTGATATAAATAACCGCCGTCGCGTGAATCTCGCAACTCGGCGGTGTCAATAGTATAGTCCAAGTCGGCAGAAAATCAAATGTGCGACCCGGCGAGTTTTCTGTTTCCGAATATTTATGGTATAATGTTTGTGAATGGCTTGTTACTTTTAATTGAGGCCATGGTCAACCCAAAGGAGGTCAATAGCTATGGGCATACATCTCTATTTGTCGATGATCCCCGAGGCGCTGATTGCTTCCATGTTAACCCCCGAGGAGTTTGGTGTCTACTATGCTGTGGGTAGCGAGAAGAAATCCCGTGGTCAGGCGATTTTCTTTGAGCTCGACCCCGATTTCCGCCATCCGGAACTGTCCATCGACGAAGGATTTCGGCGCTGTGTTCCTCATGAGGATGGCAGCCCCAAGAACTCGATCTACATCACCGTCTATCGTGCATTGGAACGGGTCGCCCTCGATGCGATTCGCAAGCTCTACCTGGTCACGCAAGATGGGCGCGTGCTTGGGCTGGAAGGCACATCCGTCAATATCCCCGATGACACTGGCGGAATGCATCTCTATCAGGAGATCGCGCCGGTTAATCCGCTCATCACCAGCACCTTAGGAGCCAAGGCGTTCTACGATTTGATTGTGAAAAACCCCACCTCTCTTCTAACGCTTCCGGCAGTTTGCTTTGCCGAACTGCGGCTCGGTGAATTGGCGAACAACCCTGAATATGGCAGCGTTGGTGACTTGCCCTATGCAAATATCGATCATTTACGGCAATGTTTGGTCGATCTCACTGCCAAGGCCAGTCATACGAAGATGGTGGACCGGCTTGGTTCACCGGCTTTCCCCTATCGCATGTTGAAGAATGGCGTTTTCGTAGGTAACACAGAAAAGTTAATGTTCTTCCCGCTTCCGTCACAGGAAGTATTGCGCTCACAGCATTACCGCTGGTGGCGTTCAGCGAATATGTAGTTTAACCCGGCGGCGTTTTGTCAGTGCGCTGCCCTCTTTATTAGATCACGAAAGGCTCATAGCTCTCTTGCGGTTTGGTTGGCGGATGAAACCGTACAGTTGAGAAGCCTACAACTGAAGCGTGTTCAGTCTGCGTGGTGCGGTGGACGACGACACCGATCGTGGGGAGCGTGGGCCTATTTGTGTGTCAATTAATCTTAATATACGGAGGTTTAGAGGGAAATGGATATTTGGCTTATCATCAGTTTGATTGCGGGTTTCATTTCGATAGGCGTTGCCTGGGTGATTTTTGCATGGGTTAAAAAGCAAGACCCCGGCACAGAACGCGCCCAACAAGTCGCGAAATGGATCAAAGACGGCGCTACGTCGTATCTCAGGATGCTTTATTTGTCTCTTGGTGGCCTCACGCTCGCTTTGGCGGTGGTGCTCATCATCGTTTTCAGCATCCAGGAGTCGTTCGGGTACGCGCTGACGACCGCGGTGGCGTTCATTTTTGGCGCGGTTGCCTCTTCTGTAGCCGGGTATATGGGCATGATGATCGCTGTGGAAGCAAACGTCCGCAGTGCGACCGCCGCCGAGCAGGGCCTTAACCCCGCTTTTAACATCGCTTTCAAGGCTGGTGCGGTGATGGGCCTGGCGATGGTGGGTGTCGGCATTATCGGTATGACGTTGGTTTATATGATCACCGGATCGGCGCAGATGGTACTCGGCTTCAGCTCCGGCGCTTCGATGCTGGCGCTGTTAGCAAAGGCCGGCGGCGGCATCTACACTAAGACCGCCGACATTGCTGCCGACCTGGTTGGCAAGGTCGAAGTCGGCATCCCCGAGGATGATCCCCGCAACCCCGCCGTGGTCGCCGATAACGTGGGCGATAACGTAGGTGATGTGGCTGGCATGGGCGCGGATATTCTCGACAGCTACATCGCCAGTGCGGTTGCGGCGATGCTGCTCGGCGCGGCGATGGCGGTAACGAAAGGTGAGGCTGTAGGCATCAAGTACACGGTCCTCCCGCTGATCCTGTGTATGTTGGGCAGTTTTGCTTCGCTCATCGGCCTACAATTTGTGCAGGTGAAAGACGACGGCAAGCCGGGCAAGGCCCTCAACAACGGGACGATTTATACCTGCATCATCTTCAGTGTGTTGGTGATCGCAGTGACGTTCATCGGTGATTTCGATCTGGCCGCGATGTGGGCCACGCTGGCCGGTTTGATTACCGGTGTGGTGATCGGCTTCACTTCCGACTTCTTTACCGGCGATGACCGGCCGCCCGTGGTCGAAACCGCGCGCGTGTCGACCTCCGGCGCAGCGATCAACATCATCACCGGGTTCAGCTATGGGTTGATCAGCATTGCCCCCTCAATGATCGGTATCGTCGTGGCGATGTTGATTGCGTTCTTTGTAGGTGATGCTTCCACCGTGATCAACGGCGTCTACGGCGTGGGCTTGGCCGCCGTGGGTATGTTGGCGATCAGCGGGATGATCGTTTCTTCGGATGCTTACGGCCCGATTGTGGACAATGCCCGTGGTATCGCCGAAATGGCGGGGATGTCCGAAGAGGTTGTGCGCGTGGCCGATGTTATGGACGCCGCCGGCAACACCGCGAAAGCGATCACCAAAGGCTTCGCGATCAGCGCGGCGGCGCTGACGGTGCTGGCGTTGTTTGCTGCCTATTCGAGCGAGATTACACTGGCGGCGGCAAAACTTGGCATCAGCATTGATATGACGATGAGCCTGTCAGATCCGCTGGTCATCGCCGGGATGTTCCTCGGCTCGATTGCGCCGCCGCTGTTCAGCGCGCTGACGATGCTCTCCGTGACCCACAACGCCTTCGACATGATCGAGGAAATCCGCCGCCAGTTCAAGGAAGAACCGGGCATTCTGGCGGGCACGGTGGAGCCGGACTACGTGAGGTGCGTCGAACTGGCCTCGCAGGATGCCCTGAAGGCTTTGATCCTCCCGGCGTTCCTGGCCGTGGTGCTTCCGTTGATTGTCGGCTTCCTTATGGGACCGGTGGCGCTCGGCGCGTTCCTCGGCGGCGCAATCCTCACCGGTATCCTCTTCGCGCTGTTGATGGCGAACGCCGGTGGCCTGTGGGACAATGCCAAGAAGTACATCGAGAGCGGTTTCTTCGGTGGCAAGGGGTCTGATGCACACAAGGCCGGCGTCGTCGGTGACACCGTGGGCGATCCCTTCAAAGACACCGCCGGGCCGTCGCTGAACACGCTCATCACCGTGATGTCGCTCGTCTCTTCGCTCTTCGCGCCCGTGATCGCGGCGTTCCATCTCTTCGGCTAAAATCAATCGATATCAGTAACGCAAGGAGCTGGCGAATCCCTCGCCAGCTCCTTTTTTATTGACTCTTGCTTCAACTAACCGTATAATGATGTCAAATGATGTCAGAGGATACAACAATGCAAGAAACACTGATGTCGCGGTTACTTCAAACTTTGCCTGACGTACTGGAAAGCCAACCGGTGCAGTTAGCCTATCTGTATGGTTCGACTGTCGCCGGGCGCACTACGCCTTTTAGTGATGTGGATATCGCCCTGTTGACGACGGAACCACTTACGCCTTTGGCGCGGTTGCGCTTGATTCAACACGTTCAAATGCGACTTTACGACGATTGTGATTTGGACAACATCGATGTCCGTATTATCAATGATGCGCCTCTGGTCTTGCAAGGACGTGTTGTCACCGATGGGCGTTTGGTTTATGCGCGTGACGAACAGGCGCGCGTTGATTTTGAGACGACGACACGGATGTCCTATTTTGATTATCTTCCCATCCACCAACAACTACAAGCTGCTTTCTTCGATACGCTAAGGACGCGAGGTCTATATGGTTGATCGAGATAAGGTTGAGCATCTCTTGCGGCATCTACGCACCTATACCGGTCATCTTGACGCTGTTGTTACACAAGAAGAGGCGGCATTTCTCACAAATCCTGTGCTTATCGGCAGTGCGCGTTACTACTTGCAAGTCTCCATTGAGACGTGTATCAACATTGCCAATCACATTATTGCTACAGACAGATTGCGTGCGCCCAAAGATTACAAGGATGTTTTCAACGTACTGGCTGAAGCATCGATACTACCGGTTGATTTTGCCCGCACAATGCAGGCTCTCGCCGGATTACGTAACCTGCTTGTGCATCTTTATTGGGAAGTGGACGATCAGATGATTTATCGAGGCATCCAGGCCGAATTGGGCGACTTTGCAACCTTCACGCAGTATGTTATGGCTTATTTACAGCCTATGCTTGAGTCGAACGACCGGGCATAATTAAATCCAGCCTTCGTTGTACCCCGTCTCGTACATCGCCACGATGTTCTCCGGCGGACTGACCGCCTGGATGTTGTGGCACGGTGCGAGGATATAGCCGCCGTCTTTGCCCAGGATGGCAAGGTTTTCGATGACTTCAGCTTGCACATCTGCCACGCTGCCGAAGGCCAACGTTTGTTGGTTGTCCATTCCCCCGTGGAAGATGATCTGGTCGCCGAAATCGCGCTTCAATCCTTCACGCTCCATCCCTTTGCAACGCCACTGGATGGGATTGAGCACATTCATCCCGATGGCGATCAGATCGGGGATCACCTGACGGATCGCGCCATCGCTGTGGGTGAAGACGTAGCCGCCGCCCTCGTGGACCAAATCCATCATCCGCTGCATCCGGGGCAGTAGAAATTCGTGGATATGGCGCTTGGAGAAGAGCAGCCGCTCCTGCGATCCCAGGTCTTCGGCGATGTAGGAGAACGTCACCTGCCCCGGGATCTGCTCGAAGATGCGGCGCGTGTCCTCATAGGCGAAGTCGAAGAGCTTGTCCAGGCAGTAGTGGACGATTTCCGGGTTGAGCGCCAGGTCCATATATGCCTGTTCCTGACCACGCAGGAAGGCGTATTCCAGGAACGGCTCTGACCCGCCGCCGCGCACAGGGCGATGTTCGTTGCCTTCCAGTTGTTCGGGGATGATGGAATAGTCGAACCAGTCCGCTGTAGGCCAAGTGTAGTTGGCCTCGATCTCATCCACGGACGTGTACTGCGCCAGCGGGTGATACACGACTTCGCTGTAAACACCGGTGCCATAATCGACGGTGCGGCGGCGGCGACCGTATAGATCGCAGCCCGGCTCCAGCGGCGGGCCAGCGTAGCGGGGTTTGATATCTAGCGGGCGGTCGATGTGCAACCGGTCGAACATCTCATCGACGGTGGCGCAGCCTAGATAGCACATCAGCTTTTCTGTCGCTTCGTCCGTGCCCCAGTAATCCATCGGCACACGGTCTGGCTTTTCGCGCCGCAGCACGGCCAGCCAACGTTCTTTGGGGGTCATCGTCTCTTTCATCGATAAGTCTCTCCTTGATTTGTCATTCAGGCGTTCTGCGGCGCCAGGCCGTTCTGTTTTTCGCGCTTGTCAGCCTCGTCTTCGAGTTGCATCACCGCCGGAATGAGACGCATTGTGCCGCCCATAACAATGCTGACAATGCCGCCTACCAGGAACCAGGCCTGCACACCGGCCCAGTCCGCCACCGGCCCGGCGATCGCTATCCCCAACGGCGAGGCCAACCCCGCCATGCTGCCGACGGCGGTGAAGACGCCCCCTTGCAGCTCTGGCGCGACGGCGCTTTGCAGGATTGCCATGAAAGGGCCGTTAACGATAGGGTTCATAAATCCGGCCAGCAGCATCCCTATCCATGCCAGCCAGAAGCCATGCCGCGGCGCAATCCCGACCAGGATAACGCCCACGCCCAGCCCGAACAATCCCAAGATGCTGGTGTCGACTTTGCGCTTGAAGCCGCCCCAAACGCTCAAAGTCAGGCCGCCTGCGACTATGCCGAGTCCCCACGCCGAATTTAGCCACCCCAATTCCAGCGCGCCCGCGAGAAAATGTCTATTCACGAGGATCGGCATCAGCGAGAATCCGGGGTTGATCGTCATATTGAGCACCGTCGCCATCAGCAGAACGATGAATAGCCCCGTCCACTGCCAGATGTAGGACAGCCCCCCGACCACGTCACGCCACAGAGTCACGATGGGTGAAGGCGGGCCGGCAGCCACGGGCGCGGCTTCGCGGCGGGGTTGCGGGATCGCAATGAAGAGTAACGGCCCCACGGCGAACGTGGCGGTGACGACGTCCAGCCCCATAATGCTGTGCAAGGGGAGTAGTTCCATCAGCAGTGCGCCCAAGGGTGGGGTGATAATGCTCAATACCCCGTGCAGGGTCTGGTTCATCCCGCTGACGCGCGCCAATTGCGATTTGGGTACCATCAGCGATGTAGACGACTGCATCGCTGCGTAATGGAATGTCCCACCCAATGCGCGTATGAACATGATGACGTAGATGTGCCAGATTTCCAACACGTTCAGCCATGCGAGCGCGGCCAGTCCTGCCGAGAACAGCGCGATAAGGCTGTCGGCGACGATCATCACCCGGCGGCGATTCAGGCGATCTACCAACGCGCCCACAAATGGTCCAAGAAACACCTGCGGGAGCATCGCGATTAACGTCATCGCCGCCAAGACGGTGGCCGACCCGCCACTCTCTTTGGTCAGCCACCATACCAGGGCAAACCCGCCGACCCGGCTGCCCACCAGAGATAACGCCTGTCCACCCCAGACAGTAAAAAAGGACACCATCCAGCGCTTGTTTTGTTCCTGTGGTGCGCTCGTTATAGCGCCATTTGTGGTGACTTCATTTTCGCTCATATTCATTCCCCGGTTCTGTGTAATTGAATTACGAGTAATATTGTAGCACCACCTCTCGATTTTGTCAAGATGGGGAATGAATAATATTTACTGACATAGTATTATTTTTAATGTTTTGATAAACTTTTACAAATCTCACTTGCTCTTCGACGAAGAAAATTAAGCATCACTAGATCGGGGATGCCTTTTGCTTTAGTGGTAAACTCGTATCTGTGTGTCATCCGGCGTGCCGGGTGCCACGGCTTTATCCTACAAACACTTCCGGCTCCTTGCGCGCGCTGTGCTCTTCGTACAGCCACGCCGCCGTTCGTAGAATGCGCGGATCCTCCATCACGCGCGCGCCGGTGGGACAGGCACGCGTACACGCGCAGCACCGGATGCACACCGCTGCTTTGGTGATCACGGTGTCGCCGACGGTGATGGCTGCTGTCGGGCAGACAGCGGCGCAGTCCCCACAGAGGGTGCAGAGATCGGCAATCGTCGTTGGCGCCGGCGAGGTCCCTGTAGAAGGTTTCTGTTCTTTGTATGGATAATTGCCGGGAACGTAGAGCGGCGGCAGATCCTCGTACGACGTCTGCGCCAGCTTCTCCCGTACCTGCTGCCCGAAAGCGACGGCTTTCTCCATGTCGGCGGCATCCGGGCGGCCCGGTGCGATGGGCATCGCTTCGGTGGAATAGGAATGCTCCCCGATAAACGCCGCGCCCGCGATGGGTACAAAGCCACACGCCTCCGCGATGTTCTTCAGTTCCAGCAGTGCGTCTTCGAAAGCGCGATTGCCGTAGACGACCACGAGCACCGCCGGCGCGCCGTTGCCCCGCACGCGGTACAGCCGTTCTACTGCGACCTTTGGCAATCGCCCGCCGTACACCGGCGCGCCGAGCACCGCAACGGTTTCCGGGCCGACCTCGAACGTCCGGCCTCGCACACCCGGCGGCGTCAGGTCGAGGTGGATCACGTCGTTCGTATCGATGCCCTGTGCTATGCCGGTCAAAACCTGCTGTGTCGTGCGCGTCGGTGAGAAGTATATCAGTTGCGTTGTACAAATGGTCATGTTCCCTCCTGAAAAATGGCAAATGGAGTCTGGTCCACTACGATTCCACCTAAGGGCGTGCGTTTCTAACGCCAATTGTCTAGTTTCAGGCTGTATCCCAAATCTCGCACGCGGCCATAATGCTCTTGATTGCCGGTAACCAATACAAGGTTGTGCTGAATCGCAATAGCGGCAATCAATGGATCGGCGCGGCCGATCGGCTGTCCAGTGCGTTCCAGGTCACCATAGATGCGCCCGGCGATGATTGCACTCTGCGTATTTAGTGTGAGAATGTCTACACTGGTTAATCCGCTCAGAAACTGCTGCAATTGGCTTTCGCGTCGCGCCTTGTGAAGCCCTTTGACGATTTCTACAACGGTGATGCTTGATATGGTATACTGTCTGAATAGCGCCCGGTAAGTCGTCGCTCGGGTGACAACATTGCGGTCGATACCTTTAAGGATTTCGGAGAAGATGTCAGTATCGATGAGCGCCCTATCCATTGGATAACCTCAGAGGTGTGTTTTCACGGGATTGCATGGTCGATGCCACAATTTGATCGATCAATTCCGGCTCTTGGGCAAACATGCCCAAGAAGGGATCCTCAGTATCCCGCATTGTCGCCAGCGTGTTGATGATCTCTTTGATCAAGGCCTCCACGGTGGACTGGCGCTGGTCGGCAACTTGTTGGGCGTGTTTCCAGGTGACTTCGTCCATTTGTAACTGCACAGTGCTCATTTTTCCCTCCTTAAAGCCGAACTTTCTTTCAGCATAACACATCCCGCGTTGGAAAACAAGCTACTATTCCCATGCACACAGCGATTCCACATACGCCGCCGAGCCGTCGCGTAGCCAGCCGTCGAGCTGCGCCACCTCTTTGAGTTGCTGCCCGCGCAGGCGGTGGACGACGATGTACTGCGTCGCCATACCTGGCAGCGCGGTCATATCGCCCCAGAGCTTCTCGAACTGCGCCACGGGGAACACGTCCTCCTGCCCGTGGCCCCAACGCTTCTTCACGTCCTTGAGCGTGATGTAGGTAGGCATCCGCGCCGCGACGGCGCGTACCGCTTCGTCGATCTTCGTCACGTGTGGCGCGCTTCCTTCCAGATGCGCCGCCTGGAGATCGTCCCGCGTCAGCCCGAAGAGGTCGAGCAATTTGTCGATGTCGATCCACATCGTATTGCTGTTGTAGTACGAGAGCTTGAACTCATCCTCTTCATGGGGCAACGCCATGCCTTCGATCAGGCGCAGGTTGCCGTCGACGCGGGCTAAGCCACCGCCGCGATCTTCCACGCGCCGCGTGATGACCTCGATCGTCATCGTTGCATCTGACGCGAGGTGTTGCCCGAGCGCCGCCGCGTCGACATTGGCGCCAACCGTATCGATGTTGTGCATCATCAGCGTCTCGAGTTGCGGGCGTTCGGCCAGTAGCTTTGCCAGCACGCCGTTTTTGAGCAGGTTGGGGATCTCGAACCAGTGACCGACGGGGTGGAGGCACTGCTGCGGCACGTTGTCGCGGTAGTCGCTGCCTTCGCCCATCTGCTGTGCCCAACCGATGAGAGCCGCGTTGAGACTTTCGCGCACTTTCTGTGCCTGCTCGTCGAGCAACTGCTGTGGCATCTCCTCCCAGGCGAAGCGCAAATCGCGCGCCATTGGGATCAGGCGCAGCCCCACAGCGCGTCCCGGCGAAAGATAGAGCGGCCCGGTGTAGCCGTAATTGTCCCGCTGCGCCAGAAAGTCGCGGATTGGCTCGTGCGTCAGATAGCTGGTGGTGATGACGTGCGGAACCGGCGTCCCTGCCATCTGCCCCACGCGGCGACTCTTCGCCAGGTGTACCTCGATGAACGAGCGATGCTTGCCGCCGAGTTTGCAGAACGGGTGCAGCGCCTTCACCACGCCCGCGCCGTGCGTCCAGCGGCTTCCCACGCCGGCAGCCAGCGTCACCACCGCCACGCGCCCCTCGCGCAAGGCTTGTTCTCCGCTTTCGTTGCACGACGCAGGATGCAGGATGCAGGATGCAGGATGCAGGATGCAAGATGCAGGATCAATGGTGTTCTCTTGCTTCTTGCCTCTTGCCTCTTGCTTCTTGCCTCTTGCCTCTTGTTTCGCCACATCGCCCGCATACACATCCTCAATCACCGTGCTCGCCGGAAGGCGGTTCTGCGCCAGGCCGATGCGCCCGCTGCGCAGGTCGGCGCGGATTTGCGCGTGCTGGATGCGGTCGAACCCCAATTTGTCCAACAGCGTATCGAGATTGCGCTGGCTTGCCCCTTCCTGGTCGGCGCGCGGAATGATACGGTCGAAGAGCATCTGCACCATCCCCGCGAGCGCCGGGTTCGTGCGACATGCCGCGCCGAAGCGGTCGAGTTCGGCGCGCCGGGCGTGGGTGAGGGCGTAGCGTTCGCGTTTGAGCAGTGCGGGGACCAGCAAGGCGTAATAACCGGGTGACATCAGCGCCTCAGTCTCGGTGCGCCGTTCGGCCACCGTCCCATACTCGTTGATGGCGAAATCGTAGACCACCGGCTCCATCGCGAAGGGTAACGCATTTTCCAACTCGCGTTTGGTCGCCAGCATCATTGTCAGCATACGCTCCTGGGCTTCGGCGCGGCGCATAGGATCGAAGATGAAGCCCATTCCGCCGCCCGACATCCCGCCGAGCATCCAGAATCCCCAAAAGTCATCGCCAAAGGCCGCGCGCGCTTTCTCCACCAGTGTGGTGGTGTACAGATTGTTGGCCCAAGGGATGATGGTTTGAATGGGATCGAAGAAGTTGCGCGTGGTCGCGTCGCCGATGCTGCGCACGTCGCCCCGGCGCAGCAGGCCCACGATTTCGTCGTAGATGGCCATTGCCTTCTGCCGTCCGAGCCACTCGGCCTCGGAGCGCAGTAAATATTTCTCCGTCACCATTTCCAGGATGGGACCGACGTCCTGCGCCATCCCGCCGTGGACGAGAACGAGAGATTTTTGCAGGCGTTCGCGGGTATCGGCGGAGACCTCGTCGTAGCCCATCAGGTGATGGCCGGGCAGCAAGCGCCCCCGGCTGATGCCGTGTTCGGGATCGTCGGGGCCGGCGAGTTGCCCGGTGATGAGCTTCATGCCGGGCCAGACGCCGCCGGAGTCCTGCCATCCACCGCCCGATCCGGCCAGCCACTCGCCCAGGATAGCACGCGCGGCGACGAGACGGCGTTCGTGCTCCTCAAGCATCCCCGTGAGCGCCTGTGTTTGCCCGGTGGCACGCATACAGACGGCGATGAGGCACGCCAGCAGGCTGGTGGAAACGGCCAGCCGCGAGCCTTTGGGGATGCCGTTGACCTGGCTGACGAGTTCCAGGCCGTACCCCCCCTTTGTCCCCCCCGATGGGGGGGAAACAGCACTCTCCCCCTCTCTCTCCCCCCCTGTGGGGGGGATTAAGGGGGGGATGATGCGCGCGAGCACGTCCTGCAGTCGCTCGCCGGCCCCCTCCATCCCCGGCGGGATGATGCCCGCAGCGATGATGGCGGCTTTGAGCAGGCCGAGATAGTCGCGGGCGTAGTCGAAGACCTCGGCGAGGTTGGTGATTTCGGCGACGGCGCCGAGATCGACGCTCACCAGCCGCAACAGCGGCTCGTCGATGACGCGGAGGTAGGCTTCGACGGGCGGGCGCGGCTCGGGATCGCGGCCATGTACTGCCAGATCGATGGAGATGTTGAGCACGCGCGCGCCTTCCGGGAAGTCCATCCCCAGGAAGAAGATGTCGCTCCAGCCGCTGTGGGAGAGGTCCATACGGACGGGCGTGGCTTCGTGGAGAATGGGGAACAGCCCTTCGGCGGAGCGCTGCAACAGCTCGCGGCGCACGCGCAGCGGGTGATCCATTGGATGGCCGGTGCGGAACATCCACTGGTTGCCGCGCACGGAACGCACGCTGCGGCGCACTTGATCGGCCAATGTCTGGAAGCCCAGGCGGTGGTAGGCCTCGGCCAACGCGCTGGAGATGGCGTCGGTGGGGCCGTCCGCCGTTTGCAGGTCGAGGAAGCAGTCGATGGCTTCCTCGAAGCGGCGTTGGAGGAGATGGGTGTAGCCGTCGTAGGGAATCAGCCCCCCCTTCATCCCCCCCACAGGGGGGGGGATGTCTGGCGTCTCCCCTGACGCTATCTTCCCCTTCGTCCCCTCTGGAGGGGACGAAATTTCCGACCTCCCTCCCATTGGGGGGGAGGCTTCTGACGTCCCCCCCAATGGGGGGGATAAGAGGGGGGGAATATGAAACCGGTGAATCGCATAAAGGAAGAACAGCGCGCGCACGCGTTCGTAAAGGTTATCGCTGGCGCGACGGAAGGCCTCGAGCGTCGCGCACTCATCGAGCAGCTCTTGTAGTGACGCGGCGCGGCAGAAGGCGTCCAGCGACCGGTTGCGTATGTCTGGATCGCGGGCTGTGATAATGTCGATCAGTTTGCTCATGCGCCCCTCCGTAGTTCGCGGGTTGCCAGCAACTCCACCAGGCGCGCCAAGATTTCGTCGCGGTCATCACCGCTGAGTGCGAGCGCCAGTTGCGCGATCACCAACCCGTATTTCACCCCTACATCGTAACGCAGCGCCCGTTCTTCCAGCGCCAGATACTTCTCCCGGGTCGCCAGCACGGCCAGCGCTTCGGACAACGTAATCTTGGTTCTGGGTTGTGGGTTGTGGGTTGTGGGTATACTCGCTGATTCGCTGATTCTTGATTCTTGATTCTTGATTCTTGATTCATGATTCATAATTCGTGATTCGAGAATTTCCATCACCGCCGGTGTGAGCACGTGCATCCCGAAGAAGCAAAGGTAGTGACCGGCGCGCAGGCCCGGTACGATGAGGCGCAGTTCGGCCTCGGTGGGGGTGGGCTTTTCGATGACGGTGTCGATCTCGTAGAGGTCTTTGCGGCCCGGCACGCGCTTCCCGCCGACAGTTCCATAGTAGGGCAGGAGATTCTCACGCGTCGCCTGGACGGCGGAGACGGCACAATTTTCCGCCTCGGCCACGGCGACGAGCTGCTGCGCGCAGCTCTGCGTGTCGGCGCTGACGTAGAGGTGATCGCCCACCAGGTGCAGGAAGGGCGCAGCGCCGACAAAGGGTTTGGCGCAATAGATGGCGTGGCCGTAGCCGCGCGGATCGATCTGGGGAATGAAGTGCAGCCGGCCGGCGTGGTCGCCCACGGCAGCGGCGTAGGGGCCTTCGTCCCCCGGCGCGACGACGACGGCGATTTCGTCGATGCCCGCGCTAATGACCTCCTCTACCAGAATGCCGAGCACGGACTTCTCGGCGCCGTCGCGGTCGGTGAGTGTCTGCATGGGCAGTGTGCGCTGGTTGCGCCCGGCGGCGGTGATAACGGCTTTTGTGATGTGCATAAGAACCTCCAAATGGAATGTCTATGTGATATGTTTTCTCATCGATCTGAAACGTGAATCATGATTCATGATTCGTAAGCTGTCACGCATCACGTATCACGAAGTCATTGTTGATTCTGCCGGGAGCGGATGCGCTCGATGGTGCGATAGAAGGCGTTTTCTAGCTCCAGGCTCCAACTGCTGGGGCGTTGCTGCAGGCGGCGCAAGGTCTCTGCGTCGCCAATGTAGAATAGGGCATCCAGCGCCTTGTGTTGCAGGTAGCGGCGCTCGTCGGGCATGGGGCGTTCGCGTAGATTCAGGGTGGCGAAGTCTTCCAGGGCGATATCTGTAAAGCGGCGTGTGGCGGCAGTGTCGTACAGTTCGCCGATGGCTTGCATCGCGATGCCCTTCAGCGTGATGTCGGGAAACTCGTTGAGACAGCGGTAGATGAACGCCCGCGCGCGTTCATCCTGTGGGCGGACTTTGCCGATCAGGTAAGCCAGGTGCGCGTACCACTGGTCGGCGTTATCGCGTGTGATGGGATTGAGCCGCTGCTTCCCGTCCTCGGCGCTGAAGAAGGGGACGATCACCTCCTGCGTGACGATCGTCGGATCGAGCAGGGTGAGTGCAGTCGCGGCGTTGCTGCGCGTCTCCTGGCTGAAGTGCGGTGAGAGGAACGCGCGGATGAGCACGCGCGCCGCCACGGCGGTTTTGAGATCGCCCAACGCAAAGGCCGCCACTGCTTGTATGCCGATTTCGTGGCTCTCTCTGGCAATCAGATAGGGGATCAGTTCCTTGACGCGGCCGCCATCCCAATCCCTGAGCACATTGGCCAGTTCTGGGGCGAGCACTTCGATTTCCTCGTAAGGGGGGCGGATTATGCGCCGCAGCGCCATAACCGCTGCCAGGCGCACATCGCTATCCTCGTAAACGGGCGTTTCAGTCGCTGACGTTGGGATCGGTTGGTGAGCGATTTCCACCAGCCGCGGAATGGCCTCCGGGTGTTTGATCTGTCCGAGCGCCTGTACAATGCTGACGCGCCGGCTGACGCGCGGCTCACGGGCGATATCCAGCCGCCAGAGCAGGGTGCTGACGATATATTGTATCAAACCTTGCGAAGGTTTGGGCGCAGCAGATTGCGCAACCTTCGCAAGGTTGTCCCGGCACTCTCGAATGCAGTCCGCGGCCAGGAAGACTTGTTCTCCTTCGCCGAGGGCGACACCGTAGAGTATTTCGTGAATCAGCTTCAAGGGGTCGTCCATCAGGGCGCTGAGCAGGATGAGCGTTTCGGCCCACCAGTAGTAGCGTGTGTTACGGCCAAGCGTGGCGGCGATGTCGCCTAGTACCTGCTCGAAGTCGTCGCGTTGGAAGAGTGCCTGGGCGCAGCAGTACGAGCGGATGTTGGCGCGGGCAAAGCGCAGCGATTCTGCCCCCACCGGCGCCAGCAACCCGTGCGTGGTCAACTCCTGGTAGAGCGTCTCCAGACTGTACCCCCGGTTACCGCGCACCTCGGCCATGATCTCGAATGCTTCATCGATGCTGAGTGTCGTCTTGAAGGTTGTTTGCATCTGCCAGGCCAGCGCGTAGAGCGTCTTGGCGGCCCGTGTGCGCATCCCTTGATCCACGGCGATGTCCATAATGGCGTCATCCACCAGGTCTTGCAACACTTGCGCGTGAGAACGGGGAATTTTGCCGTCCTGCGCCTGCTTCAGCATTTTGAAGAGCAGCCAGGGGATGCGGGCCAGATCGAAGAGTTGCGTCTCTTCCAAACTGTCGTAAAGCGGTTTTGCCGCTGGATCTTTCAGAGCTTGCGTGAGGTAGTGTTGAATGTTCCGCTCTGACAGGGGGAGCAAGACAAGGGTGTTGTAGATGGTAAGCGGTGCGATGTCGAAATCGTCTGTGTTGAACGCCACGATGTACTCGTGGCGCGCGTGATGCTGGATGAAGTCCTGTAGAACGGCGCAGAAACGGCGGCGGCTGTGGTATGGTAAGACTTCGCTGTTGTCGAACAGGATGCGCAGGGTAGGGCCGGCGTCCGCATTGAGCACATCGCCGGGGCGTTGTTCCGCCTCTTCTTCCCAGAAAGGCTCGAGGGCCTCCAGGATCAGGGTTTCCAGCACTTTCTCGTCGATGCGCGCGCCCTGGGGCATAGTTTGCAGGTCTACGTACACGGGGATGACGAGCCAGGGCGCGTTAGCTTGTAGCGATTGTTGTGCCGTCACCTGCGCGATGTGGCGCATCTCGGTGGATTTGCCCATCCCAGCGTCGCCGATCAACGCAACGGTACTTTGCCCCGGTGAGGTTTGTTCTGTCTTGGCCGGCGCGAAGATGTCCAAAATCGTCTCGGTGAGGCTGCGTCCAGGTGTGTTTTCTTCTGCCAGCGCGTTGAAATCGACGTTGTGCAAGGCTCCTGAAAAATGTCGTACTTCCAAAGGCAGATAAGCGCCGCCTTCGGGCAGTGGATTAAGGACATCGGCACGCAGCATAGCTCGCAACGCGCTGATGACGGGATCCGCCGCGAAGAGTTGACCGTTATCCAATCGCATAAAGAGTGCGGGGATGGCCCATGCCTGTGGATCGTTTTCCAGGAGCAGGAACCGCGCGTGGTTTAGCGCGAGGTCGACGCTGCCGTGTTCCAATAGGTCGCGGTAGAAATCCTGGCTTAGCTCCCGTGCGATCAGTGGCGCGATGGCGTCCTGCATGGCGATAATGGCCGGAATGCCCGCCTGAACCAGTTGGGGAGCCAGACCCACGTAGGGATTAGCATTTTCGGGATCACGTTTGGCGCTATCGCAGGCGGCCAGGAAGATCAGATGGGGCGGCGGGTCGATCGCGCCCAGTTGTGCCACAACCTCCGTATCGCGCCGTGTGTCGGTGAAGCCGCTGGCATCTTCCAGAAACAGTGCGGTTGTCCCTTGCGCACGGCTGAACGCTCCGTGACCGAGGAAGTGCAGGATGTGGTGCCCCGGCGCGGTAGCCAGCTCACGGATCAGCGCATTGAGGGTGGTGGGGCCGTCGCGCAGGACGTAGCCAGCCTGTTCGAGGCGCGTGCGTATGTCGGCGTTGAGGCCGCTTCTGCCCGGCAGCAGGGTCACCTGCAGTTGCCCGATGCGTTGCAGGTCATCCAACGCTGAAGTCAGGGCCTCGATTTCCTGGTCTACGTCGATGGGCGTCATCTCCTGGTCGATGAGATCGGCGGGGTTGGCGATGGCAACGAGCATCCGGATAGGCCGTATGCTGATGGGCGCGGGCGCGGCGATTTCCAGCCCTGTGTAGCGCGAAAAGGGTGTCTGCGCGGCGGTGCTCAGCAAGGAGACGGTATTCTGTCTTAACTCGTGGAGGCGTTCCCACAGCAGCGCGTGCAGTTCCGGCGCGCGCGGATCGACCCATAGACGCAGGCGCAGTTGCCTGCCGCTGCGCGCTTCGGCCACTCCGCTGGCCCGGTCGTAGGCGCGGCGGATCACGCCGGAGAAGAGTGCGCCGAACAGCGCCAGCCCATAGGCAGAGACGTCGTTCTCGGCCGCTTGCAATGCGTCGTGATCCAGGTGCATCTCACCGTTGGCGAAATGCACCGTGCCGTTCATCCAGGCTTCGACCGGGTAACATTGCCGCGTGTCGTCCCTTGGGTGGATGCGAACCAAGAGATCGGTATGGTCACGTTGCGCACTCTTGGGCATAGGCAGCTCCTTCAAGAATACAGAATCAGCAAATCAGCAAATCAACCAACCGAAGCTTTGACTATTATACGCTGTCTGTAAAAGATAGAAAGTGCGTGAGATTCTCGCGAGAGAATCTCGCGAGACATTCTCGCAAGAAATTTTTAAGGAAATTCCCCTCGAAAATCCCCCATAAGTTATGGTATTTTTTCTGTTTTTCTTGTATAATTGTTTTTGTAGCACTATGCCTGCCCTCTTTTTTTATGCTGATTGGCTTATTTTATGAAATTGTATTTATTTTGGCTCGAATCTTAATTCTTTGCTTATTAAGGAGGCGTTTATGAACTGGCTGATCTTTTGCGCAGGTGTACTCATCGGTTGGATAGGGGAGTTGTTCATTGACTTTTTCTTTTGGCGACGCAGGCATTTTGGGACAGCTACGGAACTGGAAGTGCGCGCCGAGTTAGCCGCAATGGAAGCCAGAGCCGGACAACTTGAGGCGCAGGTCATCGGCCTCAAGGAAGATCAGACCCACTACGAGTATGAGATGCAGCTCAGCCGGGATACGTTGGCACGCGTACACGAGCAATTGGCTGCCAGAGAGACCGAAATCCGCCAATTGCAAACCGCGCTGGCAGATGCGCACGCACTTCTTGCTGAACAGTCGAATTCCCGTGTGGTTATGGCCGAACCTGAGCCGCATAGTCTGGAGACCATCGAGGGGATCGGCCCCAAGATTTCCAAGCTCCTCAATGCGCGTAGTATTTACACCTTGGCCGATTTAGCGGAGGCCGATGTGGCGGAACTACAACAATGCCTTCGCGAGGCGGGGCGACAGTATCGTCTGGCGAATCCGGTAACCTGGCCGGAACAGGCGCGTTTGGCTGCCGAGGGTGATTGGGAGGCTTTGGAAGCGCTTAAGGCTGACCTGAAAGGTGGGCGTGAGCAGCCACTGTGATGCCGGGCTGTTTCACGTTGTTTCGTGCGTAGCGTGGAGGAAATAATGTCCCTGTATCGAACACCCCAAAGTGTTAAGCTCTACAATTGGTTCAAATTTGCGGGCACGCTGATCTTGATTTGTCTTTTTGTCTTCCTGTTGTTGCGTGTACGGAGTGCGGCGGCAACGTCGCCTGTGGCTACCCCAACGACGGCAGCTACCGTGCAGATCTTGCCTGTGTCGCAGTCTGCTTCGCAGATTCCAGAACCCACGACAGCTGCTACACCGACCCAATCCGTGCCGGAAACAGATGAGCCGGAGGTGCCGGTGAAAGCACCGGTGATGTCTGTGCCGCAGGTGAGTGCGGAGGGGATGGTGACGTTCAGCGGGACGGGAACTCCGGGTTCCCTCGTAGAAGTCTGGGCTGACGATAAGCGTGTGGGGCAAGCGACCGTGGGGGAGGATGGCGCGTGGACGTTTGCCGTGCAGCTTGATCCCGGTGACTACGATTTCGGCGCGCGCGCCGTCGACGATGCTGGCGCGACGCTGGCCGAATCGCCGTCCTTCAAATTCGTCGTGCCTGCACCGAAACAGGCGCCAACACTGACTGCCCCCCAATCCGGCGCGCTCATCGCCGGCAACACGGTGACGCTCGCAGGCACCGGGACCCCAGGCGCGGAAATCGAAATCCTCGATCAGGGTGAAGTGTTGAGCACGACGGTGGTGCAGCCCGATGGCACGTGGACGCACGCCTGTTTCTGTGATGCCGGCACGCGCCTGCTTAGCGTGCGGAATGCCGGAGAACCCGAGAGTGTCAGTGAGGCTATCGCCATTCAGGTCGCGGTGGCTCCCGTGTCCATACCGGATGGTCTTGTGTGCGATGGAAATGAGGAAAACATCCCGCTGGGCACGGATCACGGAACCGTCTACGTCGTCGCGCCCTGCGAATACATCGGGTTGATTGCCGCTCGTGTGGGTGTCGAATTGGCGGATTTGCTCGCCGTCAACCCGCAATTGACAGACCCCGATCGCATCGAACCGGGACAAATTTTGAATTTGCCGCCGCGTTAAGAATTGACACTTTACCGGAGGAGGGTACACCAAGGGGGGGAGACCATGTTCTCCCCCCTTGTTTCGTGGTGTGATATATCTCTTTAGTCGCTTTCCTGGCGCAAGTAATGGACCAAACGGCTCAATCCATAAATGGCGACCAACCCCAGGGCGACAATAATGCCAAAACTCAGGGTGAGTCTGACCGTCAAAGCCAGTGTGCCCAACAGCAGTCCCAGCCCACTTACGATGGCAAGCCGTCGCAGGTGCAGGTGTTCCAATACGCGCGCTTCGGCGTCTGTCCGACCCTCAATATCTGCCCGCTCCCCTGCATCCTCGGGCGTCGTTTCGGCCTGCTCGCTAACGCGCATATGCTGGATGAAATGGTGCAAGTCCCAGGCGACCAGCGCTGCCGTTATCCCAACCAGCATCCACCCGCTCTGCACGCCATAGAGTGTGCCGAGCAGCGCGCCACCAGTGAACCCCAGCATTCCTAGTCCGGCAAAAGCCCGCAATGCGTAACGTTGCCCTACCAGCCACAGCAGGCCCAATGCGACGAAAACCAGTACGCCGATGGGTTGGCGGTTTAGGCCGTATCCCAGCGCCAACGCCGCTGTAGCGACGAGGATGCAGATGGTCATAATTCTCGTGCTCAGGTTCACCGTTCGATCCTTACGATACGATTGATGGGGATGATGGGACGGATGAGCGCCGTGCGCATCACGTTGGCGAAGGGCTTGTCCACCTGCCAGTTGATGACCTGGATGCCGACCCGGCGCAGACGGCGCAGCATCAGCTCGCGCTCGACGCGCGTGATGCGCAGCGCGAGTTGGACGCTCGCATCCGCGTCTGCAATTGGGGCGTGCTTTTGCGCTTCGAACGCGACCGGGTCGGGGCTGACGACCAACACCTGGTAACCGCGCGCCCGCAACCGGGTAAGGGGCGATAAATCCTCCTTGCGCAACGGGCTGACGAGGACGATCTGCGATTTGGCGGGGAAGAAGCGTACCGGCAGATAGTCCATACTCTCGAAAACCAGGCTATCGCCGGTCTTGGCGTGGGCCAACGCTTGCATAATGCGCTCGCGCTGCACTTTGCCGTAGCCGGGATAGGTCATCTCCAGTCCGCGTCCGTAGACTAGCATACCGACGCGGTTACCATCGTTGAGAAAGGCCTCGGCCAGCCCTGCCGTCGCGGAGATGGCGTGCTCGAAAAGTGAATCGTTGCCGACGACGACGTTGTTGTTCTGTCGCGCGTCCAGGATCAGCCCCACGTCGGCGATGCGTTCCATTTCGAACTCGTTGGTGAAGAGTCCGTGTTGGTGCCGGGCGCTCGCGCGCCAGTTGATCCAGCGCAATGGATCGCCTAACTGGTATTCGCGCACGCCGAAGAAATCGGTGCCGGAGCCGGCCAGCCGCGATGGGATGGGGCCGGCGTAGCCACGCGTGCGCAGCGGACGGATGTCGAGGTGTTCTAGCTGCAACATTTCCGGCAAGACCATGAGGCTTCCGCCGACTTCCAACCAGCCCTGGTGGCGAAAAAGCCCTAAATGCTCATTGACCGTCACATGAAGGTAACGGAAGGGATAACTCCCGCGCTTTCCCTCCACGGTGTAGCTGAATTCCGTTTTGCCACCAGCCGGCAGCGATTGTTGTATCCATGGATCGCCTTCTGTGATGGTCAACCCTTGCGGCACAACGTCCTCTATCAGTACCTCTTCTAGCTGTGTCCCCTGGTTGTGAATCGTCAATGTGACCGTGGCTGGCGCTCCGTGATGGACGATGGAGGTGCTCAGTGTGCGGGTGATCACGAGCCGCGGTTTTTCTGGGCTGTAGAAGAGGGCGGCGATCAGGTAGACGACCAGGGGCATCGCCAGTGCAACGGCGTTGCCGTGCAACGTCGCCAGCCCGGCGATGATCAGCCCGTAGACCAGAAGGCTTAGGAACAGCAGTCTGCGCATACCTGCATCCGTGTGTTAGGGCCGTCGCATGAAGCTTTCGATCACCGGCACAGGCACCAGGCGCAGCAGTTCGCTGACCACTTCCGTAGCTGCGTGGCGCTCAGTCCAGAGATCGGGCTCCAGAATCAAGCGGTGGCTCAGTGCGGGCAACGCGAACAGTTTGACGTCGTCGGGAAGTACGTAGCCGCGCCCCTTCATCGCGGCCCAGGTGCGCGATAGTTTGAGCAACGCCAGCGCGCCGCGCGGGCTGGCGCCAACGGCGACGTAGCGATGGGTGCGCGTCGCCTGCGTCAGCTCGACGATGTACCGCTCGACGTCGGCGTCGACGTGAACGTCCTCAATTGTTTCACGCATCGCCAACAGCGTTTTGCTGTCGATCACCGGCTCCAATGCGAAATCGTCCTGCCGGCGCTCTCGACGGCGGCGCAGGATTTCCTGTTCGTCTTGGGCGTTGGGATAACCAATCGCCAGCTTCATAATGAAGCGGTCGAGTTGGGCCTCGGGCAGTGGAAAGGTGCCCTCGTATTCGATGGGATTTTGCGTGGCGATCACGATGAAGGGCGACGGCAATCGCATTGTCTCGCCTTCCAACGTGACCTGGTATTCCTGCATCGCTTCAAGGAGCGCCGATTGCGTCTTGGGCGAGGCGCGGTTGATCTCGTCGGAGAGGATGATGTTGGCGAACAATGGCCCCTTACGCAAGGAGAACTCGTTCTGCGTGCGGTCGTAGATGTAGCCGCCGGTGATGTCGCCGGGCAGCAGGTCGGGCGTGAACTGGATGCGCTTGAACGTCAAGCCTAGAGCTGTGGCGAAGCTGTTGGCGATGAGCGTCTTTGCCAGGCCGGGGTAGTCTTCCAACAGCACGTGCCCGCCGGCAGTAAGGACGGCGGCCATGATCTGTTCCAATACTTCCCGCTTACCCACGATGGCGCGTTCTATTTCTTTGAGCACGCGATCGGTTAGTTCGGCGACTTGTGCGATGTCGAGGGTCATAGTCTTAAACCTCCAGTTGATCTTCTAAAAATTTGACGATGGTTTCCAGCTCGGCGTTCAGGCGGGGTGCCAATGATTTCTCCAGCCCGAAGAAACGCTTGAGTCGAGTGAGAAAATTAGGCCGGACTTCGGCATACGCCGGTTTCAGGCGCGAGAAGAGATATTCGCGTACGACTGGCGGCACATCCGTTTCGCCCTGTTCGAGACGGCGTTCCAGGTCTCTGAAACTGAGACGTTCTTCGTGTGACAACACATCCAGAATCAGCTTGCCGATGAAATAGCCGAAGCGATGCCGGGAATATCTGCCTTTCAATAGCATATCGGCGCGCTCGGCCCAGACGTCGATCCGGCCCCGTGCCGGGCGCGCGGATTTGCCGGGCGCGGAGGGTGGGGGCTGGCGCTCGCGGTCCAGGCTGCGCAGCGCGATGATCAGCGCGATGACGATCAGCCCTGTCCAAAACCAGATCTGAGGAATAGTCTGGAAGATGATGCTTGCAAACCAGAGCATGTAAGAAAGCGGTAGCGCGAGCGCATCGCGAACGAACTCGCGCAGACCGAGCGCCAGCATCACGGCCAGCGGCAAGCCAACGAGTGGCGTCCACCAAAAGCGCTTGATAAGATCGGCACGGGTGTTTTCCGGCTGATTTTGATTCATTGGGAAAGCTCCGCAACGGCGGTGACGATGCTCGACAGGCAGGCGACGGCACGCTGTTCCTCGGTTGGGCCGGGATCACGGTCGCCATAGCGCGCCTCTTCGAAGAGATGTGTGAGGTCTTGGACGGGCCGTTGGGGCAGGCCGGCTTTGACCAATTGTTCCTCGAATTCGTGGCTCGTCATCGTGATCCCACGCTGGATATTGCGTTTTTCACCGATGACGCGGCTCATTTCGACGTAACAGCGGATGACGGCGTTCCTGAGACTGCCGCCGGTCTGGATTTCATCGAGCGCGTCCTGCGCCTCGCGTGCCAGGTCCAGTAAAGTGTCATCTTCTGCCAGACGTCTGCGCCGCCAGAGGATGTAGAGTGTCGTCAAGATAATGATCGTCAGCACCAGGGCCACGCCTATGCTCAACGCCGTGGTGAGGTCTCGCATATCACCGGGAATGAATTCCGGAGGGGGTTCGAACTGAACCTCTTCCAGGGGGGATAATCCGGTCATCGCCCCTTCTGGCATTTCGACGAGGCTGGATTGTCTCTCGAGAACAAAGGACATCAGAAACATGAAGAGCAGGAGTTGTAGCACGATGCGCAAGGCGCGCCGGCGGCCTTCCTTGGTGAAAATCATATAGATGACGGTGAGGAGAAGCAGGATCATTATGGCAATTCTGATGATTGTGATCAAATGCGTACCGTCTCCCATCGCAGGGTAGATCGGAGGTTCACCCCCATCCATCATAAAGAGTCCCCAGGGGAACGGCTTTCCGGGGCGAAATTCTACCGTTGAGAGGCTGCTGGATAGCAGGAATAGGGCTATAATCGCAATCGCCGCCGCGACGAGTATCCAGAATTTCCTGTGCTTTGCCATAATTTGCCATTATAACACTAACTGCCAACTTGTGAATGTGGTATACTGGTTTTCACTAGGGGGCTGTAAAACAATAAGTTCCTGACTGCGATCTTCCCGGAAGCTGGACTTGGACATACGGTGGCGCTTGAGAGACACTCTGATTGAGCTATGGTTAGCTTCCGGGAAGGTTGACAAGATTGTGAGGATGGTGTGGAAGGAAGGCAAGAAACGGTACGAGAAGTGCCACAGGTTCGAGCGTCCGCGATAACGCGGGCCGGCGTGTTGGTCGTGGCAGCCTACGTCGCGGCGCAAATTCTCGCCGACGTCGGCAGCTTGAAGATCGCCTGGGTGGCGGGCTTCAGCATCGATGGCGGGACGTTTATCTATCCCTTCACGTTCACGTTACGCGACATGGTTCACAAGTTGCTAGGGCGCGCGGCGGCGCGGACGCTCGTCATTGCGGCGGCGGTCATCAACGTGATTATGGCGGGATTTTTCGCCTTGCTGAGCGCGTTGCCCGCGGACCCAACATGGCCGCTGCAAGACGCCTTCGCAAGCGTGCTCGCGCCCGTGTGGCGCATTGTCATCGCCAGCATCGTCGCCGAGGTGCTCAGCGAGCTGCTGGATACGGAAGTCTATCACCTGTGGGTGACGCGGGTGACGCGGCGTTACCAGTGGGCGCGCGTGCTGATTAGCAACGGGGTCAGCGTGCCGCTGGATAGCCTGGTGTTCTGTTGGGCGGCGTTTGGCGGCGTGCTGCCGGATGCGGTGGTCTGGTCGATTTTCTGGGCCAACGTGCTCGTCAAGGGTTTGACGACGTTGATCGGGATGCCGGCCATTTATTTGGTCAAAGGAGAATGACAGTTGGAAGAAAAGGATATGAAAGAATCCGTCTCACGCGACGAGGATACGTCGTTGACGGTCATCGAGCAATATCTGGCCGAGAGCGGCGGTGCGGTGGTGACTGAGGGCGAGGCCGTCGCCGATTGGCACGATGAGGTGTTGCCGGAAGGTCACCGGTCGGGTTTCGTCGCCGTCATCGGGCGGCCCAACGTGGGGAAATCGACACTCGTCAACGCGCTGGTAGGCCACAAAATCGCCATCGTGTCGCCCAAACCGCAGACGACGCGCAATCGCATCGCGGGTATTGTTACCGAGCCAGGCTACCAGATGATTTTCACAGATACGCCGGGCATTCACCAGAAACCTGGTCACAAATTGAACGAACTGATGATCGAGCAGGCTATCGCCGCAATTCCCAATGCGGACGTGGTGCTTTTCGTCGTCGATGTTGCGGTTGCGCCACGGGAAGAGGATAAACATATCGCGCAGTTGCTGGCGGCGCGAGCGGTGAGGTCTCCCGTGATCTTAGTGCTCAACAAGATGGACAAACTGGCGATGGAGAAGGCCGGCACGCGGATTGCGAGCTACTGGGCGCTGCTGCCCGATTACACTGACTCGATCCCTACCAGCGCGCTCAAAGGGACGAATCTTGAGCTGCTGCGAGAGCGCATTTTGCGTTTCTTGCCGGAAGGCCCGTGCTACTATCCCGGTGACCAGATCACTGATCAAACGGAACACCAGATCGCCGCGGAACTGATCCGCGAGGCGATGCTGCGCTACACGCACCAGGAGGTGCCGCACGCGGCGGCGGTTTTCGTGGAGGACTACCACGAGCGCGAGAACGGTGTGCTTTACGTATCGGCGACGATTTGGGTGGAGCGCGAATCGCAGAAGCCGATTGTCATCGGCAAGCAGGGGCAACGCCTCAAGAGGATCGGCACGGCGGCCCGCGCGGAGCTGGAGCGTTTCATCGGCGGTAAGGTCTATCTGGAATTGTGGGTCAAGGTGCAACCGCAGTGGCGCGATCGCGACGGCCGCCTGCGCGAATTGGGACTTTGATGATACGTGATGCGTGATACGTGATGAATTGCCTGTCACGTATCACGCATCACGAGTCACGTTAGGCTGTGAGAACCTCAACGCCGTCCGGCGTTACTAGCACTGTGTGTTCCCACTGGGCGGAGAGCGAACTGTCGGTAGTCACGGCGGTCCAGCCATCATTCAACGTTCGTGCCTGGTAGTCGCCCGCGTTGATCATCGGCTCGATGGTGAATACCATGCCGGGGACCAGTTCCACGCCGGTGTGCGGTACGCCATAGTGCATCACGTCCGGGGCTTCGTGGAAGTGGATGCCCGTTCCGTGCCCGACGAAAGCGCGCACGACGGAGTAGCCGTGGCTTTCGGCGTGCTGCTGGATGGCGTGCCCAATGTCGCCGAGGCGATTGCCCGGCTTCACCTGCGCAATGCCCAACTCCAGACACTCGCGCGTCACCCGCACTAGCTTGCGCGCCTCCGGAGAGACTTCGCCGATCAAGAACATACGGCTGGAGTCGCCGTAGTAGCCATCGAGAATGGAGGTCACGTCGACGTTGAGGATGTCGCCTTCCTGCAAAATCCGGTTGGGGCTGGGGATGCCGTGGCAGATGACCTCATTGATCGAGGTGCAGACGCTCTTGGGAAAGCCGCGATAGTTCAGCGGTGCGGGCATCGCTCCGTGGGCGAGCGTCATCTCATGCACCCACGTGTTGATCTGCTCGGTGGTGATGCCGGGCACGATGCGGTCGGTGATCGCATCCAGGATGTCGCGGGTCAGATGGCAGCTTTTGCGGATCCCGGCAATCTGCGTTTCGTTCTTGATAATGATCTCACGTTTCTGGGCGTGCTTCTGCCGCCGCCCGTAAGCCTGCGCGACACTCCTTGCCGTCTCATCAGTACTATGCTTCTTCGTACCTCGCAACCAACTCAAACCGTCTCGTTTTTGCATCATTTGTCCTCTCTGACTTATGGTAGACAGTAGACGGTAGACGGGGATAAGATCTCCCTGTCTACTGTCTACCGTCTACTGTCCCCCGCGCTTCCCAGAACGCAGCGCGATAATCGGCGAACGTCCCTGCCAGGATAGCGGCACGACATTCTCGGATGACTGCCAGCATCGTGTGCAAGTTGTGGATGGTCAGCAGTGTAGCCCCCAGGATTTCCTTGGCGGTGAATAAGTGGCGGATGTAGGCCCGGCTGAAGTGCTGGCAGGTGTAACACGTGCACGTCACGTCGAGCGGGGCGGGATCGTCGGCAAAACGGGCATTGCGCATGTTGAGCTTTCCCGTTTTCAGGAGCGCCTGCCCGTTGCGCGCGACGCGCGTCGGCAGCACACAATCGAAGATGTCGACGCCGCGCGCGACACCTTCCACCAAGTCTTCCGGCGTGCCCACGCCCATCAGATAGCGGGGCTTGTGCTCCGGCAATAACGGCGTCGTCGCTTCCAGGGTGGTGTACATCTCTGTTTTTGTCTCGCCGACCGAGAGTCCGCCGATGGCGTAGCCGGGGAAGTCCAGGTCGACCAGGAAGCGGGCGCTCTGCGCGCGTAGTTCGGGGAAGACGCCGCCCTGCACGATGCCGAAAAGGGCCTGATCGGCGCGGGTGTGGACGGCCTTGCAGCGTTCGGCCCAGGCGTGCGTGCGGGCCAGTGCGCGGACGTTGTAATCGTAGTCGGTGGGCGGCGCGCACTCGTCGAGGACCATGGCGATGTCGGCGCCGAGGTTTTGCTCGATCTCAATGACCCGCTCCGGCGTGAAGCGGTGCTGCCGCCCGTCGATGTGCGAGCGGAAGGTCGCGCCATCGTCGTCGATAGTGCGCAGCGGTTTTTGTCCGCGCCCGCCGCCCAGGCTGAAGACCTGGAAGCCGCCTGAGTCGGTGAGCAGCGGGCCATTCCAGCCCATAAAGGCGTGCAAGCCACCCAGGGCCGCGATGCGCTCGTCACCGGGCCGGAGATACAGGTGGTAGGTGTTTGCCAGCAGCAGCACCGCGCCGATTTCCTGCAACTGCTGTGGCGTCACTGCTTTGACGGTGGCCTGCGTGCCGACCGGCGCGTAGATGGGCGTTGGTAGCGGGCCGTGGGCTGTGTAGAACACGCCCGCGCGCGCCGCTCCATCTGTGGCTAATAGATCGAAGTTAAATAATGTTGTCATTCCGTGTATGTCCTCAAATGTGCGTCATCATACCACAACCAAACCAATCGCCAAGTGGATGCTGGTTGCTAGGGTTTTATCATTCTCGGAAAAGGGAGTAAGCTACGGCATCCCAGAAGAGTAAAAGGAGTGCACTATGGTGAAGCCGGAGAACGTCCCCCCGAAAAAGGAAGCCGCCCGTCAGATTCCAGCATTGCATACGGAACTGCAACAGATACCCGATCCGCGCCAGGCCTCCGGGAAACGGCATCCGTTAGCGGCAATGTTAGCGGTCGCCTGCGTGGCAATGCTGTGTGGCTATCGCAGTCCGTATGCCATCGCGGGATGGATCAACAACTACGGTCGTAGCTATCTGCGGCGCTTTGGCTTTACCCGCGAGCAACCACCAGCGCAAATAACGTGGTATCGCGTGTTGGGACAGATCGATTACGTTGCCTTAGAAGTACGCTTGGCGCACTGGGCGGCGCCGGTGGTCAGCGTGCTCAGCGACGCACTTGACTTACGCGGGATTGCCTGCGACGGCAAGACCTTGCGCGGCAGTGCGCAACAAGGGGCCGCGGATACGCACTTGTTGCCGGCGGTGGCGCATCAACTGGGGATCACCCTGGCACAACTCGCGGTGCCGGACAAGACCAATGAGATCGGGGCCATTGTCGAATTGCTGAGTATGCTCGTGCTGCACGGCTGTGTCATCACTACGGACGCCTTGTTAACCCAGATCAAGGTCGCTGAACAGATACTGGCCGGGCAGGGCGACTACGTGTTCATCGTCAAAGAGAACCAGCCCACGCTGTATGCCGACATCAAATTGCTCTTTGACGCACCGCCGCCACTCCCCCGCGGACAAAAATGGCCGCAGGCGGAGCACTACAACGCCGGCCATGGGCGGCTGGCTATACCAACATCGCGCAAGCAGTCCGTTTTTTTGCCGCTCAACCTGAGCAAGCGCTGAACCTCCTGGGCCTTCCCATCGGAGAATGATAAAACCCTAAAGTGCGGCCCACTTTTGTATTTCGACTCTTTTGATTATAATCAGGTGTAGAGATGAGCGTGCCAGAATAGCAGTTTGCACTCGCACTGGCTAAAGACTATGAGACTATTCTCTTGGAGGAGCCAATAATATGGAATTGACATGGTATGGGTTGGGGTGTTTTCGCATTGTCGAGCGCGGGTATCCGGCAGTGGTGATGGATCCGTTTAAAGATGATGAAGCTGGTTTGGTTTTACCCCGCAGTCGCGCAGAGATTGTTACCTCAAGCGAGCTATTGGATGATCCATGGCAAGCGCGTTGGAAGGGCTTGCGGGGCACTACGCATACACTGGCGGGGCCAGGCGAGTACGAGATCGGCGGTTTGTTCATCACCGGTATAGCGACTTTCCGTGATCGCAAGCGAGGGGCTGAAGCAGGGCCAAATGTTGTATTTTCTGTGAATGTTAACGGTGTGGTGGTATGTCATCTGGGCGAATTGGGACATACGCTCACGCAAACGCAAGTTGAGGCGATGGGATCGGTCAATGTCCTGCTCGTTCCGGTGGGCCTTCCCAACGGTTTGACTCCCGCAATGGCCTCTGAAATTGTCAGCCTGGTAGAGCCGGACATTGTGGTGCCGATGAATTATAAGACGCCTGGTCTCAAGCTGACACGCAATCCTGTCGACCGCTTCTTGAAGGAGATGGGCATCGCATGTGGCGACCCACAACCCAGTCTGAAAGTACTTTCGGGAGGCAGTGGCGCTGAAGAGACTCAGGTGGTGCTCTTGGAACCGCAGCAGGGGTAAGAGTGTTCGAACGTTGCCACGTTCCAACGATTCGGCGTTCTTTGGGGTTTTTGAACTTTCAACTTGTAACCTAGAACTGATTTTGAAGGAGGGATCATGCAAAAACAAGGACGGTTGTTGCTCGTAGTCTTGATTGTGGTGTTGGTAGGCGTTGGCTTGTATTTCGCGTTGCGGACTTCATCCAAGTCGGAACCGGTGACGGTCAATGTGGAGGAAGTGCAGGCCCAGATTGATGCCGGGCAGTATGACGTGGCACGCGATGCTTTGGAAAAACTCGTTGCTACCGATCCCGAGAATGCCGAAGCGCATTTTCTACTCGGCTTGACCTATTTCAACCTGGGTGAATATGCTAAAGCAAAAGCATCATTTTCGCAGGCGATGACGTTGGAACCGCAGCGCGCAGCCGCCGTTCATCACAACCTGGGTGTACTGGCGTACCAGACAGGTGAGATGGATACTGCCGTTGCGGAATTCAAGGCCGCTTTGGAGGCCGACCCTAACGATCCCGACAGCCATTACCAACTCGGCGCTACTTATCTGCAGATTGCCATTTCGAATTCCGATCTAACGTATTTGCAGCAAGCCGAGGCTGAGTTTCAACAGGTGTTGGCATTAGCGCCGGGAAAACCCGAAGCTCTCGTAGGATTGGGGACGCTGTACTTGAACCAGAACAAAATTGCTGAGGCGATTGACCTTTTGGAGCAGGCTGTGCAAAGCAACCCGGAGATGCGCGAGGCCTTGTTTGCTCTGGGGATGGCCTATTTTGCCAGCGGTGACACTGCTTCAGCGAAAGAAACTCTCCAGCAGTTCCTGGATACCCAGCCACCGGAGCAGTGGGCCAACGAAGCGCGAGAGATCATAAGCCAGTTGGGGGAGTAGCGAATTGTGCTTAATGGTATGTTCATGGTATAATTATGGTTGGAAGGGTTTAGAGAGTCGCTATACATCGTTTTCTTGTGTTGCTTAGATCAGTTTTAATCTACGAGGAGGGTTACGATGGTTAAGGAAGTACACGAGTCCTTGGTTTCAAACCGCAAGCGTCTGCGGTATGTGTTTGGCGCGGTCTGCATCGGGATAGTCGCGCTGTTGTTCCTGCTGTCCTTCCATGGAGGGGCAGCGAAGGAACTGGCTGCACCGTTGGCGCCCACCATCACCAAAAGCTTTGTTACATCGGTTACGGATACCAATAATTCGATTATGCAGGCTGTGGCCGGAGAGCTGGTTACCGTGACGATGGTATACCATGTTCCCTCGGGCGAGACGATTTACGATGCTTCGCCCCGTGTGCTGTTGCAGGACGGACTTTATCCCATTGGTTCCAGCCCGACCTGGTCCGCAATGTATACGGGCACGGCTACGACATCCCAACTGAGAGCGTATGAAGATGCGGTTATGCGCAGTGGCGCGTTGGTCATTTTCCCCAACCAGGGGACGATCACCGGCACGGCTACACTAACGATGGTTGTGTATGCCGTTCGGACGCAATACCAATATGTCGGCACTAGAGAACTTGGGACTACGAATCTTAGACTAACAGGCTTCCTCCGCTATTGTGTTGATGCCCCAGGCTGTGAGACGACTGAGGTTGAGGTCAATGACGATTCCACCCCGGCCGTAGGCGCGATTCGTCCAACGATAACTGTCGTGGCGACGCCCACCTATCTGGATGCGGACGGCGTTGGTGCGGGAGGCGAGCAAGTGCGCTTGACGTTCGTTGCTACCAATGCTGGTCCCACTGCCCATGATATTGTCTTCACGGCCACTTTGGGATCTGGATTAACGTATGATGCCTCGCACGGTAGCGACGGCGCCGGGGCCGGAACGACCAGCACCAGTGGTGGTGTCACGTATGTTGCCTGGAATGTTCCCGTCAGTCTGGTGGGCGGAACTGGCTGGCAAGCTGTCATTACGGCAACGTTGCCGTCGACGTTTACGATTGGCACGGAATTTCCCTATGCGGCGCAGATTGTTTACGAAACTTTTGCGGGGGATATGGCAGACGAAGGTGTGTACATTCCCGATCCCTTAACGACGTCCTTGAAACCGGGACTGGTTCATTCCAAAAGCTCGAATTTGCCATCGGGGACGGATATCCGGATCGGCGAGATGCTCACGTATACGGTCGAGTTTATTCAAGGGGCTAACACTGATTTGCCCGAACCATACTACACCGATGATCTTCCCCTGGGTTTCCACTACATCCCAGGTACGTTGGATGTTCAGGGTGGGGCCGTTATCACCGACATCACCGTGACGACGGGCACTGTTAGCAGCGGCTTCATGCGTGAACGTTTGATCTGGTCTATGGAAAGTCTGCCTGTATCCGCAAGCGCGCGGTACATCACGGCCGTCTATGAGGCGCACAACACCGGGGTGGACTACAAAGGCGATCTGGTCTGGGCAACAACAACCACTGACTTCACCAGCGTCCGCCCATCTCCCAACAGTGCAGTGCTGAACTGGCGTCCACCTGCGGGAATAACGGTTAACGCATTGGCAGCGGTTAATGCCAGTGTGGATGTGTACCAGCCTTATTTGGGGAACCTCACGTACTTCAAGACAGCGCGCGTCGACGGTGGTGCTTATACCCGTGAAGTGGGGCGACTGGTACGCTTTAAGTCCGAGTTCCGCAATACCGGTAAGGCGACGGCTTATGAGGTCGAATTATGTGACCAGTTACCCACCGGCTTGGTGTTGACTACGTTGGCAGACATTGTCTACAGTAGTGGCTTTCCCGCTCGGATAGCAGAACCTGTGCATGGCGACAACTTGCTGTGCTGGATGTTGGATGTAGTTCCAATTGGGACGACTTATTCTATCGAATACTCTGCGGAAGTCCTGGCGACTGCTATTCCCGGTGTGCCATTGGCCAACAATTTCTACGCCGTTGATTACACCAGTATGCCAGGCGACGTCTCCGGCGAGCGGCACTACAACCTGATTTCGATGGCGGTTCCGTCGGTCACATGTGCCGGTGCGAATTGTCTATCTGTGTTGGGATTGACTGTCGATAAAACGCCCTGGCAGACTAACGTTGGACCGGGGGCCTTGGTGACGTATACTTTATCCTACGCGGATACGAGTTTGGAGAACAACTACCAGAATGTGGTGTTGACCGACACCTATGACGCTGACCTGGTCAGCTTTGTTGATGCCACACCGTTACCCACACAGCAATCTGCCGGTCAGTTGGTGTGGAACGTGGGCGGTCTTGCCGATACGAGCGGCGAAATTGTCCTGACCATGGAAGTGGCAGATGTCATCCCTGACGGCGTCTACGCATTGCTGAACAATCTGTCGTGGTCGAGCGCCGAAATCCCGCTGCACATCATCACCCGGACGATTGGCCTGCAGGCGGCCAATCTCAACCTGGCGATGTACGGGCCATCGCATGTTCATGCCGATGAGGAGATTGTCTACACGGTGGTGTACAGCAACACCGGTTCGGCGACCACCTCACCGGTGGTACTGACCCTGGACTACAGTCCTTACGTGGAGTTCGTTTCCTCGTCGCCGTTGACACCGCTTTCTGGCACAGATAACGTCTTCGAAGATGTGGTTCCGAATACGGGCGTCAATCACACGCTGACGGTGAATTTGCGTGTGAAGGCCCCGCTGCCCTATGATCTTTCCGGACCTTTGATGGCGTCTGCGCTGCTGGAAAGCCCAGGTGCCGAGACCAAGCAGGCGAATCTCTCGATGATCCTGGATCGCCCAGTGCTCGTTCTGGAGAAGAGCGGGCCACAGGTCGCGCCCGGTCAGGGCGAGATTGCCGAATATACGATTCGGGTGCATAACCAGGGTACGTATACGGCCACCGGAGCAGTGATCACCGATACCTGGGGAGCGAATTTAGGTTATCGCTCCACAAACAGTGACTTTGGCTGGGTACTCTCCGATGATGAGACCTACGCTACCCAGTCTCTAGGAACTCTAGGCATTGGAGACATGGTCACCAAGGTTTTCCAGGTCAATATCCTCGCGACGACTATCTCCTATGTGAATCAGGTAGACCTGACGACGGATCAGACGACGCAGCAGACTGACATTGAACGAACTTGGCAAGCCAGTATTGCCACCACAAAGTCTGCAACGCCGGTGCCGGCGTTCCCCGGGCGCACACTCACCTATACGATCTACTATACAAATACTTCTCCTAGTCCCATGTTGAATGCGTTGATTACAGACACTTTGCCCACTGACTTTGTCTATCAAGATTATACTGCGCCGCAAGGTGGATGCCAATCTGCGTGGGCCTTCATACCGCCTGCGGGTGATGGCGGCGACGCAGTCTGGACATGTAGCGCGTTGACGGCCAATGGCAGTGGTTACTTCACGATTTGGGGCACTGTAAAGACAGAGGCTGAGGGCACGGATCTGGAAAACTCAACATTGACTTCCGCCGACGACACCCCCGTTCGCCCTATCCAAGAACCCCTCGTCACGCGCGTTGCGCGGCCATGGCTGCATGTGGATAAGGCTGCCGTTCCTTCTCATCCAGTCGCTCCAGGGGATTGGGTCACCTACACACTCACTTACGAGAACGACGGCACCGATTCAGCCTACAATGTGATCATCAAAGATCAATTGCCCGCACAACTTACCTTTGCCGGCTGCGATCCTGCCTGCACGCACGATGCGGGCCTGGTTTCCTGGACGATCGGTGAGGTACCTGTCGATACGACCGGCGAAGTATTCATTTATGCGACCGTCAATACCGGGACAGGCGGGCAGACTGCCGTAAACTCGGACTACACGATTGAGAATACCACAGCCTGGCAGAAGCTGCTTCCATCTGAGACAGATCAGGGCGCTCCGGTTAACACCACAATCCTGAATCCCCAACTCACCTTGACAAAAGTGGCTGTCCCCGAGGTGGTACAGGCTGTCAATAATACGGTTGCGTATACCATCACCTATGCCAACACCGGCGGCGGCCTACTGCACAATGTGGTGATTACCGATGTCCTGGACACCTATACCTCGTTCGACTCTGCCTCTACAGGCTGTGTCCATACCGGTGAGGTCGCCGGTGGCACGGTTACCTGCCAGCTTGGCGACTTGGCGAACGGTGAAAGCCGTCAGATTGTCATTAACGTGAGTGTCTTGACAGGCTTGAACGCCGGTGATTCGATTCAGAATCAGGCCCAGGGCCAGACGGACGAGGTACCGCTGACCTCCAGTAACACTACGACGGTCTGGTATCAGATCGCCTACTATCCGGAGATGGTGTTGGTACCCACGAGCTTCGCTCCGTCAGCTAATGAAGGCTCGACGACGGTGATTGAAGATACGTTGACGGTAAGTAACGAGGGCGACGCTAATCTGCTCTGGAGCGCTGAGGTGATGACGCCGACTGAGGCCACCTGGCTGAGGATCGCGGTTGGTAGTGACGATCCTGACACGGTGATCTTGCCTCAAGTAACCGCGCCCAACGCGAGCACACCTGTGAACGTCTACTTCGATCCGACCGGCCTCGCTGAGGGTATCTACACTGGCTGGCTGCGTATCCTGAGTAACGATGCGGATGAGAGTGAGGTAATCGTTCCGGTTACCTTTACTATTCGAGCGATCGAAGAAGATAACTATATCTACCTGCCGTTGGTGCTACGGAACTATTAATCGTACGTCTCTACGTCTCTGGGCCGTGGAGGCCACGGCCCAGAGACACTTTCCTGGACGAGGTGTACAATGAGCGTGCCGGTCAAGCTGCTGATGACCTGGGATATCAAGCCTGGACACGAAAAAAAGTACTTCGCGTTTATCTCGCAGGAGTTCCCCACCATCTTGCAGGATGCGGGGCTTCAGTTGAGTGATGCCTGGTACACACTCTACGGCGCATGGCCACAGATCAGCATGGGCTTTGTAAGTGAGGACATACAGATCATCAAGGATTTCCTGACTTCTGAATTGTGGCTAAATTTAAAGCATCGCCTGTTGGGGTATATCCAGGGGTATCAGCAAAAAATCATCCCTGCGCGCGGCGGATTCCAAATCTAAAGCATTTGCCGTGCGCGCTTCGGCTACTACGAGCCTATTACCACGGCCCCCACATCTCGCGGGGGCCGTTTCTATTGCCAGAGCAAAGGCCCCGTCTGCCGTCTACTGGCTACTGTCTACCTTTTTCACTGCCACGGCAAGGGAATTTGCACTTGTGCCTGTTCGACGATTGGATCAAGCCCCAGGTAAACCTCGATATCGGAGCGCTGGTTGATCTCGGTCGCCATGCGCCGCAGATGACGGAACTTAATGAAGACCCAGTGGTCGCGTTCGACCGCCTGTTGCAGACGTGGATCGCGCTTGAGTTTGAGCGCCGCCAGTGCCGCCCGTCCTCCGGGGAGCACGAGATGGCGGCGCGCGGGCGTCGGTGGCTGCGCGGCAAGTAGATGTGGTCCCAATGCTGCCGTCGTCGTGCAGCGAAATAGGTACGCCGGTGTACCGCTGTCGGCCCACACGACGTTCCTGGCCTCATCCTGGCTCACGTCGAAGTGCAGCCGCTCTCCCAATTGGCGTAGAAGCCCGCGTATCTGGCGCGTCTCGGCGCCGCGCGCTGCCGGCATATCCTCAGCGCGCAATCGTAGCATATCCTGCGCGTCAGCATCTGTGTACGCATCAACGCAAGCCGCAACCAGCGCCGGTTCGGGCGAAAGCTCGTCACAATAGTGCGCGTAGACAGCGCTTTCCAGTGCGGCGCGCGTCCAGGCTTCCTGCGATTGCAGCAGGCGTAGCACACTTTCCTCAACGCGATCGGCCAGAGGTTTGGCGGTTCTGGTCGTGGTTGGGGTCCATACTACCTGCGGCGTGAGTAACGTGAAGGCTGGACCATGTGTCAGGTGCGGCAGCGCTTCCACGTGCTCCGGCGCATCTTTGCCGGCGTTGATGAGGTGAACGGCCTCCAGGAGTACTTTCTGTACCGGTTCGCCGCGCCGCTGCAAGACCTTGAGCAGTGGCTGATCACCTGTTGTGTGCGTGGCAACGGGGCCATTGCAGTGGAATGCCAGCCGGTATCCCCTGGGTGGGCAGGCGATCCAGCGCTTCAACTGGAATCCGGCCTGCGCGGTGGCTGCGATGACGTGTGCCAGCATCGTAGGATCATTTTCCGGGAGCACGATGAGAAGCGGCGCATCGCGCTTGAGCAGGGGGGCCAGGCGTTTGAGCGTCACCGTCAGGCTGCGATGGTACCATTCCCACTCCAGGCGACGACGGCCCAAGAAGGTGTGCATCGCAGGATGAGGCACATCTTTCCAGAGCCAGGTGGCCCAGAGCGCCGAAAGTGCCCAAAAGGTGGCATCCGGCGGTTGAGGGTGGAGTAACAGTGCAGTGATCGAATCCGTTGGGATGGCCGGTGCGACGGTACGCAATGGTTGCGATAGAAGCAGATAAGTGCCTGGCTGACTTTCTTGCAGTGCCGTCAATGCGGCATCCACTGCCGTGGCGCTGACCGGTGCGTCGATCGCTATACCGGCGGGCGTGCTTGTGCGTGCACCATAGTCTTCGATTGCCTTTTCCATCACCATCCAGACGTTGTTTTCGAGAAAGCGCGCCGGTGGTCGTAAGCTGCGTGGGCGGGTCAGAGGCTCGTTGTAGGGTACCAGACTGCTGCCCAAATCCAGGGCCTCGAGGACGAGTAGCGCGAGCGCGCGTTCAATAGCCGGGGTAGGGGCGGCTTGGGGCAACCGGTGGATAATGTCCATCAGCAAACTCAGGTTGCGCGGCGTGTAGAGCGTGACGAGCTCGGCGGCACGCTCGCGGATGGGATCGTCGAGGGGCGCGGCGCGGCCCAATGCAATGTGGTAGGCCGGGCCGGAGTGAGGGCTGAACTGTTCGAGGCGGGCGTGGTCACGCGCATCTACCTGACCCTCTTGGGGTTCGGCGCAGTTGGGGCAGTGAACACGCTTGGCGAAGGGGCGTTTTGCGTCACGATCCCAGGCAAACCACTCTGCCACGCCATCAGCTTCGCAGGTTGGGCAGCGACTGAGATAGAGGTCGCGGACATGCGCAATGAAGGGCTGCGTGCCTTTGGGAAGGTCGCCGAGTCGTGTGAAAGCCGTCTGTACTTCAGGCAATGAGGCCGGTTGCAGCGCGTCGTCGATCCAGAGCAGGGGCAGTGGATTGACATTGAGTCCGAGGACGCGCCGTCCTAAATCCAGTGCCTCGCGGATGTACGTACCCTCGTGGATGCCCAACTCGAGGACGAGGTCTCCGGGCACGGTGACATCCGCCAGCGCCGCACGCGCGAATCCTGCCGGCGTCGGCGCACGGTACCGCGCCAGGGGGGAAGAGGGCGCCACCGGTAACCCCGGGACCAACACAGGGAACGGCCTCTCGTCCATTGCGCGACGCTCCTAACCCGGATAACCCGGAACCAAAAAGGCCTTCTAGAATTTAAGGTTGTGCGGTGGCGACGGCGGCTTCGAGGGCTTCGATGTCCGGTGCTCCGGCGCGTGCATAGATGACCTCGCCCGCGCCGTTCAGAACGAAGAACGTGGGGACGCCCCTGACATCCCACCGTGTGGCAAGCGTCAGCCCGACGTTATCCTTGACGTTGAGGCGTAGCACAGTTGCTTGGCCTGCCAGGTCGCGTTCCAGTTGGTCGACTTTGGGTTTGTTGAGCAGGCAAATGCTGCAATTGTTGGCGTAGAATTCCACAATGGTGGGCTGTCCCGCTGTGAACTGGGCATCCAATTCGCTCAACGAAGCGAACTCGTCTCCCGGCGTGCGCAGGTAAGCGTAGACCGTCACGATCAAAACGACGATCAGAACGGTCAGTCCATCTTCTTTGATAAAGCGAGCCAGTTTTTCTTTCATCTTCAGTTGTCCCTGCGAAGGTAGGCGATTGGAGCTTCGCCCACCTTCGCCAGGGGATTATTCGGTTATTGTGCCTGGTTTGTTTGGATTCACGGCTTCGACGATGCGATAGCTGTGGGCGATCTCGGCAGCCTTGCTCAGCATCGCGTTAGCCGAACAGTAGGTCGATTCGGATAACTCAATGGCACGTTCCAACGCCGTCTCGCTGATGCCTTCTCCGTACGCGATGTACTCCAGGTGGATTTTGGTCCAGATTTTGGGATGTTTCTCCGCGTTTTCTGCCTGGACTTTGACCTGCAAGTTGGTCATCGGTTGGCGTTTCTTCGCCATAATCGAGATCACGTCCATCGCCGTGCAGCCGGCCAATCCCAAAAGCAGCAGTTCCATTGGGGCGGGGCCGCTGTGCGTGCCGTATTCGGGATTGCTGGAATCCAGGAGAATACTAGGCCCACCCTCAACGTCGCCGACCAGGCGCATCCCCGGACCGGTCCATGTGACCTGTACGTTTTTCATTGTTCGCTCCTCCAAAAATGAACTACTAAGGTAGTTCCAGGATTTAAACCCGGCCACATTAGAGGAAAGTTCCTACGCTAACGACAAAGTCTGGCTGTTTTATTTTCCTGGAACGGCCTAATCTACACGAATAACTGCGAATCGAAATCGAAGTTCGTGTGGACTCGTGAAGATTCGTGGTTGCGTTCTTACCCCTGATTTTGTAGCGGAATGACACAGATGAACTTGAGCGGTTGCTCCCCAGTATTCCGGTAGCCGTGGACCTCGTCCGGCGGGACAAGAACAAAAACGCCCGGTTGCATCACACCTACGTCGCCATCGGGACTCGTGACGACGCCTGTGCCTTCGAGCACGTAGATCTCGTGTTCGTAGGGATGATGGTGTGGTGTAAAGACGACGCCGGGTTGGATGGTGACCAGGCGCATGGCGAAGTTCGGTGCGCCTTCCTTTTCGGCGATGAGCCAGCGAAGGTCAATCCCTTCCTGTACGACTTGCGCCGGGACTTCAGAAGTGTCTTTGATCAACATTAGTGCCCTCCTTGGGAGCAGTCAGGGACTCGTTAGTCGAGTCGTCGTTAGTCGGATAGTCGTTCGTCCTCTGCGGAATCGACCACCTCGTCCGGTTGGCTGTCTTCTGCCTTTTCACCCTCTGTCGCCGGTTGCTCCGGTGCTGCTGCCTCATCTTCTGTTGCCATTTCCTCAGGTTCGTCAGGTGATGTCTTGAGGGTAGATTTGCCCATCAGTGTGTAAATGCCGCACCAACCCGATGCGCCGGTTGCGAAGGCAATCAATCCCAGAATGCCCAGGATGATGCCGACGACGCCCTGGATGAAGAGAAAGCCCAGAAGCATCACATAAATGCCGAGAATCACGCGGATGAGCCGCTCGCCGTCGCCGATGTTGGGTTTCATAGGTCCTCCTTGAAAACAGTCCGGTAATCTTTAGTCTTATAGTCCAGTAGTCATTTTCAACTTCACCTGTCAAACAATTGTCTGCTAAAGTTCCAGGATGAAGTCGCGGATAGCCAGGGCTGCTTTCGCGCCGTCGCCCACGGATACGCTAAGTTGCGCCGGATTATCGGCACGTACGTCACCGATGGCGTACAACCCGGGGACTCTCGTCTGCATCTTCTCGTCCGTGATGATGTAACCCCACTTGTTGGTCTCCACCAGGTCGGCCACGAATGCGCTGTAGGGTGAATATCCCACGTAAATGAAGACGCCGTCGGTGGGATAGACGCGTTCCTCTTTAGTTTCCCGGTCTACCGCAACGACGCCGGTCACGGTTTTGTCGCCCTGGATCGCCGTTACCTGCTGGTTGAACAGAAGCGTGCTCTTGGGATGGCTCTTGACGCGATCCTGCAAGATTTGCTCGGCGCGGGTATAGGGCAGGAATTCGAGGAAGGTGACGCGCTTCGCATATTCAAGGACTTGCAGCCCTTCCTGCAGGCCGGAGTTGCCCGCGCCGATGATGACGACGTTTTTGTCCTTGAAGAACGGCCCGTCACACGTGGCGCAGTACGATACACCGCGCCCGTAGAACTCCTTTTCTCCGGGGACGTTGAGTTGCTTCGGGCGGCTGCCGGTGGCGACGACCACGGTTTTGCCGGTGTAGACCTGCCCACCTTCGGTGTGAACCTCGATTTCGCCTGCTTTGATCGGGTTGACCTTGACCACTTCATCGAACTCGACGATCTCCGTGCCAAAGCGCTCTGCTTGCCGCTGGAACCGGTCGAGCAGTTCCGCGCCGTTGATGCCATCCGGGAACCCCGGGTAGTTCTCGATCATCTCGGTGGTCGCTGCCAGGCCACCGGCGCTCTCACGTTCCAGGATCAGCGTCTTTTGCCCATCGCGCGCGGTGTAAATGGCGGTTGTCAATCCTGCCGCGCCCGCACCGATGATAACGACATCGTATACCCCACCGCTGATTTCGGTCTTGGTTGGTTCGGAACTGAGTGTGAAGTCAAACATCGTATTTCCTCCCTGTTGCTCTATCACCAAGCCCGGCAGGGTGCGCCGGGCTTGGGATTGGTTTTATGTGCGCGCTATACAGATGCGCGGTTTTGCGTTGCGTGTTGCTAAGCCAGCGCCGCCTTGATCGCATCGACGATCATGTGGGGTGGGGCTGCGCCCTCTACCCGGTTGGTCTCGTTGATGACGTTGAGCGGCACGCCCATCACGTTAAAGCGATTGGCGAGTTCCTGGAATTCCATCGACTCGACGACGTCGGCAACGACCTTATCACTTGCTACGGCCATGTCGTAGGCCAGGATGGCCGCGCGCGGGCAGTACGGGCAGGTAGGGGTGACGAAGACCTGGATGTTGACCGGCTCGGTTAGCCCCTTCAGGTAGCTCAACGTTGGTGGGTCGAGGTCTGGTTCTCCCTGGCTGGCACGTTGGATGCCGTACAGCAACGTCGAGAACTCGTGCCCCGAGGGGATGCCGTAATAGCGCAACCCGTAGTCGCGCTCGCCGACAATGGCCATCGCCGGCGCCATCGTGATGTTGTACTCGGCGGCCTTATCGGACGCGGTGTCGAAGTCATATACTTCGGTCGTCAGCTTGGACGAAGTCGCCGCAACTTCTTCGGCCAATTGCACGATTTCCTTGCAGTATTCGCAACCGTTCTTGGTTGTGAAGACGAAGAGTCGTACATCGTTGGCGAGCTCCGCCAGCATTTCGGTCACATTTTTTATGATTTCATCATTCAGCAAAGCCATATCTATTTACCCCCTGAGTTTTGTTTTCCACATTATTCTTTTTACCATCTCGTCATTGATCCTCTAACGAGTCACATCATTATTGTAGCATATAATAAATCATGGTCAAGAAAATTCGGACGACACGCAACTTTTCTAATAGATTTCTAATGTTGTGTTATACTCGTTTTGTCTTTTGCATCAAAGACTACAAAAGTCTCAGCACGTACTGCGCCTTGTAGACCTGGTGTTTAGCGTGCGTATTGGCTCAAGCAAGCGCCTCGTGAGACTTTTGTAGTCTGGGTATGTTCTTCTGTGGAGGTTGTATGTACGATCTGGTATTTTTGCACGCGCCGAGCGTTTACGATTTCCGCAAGCGCGCGACGTTATGGGGACCGATTTCGGACCTGGTGCCTTCGACGCCGGTCTTCGATATGTACCCCATCGGCTTTGCGACGCTGATGGCGCACGCGCAGCAGGCCGGATTCCGGGTGCGCATTGCGAATCTGGCGGCGCGGATGGTGCGCTCGGCGCGTTTCAAGCCAGAACGGTTGCTCGAAACCGTCGATACACGCGCGTTCGGCATCGACCTGCACTGGCTGCCGCACGCGCATGGCGCGCTGGAGGTGGCCCGCCTGGCCAAAGCCTATCACCCAGATGTCCCCATCATCTTCGGCGGCTATTCCGCGACGTACTTTCACCAGGAGTTGATTCGTTACCCGTTTGTCGATTACGTGCTGCGTGGGGATTCTACCGAAGGCCCATTGGAGCAACTACTCGGTCACGTCCTGGACGGTTCCACGCCCTACGATGTTCCCAATCTCACGTGGAAAGATCGCCAGGGTGCGGTGCATGTCAACCCACTTAGCTACATCCCTACCGACCTGGATCATCTCATCCTCGATTATCATACGATGGTCAGGTCGGTGGTGCGCGACCGCGACCTGCTCAACTACGCGCCGTTCAGCCATTGGCTGGAATATCCGATTATGGCCTCGCTCACTGTAAAAGGATGCACACAGAACTGCACGATCTGCGGCGGATCGGCGTTTGCCGGACAGCATCTCTCCGGGCGGCAGCGACCCGCGTACCGTTCGCCGGAGAAGCTGGCGGAGGACGTGCGGCGGATGGGACGATTGAGCCGCGCGCCGGTCTTCATCCTGGGTGACCTGCGCCAGACGGGGATGGATTACGCGCGACGCTTTTTCCGCGCGGTACAGGGCTTCGATGGCGCGGTCATCGTGGAGTTCTTCTATCCTGTAGATCGCGCTTATATGGACGAATTGGCGGCGGCATTGCCCGATT
>Ga0209614_1000214_pt1 | contig 53234 bp, 44 predicted proteins | sample BlaSprsedimmetaG_FD_185484 | JGI IMG/M metagenome (GOLD analysis project Ga0209614, IMG submission 185484) | Hot spring sediment bacterial and archeal communities from California, USA to study Microbial Dark Matter (Phase II) - Blank Spring... ...
GCTTGCATCTTTTCCGTAAAAAGCGTATCATCAATAATCGGCTGTCATAAACCCGGCTCATCACGGGAAATGGATCTCGTCGATTGATTCGGTCGCGTGTGTTTTTATTCGATATTTTCTAAAATTCGGAATATTCAATAATGATCATCGGGTTGTAGACGTGCTCGATTTTCATGAAGGTGAGTCAATGACCGATTCGGTAGAGGTCCGTATTGCCTGTCCCCATTGTCAGACGATTTACAAAGTCGCTGTAGACAAGATTCCGGTCAGCGGCGGAGAAGCGACGTGCAGGAAATGCGGAAAGAAATTTCCAATGCGGTATATAGCCGCGGGTCAATTCAAGACGGGAGCCGAACGGAAAGATGCGTTACGAAAACCCATATTGAAATGCCCCAAATGCGGGCATCGTCAGAATCAGGGCGGCCGATGCCATGATTGCGGCGCCTCCATGGGCATTCGGATTATCACCCAAAATTCAGGACCGAAGAAGGATGAATCGTAGCCTATCCCTCTCGAACAGGGATAGGGTCTCCGGAGAACATTTTTCCGGGGAATGGATTCATACGGAGTGGATTTGAATTTGAAAGGGAGGGATTTCATGCGAAGGTACCGTGTGGTATTCGCGGTTTTGATGCTGATCGTATCAATCAAAGCGGATGATGCGGCCTGCGAATGGCCCTATCCGAGAGGCGCGTATCTCGGTCAGCAGCCGCCGGGCATGATTCCAAAACCCTTCGCCCCTTCCCTGATCGGCACCGGCCAGGACGAACTGAACGGTGTTTTTTCTCCGGATGGAAGGATGTTTCTCTATACGGTACGGGATTCCGCGGCGGGTTACTCCATGCGGTTCACGGAGGTTCGTAACGGCCGGTGGACCGAGCCGGTGCCGATGCCTTTTTGTTCCGAAGAAGACGAAGTCGATATGAGCTTCACTCTTGATGGCCGCATGATGCTGTTCGCGTCGAAAAGACCCGATGAGCCGGGTCTGGAGCCCGCACAGAATTATCGGCTCTGGAAGGTCGAAAGAATGGAGGGAATGTGGACCCGTCCTGAACCCATGGGACCGCCCCTGAACCGAATGGAACTGCAGCTTTATCCCTGTCTCACCCAGGACGGCACCCTCTATTTCCACGGCTTTGATTACTCATCGGAAGGAGGGACGGATATTTATCGAAGCCGTTTTGCGTATGGCCGGTATCAGCAGCCGGAAAATCTGGGGCCGCCGGTCAATTCTCCGTATGATGAAAGCGATGCCTGTATCTCACCGGATGAACGATTCATCATCTTCACGGTTTATGGACACCCCGATGGGATGGGAGGGGGAGACCTGTTTATCTCTTATAGAGAACCCGATGGGAAGTGGACATCACCCCGTATGATCGGTCCTCCCGTCAACAGCCCGGCCATGGAGTATTCTCCCATGATCACTCCGGACGGACGTTACCTCTTTTTCAGCACAACCCGAGACGGAACCAGCGATATCTACTGGGTCGACTCCAGGGCCGTCATTCAATGAAAGGAACCATGACTCTGTTCTGTGAACTTTAATCGATTGCCATGCGGGCCATGTGCATTGGCTGTCCGCTATCGTATTCCGTAATAAAGAGCATCAAAACGGCAATCTTACAGGCTGCAAAAACCTGCTGATTTACCGAGACAACTGCTCTACTCTCCGGGTCAATAGAGATCTGAAAAATACAATCCCGTTAAAAAAGGACTTAAACTTGCCGAATGCAACCTTTATTATGGAGAGCCGATTTATGATTACGGACCGAATTAGAACAAGGAGACTTCTATGAGCGGCAAAAAGCAGACTCGGAAAATATTCGAAAGCAAGAAAAAGAAAGACGAAAAAAGATCGGCTTTCCTGCGTGTACTGGATTCAATCGAGAAGGTGGGCAACAAGCTTCCCCATCCGGCCAGTCTTTTCGCGATTTTTGTTTTGATCATTATTCTGGTTTCTGATCTGGTCACCCGTTTGCAGGTGACCGCGGTTCACCCGGGAACGGGTGAATTGATTCGGCCGGTCAGCCTGCTGGCTCCGGATGGATTGAGATGGCTCTATACCAGTCTGGTTGAAAACTTTGTCCTTTTTCCACCTTTAGGGGTTGTACTGGTTGTTCTGATCGCTATCGGAGTCGCCGAAGGAGCCGGATTGATTTCAGCCCTGCTTCGCCATATGGTGCTGGCCGCTCCAAGGAGGCTGGTTACGGCTGCGGTGATCGCAGCGGGCATTTTATCCCATCTGGCATCCAGCGCGGGATATGTATTGCTGGTGCCCCTGGGAGCCATGGTCTTTGTCGCGTTCAAACGGCATCCCATGGCCGGGATCGCGGCGGCTTTTTGCGGCGTATCCGGAGGATTCGGAGCGAACTTTTTTATCGGGTCCATCGATCCCATACTGGCCGGACTCAGCGAATCGGCGGCCCATCTCGTTGATACGGAAATGCACATCAGTCCGACTGTGAATATGTATTTCATGTTCGTTTCATCTTTTTTGCTTATCCTTGTCGGTTCCTGGATTACGGAAAAGATCGTTGAGCCCCGGCTCGGCCCGTATGAGGGTGAAGCCGCTGAAGATTTCGAAAACGTTACTCCCGGGGAACGGAAGGGCCTTATCTGGGCGGGAATTTCAGTCCTGGCCGTTCTGGCTCTTTTTCTGCTGCTGGTTCTGCCTGCCAACGGACTGTTGCGCGATCCGGTAACCGGGTCTGTTTTGCATTCGCCCTTCATGACCGGTCTGGTCAGCTTTTTATTTATCTTTTTCTTGGTTCCCGGACTTGTTTACGGGCTTGTCGTGGGAACGATCAGAAACGATCGCGATGTGATCAAACACATGACCAATTCCATGAAAGGGCTGGCCGGTTATATCGTGCTGGTCTTTTTCGCCGGTCAATTCGTCTATTGCTTCAAAGAGAGCAATATGGGGGTGCTTCTGGCGATCAATGGTGCTGAAATGCTCAAATCCATCGGTCTGACGGGCGTTGGTCTTTTGGTCGCGTTTGTCGTGGTCTCGGCCTTTATCAATTTGTTCATGGGCAGCGCTTCGGCCAAATGGGCCATTATGGCGCCGATTTTTGTACCGATGTTTATGTTTGTCGGGTATCATCCCGGCATCACCCAGGCGGCTTTTCGAATCGGAGACTCCATTACCAACATTATCACACCCATGATGTCCTATTTCGCCCTGATTGTCGCTTTCGCGCAAAAATATGACGAACGTTATGGAATGGGGACGATCATCGCGACCATGCTGCCTTATACCTTGATTTTCTTTATTTCCTGGTCTCTGCTTCTGGCCGTGTGGATGCTTCTCGGACTTCCGACCGGACCGGGCGCGCCTATCTTTCTGCAGTAATCTTAATTACCGTATTTCCCTCGGACCGCTGAACATCCCAAAGGCTCGCGGGAAATGCCTGAATGGTTTTACCATGATGTCAATGTGGGATCCGTTCAAACCCGAAAGCCGGCTGAAAGCCGGCTTTTTTTTTGATTAACAAACAGCCCGGCTGCATCTTTCGAAAGCAAAGTTTATTCGAATCCAGATATTTGCGGCCAGGTCGTTGTTCGGGATTATCCGCTTTCGGCTTGACATTTCCCAATGTATTGTGTAGATTGAATTTACTTTTGAATGCAATGAAAGATCTTCGGGCAACGGCTCTCTCGGACATTTACAGGATTCGAAAAAAGAATGGACAAGACAACCGATCAGGAACTGGCGGCTGCTGTTCGTGATTCCGATCGAAATGCTTTCAGGCTGCTTTACGAGAAATATTACAGGCCATTATATCTATTTCTCTGTCATCGCACCCGTTCCGGTGACCTGGCGCAGGATTTTGTCCAGGAGTTGTTTACACGTATCTGGACACATCGGCGGAATATCGATCCTTCTCAGTCTTTGAAAGCCTATCTCTATCGAATCGCCAACAATCTGGTTATCGACCATTTCCGCAAGAGAAAATCCGAGATGTCCTATCGTGCGAATCTGGATATGAGCCCGTCAGGGAAAAACGCGATCGAGACCCAAATAACCGTCATGACGGCGATTGATCATCTGCCGGAAAAGCTGAAATCCGTTTTTACAATGAGCCGGTTCGAGGGATTGACCTATCAGGAGATTGCCGAAATTTGCCGGATTTCCATCAAGACCGTTGAGAGCCGCATGAGTCAGGCCTTGAAGCGGCTTCGCAGAGAGGTTTCAGCCTGATGTTCCAGATAAAAAGGGAGAAATACAGATAGGGACAATTTCGTATCACACGTATATAAGATTGAAGCATGAAACGATAGAAGGGAGATTGAGGAATTGAACCGATCAAGACAAATGAAACTGATTTCAAAAGTGCTGGCCGGGGAGGCTTCCGATCGGGAAAAGACGATACTGGAAGCCTGGATAAATGCCTCAACCGGCCACCGGGAACTGTACCGCGAAATGCAGTCCACGTGGAGCCTTCTGGAGCCGCCTGAAGTCGAAAACATTCCTTCGGTCGAGGAAGAGTGGAAGAAGCTGGTTAACCGGCTTGACTCGATTGCCTTCGAACAGCCGTCTGAACGTCTGTTCGAACGTTTGAGAAAATTTATTGTTTATCGAAGGAATTTGATGAGGCCGGCATGGGCGTTGGCCGTGGTGATTATCGTCATGGCAGGCCTCTTTCTCCTTCGTGACAGAGGAACTTCGAACGCCTATCAGGAAGTCGTCACTCTGAACGGGCAGAAATCGACGATTATTCTCGCCGATGGTTCGCGAGTCACATTGAACAGTGGAAGCCGTCTTCAGTTTGAAAAACCTTTTTTCGGAGAGTGCCGTCAGGTTGTACTTTCTGGAGAGGCTTATTTCGAAGTCAATCCCGATAAACGACCCTTTATCGTGGAAGCGGGCAACGCCCGCATGACGGTTCTGGGCACTGAATTCAATGTCAAGTTCCGTGAAGGTGCCACATCGGTCATTGTGAAGAGCGGAATGGTTAAGGTCGAATCGGAGCTGGATAACGTGAATGTTATTCTTCAGAAGGATCAGATGAGCCTTCTCACGCCTAAAGGACATCCTGAAGAACCCCGGCAGGTCGACGCCGAACATTTACTGGGATGGCTGAGGGGAAAACTGGTTTTCGAAAAGACGTCTCTTCATGATATCGTCGATGAACTTGTCAGGACCTTTGATGTCTGTATCTTACTTCAATGTGATGAATCAGCGCAACAGACTTTAACCGCCACTTTCGATGAAAAGGTGTCGATTGAAACCGTTCTTTCCTCGATCTGTCTGGCGGTGGGTGCCGGTTACCGCAAGGAAAATGAAGAGTATATTATATTCTGAAAAAGACAGGGTGCCATGAAAGTGATTCTGAAAAGATTTATTGGACCGGCTGCGGTTCTGATTCTTGCTGCGGCATACGCGCAGAATCCGGTTTCTGAAAAACCGATCACTCTTCATGCGGAGAATCAGCCGCTTCGTTCTGTGCTCCAGAAGATTTCCAATCAATCCGACGCATCCTTTATTTTTGCAGACGGGCTCGTGGACGGAAAGACGATTTCATGCCGATGGAGTAATGTAAACCTGGATTCGGTGTTGTTTGAAGTGGCGAACAAATCCCGTCTGGCCTATCAGATGCTGCCCGGCCCGTCTGTCGTGCTGTACCCTCTGCCTTCAACAGATTCAACAGCCTATCGGACGCTGCCGACACGTTCAATGATACCTCCTATACTGCAGCGTAAGATCACGCCGGTTTATCCACCCCTGGCCCAAAACGAGGGGATTGAAGGCAGTGTTTTAATGAATTTCCTCATCACCGAACAGGGTGATGTGAAGGACATTCAGATTGTGGAATCTTCCGGGTATGCCATTCTGGACAGGGCAGCCGCGGCCTTTGCCGAACGTCTCAGATTTGATCCGGCAAGACAGGGAGACGAGCCGGTCGATGTCAGAATGTCCTGGGGCCTGAATTTCCATCTGCTGAACCGGGAATATCTGCCCCTTCAATACGTCAGTAAAATCAATGCATTGACAAAGTATCTCGAATACACACCGGAAGACCGCGATCTGGTGCTCGAACAGTTGTTGAAAATACATATCGATTTCGTCGATTACTACAGTGAGAAACCTCAATTAAACTTCAATCAGTCTATCGAAAAAGTCATACAGCCCGATATTGTTGAAGCGTGGCACCTCTACTGGGACAAACATCCTCTCCATTTTCTGGTCTTTCATGATTATATTTCGCGGTATCAACGGGGAAGCGCTGTGGAGAAGGCGGAAGGTCATCTGTATTATTATGCAAAGAAACAGGTCCGGCGGATTCTTGATATGAGTCAAAACAATCCGGCAAGAAAAGAGAAAGACAATGTATTCATTTCCGATATCACGGCTTATTTGCAGGATAAGTATTCAGGGAAATCCTGGGTTGATTCAATTAAGGAGGTGAGCGCCGAACAGTATACTCGTCGAAACTGACCCCTCATTGCCGTCCGTGTTTGTTTGGAAGCGATGGTCAGTTGTATTTGAGAAGGGCTGCCGGAATCCTGCGAAATGATCGTTTGATATGAGTAGACAACCGATTATGAAACAAAGAACAAGGAGGCGATCATGTGTACATTTAAATGGTTTATTACAGGACTGGCTGTTATTCTGATGGGCTGTGCAGGAACCCGTCCCGTTCAGGAAAGCGCAGGATTCAATTTTGATTATCAGGGCCATACCTATCATATTCGAAGCATTATCCCCAAATCCATGGTAGGTTATAACCTGCTCTTTTTACGGAAGGGTGATTCCGTTGTCAGGAGTGCTATTGATAAAGATCAGAACGGACGGATCGATGAACTGACAGCGGGAGACTGGACTATGGACCAGGCACAGGCCGTGTATCAGGCGGGTTTGGAAGCCGCCCGATCCCGGCGCGTTTATTATCAAATTCCTCTGAACAGAGTATACCGGACTGTCGACGGAAAAAATGAATACATTTTACAAACCTATTCGCTTGCCGTCGGTGAAATATACAATAAATTGCAGGTCATCAACAAGTGGATGAGACAGAATCAGGTCGTGGTTCTCGACTTTGATGCTGATGGATTGTTGAATGCATTTGAAGATGGGAAGGGCAGTTTGAATCAATATCAACAGACTTATGAATCCATTCTGGAAAGAGGATTGAGGGAAGGATTCATCGTCAAAACATCCGCCGGAAAATACGAGGTGGCCGCTCGACGCTGATACATCGCGATGCGGCAGGTGTGCATGTTTCGGCAGATGCTGATTCGTGACCCGAATCCGTCATGAACGTCCTTATCATGAAGAAACCCCATCGCCGGGTTCAGGCGATGGGGTTTCTGCTTGGATGGTTCTTAATACTGTTTATTTGAGTATCTTCTTAAAATCTTCCTTCAGCGACTGAAGATCCTCTTCATGCTCCACTTCATCGCTGACAATCTGCAATGCCAGATTATAGGTGATTGGATCGATATCCCGAGTTTCCTGCATCATCTTGTGATAGGTCGTAATGGCGCATTGTTCGCCTTTGATGTTCTGATCAACGACAGGGACAATATAGGGATCTTCCGGCGGATCGTATCCGCAGTTGGTGAAGGAATACCATTCTTTCGGGGAGAGAACCGGAGTGCCTCCCAGCTGAATGATTCGCGTGGTCAGCAGGTCCGCATGACGCAGTTCGTCTGCAGCATGCTCGAGCAATTCAGCCATGACGGCGTCTTTCATGGGTCCTTCAACGACTTTGGCCCCGATCCAGTACTGATAGTAGGCCAGCCATTCATCGGCATAGGCCTTATTCAGGAGTTCGATGATACGATCCGCATGTTCACCGACCATTTCTCTGCCTTTTGTACCCATTTATTCGCCTCCTTAATTTATTTAAGGACAGAAACTTGTTATCTCTCACCAAGCCCGATGCTCTCTCCAAAGAATATGAATTGTTCAGCATAAACAAGATACAAAATAAAACCATTTTTAACAACAGCAAAAATCGATTGCATATCAGCCGTACAATTGATATACTTTAAAAAGGTCGAAAGTTTGGAGTCTTTATCTTGTCAGGGAGGTAAATATTATGAATAATCACCGGATGGCACATATAACGAATAAACTGTCACGACGGAAGTTTTTTCGAATCGGAGGAGCGGCTGTTGCGGGTGGCTCACTGAGCCTGATCCAGGGATGCGGCCGTTCAGAAGGCATGATTCGAAAATACCGGACTCTGGGACGAACCGGATTCAAGGTTTCCGATATCGGATTCGGTACCGGAAGGTTGAGGGATCCCGTTTTGGTGCGTTATGCTTATGACAAGGGTATCAACTATTTTGATACCGGAGAATCCTATGGCCGGGGAGCTTCGGAAAGCGCCATCGGCGAAGCCCTGAAAAATATGGACCGAACCCGAATATTCATTACCACCAAGCTCAATGTCAGTGAAAAGGATACTTTGGAAACGATTTTGGAACGGTTTCAAAAGTGCCAGGAACGGCTGAACACGGGTATGATTGATGCGTTGTATTTGCATAATCCTTCGTCCAGGGAAATCCTGAACCATTCGGCTTTTCATGAAGCGGTCAGTCGGCTTAAAGGGGATGGAAAGATCCGTTTTATCGGTGTTTCCTGCCATGGGCCGCAGGGGCCCGGATCCATGGCCGAGATTTTATGCGCGGCTGCGGAGGACGGCCGTTTTGATCAGATGCTGCTGGTCTACAATTTTATGAATCATGAAGAAGGCAGCCGGATCCTGGACGCTTGCAGAAAAAACAATGTCGGCACAACGGCCATGAAGACCGCTCCGGGCATTTTCAAGGCCGAATCATTCGATCCCGAAAACTTGAGCAGCGAACAATCCGAATGGCTGAAACGGCAGGTTGAGCGGGGAATGTCACGGGAACAGGCTGTTGAACGTCTGCAGAATTACCAACAGGGTCAAAGGGAGACTTACGAGAAAACCCTTCCTTTTATCGAGGCTCATGGTATCGATTCGGCCGATCACCTTCGGCTCGCCGCAATACAGTGGGTGCTGGCTGATAAAAGAATGAACACGGCCTGCGTTTCAATGAACAGTTTTGATGAAATCGACAAGGTGGTCGGCATATCGGGCACTGCGCTGACACGTTCGGAAGCCGATAATCTGAAACAGTATGCCGCTGCATTCAGCCATCGCTATTGCAGACATGGATGCAATCTCTGTTCGAGCGCCTGCATTCACGGGCTGCCGGTCAATGACATCATGCGTTTTGTCTATTATTATGAATTTCATGGTGATCAGAAGAGCGCCATGCAGGAGTATCGTAATCTGAGTAAACGAAACGGTTCGCTTTGTACAGACTGTACGGCACCCTGTCTGGATGCATGTCCACACGGTTTTGATGCCCAGATCGGTCTGGTTCGGGCTCATAAAATGCTGACCCTGGCGTAGTATTCGAATAGATGGTAAAGCGGTGAAATCTGTTATCAAAACGCGAGGATAGAATGATGAAACATATAACGGTTTATTTGCTGTTTGCCTGTATTCCGGTCATGGCGGCTGATTTTCCCGAGCTTAAAGGGTGGGAACCGGCCGGCCAAGTCACTGTGTACGATGCCGACAATCTTTGGGAGTATATCAACGGAGCGGCCGAACAGTTCATTGCCTATGGTTTTGAGCGGCTGCTCTCGAAAGACATATCCCGGGAACAGCTGGTTGTTACCGTGGATATCTATGATATGGGCTCGGTGCTGAACGCCTTTGGAATGTTCAGTCTGGAAAAGCCCGATACGCCTGTATTGGAAATCGGCGGAGGCGGGGTTGTTTCACCGCCCTATCAATGCCTGCTGTACAAGGACCGTTTCTACGTAAAGATCAATACTTATGAGGGAGAGTTCACCGAATCGTCGGGACGGGAACTTTTGGAAGCCCTCGCAGAGTCTTTGCCGGGCCGCAGCGGAATTCCGGATGAGATCGGTCTTCTTCCTGAAAAAGACCGTGCGGCCGGGTCGGAAGGATATGCCCGCGAGTCGTTTCTGGGGCTCTCCCGGTTGAACAACTGTCTGTACGCACGCTATGAAAATAAAAATACCTATCAGATCTTCATTATGCTGTTGTCTGAGCAAGAGGCCGAATCTTTGTGGAAGGATCTGGAATCCGGCTGGGAAAACCGCTCAGTCAGAGGTGATCGCATACTGGTCCGGTCAATACCCTATCGGGGCATGGTGGGAATCAAACCCTGGAGAGGAAAATTGATCGGAGTCGCCGATATACAGAGTGAAAAAGAGCTGATAAAACTCCTTCGAAGTTTAGAGTAGTACAAACTGGAAACAAACCGGTTTAAAAAAAAATGTCCGTGCAGAAAGGTATCTGCACGGACTCTACAAGGGGTAAATAGAAAAGGGGGTTATTCCTACATTTGAGGGAATATGCAATTCATATGCCAAAATATATTGAAATATCGTAAGGTTAGATAAAACATATTATTATGTTACGGTAAAACGGTTTTACTGCCTCATCGCGGAGATGAAAGATATTACAATTTCGTCATCACATATTTCAGAATGAATTGTCTGAAATATGTCTTTGAAAAATGATTCCGCGTATCAAAGAATGCCGATCGAACCTTCAAGGAACCTTTCATTCCCACCGATTTCTTTTCCGGATACAGAATACGAGTAAAACTGATTGACAAAAAAGCTGAAAAACACTAACTTGTTAAAATACAGACTGAGACGGTATTGACAACTTAATTAGAGGATATATGATCACTTTGGATAAAGCATACGATCCGACACAAGTCGAATCCAAATGGTCCGTTTACTGGATCGAGCATGATCTTTTTCACGCCAGGGCGGACAGCCCCAGGCCGAAATATACGATTGTCATTCCTCCGCCCAATGTGACAGGCATGCTGACCATGGGGCATATTCTGAACAACACGATTCAGGATCTGCTGATCCGATGGAAACGCATGGAGGGGTATGAGACTCTGTGGCTGCCCGGGACGGATCATGCCGGCATTGCCACACAAAATAAAGTAGAAGCGGCTCTAAAAAAGGAGGGACTGTCACGTCATGATATCGGACGTGAGAAGCTTCTCGAGCGAATATGGGAGTGGAAGAATCAATACGGAGGTATCATATTAAAGCAGCTTCGTCGTCTGGGCGCTTCGTGTGACTGGAAACGGGAGCGTTTCACCATGGACGAGGGATTAAGCCGTGCCGTTACCGAAGTTTTTGTCCGTCTTTATAAAAAGAAACTGATTTACAGAGGGCGGAGACTGATCAACTGGTGTCCCCGGTGTCATACCGCGTTGTCCGATGAAGAGGCTTCTTCAAAGGATATTCAGAGCAAATTCTGGCATATCACCTATCCTCTTGAAAGCGAAGAAGGAGAGGTTGTGGTTTCGACCACCCGTCCCGAAACGATGCTGGGCGATACGGCTGTCGCGGTTCACCCGGATGATAAGCGCTACCGAAGTCTGATCGGAAAATCCGTAATCCTTCCACTGATGGATCGCCGGATTCCTGTTGTGGCCGATGAACACGCGAACCCTGAAAAAGGCAGCGGAGCCGTCAAGATCACGCCGGCCCATGATTTCGATGATTTTGAAGTGGGGCAAAGGCATAAACTTGATCAAATATCGGTTATCGATAAGACCGGGCGGATGAACAAGAACGCCGGAATGTACAAAGGAATGGACCGGTTCGAAGCCCGAATGAAGATTCTGGAAGATTTGAAAGCAAAGGGACTGCTGCGGGAAGAGGAGCCCCGCACGATCCCCATACCTCACTGCTATCGATGCGATACGGTTGTGGAACCCCATCTGTCCGACCAGTGGTTCGTCAGAATGAAACCTCTGGCCGAACCCGCCGTTGAAGCCGTCCGATCGGGCCGCATCCGTTTTCATCCGAGACACTGGGAAGACACCTATTTTCACTGGATGGATAATATTCGCGATTGGTGCATCAGCCGGCAGATCTGGTGGGGACATCGAATCCCGGTCTATACTTGCCGGAACGGTCATGTTTTTGTCAATCGCGAAAAACCGGAAGTCTGCCCGACATGTGGCGACGATCTTCCGACTCAGGATCCAGATGTGCTGGATACCTGGTTCTCTTCGTGGCTCTGGCCTTTCAGTACCCTTGGATGGCCGGAAAAAACACGGGATCTCAAAGCATTCTTCCCCACGGACACCCTGGTTACCGGGCCGGATATCATCTTTTTCTGGGTCGCCCGCATGATCATGGCTTCTCTGGAATTCATGAAAGAGATTCCGTTCACAGACGTTTATTTCAACGGCATGATTCGTGATCTGTCTGGACGAAAAATGTCCAAGTCTCTGGGCAATTCACCGGATCCTCTCTGGCTGATTGAAGGGGCTGACGCAAAAACCATCAGGGAGTTCTCGGCTGACAATCCTTCCTACAGAGACGGTATTCACGCCTACGGCGCCGATGCGGTGAGGCTGACCATGGTGTATCTGACGCCTCTGGGCGGTGATATTCATTTTGATCACACACTGGTTGAATTTGGACGAAAGTTCTGCAACAAACTTTGGAATGCCGCCCGGTTTGTTCTGATGAACACAGACGAGACAGCGCCGGGAGGAACGGTTCAGCCCGGCACTTTGACGGGCCTTCCGGAACGGTGGATTCTAAGCCGCCTTCAGAGAACCATTGCCGATGTCAGGCGATATCTGGAAATGTTTCATTTCAACGACGCTACTCGAACCCTTTACGCGTTTGTCTGGGGCGAATACTGTGACTGGTATCTGGAGTTGGCCAAACCCTGTCTGTACAACCGGAATGACCCGGAATCCCAACAAATGACCAGACGAACAGCCCGGGAAGTTCTGGAGACTCTTTTACGCCTTCTGCATCCGTTTATCCCTTTTATCACGGAAGAGATATGGCAGTCTCTTCCCCATGATCGGAATAAAAGCAATGCGGTTAAAAGCATCCTGCTTCAGCCGTATCCGAAGCCGGAGCCGGAATGGCTCGACGAGACCGCGGAAACGGAGATGGATCGCGTCCAGGCGGTTATTGGAGCCATACGGAATATTCGAGGAGAGATGAATGTGCCTCAGGATACCAAGGCGCCGGTCATGATCCGAGGCGGACGCGATCAAACGGCATTGATCGAGGCGTCCGCGGTCTATCTGGAAACTCTGGCGCAGGTTTCCATGCTGACCGTTGGAGAGAAACTCGAGAAACCGGCTCACTCGGCAACGGCTCTGGCGCAGAATCTGGAAATTTTTCTTCCTTTGGAGGGAATCATTGATATTCGCCGGGAGAGGGAACGCATTGAAAAAGAGCTGCAGCGTATGGAGGGTTTTTTAAAAAACCTGGAAACCAAACTGCAAAATCCCGAATTCAATAAGAAGGCTCCCGAAGACGTGGTGTCCAGAGAGAAGAAGAAACGTGACGATTTTCAGGAGAAGATCAACAAGCTTCGGCATACACTCTCCCTGCTGGATGAAGCGTCTTGAAGCACAATCCCGTTTGCATAAAAAATGGGGGATAGCCCAATGAAAACGAACTGTATTCTTCTGATCAGCCTGTTGGCCTGGGGATCGGCCATGGGTCAGATCTCCGTAACCGTCTATAATCAGAATATGGCTTTGGTGAAGGAAGTGAGGGAGGTGGAGGTGGAAAAGGGACTCTCCCGCTTGTCCTACCGGGATGTTGCCGAGCAAATGGATCCAACATCGGTCCATTTTCGTTCTCTGACGACACCCGACCGTCTGTTCGTACTGGAACAGAATTTCGAGTACGATCTGGTGGGTGCGGTCAAGATACTCAACAAGTACATCGACCATCAGATTCAGGTAGTGCTTGAAAACGGACAGGTTTTTAACGGCGTTCTTCTGAGCAGCTCAGGCAGTCATGTCGTGATCCGTACTTCCGACGGAAAGATTCAGGTTATCAGCGCCTCCGGAATCCAGCATTTCGATTTTCCGCGCCTTCCGGAGGGTCTGATAACCCGGCCGACTCTGATCTGGAATGTTCAAAACGAGGGTCCCCGAAAACACAACACGGAACTGACCTACATGACATCAGGCATGACCTGGCATGCGGAATATGTCGGCCTGGTGAATGCCGAAGACTCGGGCATGTCCATTGGCGGCTGGGTCTCCATCGAGAATCATTGCGGCGCTTCTTTCACAGATGCGAAGCTGAAACTGGTCGCGGGTGATGTGCACCGGGCACGACGTCCGCGGGGAGACGGTTTTGAACTGGAAGAGGCTCGAATAACAGCCAGAGCGGCGCCTCAACCCTTTGAGGAGAAAGCGTTCTTTGAATACCATCTCTATACACTGACCCGTCCGGCTACGCTGAAAAATAACCAGACCAAACAGATTTCCCTGTTCCCTTCAGCCGATGTTCCGATTTCCAAGATATTTGTCTATGACGGCGTCCGTCAGGGTGAAAAAGTCCAGGTGTTTCTTGAATTCGTCAACAGTGAATCACAGGGATTGGGTCTGCCTCTTCCCAGGGGGAAGGTCAGGATTTACAAGGAGGATCAGGACGCACAGCGTGAATTTATCGGTGAGGACTGGATCGACCACACGCCCCGTGATGAAAAAGTCCGCCTCTTAATGGGAAACGCTTTTGATCTGAAAGGAGAGAGAAAGCAGACAGAACGAAAAACCATCACTCAAAGGTCTTTTGAAGAATCCTATGAGATTCAGCTGAGGAATCATAAAGATACGAATGTGACGATTCAGGTTGTGGAGAACCTGTCCGGTGACTGGGAAATCAGGGAATCCACTTATCCGTATGAAAAGAGGGATGCCCGGACCGCTGTGTTTCATCTTCCGGTTCCGGCCCGGAAATCCATCACTCTTGCCTACCGAGTATTGATTCGTTACTGAATCGCATCCGCCCGCCCGATTGTATGATGACATTGAATTCCCTGATACTTGAGACCCCCGTTCAGTACGTCAAGGGGATCGGTCCAAAGCGGGCCGCTCTTTTGGCCCGGGCGGGAGTGCGTACGGTAGAGGATCTGCTTCATTATTATCCCCGACGATATCTGGATCGAAGCCGTGTGGTTCCTATACGTTCTCTCGCAGCCGGCGATCAAGTGACGGTCGTCGGCACAGTTTTGTCCAGGGAAGTTCGCCGGGGACGCCGAAACCGGTTGATCGTTTCTGTGGGTGACGGCACGGGCATCCTGCAATGTGTCTGGTTTCAGGGTATTTCGTACCTGTCCGATGTTTTCAACAACGGCGAAACCGTGGCATTCAGCGGCAAGGTGACTGTATACCGAGGTCCCCAGATGGTGCACCCGGAGTATGACCGGCTGTCCGAAGCGGATGAAAATAATCCTCTGAATACAGGAGGAATCATTCCGCTCTACCCTTCGACAGAGGGATTGCGTCGGGTGGGACTGGACAGCAGGGGTTTCCGGCGTATTTTGGGAGCCGTTCTGACCGGAGTTGAGGGAAACATTCATGAGATCCTGCCGAAGAGGATCATTGAGCGATGCCGTCTCGTTTCTATCGGGCAGGCGCTGTCACAGATCCATTTTCCGAACGATGAAGACTCTCTTCAAGCTGCGCAGAGACGCTTGAAATTCGATGAACTGTTCTTCCTTCAACTGGTTCTGGCTCATCAAAAAATGTCCCGAAGCCAGGAACAGGGAATCGCATTTGATCAGCCGAAACCCCTGACACGTCGGTTCCTGTCCGGACTTTCCTTTCACCTCACAGGGTCTCAGCAGCGTGTGATCGATGAGATAGAGGCGGACATGGCCGCGCCGCGGCGAATGAACCGGCTTCTTCAGGGTGATGTCGGATCAGGCAAGACCGTTGTGGCTATGGCCGCTCTTCTCGGGGCCATTGACCACGGTTATCAGGCCGCCTTGATGGCTCCTACTGAAATACTGGCCGAGCAGCATTATATGACATTACGGGAGTGGGCCGATGATCTGGGAGTCCGAATCGCTTTATTAAAGGGAGGACAGAAAAGCGGAGAACGGCAGACCGTGCTCGAAGATTTGAGCCGGGGAACCGTACAGCTGATCATCGGGACGCACGCACTGGTTCAGGAAAAGGTCATTTTTTTCTGTTTGGGTGTCGTCGTTATCGATGAGCAGCATCGTTTTGGTGTTTTGCAGCGCGCCAAGCTTCGGCTCAAAGGATGGAAACCCGACGTGCTGGTTATGACAGCGACACCCATTCCCAGAACGCTGGCTCTGACTCTGTACGGCGATCTGGATGTGTCCGTGCTCGATGAGATGCCTTCAGGACGGATACCGGTGCGGACCTATTGGAGAACTCACGACCGGCGCGAGAAAGTCTACGCGTTTCTTCATGAAGAAGTCCTGAAAGGCCGTCAGGCTTATGTGATATTTCCCCTGGTTGAAGAGTCGGAAAAGCTGGATCTGGCCGCCGCGACGGAGGGTTATCAGGCGCTGACTGTGCATTTTCCCGATTTGCGAATCGCGCTCCTGCATGGGCGTATGAAATCGGAAGAGAAGGAAGAAACCATGAAGGCGTTCAAGGCCGGATTGGTCCAGGTCCTGGTTTCCACAACCGTGGTGGAGGTTGGTGTGGACGTTCCAAACGCCACGATCATGGTCATCGAGCACGCCGAGCGTTTCGGTCTCACCCAGCTCCATCAGCTGAGAGGCCGTGTCGGACGTGGAACGCATGCGGCCAGCTGTATTCTCCTCAGCTACGGACGCCTCACGGATGATGCGGTAAGAAGACTCGACACCATGGAGAAAAACCATGACGGCTTGCGCATCGCGGAAATCGATCTGGAGATCCGCGGACCCGGTGAACTGAGCGGAACGCGGCAGCATGGCGATCTGGGGCTGCGAATCGCCAATTTGATCACCGATGGAAAGCTGCTCGAGCTGGCCAGACGGGAAGCGTTTGATCTGACAAATTCGGATCCGAAGCTCAGAAGACAGGAGCATGTCAAAACCCGGGAAGCGCTGATGAAAAGGAGTAAACATCAATACGGTCTGCTGCAAGTCGGCTGAAACACTGTGAAAGCTTATCAGCAAGCCCGGGAAGGAACCAATCAATGGACATTGCGTTTAACCGAAGTGTTTTCAGCGTTTTCTCCAAAACCATCGAACAGAGGCACCATGACATTCGAGCGGAGTTTTCCCGTTTTGCGGGCTTAGAGAGTCTTTGCGCACTGCGCGGCCGCAGGAGCCCGGGAAATCGGCTGCGGGCAAGTATTTCTTGATTTCATGGAAAATTTGGCGTATCTTTTTCGTGTTTACACACTGAAAGATTTCAGGAGGAATGGATGGACTCTTCAATCGACAACCGATTCAGGCATTCGCAGATGATTTTCGGGGCCGCTGTTTTTCTGGTTTCACTGATCGCTTATATACGTACAATCGCTCCCACGACTTCATTCTGGGATTGCGGAGAGTTTATCGCCTGTTCCTATATTCTCGGAGTCATGCATCCGCCCGGGGCTCCCCTGTATATGCTGATCGGCCGTATCATGACGATGCTTCCGGTTGCCGGTGATATCGGGCTTCGTGTGAATCTCTTTTCAGCCCTTGTAAGCGCTCTTTCCGTATGGTTCACCTACCTGATCGTTCTGCAGCTCATCAAACGCTGGCGGGGTGAGGCCAAAAGCGGATGGGATCAGCTCATCCTCATTTCAAGCGGATTGATCGGTGCCCTGGCACTGGCCTTCAGCGACAGCTTCTGGTTCAATGCCGTGGAGGCCGAAGTGTATGCGTTTTCCATGTTTTTTACGGCTCTGGTCATCTGGCTCGCCCTAAGGTGGGGTGAACGCTCTCAAGCCGCGGGGAACGTGCTGCTCATTTTTTTCATCTTCTATATGCTTGGTCTGGCGGCCGGCGTTCACCTTCTCAACATACTGGTCTTTCCCTTTGTAATGCTCATCGTATTTTTCCACGACAATCAGAAAGCGCGGCGGTTGATGCTTCTCCTCGCCGCACAGGCGCTGGTTCCCTTTTTTCTGTATGTGGTTTTTTATCAGTATAATCCGGCCAAAATGACCTACGCCAATCTGCTGGCCCATCAGGCCAGGGCGGCTTCATTTTTGAAATGGTTCGGACTGATCTGGCTGGCTTCGACCCTGGTCTATATTTACCTGAAAGACAAGGCTGTGTTCAGGTTATGGCTTGTGATCCCGGTGCTCATGGTGGTTGCCGTCTCCGTGTATCTGGCGATCTATATTCGGGCCAATATGCAGCCGCCCATTAATGAAAACGATCCTTCCACTCTGCCGGCCATGATGGATTATTTATCCAGAAAACAATACGGAACCGAGGACGCATTCCTGACATTTTTATTCCGCAAGGCCGATTTCTGGAACTACCAGATACAGCTCATGTACACGAGATATTTCGCCTGGCAGTTTATCGGAAAGGGCACGACTCTCGATGCCATCGACAGAATTCGGGAGATCATCAGTCTTCGCGGATTGTACGGATTGCCCTTTCTTCTGGGTTTGTGGGGGGCGGTGCATCACTTTTTCAGAGACTGGAAACGGGGTCTGGCCGTTCTGATTCTTTTCATCCTGACCGGCATCGGGATTATTCTGTATGTGAATCAGCCCGATCCCCAGCCTCGCGAGAGGGATTATTCCTACGTGGGTTCCTTTTTCGCCTTCGCGTTGTGGATCGGCATCGGTCTCGCCGGTTTGCTGGAATGGCTGTCCGATTGGCTGGCTTCGAAAAAGCTGCGGCCGCTTTTTAGAAAAATCGTTTTGGGGACGTTGGTGGCGGCTCTTTTCGCGGCGGTTCCAGTGAATATGTTCGCCTTTAATTTTCATTCTCATGACCGGTCCGGCAATTATGTGGCATGGGATTATTCCTACAACATTCTTCAAACCTGCGAACCCGATGCCGTTGTCTTTACCAATGGAGACAACGACACCTTTCCTCTCTGGTATTTGCAGGAAGTCGAGGGGATTCGCAAAGATGTGCGTGTCGTCAATCTCTCCCTTCTCAATACATCCTGGTATATCAAGCAGCTGCGTGATCACGAACCCAGGGTTCCCATAGGGCTGACCGACCGGCAGATCGAGGAGATCGGGTATTTTCAATGGGAGACCCGTGTCGTGGAGATTCCTGTGCCGGAGGAGGAGCTTCAAAAGGCGCGCAACGCGCTGATTGAGGATGAGATAGAAATCGAAGAAGATGATTTGTCTCCTCGAATTCGTTTTACCGTGGAACCCACATTTCCCGAGAACAATCCGCAGGCTTTGAGAGTTCAGGATCTGATGATTCTGCGGATCCTGGAGCAGAACAGATGGAGACGTCCGATTTACTTCGCCGTGACCGTTTCACAGAGCAATCAACTGGGTCTGTATGATTATTTGCGCATGGACGGTCTCGCCTATAAAGTGGTTCCCTATAAAGTCAGAAGCATAGATCCGGACATTCTGCGTGAGAATCTCCTGAATAAATTCCAGTATCGCGGCCTGAATGATCCCGATGTTTATCTGAATACCGGTATCATCAAACTTCTTATTAATGTGCGTCAGGCGTTTTTGCAGCTGGCCGGTTATTATATCGATCATAATCAGGATCACGAGGCTCTGGATGTTCTGGATGAAATGGAAAAACGCATTCCCGGAAAAGTTGTGCCGTACTCTCATGAAGCGGTCGCTCTTTCCATCGCCGAGCATTTTCAGAGGGCGGGGCGCCAGGTAGCGCTTTCCGATTTCACCAGCCACATTCTGAAAGGCACTCAGGTTGGACGCCGCGACAGGATACGACTTGCCAATTACTATTCACAGATTTTTCAGGACTGGGAAAAGGCGGAAGAAATCTGTCGTGAACTGATTCAGGCCGATCCTGATGATGTGGAAGCTTACTCGGTTCTGTTCAACGTATACCGCATGTCCAGGCAGTACGGCAAGGGAATCGAATTGCTGGAAGATTGGCTGCTGCGGTATCCCGGCGATCAGGGTGCTTTGAGAGAAATGGAAAACATGAAAAGACTGGCCGGAGAAGATACAGCGGAAGTTCGCCAGTAATTCCGGTCTGACAGCGGGATTTGGAAAGGTTCGGAATGAAAAGCCATCCAGGGGTGACCGTGGTCATTCCTCATTCCAACGGCAAAGATCTCCTTCGCCGTTGTCTTCTTGCCCTGGGGAAGACACAGTACCCTGTCATTGAAGTTCTGGTTGTTGACAACGGATCCACGGACCGCAGTGTGTCCATGGTGCGCAGTGAGTTTCCGGGTGTACGGATTGTTCGAAGCAGAAAGAATCTGGGGTTTGCCGCGGGATGCAATCTGGGGATTCGGGCGTCAGGCACTCCTTTTATCGCTCTCTTGAACAATGATGCTGAAGTGACGCCCGGTTGGCTGAACCCACTGATTCAATGCGCTCTGGAGAATAAACAGGCGGCGGCTCTGCAGCCGAAAATTCTTTCTTTGAAAGAGCCCGGCCGCTTCGATTACTGCGGCGCCGCCGGAGGAGAGATTGATATTTTCGGCTATCCTTTCGCGCGGGGCCGGCTTTTTGAAACCCTGGAAAAGGACACGGGTCAATACGATAAAACCGGCAGGGTTTTTTGGGCCAGCGGGGCCGCATGTCTTTTGCGTCGATCGGCCCTGGAAAGAGTCGGCTTGCTCGATGAGCGGTTTTTCGCCCATATGGAAGAGATCGATCTGAACTGGCGTTTGCATTGGGCGGGTTATTCGGTTTGGACGGTTCCGAAAGCGGTGGTGTTCCATCAGACCGGCGGAACCCTGGGTCAGGGCAGCATTCGGAAAATGGCTCTGAATCATCGGAATAATATATTGATGCTTCTTAAAAATGTCCCCGGGATCACGCTGTCCTGGATTCTTCCGCTGCGAATACTCCTGGAAATGATCACTGCGGCCGGTTCCCTGTTCACTGGACGGTTCAACCGGACAGCCGCTGTCTTGTGGGGCATGTCCGGGGTTCCGGGCAAACTGCCGGCGGCTCTGAGTGAGCGCCGCCGTATAAAGAACTCGGCGTGTGTTCCGGAGAACGAGATCATGCGTCAAATGTTCCGGGGAAGCGCCGCCCTGGCCTATTATGTGCGGGGCATTCGAACAGCCGAATGTTTAATGGGAATCCGTCGAACATGAAGAGATCCGCACTCATGTTCTTTCTGCTGCGATTGTTGAAATTCACGGTCAGCGGCGGTCTCATCATCTACCTGCTCAATCGATTCGGCTTCGAAAAGATCATTTCGGAACTAGGCACTTCGGATATCGGCTGGCTGGTGGTGGCCGGATTGTTTTTTATCACCAGTCACCTTGCGGGAAGCGTTCAGTGGTGGGCTCTTCTTCGATGGGAAGGAACCCGCATCGCCTGGCCCCGTGTGCTTTCCTTCTATTTTGTCGGACTATTTTTTAATAATTTTCTTATCAGCAATCTGGGGGGCGATTTTTTCAGAATGATGGATATTCGCCGATCAACACAAAACACCGCTGCAGCGGTTTCCACCGTTTTTCTCGACCGTTTTCTTGGACTTTTTATCCTGTCGGGTATGGCTGTGGCGGCTTCCATTTTTATTACCGCATTCAAAGCGGCTCCCGTTCGTTTGAACGGCCTGACCGTTCTATTGGCCGCAGGCTGGCTGATGATGATCGTTTTTCTGTTTGACAAACGTTTAACGAGTCCTTTCGCCCGCCTTATGAAAAAATGGCTGCCGGAAAATTTTACATTAAAATCAAGAGAGATTTACCTGATTATTCATCATTTCGGCCGTCAGGGACGCCTGCTCATTCAATTGCTGGGACTGTCCTGTGTCATTCAGGGGCTGCGTATCCTGGCTCATTATGCGGCAGCCCGATCGTTGGGAGTTCATATTTCACCGGTCGTTTTTTTCGTTTTTGTTCCAATCATTGCCATGGCAGCCGCTCTGCCTGTCAGCTTCGGAGGAGTGGGGCTTCGGGAACAGATGGGGGTCATTCTGCTGGGCAGTGTGGGCATACCGAGTGTTCAGGCATTCTCAATAGAATTTTTAGCCTATTTAACGGCCATTGTGAGCAGTCTTCCGGGTCTGTTTGTCTTTGCCGTCAGGAAAAGAGTCGTGTTGTTAAAGGATGATTCATTTCAGGCAAAAGGGAGAAAATCATGAATATAAACCGGAAATTCGAAAGATGGGGCTGGTTGCTTCTGGCGTCAATTTTTCTTTTCTATGCTTGCCAGAGAAAACCCAGAAGTTACTGGAAAGAAGGAACGATTGCCGTGATGGCCGATTCGACGGACTGGATAGGAATCCAGCCGGAACTTCGGGCGGCTTTTGAACGTGTGGTGAGGACACCCCAGAAGGAGTCTTATTACTCGCTTCGCTGGGTGAGTCAGTCTGAATTCGACCGGTATCTCAATTATCGATATCTTATTCTGGCCGGAACCCTTCAGTCTACCGGAAGAGTGGGAGAATTGGTCAAGGGAGTGGTTACGGATCCACAGATTCGAAGCTGGGTGGAAGAAGGAAAATATTTTTACTTCATTCAGAAGGAGCAATGGGCCAAAGATCAGTTTATGCTGATATTGGTGTGCCCCGATCTGGAGGAATTGAAGGATAAAATCGAAACCAACGCCTCGATACTCTATGAAATTATCGACATGGATTTCAGGGAAAAATTACTGGAAGACATGTTTAAAAAGGGAGAACAGACCGAAATTGAAAAGAGGCTGATGGCTTTTTACGGTTGGTCCATCCGCGTGCAGCATGATTATTTCCTGGCTCAGGAAGTCTCCGAGAAGGGTTTTTTGTGGTTTCGGCGCATGTATCCGGAACGATGGATTTTTGTCCGCTGGATCGATGGAGGGGACATGACGATGCTTAATCAGGAGTGGGTGGTTAGTGAAAGAAATCGTATCGGAGGCGAATACTACAGCGGAGACCGGGTTTCCGATCGATACCTGTACTCAAGCTCGACGCATTTCCTGGGAAGACCGGCTTTGTTTACCGCGGGTTTATGGGAAAATACCGGGAAGGTGGCAGGCGGACCTTTTCGCAACCACACTTTTTATGATGAATTGTCACGGCGTGTGTATATGATCGATGTGGCGGTATTCAATCCGGGTGAAGATAAAACGCCCTATCTCATTCGGCTGGACGTCATCGCCAATACGTTTAGAACGATATTTGATCCTGAATAGGAGCCATTCGCATGAAAAAAGAGTATAAAGTCGCCATTATCATGGGCAGCGATTCCGACCGCGATGCGATGGACCATTGCGGTCGCATACTGTCGTTTTTGAAAATTCCTTATGAAATGGAGGTAATGTCGGCCCATCGCGATCCCGACCGCGTGGACGCGTTCGCCCGGGAGGCGGAAGCAAGGGGTATCAAGGTGGTCATTGCCGGAGCCGGAATGGCGGCCGCTCTGCCCGGAGTTGTGGCGGCCCGAACGCTGCTTCCGGTCATCGGCGTGCCGCTTGCCGGGTCGCCTCTCAATGGTCAGGACGCGCTCTATTCGATTGTCCAGATGCCTCCCGGCATTCCCGTGGCCACGGTGGCGATCGGATCCGCGGGGGCGAAAAACGCCGCGGTTCTGGCTGCTGAAATACTGGCACTGACCGATCCGGCAATACGGGAAAGACTGGTCGATTTCCGAAGCCGCGGCTGCAAGATATAGGCATCGGCAGGAATCACAGGCATGCGGACCGGCGAAAAGACATTGATTATTATTCCCACCTACAATGAAGTGGGAAATATTGAAAAGCTGATTCCACTGGTATTGAAACAGAATCCGGGAATCGAAGTTCTTGTAATCGATGACAGTTCACCCGATGGAACGGCGAAGGCGGTCAAGAATGTCATGGCCCGTACGGAAAGAATTCACCTTATTGAACGTCATGAAAAACTTGGGCTGGGAACTGCCTATGTCACGGGATTTCAATACGCTCTGCAAAAGAAATATGATCTGATATTTGAAATGGATGCGGATTTTTCTCATGATCCGAAGGAGATTCCCCGTTTCCTGGATAAGATAAAAGACCATGACCTGGTCATTGGATCCCGGTACATACGCGGTGTGAACGTGGTCAATTGGCCGATTTCCAGGCTTCTGCTGTCATGGGCCGCCAATCGGTACACCCGCATCGTGACAGGGCTTCCGGTCAAGGATGCCACCAGTGGATACAAGTGTTTTCGCCGTGAGGTTCTGGAGTCGATTGACTTGAGTCAAATCCATTCGGACGGATATGCTTTTCAGATCGAAATGCATTTTAAAGTCTGGGAAAAAGGATTTCGAATTCTGGAAATTCCCATTGTGTTTGTCGATCGATATGAAGGGGACTCCAAGATGAATCCGGGTATTGTCCGTGAAGCCGCCTGGATGGTATGGAAGTTGAGATTCCTGAGTCTCTTTAGGCGATTATAGAACCATGATGAAGGCTCTTTCGGTCATTGTTGTCAGCTATAATGTGAAGGCGTTTCTTGAAAAGGCCCTCGTGTCCATTGAAGAAGCTGTTAAAACGATAGACAGTGAAATATGGGTAGTCGACAACGCATCCACAGACGGAAGCCCGGCTATGGTCAGGAAACGGTTTCCGCACGTGAAATTGCTGGTCAACAAAGACAATGTCGGATTCGCCAGGGCCAACAATCAGGTCTTGAAACAATGCAGCGGACGAAAAATCTGTCTTGTGAATCCGGACACGCTGATCCGTAAAGATACGTTCAGGGTCTGCATGGAGTGCCTCGATCAGCATGAGCAGGCCGGAGCCGTGGGATGCAAGATCGTCAATCCCGACGGCAGCTTTCAGCTTTCATGCCGAAGGGGTTTCCCCGATCCGTGGTCTTCATTTGCCAAGGTGACGGGTTTGAGCCGGCTTTTTCCGAAGAGCCGTTTTTTTTCCGGGTACAACCTGACCTATTATCACCCGGATACCATGACCGAGGTGGACAGTTTGTCCGGGTCGTTCATGATGGTGCGCAGGGAAGTGATCGAGGGCGCAGGATTTCTCGATGAGAGATTTTTTCTGTATGGCGAAGATCTGGACTGGTGCTGCCGTATCCGGCAAAAAGGGTGGAAAATACTGTACTGTCCCGAAACACAGATAATCCATTATAAAGGGCAGAGCGCTTCGGCAGCGCCCTTTGACAGCCTTTGGTACTTCTACAAGGCCATGCGCCTTTTCGTAAAGAAACACCATCACAGCCGGTGGGCGATACCGCGATGGCTTCTTGATTTGGGAATTTTTTTTCGGGCATTCCTGTCATTCGGAGGCAAATGGCTTCACCGGTGGGGAGCATTGATCGCGGACGCGGTTTTGCTCCAGGCGGGACTTGTTCTTTCCATCTGGATCCGTTTTGGCGATCTGTGGTACTGGCCGCATTACATGCCGATCAATGCTGCGTACACCCTGGTATGGCTTCTCTCTCTTTTTTTTATGGGAGTCTACACAGGGCGAAACGGTTCTGCCGGTTCTGTCGTAACGGCCGTGTTCATTGGATGGCTGTTTAACACATCCATCACCTTTTTTCTGCCCGGCGCAGCCTTCTCGAGACAGGTGATTCTTCTCGCCGGAGCGGTCGATGCCTGCATGCTGGGCGGCTGGAGATGGTTAAAACAGAAACAGATCAGCCGGTTGAAGGGTGCGGGAATATCTTGTCTTCCGGGAGCAGGAAAGCAGCGTGTCCTGTTCATCGGATGGGATGACAACGTCGAACAATGGCTGAACGGCGTCGGAAAACGGAAAGAGAAAATGACGATCCTGGGCCGGGTTACAACCGGGTCGCCAGCAGGCACACACGATGCTCCCATTCCGGTTCTGGGACATATCGATGATCTGGAACGGATCATTTCAGTTCACAAGGTACAGAAGCTGATCCTGGCTCCCCGTGCGGTTTCCGGCTTGTGGCTTCATTCCGTTTTGGGGCTGGCTCACCGACTTAATGTGTCGGTCAGACTGATACCTTCCGAAAATGAACGGTGGATGGGGCTTCCGGCTGCGGAATCACGGCCGGAGGCGCCTCTTCGGGTTCTGAATACCCGTTTTTCGTCTGAGTTCCATGTGGCGGCCAAACGTCTGATGGATATTCTTATCGCACTTTGCACGCTTCCGGCCGTTTTAATCCGAATGTCGGTTGTGCTGTTTGATCGAAACTGCTGTTTATTCAGTAGTGAGATCGCAGATGGTTTCGGACATTGTGTCAGAGTCTTCATCATCAAACGCAATGATCAAAAATCGGTTCGATGGCCTCGCGCCCCCTGGGTTCTGTCCATTCTCAAAGGGGAACTGAGCTGGGTTGGGTCACTGGTTGAGCCATGCTGCAAAGCCTTGCCCGGCCGGGGTTACAAACCCGGATGGACAGGGCCCAATCAGCAGAGGAACAGCGAAACGCTGTCACCATCCGATCAGGAAAAAAATGACTGGCATTATCTGCAAAATCATTCTATCTTAATAGATGTCCAATTATTGATTCGCTGCATTATCCGGAGAATTGCCGGATAATTTTCAACAAGGAGGGATCGAGTGGGAGAAATTGTCCTCGATTTTGAAAGGCCCATTGTAGAACTTGAGAAAAAAATTACGGAAATGAAGGCCTACGCGGTTGAGGAAAACGTGGAATTGGCCGATGAGATCAAGCGCCTGGAGACTCGGCTGTACCGTCTGATGCAGGACACCTATTCCAAACTCAACCGCTGGCAGAGGGTTCAATTGGCGCGTCATCCGAATCGCCCCTACACACTGGATTACGTGGAAAGGATCTTTACGGATTTTATTGAAATCCACGGTGACAGACAGTTCGCGGATGACCCCGCTTTGGTGGCCGGCCTGGCCCGTTTGAATGGTGAACCCGTGGTGGTTCTGGGCCAGCAGAAAGGGCGAACCACCAAAGAAAAGTTGTACCGAAATTTCGGAATGATGAATCCCGAAGGATATCGAAAGGCGCTTCGGGTGATGAAATTGGCGGCAAAATTCAAAAAACCGGTCGTCATTCTGATTGATACTCCGGGCGCTTATCCGGGCATCGGCGCCGAAGAGAGGGGACAGGGCGAGGCCATTGCGCGCAATCTCTTCGAAATGTCTCATCTGCCCGTACCCATCATTATCGTCATCATCGGAGAAGGCGCTTCCGGAGGGGCTCTGGGAATCGGTGTCGGTGATCGCATATTGATGATGGAGAACGCGTGGTATTCCGTGATTTCACCGGAAGCCTGTGCCGCCATTCTGTGGAGGGATTCGACCAAGGGTGTGCTGGCGGCCGAGGCGTTGAAGCTGACTGCGGGCGATCTGATCGAACTGGGTGTGATCGATGAGGTGATCCAGGAACCTGTTGGCGGCGCCCAGCGTGCCTATGACGAAGCGGCTCGAAAGGTAAAAGAACATATTGTGAAGAATCTCGATTCCATTCGGGATATTCCTCCTGCGGTATTGATCGAAAACCGTATCAATAAATATGGGAAAATGGGTTTTTTCAAGGAGTAGGTCTGTGGCCTCCATGTTTCATGTTCATGAACAGAGAATCCGTTATGCGGATACCGATCGAATGGGTTTTGCCTATCAGGGTATTCTTCTGCCTGTTGTTGAAGCCGGCTGCCGCTATCGCCGACCGGTTCGGTACGATGAATGGATTCGTGTGGAAACCGGAGTCACAACCGTGACGCGGGCCAGGTTAACCATCGAATACCGGATTGTCGGTTCTGAGGCCGAAACACGGGCCAGTGGATTGACGGTTCATTGCTATATGAACCGCAACGGCCGGGCTATACGCATATCACCAGATTGGATCGATTTTTTCCTTGGGAATTCAAAGATTCCATTCGAAGATAATTCGGAATTGTTTGTTAAATAACAGGTGGGACTGTTTATGCTTGAAAAGAAACTTCTGGATATCCTGGTCTGTCCGAAGTGCAAAGGCGGACTTGAATACGATCAAGAAAATGAAAAACTGATCTGCCGGATCTGCCGGTTGAAATACCGGGTGGAAGAGGATATTCCCGTCATGCTGATCGATGAGGCGGAATCCTTTTGACAGTGGGCCCGGACAGGGAGAAACAGCTTGCTTTTTATGGATACTATACTAAATTGGGTGTACAATCGAGGGCTCCGGGCGAAGAGGGCGCCTTTATCCATCTTCTTCGGTGTGCAGGGATCCCGTTTTATTCAATAAATCCAACATCAATTCAAACCGAGTTCAGGAGGTTGCACAATGGGTGAAGCGTACAATCCGTACAAGACAGCTCAGGCACAATTCATGAAAGTGGCGGATCTCTTGGGTCTTGACCAGTCTTCCAAGGATCTGCTCGGCAATACGCAGAGGGAATATCATTTTTCCATACCGGTTCGCATGGACGACGGCACGGTGAAAGTATTCCGCGGTTTTCGGGTTCAGCACAGCGACGCCCGCGGACCCTGCAAGGGCGGAATCCGTTTTCATCCTCATGAAACGATCGATACCGTCCGGGCGCTGGCCATGTGGATGACGTGGAAGACCGCTGTGGTGGATATTCCGCTGGGCGGAGGAAAGGGCGGAGTAATTTGTGATCCCCATAATTTGAGCATGCGTGAACAGGAAGGAATCTGCCGGGGATGGATTCGACAGATCGCCAATGATATCGGACCGCTGCGGGATGTTCCCGCTCCGGATGTGATGACCAACAATCAGCACATGCTTTGGATGATGGACGAATATGAATCCATACACGGCGGAAGGTATCCTGGCGTGATTACCGGAAAACCCGTGGGAGTCGGCGGATCTCTGGGACGTACCGAAGCCACGGGTTACGGATTGATCTATACGGTTCGTGAAGCCATGAAAGAACTCGGCATGGATCCGAAAAACACCACGGCCAGTTTTCAGGGATTCGGAAATGTATCGCAATATGCCATTTCCCTGCTCACGGAATTGGGAAGCCGGATTGTGGCCGCCTCGTATTGGGATCAGGCAGACCGGAAAGCGTACACGTTCAGGAAAGAATCCGGACTGAACATGGAAGAGCTGTGGCCCATCACGGACAAATTCGGCAGTATCAATAAAGACAAGGCCCGGGACTTGGGATATGAGATTCTGGATGAGAACGCGTGGCTCGAGCAGGATGTCGATATTCTGCTTCCGTGCGCTCTGGAAAATCAGATCAATGCCGATAAAGTCAAAATGATGAGCAAAAAGGTCAAGATTATTGGAGAAGGAGCGAACGGTCCGACGAATCTGGACGGTGACAAGGCTATTCAGGATCGTGGTATTTATATGATCCCCGATTTTCTCGCCAATGCAGGCGGTGTAACCTGCAGCTATTTTGAACAGGTTCAATGCAATATGAATTACTATTGGGAGAAGGATGAGGTGCTGCAAAAGCTCGATACCAAGATGACATCCGCGTTCCATGCCGTTCATGAGCTGGCGAAGAAACGCAAGCTCTATATGCGTGATGCGGCCTATGTCATTTCCATCGAGCGGGTCGCGCATGCCTCAAAACTGCGTGGATGGCTGTAGCAGGGCACAGTCGCTATAGGATAATCGGGGGAAGCCCTTAAGGCTTCCCCTTACTTTTTGTTGCAATGGTACGGGAAAAACTGTATATTTCCAGAAGCAGTTGTGCTTTGGAAGGAGAAAGGAATGAAGGCCCGGAATGATAATAAGCTTGAAAACCTTCTGAAGGATCTTCAGGAGCGTAAAAAAGAGCTGAACTGTCTGTATAAAGTTGAAGAATTACTGAACAATCCCCAGAAGCCTCTGGAGGACCTTCTTCGGGATGTTCTGGATATCATTCCGACTGGCTGGCAGTATACGGAGCTGTGTTTGGTCCGCATATCCTACAAAGATCAGGTTCTTGAAACTCCGGGTTTCGAGGAAACCCCATGGATGATCACGGAAGAGATCCGGATTCAGGAAAAGAAGGCGGGCGATCTGACGGTGGCCTACAGTCATGAAGTGCCCCACAGTCAGGGCCAAATCTTTCTTGAAGAAGAGATCCGGCTTCTTCGAACGATCGCCGATCGGCTCAGCCATACACTCCTGCATTACGAATTGAAGAAGACATTCACCAAATGGCAGGGGATTCAGGAGGATTTTTCCCATAACAAACTCGAGAAGTGGCGTGCCATCATGGAGACGCTGAGGCGGTCCGACAAGAAACTTTTTATTTATATATCCAGAAAGATGCTTCGAAATCTCTGCCTGAGCGGCAGTGAACAGGCCAATAAGCTTCTGAAAACATTCAATATGGACCAGGATGAAAGAAGAATGGCCGTCAGTGACGACAACCGGCCGTTGATCAAGCAGAAAATGCGCCGTCTGCTCGAGTTGAGTGATCAGATCTTTCATCTGGCCGCTGAAACCATGGATGAAGACCAGATACTGTATAATATCGAGAAGTGGATTCAGGAGGATAAATCCAAATTTCTGGTCAAGGCCATCGACAATCCCAATTCCTCCTTGCATGAAATCATAGACGCCATTACCCGGTACCGGTATATCGAAGCAGAAGGAATCAAACTGTCTTCTTCCATTCGCAAGGGTCTGCGGGTTTCGCTCGTACGGCGTTTTTTTTACGACCAGCTTGAATTTATCAATGTAGCGAAAAAATATATCGAGGTTCGGGATTATTACGATATTGTCAGCCACATCATCTTTCACGCAGACAGCCGGGGAAGCCTTGGAGGCAAGAGCGCGGGCTTGTTCCTCGCGTCCCGAATTCTGGAAAACCTTACATCCAAATATGAGGTTTTCAAGGATATTCAGGTTCCAAAGACCTGGTACATTCCTTCTGATGGTTTGATCAACTTTCTGTATTACAATGATATGGAAGAAGTCAATGAACAGAAATACAAGAACATCGAAGAGATTCGGTTTGAGTATCCGAATCTTATTCAGATCTTCAAGAACGCCCAATTTCCGGCGCGGATAACCGACGGCCTGAAAACCGCCATCGAGGATATCGGCGATCATCCTCTCGTCGTCCGAAGCTCCAGTCTGCTGGAGGACCGTCTGGGGGCCGCGTTTTCCGGCAAGTATAAGAGTCTGTTTTTAGCCAACCGGGGCAGCAAGGAAGAGCGTCTTGAAAGGCTCAAGGATGCCATTGCCGAAATATACGCGTCCACGTTCTCACCCGATCCGATCGAATACAGAACCGAGAAGGGGTTTCTTGACTTCAATGAAGAGATGGGAATTATGATTCAGGAAGTGGTGGGAAGCAGAATGGGCCCCTATTTTCTGCCCGCTTTTTCGGGGGTTGCTTTCAGCAACAATGAATTCAGATGGACGCCCCGTATTGATCGAAACGACGGACTGATACGCATGACCCTGGGACTCGGCACCCGTGTTGTGGACCGTGTCGCCGATGATTATCCGGTTCTCGTGGCACCGGGGAAACCCGATCTGCGTGTGAATACCACGATGGATGAAATACTCCGTTATGCGCCCAGGAGAGCCGATGTGATCAATCTGGAGACCAATGTATTTGAGACCATCAATATTCTGGATCTGGTCCGTCATTACGGTCCGGATATTCCGATGGGGCATGACCTGTTCTCAAAAGTTTCGGATGGAATCATCGAAACTCCGGCCAGCGCGTTTTTCATCAATTACGAAAAAGATGATTTGATCTTGACTTTCGAAGGCCTATTTAAAAGAACCGCATTTGTTCAGGAAGTTCGTATCATGCTCGAAGTTCTTCAGGAAGTACTCGGAACCCCTGTAGACATAGAATTTGCACATGATGGCAGGCATCTTAATCTTCTGCAATGCCGTCCGCAGAGTTTTGCCGAGGAATCGACTCCCCAGGAAATTCCGCATGATATTCCCGCACAGGATATCCTTTTTTCCGCGGATCGCCATGTGTCCAACGGCGATGTGCCGGATATCCGCTACATTGTCTATGTCGATCCCGAAGGATACCGAAAACTTTCCGAACGGTCCGATCTTCTGAATGTCGGCAAGGTCGTAGGCTGGCTCAATCAGATTCTGCCAAGGAGGGAATTCATCCTGATGGGACCGGGAAGATGGGGGAGCCGGGGAGATATCAAATTGGGTGTGAGTGTCACTTACTCTGAGATCAACAACACGGCCATGCTGTGTGAAATTGCCTGGAAAAAAGGCAATTTTACGCCGGAACTTTCATTCGGAACCTATTTCTTTCAGGATTTGGTGGAAGCGTCCATACGGTATCTTCCGCTCTATCCGGATGGCAATGGATCGGTTTTCAATCGGGAGTTTCTTTTGAACGCGGATAATCAGCTGTCCCGCCTGTGCGGTGAATTCTCTTATTTACAGAATGTTGTGCATGTCATCCATGTGCCCGCGGCCGCTCAGGGGAAAATACTGCGCGTGGTTCTGAATGCGGACCAGGAACGGGCCCTGGGCTACTTTGCGGTGCCGCGCTGAAAGATTTTTATATAAATGAAATTTATGATAAAAATAAAGATTTTTCGCTTGACTTATATCAGCAATTTCTTTACTTTTGGAAATTTATTAGTCAATGCAAGGACAAGAATTTGACTGGCACGGAAAGACTGAAACGTATCCTTCGGCAAACGCGTAAGGCGTATCAGCAGAATTCGGGAAAACCGATTCGGGTGACTGTGCATATGGGCACGTGCGGGCTGGCCTCGGGCGCCCAGGAGATTTTCGACCGTTTTGAAAAAGAGCTTCGAAAAGATCGCGCCAGAGTCGATCTGATTCAATCCGGCTGTGCCGGCCTGTGCAGCCGTGAACCCATGGTTACGGTTCATATAGCGGGAAATTCTCCGATCGTTTACGTTGACATGACACCCGAAAAAGTAAAACGAATCATTGATCATCACCTGTTCCGTGGAATTCCTGTCAGGGACTGTATGATCGGAACGGGCTGCGAGACGATCGGCTGATCGAGTCGGCGGGTACCATTTTGGACAGCGCTATGTGAAGCGCCTGTTTCTCATTTCCCGAAACCATTTAATCGTGAGGGCATCTATGCTGATACAGGGTCTGGAATTTACCATTGTCGGAATGCTGGTTGTATTTGTGTTTCTGTTTATCCTGGTTGTGCTTATGGGACTAACTGCTTCGTTTGTGCGCAAGTTGGCCGTTTATCTGCCCGAGGAAGAACCGGAAACTGAAAGTGAAGAATACACCGGAATTCACATTGCCGCCGCTGTGGCAGCGGTGACTGTATATCAAAATCAATCATAGAAAAAAGCGAGGATTCAAAATATGGCGAAAAAACGAGTTGAAGTGATGGTAACGGCCTTTCGGGACGGTTTTCAATCGGTCTATGGCGCAAGAGTACAAACCAAGGATTTCTTGCCGGCCGTCGAAGCGGCGGCTGAAGCCGGTATCAGCCATTTCGAAGCCGGAGGCGGTGCACGGTTTCAATCGCTTTATTTTTATTGCAATGAAGATGCGTTCGAAATGATGGATTCTTTCCGCCGGTCCGCGGGTCCGGACGCCAACCTGCAGACTCTGGCCAGAGGCACCAATGTCGTGGGGCTCGAATCGCAAAGCAGTGATATCATCAAGCTGCACGCGCAGATGTTCAAGAAGCACGGCATTACCACCATTCGAAATTTTGACGCTCTGAATGATGTGAACAACCTGGATTACAGCGGCCGCTGTATTCATGAGGCCGGCCTGAAACATGAAGTTTGTGTGACACTCATGGGGCTTCCTCCGGGATTGAGCGGCGCCCATACACCCGATTTTTATATTCAGGTCCTGAACCGTATTCTGGAAGCGGGCATTCCCTACGATTCCGTATGTTTCAAGGATGCCTCCGGAACGGCCACTCCGGCGACTGTGTATGAAACGATTAAAAAGGCGCGGGAAATCCTCGGGAAGAACACCCACCTGAGGTATCACACTCACGAGACAGCAGGAATCAGCGTTTCCTGCTACAGGGCGGCTCTGGATGCGGGAGCCGATGGAATCGACCTGTCATTGGCCCCCTGTTCCGGAGGAACCTGTCAGCCCGATATAGTGGTTATGTGGCATGCTCTGCGCGGAACGGAATACGATCTTGGTGTGGATATCGAAAAAATACTGAAAGCGGAATCCGTTTTCAAGGATTGCATGAAAGACTATATGCTGCCTCCGGAAGCCACCACCGTGGAACCCCTGATTCCGTTTTCCCCCATGCCGGGCGGCGCGCTGACCGCAAACACGCAGATGATGCGAGACAATAACATTCTCGATAAATTTCCCGATGTGATCGCAGCGATGCGTGAAGTAGTCCACCGAGGCGGATTCGGCACCTCGGTGACACCCGTATCCCAGTTCTATTTTCAGCAGGCATTCAACAATGTCATGTTCGGAGACTGGAAGAAGATCGCCAAGAGTTATGGAGAGATGGTTCTGGGGTATTTCGGTAAAACCCCTGTGGAACCCGATCCGGAAATCGTGAAACTGGCCCAGGAACAATTGGGTATGGAACCCACGAAAAAATCACCTCTGGAGATCAATGACGCCAATCCGGAAAAAGGGATTGAACCGGCCAGGAAGCGTCTGGAAGCGGCCGGGCTGCCAATAACCGATGAAAATTTGTTCATCGCGGCTACCTGCAAAGACAAGGGTATCGCTTATCTGAAGGGTGAAGCGGTTCTCGGAGTCAGAAAAAAGACCGTCAAAGCCAAAGGCGAAAACGGGTACACGGTCACGGTCGACAAGAAGTCCTATTCGGTTTTTATCGAAGGAGACAAGGCCACGGTGAACGGCCGGGCCTATGATATCGCTATCCAGGAAGGGATGGCTGAGAAAGCCGTGGGAACGGCTGAAAAAAGTCATGCAAAAGGAACGCCGGTAAAGGCTCCCATGCCGGGGGCTATTGTTCGCGTCCAGGTCAAGGAGGGCGATTCCGTGAAAACCGGAACGGTTCTTCTGGTACTGGAGGCCATGAAGATGGAAACCGAGATCAAGGCACCTCAAGATGGCGTGGTTGGTGCCGTTCAGGTCAAGAAAGGCGATCAGGTCACGGCCGGACAGATTCTCGTCTCCTTAACCTAGGACATCATGTCATATAAGGAATGATCGTATGGATTTCGCGAAAGCATTGCATAATTTATGGCAGACAACGGGCGTGGCGAATTTTACATGGGGCCAGGCGGTTATGATCGTTATCAGCCTGGTTCTGATCTATCTGGCCATTCGGAAAAAATATGAACCGCTTCTGCTTCTGACCATCGGGTTCGGAGGGATTCTGGCCAATATTCCGGTAGCGGACATCTCGGGCATGAATGGATTCCTGGGGCAGATCTATCAGGTTGGAATCGCCACGGGAATTTTTCCTCTCCTCATCTTTATGGGAGTGGGCGCCATGACCGATTTCGGACCCCTGATCGCCAATCCCAAAACCGCGCTGCTTGGCGCTGCCGCCCAGTTCGGTATTTTTACCACTCTTCTGGGGGCTTTGGCCCTGACCGAGTGGCTGGGTTTCAACTTCAGTCTCAAAGATGCGGCCTCCATCGGCATAATCGGTGGAGCGGACGGACCGACCGCCATTTTTCTGGCCAGCCGGCTCTCACCCAGGCTTCTGGGAGCGATCGCGGTGGCGGCCTATTCCTATATGGCCCTGGTACCCATTATTCAACCTCCCATCATGCGGCTTTTCACCACCAGGCAGGAGCGTATGATCGAGATGAAGCAGCTGCGTCATGTTACCAAAAGGGAAAAGATCCTGTTCCCGCTGGTGGTCCTGGGCTTGTGTATTCTTCTCCTTCCCCAGGCGACTCCGCTGATCGGCTCCCTCATGTTCGGCAACCTGGTGAGAGAGTCGGGTGTCGTTGAACGGTTGAATAAAGCCCTGCAGGGCTCCATGACCAATATCGTAACCATTCTATTGGGATTGACTGTCGGATCCAAGCTGGTGGCGGATCAGTTTCTCCGTGTCGAAACGATCGGTATTCTGCTGCTGGGTCTTTTCGCATTCGCGATCGGCACCGGTACAGGAGTCTTGCTGGCAAAATTAATGAACCGTTTGTCCAGAGAACCGATCAATCCGTTGATCGGAGCCGCCGGCGTATCCGCGGTTCCCATGGCGGCGCGTGTCGTCAATCGGGTGGGTGTTGAAAACAATGAAAACAATCATCTGTTGATGTTTGCCATGGGACCCAACGTGGCCGGAGTCATCGGATCCGCGGTTGCGGCCGGAGTCCTGCTGTCTTTTTTCTAGAAACAGGCTGCAGTTATAAAAGGCATGACCTGTTTATCCGGGCAGGCAAATAATTCGAAGTGAAATTTTGATTCGCCAATGTCGATTAGTCGACGGGCCTAAAAACCGGAGTGCTGCTTATGCGCTCCGGTTTAATTTTTATCTTCTTGACTTTTGCCGCCGGACTCGCTATTTTATTGTTGATTGCGTATCAATTGCAATTGATAAACCTCTGTGAGTCGAAAAGGAGGGATGCCTTGGCCGATATCCTCATTGTGGACGATGAAGAAGTGTATCGGGATTTTATCGCGGAGGTCGTCAAACGTATGGGACATACTCCGGTATTGGCGTCCGACGGCAATGAAGCGCTGGATACCTTTAAACGTTTAAAAATTTCACTTTCCATTGTTGACATTCGCATGCCCGGAATGAATGGGCTCGAATTTTTATCCCGGATCAAAAAAACCGATCCGGCCGCAGTGATTATCATGATGACCGGTTTCCCTTCGGCCGATACGATCGTGAAAACCATTGAGGCGGACGGCTATACCTACATCACAAAGCCCGTGCAGATCGATTATCTGATGGATATTATTCAGCGGGGTTTGGATGCTTACCGAAATACTTCACTGAAATGACCAGCATCGATGTGTCGTGCATGCCGATTCGAAGAATTTTATATAAGGTGCGAAACGGTTTAATCCTCTGACCGGTAGCTCTGCGCGGAATCGGCCGATTCAAGCAATTCACGGGCTTTGGACAGATATCGAAGCGCCTCCAGAAGCATTTTGTCTCTCAGCATCTGAACTTTGTACTGGGTTTCCCGGCCGAATAACCACTCTGCAAGAGCCTGTTTGATCAGGAATTGAATATCTTTTTGATTGTGGATAAAATCTTCATTGCTGATCTCAATCCCTTCCTGCCTGATATACATGAGAAACTGTTTCATACGGTGTGCATCCGGTTTGTAATTGCGTATGAAATCACTCTCGCTGTACTCCTTCAAAGTCCGGTCTTTGGCCAGCTGTTCGGTAAATGTGAAAAGCAGCCGTTTGGGTGAATTCAGTATGCGCCGTACGCACATCGCAAGTGTGTCATGGGTCGCTGACAGAAAGATATCGGGTGTAATACCGCCGCCGCCCGGAATTCGGCGTTTTAGAATCATGCTTTGATAATGAGGCCGGCCGGGATTTTCTTCCCACTGCCGGCGCAGGCTGTCATTGGTGATAATGGAATAATAATCTTCATGGGATTGGTTGTTGTAATCCCGCTGTATCACACGTCCGCTGGGGGTATGGTAACGCGCGGTAGTCATCAGGAGGGCGGATCCGTCCCGGAAACGGTATTGGCTTTGAATCAGGCCCTTTCCGAAGCTGGTCTCACCGATAATCAGGGCGCGATCCCAATCCTGAAGAGCGCCGGCCACAATTTCCGAAGCCGACGCGGATATCCTGTCTATCATGATGACTACGGGGATTTTGGCAGGCAGCTTCTTTTTCGTACTGTAGAACTCGCGATTGGAGGAGCTGTTGCGGCCCCGGGTGGAAACAATGGTTTTTCCGCCGGGAAGAAACAGATCGGCCGTTTCAATGGCTTCATCAAGATATCCGCCGCCATTGTACCGTAAATCGAATATCAGTGTTTTCATGCCCTGTTCGAGCAGTTTATTAAATGCTTTTTCAAGCTCGTCGGAAGTAGTGGCCGAAAACCGCTGAATATGAATATACCCGACGCCCGGCTGGATTAAAAATGTATAGGGGATTGAATGGATATGAACCTCATCCCGCTTGATCACATATTCCAGCGGAGCCGAGTATCCGGTTCTTTGCACCGAGATACGGACACTGGATCCTTTCGGGCCTTTTAGCAGAAGGGGGACTTCATCTCTGCTGATACCGATGGCTGATTTGCCTTCAATGGCGACGATCCGGTCTCCGGGCATCAGTCCGGCCGAATCCGATGGTCCTTCAGGGATGACCGAGAGAACGGTTATTCTATCACGCAGAATATCAAATGTAATACCGATCCCTGAATATCCCTCGAAGTTCTGATTCCAGCGGTTGAACTGCTCTTCGGTAAAATATGTGGTATGAGGATCGAGCTTCTCCAGCATGCCGCGTATGGCGTCATCGACCAGTTTCTCGGGTGGAATCTCGGTCACATAATCTTCCTGAATTCTTCCCAAAATGATGTTAAACAACTGAATTTTCGAGTAGAAGGTCTTGCTCACATCGAGCATATAAAGGGAACCCAGAGAAACCAGGGCGGAGAAGATCAGAACCCCTGTCACCATTGTGGTTCGTTTCATGAATCGTTTCATGCGGATCCCATATTTATCCTGTTGAGAAATGATATAGTAAATCCAGAAAATATACCAAACCGATTTCACAATGTCAAGGAGCATAAAGCATTTAACTGTTTCAATGCATGCCCCAAGAATGAAACGATGGCAATGAAAGGTTTCAACTTATTAAAATGGCTTGAATTTTAATTAAAATTGTATTATTTTCATATTGAAATCAGTTTTCTATTCATTGTTCAATACAAAAAGACAATTACAAATTGCAATCTATTACCGAACCTGTTGCAAGGGAGATTATTGAAGATGAAACATCAATGGCTTGCAGTCCTGGCTTTTGCCTGTCTGACAGAATGGTCTTTTGGACAGGGAGGCATTCAATTTGTGAAACCCGTTCGCGAAAACCTTCGGTTGTCTCCCAATGGAAAACAGATAGCTGAAATGCTGTCCGGAACACGTGTCGAGATTCTTGAGCGAAGCGGCGACTGGGTTCGGGTTCAGGTAGAAGGATGGATATGGTCAAAATCCCTGGTTGATGATCCAACCATGGTGGAAAATTTCTCAGTAAGAGCCAGCCATATTCTTCTGGAAACCCGGGAAGAAGCCAATCGAATACTGGGTCTGCTGAATGCCGGTGCTTCTTTTGAGGAGCTGGCAAAAAAACATTCCATTGATCCGGCCAGCGGGTCTGCGGGAGGGGACCTGGGCCATTTTACACGGGGTGATTTGCGCCCCGAGTTCGAGAAAGCGCTGTTCTCTCTGCAGGTCGGCGGGATTACGGGTGTGATTCAAACCGAAGCGGGATTTCATATTATCAAAAGGACCGAGTAATACAACCAATCAGCGTAACCAGATCGCAAGGAGGAGTTCCATGCAGAAAGTGAAAGAAAAGCTGTCGGCTATCGTGAACAGGGTGAAAGCCATTGTTTTCAAACCCAAAGAGACATGGCCGGTCATCGCGACGGAAGAAGTGACAATCATGGGTTTGGGGAAGCAGTATCTTTTAATTCTCGCGGCCGTTCCCTCCATTGCCGCACTGATCGGCAACTGGATTGTCGGATATTATAATCCGTTTATCCATACGATCCGACTTTCTTTTTTCGAGTCTCTTCTTACGGCCATTCTCCAGTATATTTTGTTGGTCATCGGTATCTGGGGAACCGGTATGATCATCAGTCTGCTGGCTCCGACATTCGGATCGACCAGGGATGATCTGAAGGGATTCAAGGTTGCGGTTTTCACATACACCCCTGTTCTGGCAGCCGGGATCCTGCTGATCATTCCCTCCCTGTCACCTCTGGTGGGATTGATCGGACTGTATGGTTTCTATTTACTGTATATTGGTTTGCCTGTGGTCATGGGAACACCCAAGGAAAAGTCACTGGCCTACATTGCAGTTATTGTGATCGTTGTTATTTTGATCTTTATCATCATCTCAACGGTTACCAATGCGGTGCTGCGCATTTTCGGTCCCTCCATTCTTTAAGAATTTTCGCACTGAGATTCTGGAACAGGGAGGGCAAATTATCCATAATCGCGCGATCATGCCTGGAGTAACGGTTGAGGATGAACAAATTCGGCAAAGAATCATTGAAACAACAGTGCCGGCTGCTCGAGCTGGAAAGGTCTTTCGCGACTGCGGTTGCAGAAAAAATTCAGCTGGATGAAGTCATCAGTGCGGCTCTGGACCTGCTTTTTCAATTGGTTGACGACCTGAAATGCGCTGAAATCTACCTGCAGGATCCCGGCACCCGGTTGCTGTTTTTAAAGGGGCAGAGGGGCCTGGCTCCCCGATATATCGGTACCGGAACGCTTCAGGAAGGAGAGGGCCTGGCCGGGCAGGTGACCGGTAAAACTCCTTTTTTTTGCGAGAATCTGGACGATTGTTCGGATGTTGATCATGTATTGATGAAACAGGAGACGCTGGCCGCCTACGCGGGAGTTTCCATTGAGGGACGCGGAATCCATCATGGCGTACTGGGCTGTTATTTTTCGGAGCCGAGACGATTCAGCGAGTTGGAAAGAAATTTCTTCCGTCGAATCGGACAGCATCTCGGGAATTCCATTGGAATCGCTCGAGCGCTGGAAAAGTCCGCCTTGCGGGATCGGCGTTTTACGGCGATCAGCCGTGCCATCACCGCCACCCGCCAGCTGGGCACGCTGCAGGAGGTTCTTTCCGATCTTTCCAAGGTGCTGGTTCAATCTCTGGGTTTTGATCATGCCTGGATCGGACTGGTTAATGGAGAAAACCTTGAAGGAGTTGTCGGTTTCGGAGCCGGTTTTCCGGAGCGCGATCATTCTGTCAAATTTCCCATGGCGGATAATCATTCCAACCCGGCAGTCAGGGCGGTTCATGATCAAAAGCCGGTTGTGGTTCATTTTCTTGAAGAAGTTCCCAAAGGCGATTTTCTCGAATGGCTGAGCCCCTCTCCGGTTCAAAGCGTTGCCGTTGTGCCCATCATGCAGGAGGATCAGGCAGTCGGGGTTATCGGAGTATTTTATACGGCTGATCAGGGTTTTGAAGAGGAGGATATCAAGACCCTGGTCAGCATTGCCGATCAGGCCGCGATCGCCATGGAAAGCGGCCGTTTATATGAAAGGGTCAAGGCTTCCGAAGAACGTTATCGGACTTTGTTCCAGTCCGCCGGAACCTGTTTGGCCATTTTGGACGAGTCACTTCATTTTCAGGAGGTGAATCGGGCTTTTGAATCTCTCAGCGGTTACCGTGCCAAAGAGCTGATCGTAAAAAAGACCCTTCCGGCTTTTCTGGAAGATTCTTCTCATTCTTCAGAAAACGTAACACAGCGGTTTGCTGATCTTCCCCAGGCCTGGGAATCTCTTTTTCAGACCGAAGAAAAGGAACAGCGCATGGTTCATTTGTCGGCTGTGGCCATTCCCGGATCGGAGAAGATTCTGGTTTCCATCATCGATCGAACAGAACAGCGTGAACTGGAAAGAAGGCTTTATCGGTCGGAAGAATTGGCTGCCATTGGTGAATTGTCCGCGGGCATAGCTCATGAAATCCGTAATCCGCTTGTGGCGATCAACAATTCAGTCAACCTGCTGCAGGACGAAGCTCAATTGTCCGACGAGGGAATACAATTGCTGGATGTGCTCAAAGAAGAATCTTCTCACCTGGCCGCCATTGTGGACGATTTTCTGAAGTTCGCCAGGCCTCAAAAACCATCCTTTAATAAAGAAGATATCAATAAATTATTGAAAGAATCTTTAAAACGCTTTACCAGCGTCAATAATCGAAATATTGTATACCATGCGAAATATGATCAAACCATCCCCTCTCTTTACGTAGACAGGCATCAGATGCAGCAGGTATTTGCCAATCTGTTTATCAACAGTATCGATGCCATGCAGGAGGGAGGAGAGATCAGCATCGAAACGCGTCTGGAGAAAAGGGGAAAGAATTCCAGATGCCGAATATTTTTCAAAGATACGGGAACCGGAATCGGACATGACTTTCTGAACAAGATATTTCAACCCTTTTTTTCAATGAAGGAAAAAGGCACCGGAATGGGGCTGGCCATTTGTCAGAGAATCATCAATAACCATGAGGGTGAAATAACAGTGGAGAGCGAGAAAGGCAAGGGAACCTGTTTTGAGGTGATTCTTCCGGTCCGGAATTCGGCACCGGAGAACATACCGTAAGGGGAATCATATATGAGTGATATTCTGCTGGTCGATGATGAAAAGTCGGTAAGGTTGACAATCTCTCTCTTTCTGAAGAAGAAGGGGTATTCGGTTGAAGAAGCGGCAAATGGTGACGAAGCACTCGAGAAACTGAAGACACGGTCTTTCGATTTGGTCATCACCGATTTAAAGATGAAGCCTATTAATGGAATGGAAGTGCTGCAGCAGACCAAGAAGCTGAATCCAATGATGGAAGTTCTTGTGATGACTGCGTTTGGCACAGTTGAGAGCGGCGTGGAAGCCATGCGGCTGGGTGCTTATGATTATATTCAGAAGCCCTTTGAAAAAGATGAATTTCTCATGATTGTGGATAAGGCTCTTGAGAGGAAAAAACTGCTGACCGAAGTGGCCCAGCTGCATGATGACTTGCAGGATAAGTACCGGTTCGAGAACATCATCGGTAAATCCAATGAGATGCTGGATGTATTTGCCATGGTTTCAAAGGTTGCCACGACCAGCAGCACGGTACTCATCTCTGGTGAGAGTGGGACCGGAAAGGAGTTGATCGCCCGCGCCATTCACGTCAACAGCCGCAGAAAGAACCGTTCATTTATCACAATCAATTGCGGTGCATTGCCGGAGAATCTGCAGGAAAGCGAACTCTTCGGCCATGTGCGCGGAGCATTCACGGGAGCGATCAAAGACAAGCGGGGTCTTTTCCAGGAAGCCAATGGCGGCACGCTGTTTCTGGATGAGGTGGGTGAAACGTCTCTGCCCACTCAGGTCAAGCTGCTTCGCTTTCTGCAGGACGGCGAGATTCGCAGGGTTGGTGACAATGAGCCGATATTTACGGATGTGAGACTGTTGGCCGCGACCAATCAGGATTTGACCAGGCTGATTAAAGAGAGCCGTTTTCGGGAAGATCTATACTACCGTCTCAATGTGATTCCCATACATATACCGCCTTTGCGGCAGAGGAGAGACGATATACCGCTTCTTGCCGATCATTTTCTGCAAAAATTTACCGAACGCACCAAAAAAAAGATTAACTCTATCTCCCCGGATGCCATCAAGATACTTACCGGATATGACTGGCCTGGAAACGTAAGGGAACTTGAGAATGTCGTTGAACGTGCGATTATCTTAACCAACAAGACCGTGATCACACCGGAGGATCTGCCTGAAACGATACGGCATTGTGAGATACCATACATAGATGAAACATGCGAAGCCGATTTCGGGGACAGGACATTGGAGAGGCTGGAGGAACAGCATATTCTGTCTACCCTTGAAAGATACAGTTGGAATCAAAAAAAGGCTTCGGAAATATTGGGTATTTCCACAACCACACTCTGGAGAAAGCTGAAGACATACGGCATCGAGGCAAAACGCAAAGAAGAATAGTTCCAGATAGGAGATGATTTTTCTTAATCAAAGGACGGAGGCTTTTTCTGCGATGCAATACAAAGGCTTTGACGGGAGTCCTCTATGTCTGCAGTATTGATTGTTGATGATGAAAAGAACGTGCTTCTGACGATCTCTATCGGTTTGAAACGTTATCAGTATACCGTACTGCAGGCACAAAGCGGGCCCGAGGCGTTGAAGGTGATGGATCGCTCACCCTGCCCGTTTGTAGTGACGGATATACGCATGTCACCCATGGACGGTTTTACGCTTGCGGACAAGATCAGGGAAAAATATCCATGGGTTAAGTTGATATTTATGTCTGCATACGGTTCGGATATCCTAAAGGAAGACAAGATTAAACAATATCCTTTTCCACGGCTGACCAAACCTTTTGAAATCAACCAATTGGTGGAGCTTCTGCAGGAACAGACTGAGGGTGCCCGGTGGAAGGAAATTCTGGTTTTGGGTGAGAAAAATAATTGGGAAAAAATAATAGGTCGGTTTTCGAAGAGTGGATGGCTTCTTCATCTGCTTGAAGACAGCACCCGTATTCCGGGACTGCTCAGGAGAAAATCTTTTCAAGGATTTATTCTGGACGGCTGCTCAACTCAGGACGATATGCCTCAAACACTCAACAGCATCGATCGTTGGGCACCCGGACGGCCTGTTTTGCTTCTGGCGGAAAGGAGCAAGGGTGGAGACGGAAAACCGGAGGATATCAGCAATGTCGTAAAGAGGGACAGGTTTATGCAGGATCACACGTGGGCTCTGAAATGTCTGGACCGATGTTTCCATTAATTTTTTAACATGTCAAGAATGTTTAACCCGACTTATTCATAAATAGAAAAGATAGGATTGAAAGTCGGGATAACCCGAATAATTCACGGAACTGTTGAGAGTCAAATAAAATCATATAAAACAATGATTTTATTTGACTCATAATTCTATTTGTGAATTATTCAGGTTAAAAAGCAAAGGCCGAACCAAAGGGTTCGGCCTTTTATACTTTTATGGTCTGACGGACAGCTGGAAATGGTTATTGTAGTTTTCTGTCCACAAATTTGTAACTGGTCATGGTCGCGAGGTATTTCAAAAGAACGACTTTCTTTCCGTCCTGCACCGAGTAGAGCACTTCGTCCGGTTTCCCGTGTTGTTCCATAATGGCCTGAGCGTCTTCAGACTTCAGCACTTCAGAAATTTCAAAGGCTTTTTCGGCCAGTTCTATCGATTTTCCTGTGTTGACATACGCGATACCCAGGTCATTCCACGCATACTGGCTGGCCGGATCAATTTGGACGGCTGTTTCAAGATAGGGGAGGGCTTTCTCATAGTAGGTCTTGGCTTCAAGAAGCCTGGTATTGGCTTCCTGTTCGTCCATCAGCAAATTGCCGCGGTCATCCGTGGCGCGGGCTTTGCGGGCGATTTCAGTAGCGATGTTGATATAAACGTTGCCCAGACCGTAATTGGCATCGAAGTCGTTGGGAGACCGCTCGATAATACTCTCCAGGATTTCAATGCCTTTGTCGTAGTTTTCCTGGATCAGGTAGAGACGTCCCAGGTTAATCAGTATATCCTGATCATTGGGAAGAACCTCGAGCGCTTCATAATACGCTTCTATGGCCTTCTCCGGCTGTCCCAGCAGATCGTATGAGATGGCCTTTAGATACAGGGCATCGGAAAAAGTCTGATCAGCGGGATCCGCTCCTTTGATATATTCACTCAAAACTTCAATGGCTTTTTGATGGTCTCTGATGCCATAATAATATATTCTCCCCAGGGAATACAGAAGTTCCTTATCGGCCGGGTCCTGACGAATGGCTTCTTCATAGACTTCAACGGCCTGTTCGTTCTTGTCGAGCCTGCTGTAAATCAAGGCTAAATTTTTATAGGCATCGGTGTAATCGGGCTTCAAATCAATGGCGATACCGAATTTATCCGCTGCCGCATCCAGCCGGTTCTCGTTGTAATCATTGATGGCCTGATTGAAAATACGCACCCAATACGTGTCGCGATCTTCCTGGATTTTATCGATATGTTTGGTGCCGAGGGAAAGACATTTCGTATAGGCTTCATTCATCTCACTGTATTTCCCCAGGCCGGCGAAGGCTTTGCCTCTGTAAAACCAGGCGTCGATATTATCGGGATTTTCATCAAGCGCCAGCTGTGTCTGTTCCAGAGCCATTTCATAGTTGTTTTGTTCAATATACATCTTGGCAAAGTTGATGTAGGTCTGCTGACAACCGATAAAAAATGCCAGGGTTAAAACGGTTGCCAAGAACCCAAGAAATGCCTTTTTCATGTGCTGATACCTCCTTAAAAGTGGTTGAATTGTGATTCGATGTACTGAAAAAAATTGACAAAGAAATTTTTTGAAATTTAATCCATATTTCCAGTAAAGTCAAGGGCTTTTTCCTTGATTGTCTTAATCCCTGGATACCATGCCATATACGTGACTGCTTTTAATTGGAAAAAACTTGGGGAAAAACATATTGACTCAGAGTAATTAAATGCTTACTTTTTTATTCGGCTCTTTTAATCAATTATTTTACAACCAAATAATCGATTCACAGGACCGGTATTCAAAGGAACATTTGGGTTTAACATGAAATGAAAAGAAGCAAGGGACATATTCTGTGGGTGGATGATGAGATCGATCATCTGAAATCCCACATTCTCTTTTTGGAGGAGCGGGGGTATAAAGTTACTCCCGTAACCAATGGAGAGGACGCCGTTAATCTGGTTCAGAAGAACCGTTATGATTTGATCCTTCTCGATGAGATGCTGACGGGAATGGACGGGCTGCAGGCGCTGTCTTCGATTCATGAAGTCAAACCCATGCTGCCTGTGATCATGATTACCAAAAGCGAAGAGGAAAATCTCATGGAGGAGGCTATCGGTCAGAGTATCGAGGATTATCTGACCAAGCCGGTAAATCCGAGTCAGATTCTGTCGTCATGCAAGCGCATTCTGGAAAAGCGGCGAATATCCAGGGAGAAATTAACCCGTGAATACACCATGGAATTCGGTGAGATCGCGTCTTTACTGGAAATCGAGGCCACACCCTCCACCTGGATAGATATCCATCTGAAACTGTCTGAAAGAGAGCTGGAGCTGGATAATCATCCCGATATCGGGCTTCATCAAACATTGCACGATCAGCGGAAAGAATGCAACCATGCCTTCGGCCGGTTTATTGAAAAGAACTATGCGCAGTGGATCAACGGTTTGAACAGACCGGTCCTGTCTGTGGACATTGTTCGTCATGTCATAGCGCCTTCGATCAACAGTGGGTATCGGGTTTTATTCGTTGTGATCGATAATCTGCGGATGGATCAATGGCTGACTATCGAACCGCTTTTACACGCAGATTATTCTGTGGATCGGAAAGCCTATTATTCAATCCTTCCTACGGCTACTCCGTTCAGCAGAAATGCTCTGTTCGCCGGAATGTTCCCCGGCGATATAGCAGGCAAATATCCGGAACTCTGGAAGAAGGGTGAAGAAGATGAAACCAGCAGAAATCGTCATGAAGCCATGCTGCTGCTTGACCAGTTGGCACATATTGGATTGGACCTGAAATCGGAGTTTCGTTACGAAAAGGTGTTCGACTCAGAAGATGCCGGGCGTTTGGTTAATCATATGAACGGCTTATTGTCCGGAACCCTGACGGCACTGGTGATCAACTTTGTGGATATTCTGGCTCATCAGCGCAACGAATCCAGAATTTTAAAGCAGATCGTGCCGGATGAATCCGCCTATCGTGCGATGACCCGAAACTGGTTTGAACGTTCTCCCTTATTACAAATACTCAGGACCGCGGTAAAATCCGGACACAGGGTGGTATTGACATCGGATCATGGATCCATTAAAGCTTCACGGGGGGCCATGGTTTATGCCGACCGGGAAACATCAACGAATCTGCGGTACAAGTACGGAAAAGGCATTCGCGGTGACGACAAACAGGTTATGAACATCAAGGATCCGCCGAAATGCGGACTCCCTGCGGGTCCTTTAAGTACAAATTATTTGCTGGCCAAAGAAGATTATTATCTTGTCTATCCTACAAACTATCATAGATATTTATCTCTTTACAAGGACAGTTACCAGCATGGTGGCATCTCTCTTCAGGAAATGATTTTACCCCTCATTATTATGGAGGGGCATGAGAACCCATGAGATCTGCTGAGAAAATCACCCATTGCGCCGGTCAGACTCGGCAATGGGGCGAAGAACTGGCCGCTCACCTGAAAAGAGGGGATCTCGTGGCGCTTTACGGAGATATGGGAGCCGGAAAAACCGTTTTGGCACAGGGTATTTGCGCCGGCCTGGATGTGGAAGAAGTTGTGTCCAGCCCCACATTCACGCTGGTTCATGAATATCACGGGCGCAGCCCGGTCTTTCATTTTGATTTTTACCGGTTGTCGTCTCTGCGTGAAGCCGAAGATCTGGATCTCGACTATTATTGGGAACAAAAAGGGATATCCCTTATTGAATGGCCCGATCGGGCCGAAGCCATTCTGCCCGATAAACGTATCAACGTGACGATTGTAACAGTGGAAGGATTCCGGGAGCGCAGGCTGATTCGATTGCGGATTCCCGAATAATATTACGGATGAAGATTCTGGGTATAGAGACCGCCACGTCGGTTTGCAGTGTCGGATTGTCAACGGAAAAACAATTTATCGGGGAGACTCGAATACATAGGCAAGGATTGCACGCAGAAGCGATTGCCGGCATGACGAATTGCCTGCTCAACAAGGCCGGCTGGAATGTCCGCGAATTGGATGGTGTGGGCGTTTCGATCGGTCCGGGATCATTTACCGGATTAAGAATCGGCCTCGGGCTTGCCAAAGGGTTGGCCATGGGGCTGAACCGTCCTGTTATTCCGGTTCCCACGATGAACGCCGTTTTGTGGGGGCTGGAGCCGGAACCATTCAGGGCGTGTGTATTGCTGACATCCAGGAAAAATGAGGTCTATCGCGGCCTGTACCATTGGAAAGACAATGAATGGACCGAATCGTCTTCGATCGACATTTTACCAGTGGAAGACTGGACCCGGGATTTGCCGAACGAACCCGCTTATATCACCGGTGAAGCGGCGGGACTCTGCGTCATACCGTCCCGGTTTACCGGTATCAAACGGATTTCCACTCCCGCGGCGTTTCCCGGAGGATACGGCGTGGCTGCCCTGGCCGCTCGTCAGTTGCAGCGGGGTGAAGTGATCGGAGAAGATCCTGTTCCCTATTACATCAAACGGTTTCAGGGTATGCCATGAACAACAGCGAGTTCATTTTTTACAGGGAAATGACCGAAGACGATATCGACGCGGTATGGTCCATCGAACAGTCCTCATTCCCCTTCCCTTGGTCAAGAGAGAGTTTTCAACGTGAACTGGACCAATCCCACACCATTGCATTGGTCGCAGTGGATCAAGGTGGTGTGGCGGGTTTTATCATTGCCTGGATGATCATCGATGAGATGCACATCGGCAACATTGCCGTGCATCCCCGAATGCGGAGAAAAAAAATCGCGAGCGGACTGTTGAGTCAGCTGATAAGCGGGCATCCCGATATTGTGTGGTTTGGCCTGGAAGTCAGAAAATCCAATACACCGGCCATCGCGCTTTATCAGAAATATGGTTTCACTGTCAAAGGGGTCAGGAAACAGTATTACGAGAAAGAACGTGAAGATGCGATCATAATGGTTCTTGATCGACAAAAAATCAGAAAGGGAGAGTATGGTCTGGTTTAAAAGAAAAAGTCCCGGATTGCGAATCCAAAAAAGGAAAGAGATGCCCGATGGATTATGGGTGAAATGCGAGGGATGCGGCGAGATCATCTACAAGAAACAGCTGGCAGAGAATTCATATGTTTGCACCCGTTGTGATTTTCATTTTAAAATCAGCAGCCGTGATTATATAAGCCTTCTTCTCGATGCCGACAGTTTTCAGGAAACCGATGCGACCATGGAGGCCGTTGATTTCCTGAACTTCAAAGACACGAAGAAATACCCTGAACGGCTCAAATCGGCCATTCAGCAAACCGGACTCAAGGACGCGATTCGCATTGGACACGGCAAAATAGAACAAAAACCGGTCGTATTCGGAGTCATGGATTTCTCATTTATCGGCGGCAGTATGGGTTCTGTTGTCGGAGAAAAGGTCGCGCGGGCCGTGGATTATGCGCGTGAGAAGAAACTGCCGTTGATTATTGTATCCGCGACCGGAGGGGCCCGCATGATGGAATCCATTATTTCTTTGATGCAGATGGCCAAAACCGCGTCACGTCTCGCCCGTTTTTCCGACGAGGGAGGATTCTATATCTCCATCCTTACCAATCCGACAACCGCGGGCGTGGTGGCCAGTTATGCCATGCTGGGTGATATTCACATCGCCGAACCGGGCGCTCTTATTGGATTTGCCGGCCCCCGAGTAATCAAGCAGACAATTGGACAGGATTTGCCTGAAGGGTTTCAAAGATCGCAGTTTCAACTTGAGCATGGTTTTGTTGACATGATTGTGAACCGTAAGCAGATGAAAAGCACGTTAAACCGTCTGATTTCCATGTTTACCGATTGAAGAGACAGCTGCATGAAGAAACCACCGAATATTTTGCTGACCAATGACGATGGAATCGAGGCGCCGGGTTTGAAGGCGCTGACAAAGGCTATGGAATCCGTGGGTAATCTGACAGTAGTAGCGCCGGCAGTGGAGCGAAGCGCCGTGGGACATGCCATCACTTTATCGGATCCGTTGAGGGTAGCGGAGTATCGTGTCAATGGCCGGGTTCCAGGTTTTTCCGTGAACGGCACACCCGCGGATTGTGTCAAGATTGCCGTGTGGGCACTGCTGAAAAATCGGCCGGATCTTGTCGTTTCAGGAATCAATCTGGGATCCAATACAGGCATCAATACCATCTATTCAGGAACGGTATCCGCGGCCACTGAAGGGGCTATTTTAGGTATTCCCTCTTTTGCCGTATCGCTGGCTACATATGAGAATCCGGATTTTGAAGCGGCGGCTGATTTCTCTGTTCATTTGAGCCGCCTTTTACTGAAGAACAGGATGCCGGAAGGCGTCTATCTCAATGTCAATGTTCCCAATGCACCAATGGATGCAATCCGGGGGATCGCGGTCACCCGGCAGGGGCTGTCTGTCTTTAAAGAGCGGTTTCACAAGCGTTCCGATCCGCGGGGGAGGACTTATTACTGGCTTTCCGGACAGAAGGTGAATGTTCCCACGGATCCGGATGTGGATGAAGGCGCCGTAAACAGGGGGTATATTTCTGTGACTCCCGTTCATTATGATTTGACCCGGTACGATTTCCTGGACACACTGAAGAATTGGTCTCTGGATAGATGAAATCCGGCCAGTGGCGCATCTCTGATGATTACACCATGAGCATCGTGTGACAGTACTTTTGGCGGTATAAAAGAATAATCATTAGGCATGCTGGAGGGTTAGACAAGCAAAGAGGTGCATTGCTAATGATAAACAGAATGTTGAGAAATCGGATTGATGTTCGTTTGCCAAGGCAATGCCGCGAAAGGCAAATATTATGATGAAACATTATAAAATCAGTAAAAATAAGAGACTTCTAATGCTGAATTCTGCAGTATTCCAAATCATATATCGGTTTACTGGTATGCCAATCCGGCCGAATAAGGATTTTACGGGAGTCTATATTGATGGAGGAAAAATAGACAACAAAGGGTTCCGGGTCTGATGTGATTATTTTTGTTGGTATGACAATTGCTGGTTTTCACAGGTTGAATTGTGTTATAACGATAGATATAATTCAAGATCGGTTTTTTCCTCGATATTCTTTTTTTTGTGACAAGAGTGCAGGAGGATTGTTGTATGAGAATGAGGTTGTCGATCAAATTGCTGCTTTTTTTTCTGATATTTTGCTCTATTGCTGAAGCCCAGGAAGGATGGGTCGTACGAAACAGCGGCACGAATGAAGATCTCACGGATGTCATTATGGTCAGCCAGAATGTGGGTTGGGCGGTAGGAGGCAGTCGAGATACTCCCTATAAAGGCATTATTCTTAATACAAAAGATGGGGGCGCCAGCTGGGAAAAGCAGAAGGAAATTACCAATTCATTCCTCAGGGGTCTCCATTTTATCAATGATCAGATCGGATGGGCCGTGGGATATCAAGGCCTTGTGTTGAAGACCGTTGATGGGGGAAGTTCCTGGACAGCACAAAGTTCGGGGGCTTCTGAACAGTTTTTTGCCGTGTTTTTTCTCAATGAAGATCTGGGATGGGCTGTGGGCACCAGAGCCTTGATTGTTCATACTACGGACGGAGGAGATACATGGGTGGAACAGCCCAATCCCTATACAGGAACCCGCAAAAAATTTCGGTCCGTCCAATTTGTGGATAGCCAGACAGGCTGGGTTGTGGGGCATGACCGTGTTATTCTGAAAACGACGGATGGCGGAAACTCCTGGGGCACTCAGTTTTATGAACGTTATGATGAAGATTTGCGCAAGATTGTATTTCTGGACTCGCAGATCGGATGGGCAATTGGAGAAAGAGGGATTATTCTGAAAACCACCAGCGGGGGGAACAGTTGGACACATCAGAACAGCCGTACTGATGAAGATTTATGGGGTGGTGTCTTTGTCAATCAGAATGTGGGTTGGGCTGTGGGAGACAACGGAGTTGTGATTCGGACCACCAATGGGGGAACGAACTGGCTGTCTCAGAAGAATTCCGATAACGCGTTATTGAACGCCGTTTATTTTATCGATGAGAATCATGGGCTGGCCGTGGGAGATGGTGGTACGATTATTTCCACGACATCCGGGGGAGTTCACGGGGACGATGTGCCTCAAAACAATCCTCCGGAGATCATTTCTCAATCCGCGATGGATGCTTTGGAGGGCCAGGTTTTCACATACACCGCCCATGCGGTGGACCCTGACGGGGATGCGATCCATTATACTTTTCAAGATATTCCATCATGGGCTTTGGTTTCGGATTCCGTTCTTTCCGGTACCGTGCCTTTGGGGTATCCCTCATTTTCTTTTCGTGTGATTGCCAGTGATGGGGATTTAAGCGATGAAATGACGGTTCAGGTTACGGTGATTCGTTTAAATACTCCACCGGTTGTCGTTTCGGACGACACAGTACATACCACTGAAGGGGAATGGTTTTCATATACGGCCCGCGCTCATGATCCCGATGGAGATCCTCTGACATTTTCATTTACCGATTTTCCTGTATGGTTGACACCGGCTGATTCCACGATTTACGGTGAAGTTCCGGTGGGTGCACAGGATACATCCATGGTAGTTCATGTGTCCGACGGGTATGACTCTGACAGTTTGAAGGTCATTATTCGGATTGAGTCTGTCAATAATCCACCCCGGTTTTTATCTCCTGATCTTGTATCCGCGCTGGAGGGCCGTATATTTAAATACACCGCCCATGCGGAGGACCCTGACGGGGATGCGATCCATTATACTTTTCAAGATATTCCATCATGGGCTTTGGTTTCGGATTCCGTTCTTTCCGGTACCGTGCCTTTGGGGTATCCCTCATTTTCTTTTCGTGTGATTGCCAGTGATGGGGATTTAAGCGATGAAATGACGGTTCAGGTTACGGTGATTCGTTTAAATACTCCACCGGTTGTCGTTTCGGACGACACAGTACATACCACTGAAGGGGAATGGTTTTCATATACGGCCCGCGCTCATGATCCCGATGGAGATCCTCTGACATTTTCATTTACCGATTTTCCTGTATGGTTGACACCGGCTGATTCCACGATTTACGGTGAAGTTCCGGTGGGTGCACAGGATACATCCATGGTAGTTCATGTGTCCGACGGGTATGACTCTGACAGTTTGAAGGTCATTATTCGGATTGAGTCTGTCAATAATCCACCCCGGTTTTTATCTCCTGAT
>Ga0209614_1000215_pt1:5000-12500 | contig 52999 bp, 51 predicted proteins | sample BlaSprsedimmetaG_FD_185484 | JGI IMG/M metagenome (GOLD analysis project Ga0209614, IMG submission 185484) | Hot spring sediment bacterial and archeal communities from California, USA to study Microbial Dark Matter (Phase II) - Blank Spring... ...
CTCACAATGCTCTGGGCAAATCGGGTGATGCAGGCTTTCACTCATCCTGCCTTCTGAAATACGTCGTACAATAACTTATAAATTACTGGACGCCCAAAAACGCCCTGTTTTTCTTGTCTAATAAATCGTTTTTTCGGCATCTTGTACAGTAGCAGTCCATTAATCGATTTAAAAGACAAATTACGGCATGCGACTTTTCGGATATGCTAGGGTGTCCACCGGGCAGCAATCACTTGACCTGCAGGTCAAGACATTAAAAGCATCCGGTGTGAAACCGCATCGGTTATTCACAGACACGGAATCCGGTAGCACTATGCATCGTGATGGGTTACAGGTTCTTCGGCACAAAGTTGAAGAGGGAGATGTGATCCTGATCACGAAGCTCGACCGGCTTGGCCGTGACACGGCGGACATGATCCAGCTGATCAGGGAGTTTGATGAGCTGGATGTGACGGTCCGGTTTCTCGATGACGGGATCAGCACCGAAGGAGCGATGGGGAAGATGGTGGTGACCATTCTTTCAGCTGTTGCCCAGGCAGAACGTCAGCGGATTCTCGAGCGGACCAACGAGGGGCGCCTGGAGGCGAAAGCGAAGGGCGTTCAGTTCGGGAGAAAACGATCGATTGACCGAAAGAAAGTGTTGGCGCTGAAAGAGCAGGGGCTCGGAGCTACCGACATTGCCCGGCAGATGAGCATTGGAAGGTCTACCGTTTATGTAATTCTTCAGGATGAAAAGAAGAGAACAATGGAGCGGGGCAAGCAAAGCGGAGGCACTTGAGTCCCTTATCTGATGGTCACCAGGCTTGGACAAGAGTTCTTGATGCGTTGTTATTACTGTGATTTCAGGCTATCTTGTTCAGGGTAGAATCACCAGTCATTTGTCCCTCATTCCATGGATCAGGAAAAAAAGGATTTTTTCATCAGCTATACCGTAGCCGACCAGCAGTGGGCCGAGTGGATCGCCTGGCAGCTTGAAGATGCTGGATATACAACTGTGCTGCAAGCCTGGGATTTTCATTCCAGCTCGAACTTTGTGCAGGACATGCAGACTGCGTTGGAAAAGGCACAGCGTACTATTGCTGTTCTTTCCCCACGATATCTGCAATCAGCGTACGCACGGGCTGAATGGTCTGCTGTTTTTGCTGAAGATCCCACAGGAGAAAAAGGAATACTCATTCCTGTTCGCATCGAGCCCTGTGAGCTCAAAGGCCTGCATAAAGCGATTGTCTATATCGACCTGGTTCGGAAAGAGAGAAATGACGCACAAGCATTTCTGCTTCAGGAACTCCAGCATGTACTTGAAAAAAGCCGTCGCAAACCGAAACAGGAACCAGGCTATCCAGGAGAATTCAAGCTAGAACCGAGATACCCTGGTTCCCTTCCCGATGTCTGGAACATTCTCCGTCGAAACCCGAACTTCACCGGACGTGATCAACTGCTTCAGGATCTTCATGCTTCACTGACTGACGGCAACCATACGGCGCTCACCCAGCAGGCACTTCATGGGTTGGGAGGTATCGGCAAATCACAGCTGGCAATCGAATACGCGTATCGATACAGTACATCCTATGATCATGCATGGTGGATACGTGCAGAAGAAGATGCAAGTATCATCACTGATTATGCCGCTCTGGCAACAGCATTGCAGTTGCCGGAAAAAGATGCCGAAGAGCAGAAGGTCATCATCGAATCCGTACGCAGATGGCTCAATACGCACCATGGCTGGCTTCTGGTTTTTGATAATGCCCGAGATGCAGCAAGTATTCGCCACTATCTGCCGGATAGCTCTGGGGGGCATGTGCTCATCACCTCCCGCAATCCTGACTGGAGAACCATCGGAACCCCGCTGCAGGTAACGGTCTGGGAAAGCGATGAATCCATCGCGTTTCTGAAACAGCGAACCGGCCAGGATCAGCAAGAAAACAGGGATGCCAACGAACTGGCTGATGAGCTTGGTGATCTGCCCCTGGCCCTCGAACAGGCCGCCGCCTTTATCGAGAAGCGGCATATCACGATAAGCGAGTACCTGAACCTCTATCGCACGCGTCGCAAGGATCTTCTGGACAGAACGACACCCTCTGACGATTATCCCGATACGATCGTCACAATCTGGGTGATGGCGTTCGAGGCCATCAGGGAAGTCCCTTTGGCCAGTGACCTGCTGTTCTTCAGCAGCATCATCGCACCCGATGCGATCCCCAAAGATCTGATCAAACAGGCGCTGGAACAGCGTGTTGATGATCAGGACCATGAAGAACAATCGATCGATGAACTCGATTTTCACGATGCCATCGATGCCCTCTGTTCATATTCACTGATCAGCCCTGACACCGACACCTTTTCCATCCATCGCCTGGTGCAGGCCGTAACCCAGGACAGGATGGGGCCGGAAGCAATGGCACACTACAGAAAGGAGATGCTCCAGTCCCTTCTGGCTCAGTTTCCTATAGAAGGCTACAACACGCCATCATGCTGGCCGTTATGCGCACAACTGCTCCCTCATGCAGAAAAGATCATGGAAATAAGCGAGCCATCGGTAAGCATGGCATCATTGTTGAACAACATGGGGAACTACTATCATGGGCGCGCCTCATATGCGGAAGCCGAGCCGCTGTACCGCCGCGCACTGTTGATAAAGGAAGAGCAGCTGGGAAGAGAACATCCGGATGTTGCGACGAGCCTGAACAATCTGGCGTTATTGCTGGATGCGCAGGGAAAGTTCGGAGAAGCCGAGCCGCTGTACCGCCGCGCGCTGTTGATCAAGGAAGAGCAGCTGGGAGGAGAACATCCCTCTGTTGCGACGAGCCTGAACAATCTGGCGTTATTGCTGGATGCGCAGGGAAAGTTCGGAGAAGCCGAGCCGCTGTACCGCCGCGCGCTGTTGATCAGGGAAGAGCAGCTGGGAAGAGAACATCCGGATGTTGCGACGAGCCTGAACAATCTGGCGTTATTGCTGGATGCGCAGGGAAAGTTCGGAGAAGCCGAGCCGCTGTACCGCCGCGCGCTGTTGATCAGGGAAGAGCAGCTGGGAAGAGAACATCCGGATGTTGCGACGAGCCTGAACAATCTGGCGTTATTGCTGGATGCGCAGGGAAAGTTCGGAGAAGCCGAGCCGCTGTACCGCCGCGCGCTGTTGATCAGGGAAGAGCAGCTGGGAAGAGAACATCCGGATGTTGCGACGAGCCTGAACAATCTAGCGGGATTGCTGAAAGCGCAGGGAAAGTACGGAGAAGCCGAGCCGCTGTTTCGCCGCGCGCTGTTGATCAGGGAAGAGCAGCTGGGAGGAGAACATCCCTCTGTTGCGACGAGCCTGAACAATCTGGCGTTATTGCTGGATGCGCAGGGAAAGTACGGAGAAGCCGAGCCGCTGTCCCGCCGCGCGCTGGGGATTGTGGAAGAGCAGCTGGGAGGAGAACATCCGTATGTTGCGGCGAGCCTGAACAATCTAGCGGGATTGCTGAAAGCGCAGGGAAAGTACGGAGAAGCCGAGCCGCTGTACCGCCGCGCACTGGGGATATGTGAGCAGTCATTAGGAGCATCGCATCCGAATACGATCACGATGCAGAACAACCTGGAAGTGCTGCTTGAGAAAATGAAGGATTCGGGTGATAGGGAGAAGAAATCATAGGACATGATCACTCCCGGGATTCGCTATCGCACGAACCAAGAGCCGAAAAAACACCAGTCTTATGCACTTCTTCTGTGTTCTGAAGGGTGTTGTATAATATTTATTATGTAAAGTTATGTGCTTTACAGATTGCAGCATCCATGAAACTTCCTGCCGGGGGGGATTGGGGTAGAGGGGGCGGCTGATGCCCTGGAAACAGATCCACGGAAAAGGGTCAGACGGGTATCGATGCTCCGTTGATAGCTTTGGACGCGTCTGAGGCGAGAAAAAGGAGAACGTCGGCAATTGCCTCGGGTTTTGTCCATTTCGTGATATCGGCATCGGGCATATCGGACCTGTTTGCTGGAGTGTCGATCACCGAGGGAAGAATGCAATTGATGCGGATGCCTTCGGTTTTGTTTTCTTCTGCCATGCATTCTGTCAGCCGTATGACTGACGATTTTGATACAACGTAGGGGGCCAGATTCGCTGCTCCATGCAGAGCGGTTTGTGCGCCGATGGTGACGATACTCCCACGCTGTCGCTTGCGCATGTGCGGGATCACGGCCCGCGAAACGAGAAAGACTGTTCTGAGATTCATGTTCTGCCTCGAGTCCCAGTCATCTTCGGTGAGTTCATGCACCTGTGGTCCCATGGCAAAGCCGCCTGCGATCGTGAGAAGGACGTCAATCGATCCGTACGTGGTGAGCGTGTTATCGACGGCTTCTTCAATGCTTTCGGCATCGGTCAGGTCGCATGGCAAGCAGGTGACGTTCTCCTTTCCCTGCCATTTTTGCTGCATCGACTCGATATTCTTGTCAAGAAGTGAAAGCCGATAACCTGCATTATTGAATGTTTCAGCTACCGCGCTACCCAGGGCCCCGGCAGCTCCCGTGATCAGGGCAACTTTTTTGCTCTCCATATCCTGTTTCCTCCATTTTCATGCCTGTTATATTCTTGGGATCTTACTATTTATCTATTCCCGAGAGCCGCATCACAGTATCTTGACGTATGTTGTTGATGCGGGCCTTTTGTTCTTCTATAATTTCTTTGAAAAAAGCCGTTTTACATGGTTGTCAATATGAAACGTCGTTTTTTATGTTGAAGAGGGTGATTGAAATTAAAACGCAGGATGAGGGAAAAAAGTGCAGGACTAAACTTTTTTCCTGACAGTCTCTTATATCCTGCGATACAGGTGAACCCTTGAAATGATACTGCAATTGCTCAACTTATTTATACAAAGGAGGATGCATTGACACATTTGGTGATTTGCTGGCTGGACGAAGCCATAAAGGAAGATGAGATTGAAATGGTGATAGATGAAACCAGAAAACTGTCGTCTATCCCGGGGGTACAGGATTTCTCCGTAGGAAAGCCTGTGCAGAGCGACAGAGCTGTTGTCGATGACAGCTTTACCTTTGCGATTGCCATGAGGTTCAGAAGCCAGAAAGAAATGGAATCTTATTTAACGCATGATCTTCATGTTGGCTACGTAAATGAAATCCTCAAGCCAAGAGCTTCGAAAATAACGGTTTATGATTTTTAGGCGCTTGCGGTATTTGTTCCCGGGTTTGATCATTGAATGATTGCATGAATTTCTGCGCTGTTCCAGCCAATGAAAAAATAAATCGCTATCTTGATTCTGCCGGTCGTGATTCCCGGCATTACCTCTTCTTTTCCCCTATAACCTCAAAAAGGAGGTCGTTATGGCTATAGAGCAGGCTCGCAGGTTTGTCGAAAAGGTAAAGGCGGACGATGCCTACCTGGGTCGTATTCTGTCGATAAAAAATCCTGATGAACGACTTGAAACCATCAGAAAGGAAGGTTTTGAATTTTCAAGGGATGAATTGCTGCAGGTTCAGCGACAGTTGCAATTGCCAGGCCTGAAAAAGCTCGAGCACGAGCCCAGGAACTGTTGTTGTATATTTGGTAGCTATGAATGGGTGGATTGAGCTCCCTGATGAATGACCCGGTATCCCGATGGGGATAGCCCCGGATTCTCACTTTCTCCAAGAAAAACGTTACACAATTCCCTGGTCCGGAAAAGGTCGCAGTATACCTCGAGGCATTGTTCGAGCCTGTCTTTGAAGGGGGCGCAATACTCGAGGTCTTTTTCATTGAATTGCAAAGCCCTGAGGCGTTTGTTTGGGCAGCCGCCTCCACAGACGGGCAATACAGGGCATTCCTGGCACGATGGGTCGTGATATGGGTCTGTTCCTGTCATGTAGCGCCATGTAAGTTCACTCTCTTCGAGAGCCTCCATGCAGGAGATCGTCCCGACAACCCTCTCTGGCTTGCCGACGTCTTCCCAGCATTTGTACAGCTCTCCCTCTGGCCCGACGATATATCCATAGTGGCTGGTTGCCGTGCAGATCGTAAATGGACGGGGTTGGGGGTAGAGCGCCCCCGGAGGCACGATGCCATGCCTGAAATACGTGTCGACGGCAAGTTCGAGCCACTCGTTACCGCAGAGAGCGCATTGGGTGTGAGTTTTTCCGGAGACGGTATTGATGTGCCCCGGATACACCTTCACTCTTTTGTCGTCGAAACGTTGCCTTATAAGGTCCAGCAAAGCGGGATACTCTTCCTGGTTCGTGTGATCTATGTTGACTCTCAGGTCGATCGTTCCGGTATAGGATGAATGCAGAAGCATATCGACCGCATCGAGAATCCGGCGGAATGTGGGTTTTCCATGCATATGCGGCCGCCTTTTGTTGTGGGTGTCTTCAAGGCCATCGAGGGTTATCTGAACCTTGGTGATATCCAGGCTTTCGAGAGAGCGGATCTTTTGACGGTCAAGTTCGAAGCCGTTTGTCACAAGATCGGCTTTGTACCTGCCGGGATAACGTTTCTGAAACTTCCTGGTCAGGTCGACCAGGCGTTCGAAGGCAAGGGTTGGTTCGCCTCCGTACCAGGTGACCAGAAGTTGCCGTGTATCGCTGTGCCATTCGACAAAGCGAAGCAGTTCGTCCGCAGTTTTGTCGGACATGCTCGAACGGTCATGATGCGTTGATTCGAAACAGTAGGGACAGTTGAAATTACAGGCCAGTGTCGGGCAGATCACCAGGCCAAGCGTCTCAGTGCTGAAACTTGCAAGGTTTCTTCGGTATCGCTGTTGGAGAAGCCATCTCTCATCATCCTGTTCATCTACCAGTACCATACAATCCTCGAGCAGCTGAAAAAAATCCGCTTCTTCCTGAGATTTGTGGAAAGCGCCTTTTTCTTGCAGGCGCTGAGCTATGTTATAGTGGTATGCATCGAGTTCCAGCAAGACAGCAGACCGGGCATTGAAAAGAAAATACCCGAATTGCCGGGAGTGAAACAGGCAGTTGTAGCGAGACCATGACATGTTCATAACCCTGCAGGAATTGGGGTGAGGTGGTTCAGGGAATGTTTGGTACAACGAGTATGTGTTTCATTTGTCAGTTTGTATGGGTATATCTCCATATATTTCGAGAAACGACAATACTGACTGTTGAGCCAAAACATACGTGCATGATATCCAATGTAGCAATCCGTGATGAAACCGTTGCTGATATAGCGGAAATTACCGCAGTGACCGTCAAGGCATTCAGTTCTCTCGACATCAGCAACCATACAGAACAGTTTGTCATTTCGGCGCTTCGGAATGCCCGGGTCCTGACGCTATCCCTGGTTGCTGAACTACATGGCGAAATTATCGGTCATATCGCTTTTTCTCCCGTTCATATTTCTGATGGCAGCCTCTCGTGGTACGAACTGGGCCCGGTTTCGGTGCTGCCTGATTATCAGAAAAGGGGAATTGGCGGTGCACTTGTTCAGGAAGGGCTTGAAAGGCTTAAACTGATGCAGGCCAAAGGGTGCTGTGTCGTCGGTCATCCGGAGTATTACCCGAAATTCGGATTTGAACATAT
>Ga0209614_1000216_pt1 | contig 52991 bp, 51 predicted proteins | sample BlaSprsedimmetaG_FD_185484 | JGI IMG/M metagenome (GOLD analysis project Ga0209614, IMG submission 185484) | Hot spring sediment bacterial and archeal communities from California, USA to study Microbial Dark Matter (Phase II) - Blank Spring... ...
CATTGATGATGAGTTCTTACAGTTTGTTGCGAACAGAATTAACAGCAGGCCAAGGAAGCGGTATAGCTATAAAAGTCCTATATTTGTAAAAAACCAATTATTAACAAAGACAAAAGTTGCATTTGTGACTTGAATCTTGCATTAATTATTGTTATTACAACGCATTTTTTCATCAAACGCAATGAGCTTGTCGCTAATATCTTTGACCTGTTGGTTTACCTGCTTAACAAGTTTGGAGTAGGTTTCCTGGTTTATGTTTTTGCCATCGAGCAGGCTGATGGCCACCTTGAGTTCCTCGAGCTGCTGGGCTAACCTATCGGCTTCAATTAGGAGTTCATCGTTTTTGGAGGTTTTTAAAGCATCGTGGAATTGCTTCAACTGGTAGTTGAAGATGGAGTAAAAGATTTCGGCTTGGCGGGCAACGGAATCGGAGCGGGTAAAAAGGTTCGAGAGATCGGAGTTCTGTATGTTTTGGCTAGGTAGAGCCTGTTTAGAACAGAGTTCCGGGCGCAGCTTACAAATCAAATCGATGTTTGCATCGGCCTGTCGGCGGATTGCGAGAAGTTTTTCGTTAAAGTTTTTAACCACAGAGAGTTCTTTTCCCGTTAAATCGACTTTCAGGAAATCGCGGATGTTAAAAATATCGCGTTCAATTTCGTAAATCTTACCGTTAAGGAATCGGGCGCTTTCAAGGTTTGAGTTGCCTGCATACATCACCTCAAAATTTTGACACACGAGCTGAATAAGCTCAATACGATTAAAAACCCAGGGTTGTAGGGCATTGGCAATGCTATCGTAGCGTTGTAATTCGGCTTTAAGGTAATATGCATCGAGCCTTTGGGTAAACTCGGTTACAGCATTTAAAGCGCGGTCGCGACAAACGACGCAAGAGGTAGTTCGGGCCAGCTTGAGAATGTTATCGGCTGCGGTTTTATTCTTGCTGTTCGCCTCGGTATTTTTTAACTTTTCAATTTCGGATTCAAATTGCCACTTGTAAAGCTGTTCCTCGAGCCTCGATAGCTGGTTGGCAATAATTTGACCCTCGAGGTTTTGGTTCATCAGTTCAGGCTTGAAGATGTTTGAAAACCTGAGGTCGGCAATGAATTTTTCTAGGTCGATATTTGGTACATTGGGATTGGCCTCGAGGCGGACAAGGGTATTCACAAGATTTTTTATCGATTTAAGGTTATGGTCATCGTCCATGTAAAGTGAAGCAAAACCCAGAATGGATTCATACTCACGGTTAAAGATAGTTGAAAAGGTATTGTTGCCGCGATACTTAAACTTCATCTCCTCGTAGGCCTTTTGCAGTTGGTGGTAGTATTGCATTACACGGAAAAGGCTAACCGAAATGGCATCGTTGTTTCCGGTTCGGTAATTGAGGTTGTAAACATCGAGGTGATTTTTTAACTGAGCAAAAAGATTCAAAAAATTGAGTAAATCTTTTTCCTGGCGGTAGGTTTCGGCGTTGATAAGCCCCTGGCGGAAATCGTTTTCAACCTTAAGCTTGCGCTTTTCGATATTGGCAAAGGTTACCTCGTCGCCCGAAATTTGTTCAGTGCGGTATAATGATTTGTAGTTAGCCACTACAATTACAGGGTAGTTCCGGATGCCAATAAGTTCCCGCAGCTGGTTACGGTTAACCCGCCCTTTTGTAACAGTATCGAGGAATTGACGAAGTGGCGCACCAGAAAACTCAACTGCAGGGGTGTTTGCAGTAGTAAGCAAGTAAAGCCTTATGGAGTGTAGGCGGGTATCGAAATTCTTTTGCTCAAACAACCTGATGGTAGAGCTAAAACGGTACTCCTTTTTCTTGGTATTAGCCTCAATGAAATTGCCAAACTCACCAATAATGCTCATAACCGCATCGGTAGGGGTAGTAATCTTCGAAAGGTTTTTCAGCTGCGAGGCAACAAGGGCAAGCATTTGATCGCGGTCGTTATTGGAGATGGCGCGAACGCGTATTTCGGCATCAATGTAATCGCGAGCAGAGTATAGTGGCAGGTTATCGATTATGCGGACATAATCAATATTATCGCTCACAAAGGTTTGGTACTTGCTATGCTTGTCGCGCGAAATCTGGAAATTGTAAAGGGGGTAGGTTATATCGTTATCGCCAAAAAACTTAACATTCTTAAGGCTAGCGGTAATAAAGAGATACTCAAGCTGCTCCTCCTCCACGCGCAATTTTTTCCACCATTTTTTCTTGGGTTTAACGCGGGCAAAGTCGAGCTCATTGATGAGTGTGCTAAACTTATCGCCGTTTAGCAAAAAGATATCGGTTGTGAGGTACTGCCACTCACCTGTGAAGTTGAAGTTGGCAGTATCGGAGTAAAGCAGCCTAGGTTCAATATCGCGCTGGCCAATGGCGAGTAACGCCGATAGCCAAAGCAAGCAAGTTAGAGCGATAGACCTGGTGTTCATACTTAATTGAAAAGGTTAAAGGATAAAGGATAAAGGTTAAAAGATATATTCAAAAAACCATAAAATCAATCAATTACTATATCCAACCATCAACTATTAACTATCAACCAAACCTACCTAGCTGACCCTACGGGGCGGAACAACCTCCTTGGAGGGGTCGAACATGTAGCGGTAGGTTATGTGGGTTTTACGAACCCGAGCACCAATTTGTTCAGCCACACGGCGCATGGTTGGGTTAAAATCGCCAATCCAGTTCAGCTCCAATTCGGTATATCGAAAACCTGGTGCTAATGCGCGTTTGGCAAACTCGTTTACCAGTGCGCCCTCAACACCTTTCCCCTGGTGCTTTGGGACAATACCAAAAATCAGGCCAATGGCTTTGGTGCAAACTTTTTTAACTTTAAGTAGATATAAGAAGTAGAGCTTGGATAGGATATCGAATTTGCCGTTCAGATGGCGAACAACCTGGTTAAGGTCGGGAACCATGATGAGAAACCCAATGGGTTCGTCTTCGTAGTAGGCGAAGTACATCAAATCGGGGTCAATTATGGGCTTCATGGTTTTCATAAGAGCCATGGCATGAGCCTCCGTAATCTTTTTAACGCCTGTGTAGCGGCCCCAAGCATTGTTGTAAATGGTTCGGAAATCCTCGGCAAACTTTTTCAAATTCTTTTTCGATATGGTTGTAATGGTGTGCGAAGGATTAAGGGCAATACGTTCGGCCTTTTCCCAAACAATGGGATCAACATTCTCCGAGTTAACCAGCCTGTGGTAGGTGTACTGGTGGAAGTAAACCTTAAATCCATAGTTTTCAAAGAGGTTTCGGTAGTAGGGTAAGTGGTAATCCATGCAGTAGTTTGGGGGAAAATCGCCATCAACCAAAAGTCCCCACCAGCGATCGCGGTCGCCAAAGTTAATGGGGCCATCCATGGCCTCCATCCCCCTTGCTTTCAACCATTCCTTCGCAGTATCAAACAACAGATTGGCTGCTTGCTGGTTATTGATGCACTCAAAAAAACCTACCCCACCGGTGGGCTGTTCGGTATTCCTGGCTATCTCTTTATCGTAAAAAGCAGCAATCCTACCTATAGGTTTGTCGTTTTGGTATAAGACCCAACGAATAGCCTCGCCATGCCGGAAATGCTTGTTTACCTTTGGGTTAAAAACATTTTCAATGTCAACGTCCAACGGGCGAATCCAGTTTGGATAATCACTGTAAAGCGAAACGGGAAGTTCAAGAAAATCCCGTTGAATGCGGTTGCTATTAACCTCTTTAAATAAATAATTGGCCATAAGGAACAACGTTATTTTTTACTAATAAACATTTCTGCAATAAGCAAATCGAAAGGGGTTGTAATTTTAATATTTTCCCTGTTTCCTTCAACGGTATGGATTGCAAATCCCTGGCTCTCAAAAACCGAGGCGTCGTCGGTAAAGAAAGGCTGCTCGGGAACATTATAGCAATCCTTAATCAGCTTGGACTGGAAAACCTGAGGGGTTTGTACCAGCAAAACACTATTGCGGTCGAAGGCCTTTGAAATGTTACCCTGAACGAGTCGCACCGACTCAACTGGTTTAATCACCGGAATTGCGCTACCCTTTTGGGTAGCAGTAGCATAGCATTGTTCAATAACCTGAGTGGAGACAAATGGGCGAACACCATCGTGAATGGCAACAAGGGAGTTGTCGGAAGGAATATGGGTAAGGCCGTTTTTAACGGACTGGTAGCGGGTGTTGCCACCCGCTACGAGGGTTAGCTTGATATCAAAGTTTAACTCTTCGCAAAGGTTCTTCCAGTGATCCATTTGACTTTGTGGCAGAACAAGCACTATGTCAGGCATGGGAACAATGGAAGCAAAACGCTCAATGGTGTGCATTAAAATGGGTTTACCGTTGAGCATCAGGAACTGCTTGGGGGTTTCGGAACCCATTCGTTGACCTGAGCCACCGGCAACTATAACCGCAAAACGATTAGTGCTCATAAAGTAAGATTATCGGCTCCGAAAGTTATCAAAAATTTTCCCAAGTGCATGGGGGCTGAAACATTTTTAGAGGAATGGGGCGAGATGAATCGGAATAAGTCGGAATGGGGTGAAATAGATGGAATATGATGGAGTTAGAGGGGTAAGAGCCCGTTAAACGTGAACAGTGAATCGTTAAACAATAAGAGTTTAACGCGTGAATAAAAATCGGAATGAGCCGGAATGATTGAATGGGAGGGAATTAAACGTAGTGAGAATAAAACTAAATCATTTTTTCCGAAAACGTTTGCGGGTAAGTAATTCATAATAAATAACATAAAATGTTGAATTTCATTTGAATTATATAGATATTTGCGACGATGCATGGAAATAACTACATATATGGTTAAATACAACTATGTAAAGGAGTTCATTGAGAAGCCAATAAAAACTCATTGGGAACTCAATGCACTATCGGATTTCAAGGGTGAAACTTACACCTATGCCGATGTGGCCCGAAAAATTTATTATCTCCACAAGCTATACCAACTATGGGGTGTAAAACAAGGCGATAAGGTTGCCCTTGTGGGAAGGAATAATGCTGAGTGGGGAATAGTGTATCTTTCTGTAATATCGTATGGAGCAGTAATAGTACCCATACTACCCGATTTTTCGCCAGTAGAGATACATAACATTGTAAACCATTCCGATTCCGTGATGCTTTTTGCAGGCGAAATGGTTTGGGGCGGCTTGAACCAAGCCGAAATGCCCAACCTAAAAGCAATATTCAGCATTATCGGGTTTAACCTCCTGGTTTCAAACGACGAGGAAAGCCGAAGGCTGTTTGAGGCAGCAAGCCCCTCCATTGCCGATGAGATGAAAGAACTTTCCCCTGATAAGGTTAACTATCCCGAAGTACCAAACAGCGAGTTGGGCGTAATAAGTTATACCTCTGGAACTACAGGTTTCTCAAAGGGTGTGATGCTACAACTTAACAGTTTAGCTGCCAATACCGATTATGCCCGAAATAACATGCACCTGGTAAAGGGTGATCAAATTGTATCGTTTTTACCGCTGGCACACGCATTTGGATGTGCTTTTGAATTTCTATTCCCATTTGCCATGGGATGCCATATTACCTTTTTAACTAGAATACCTTCACCACCAATAATCCTTGAGGCTTTTGCTAAAATCCGCCCACGATTAGTATTGACCGTTCCGTTGGTTATTGAGAAGATTTTTAAGAAACAGGTGCAGCCTAAGATTGAAAAGCCTGTGATGAAAGTTTTACTCAATATTCCATTCCTAAATAAGTTGATATTTAAGAAGATAAACGAGAAACTCTCGAATGCCTTTGGTGGCAACTTCCATGAAATAGTAATTGGGGGGGCTGCCCTTAACCCCGATGTTGAGCGCTTTTTACGCCGAATCAAATTCAAATATACCGTTGGCTATGGGATGACCGAGTGTGGCCCACTTATTTCCTATTCAAGTTGGAAAACCAATCCCATGGGTTCGTGCGGCAGGGTAATAAATTACCTTGAGATGAAAATTGATTCGGCTGACCCCTATAATGAAGTTGGCGAAATCCTTGTAAGGGGTGAGAATGTGATGGTGGGTTACTACAAAAATCCCGAAGCTACAGAAAAGACATTGGTTGATGGATGGCTGCATACGGGCGATTTAGGTGTTTTTGATAAAAACGGGTTCATCTACATTAAGGGGAGAAGTAAGAGCATGATACTTGGCCCAAGCGGGCAAAATATTTACCCCGAAGAAATCGAAGCACGGTTGAATAATATTCCATTTGTCCAGGAATCGCTTGTTATTGAGCAAAAGGGCAAACTGGTTGGTTTGGTTTATCCCGATTACGAGTCGGTTCAACAGCATGGTATTGATTCCAATGAACTCGAACCTGTACTTGAACGGCAGCGCCTTGAGGTAAACAAGCATCTGCCCCAGTATAGCCAAATAGCTAAATTGATTGTTCACAACCAGGAGTTTGAGAAAACCCCCAAAAAGAGCATTAAACGGTTCAAATACCAATACTCTGATAACTAGTGGTTTTCCGATAATAGTAAAACCCGGAGCATTATCAGGTAAAGTATAGGAAGTATAACAGTTTGTAAAAACCTAAAGAAAAAAAAGTTAAGAATATCGCGGTAAATAAGAATACCTAGTAAGGTAATGATAGAACAATCGAGCAGGGCCAGTAAAACCCTGCTTGTTTTTTTATGAAAAACTTTTGGCAACATGTGCTGTAGGCTTACTCCTGACATATGGTAGAGGCAAACGGTAAGAATAACAGGAGTAATAATTCCGAAAACCAGAAGAATAAAAGGCGATTGTAGAGCCCTGAATGAGTAAAGTAAACCAAAGGATAAAAAGAGAAAAAGATTAAACGAATAAACACCAGGCTTTTCTACCAGATTGCGTGTCCAGAAATGCAGGATATGCTCTTTGGATTGCTGATTCATACTATGTTAGGCATTAATAATTAGATAAGTAAGATAGACCAAGTAAACCATCACTAGAATCATTCCTTCGCGTCGGTCGAACTTACGACCAGGGCCACTAACGGCAAAGACTAACATTAGAATTCCGGCAACGATGTTTAGGGTTAAATCGAAGTTTGCACCGCTGTAAAGTTTAATGGGGTTTATACTGGAAGTAAGGTCTAATACTAGCAATATATTGAAGATATTTGAACCCACCACATTGCCAATGGCAATATCGGGTTTATTGCGGTAAGCAGCCACGGCCGAGGTGGCTAGTTCAGGAAGTGAAGTTCCAGCAGCCACAATGGTTAAGCCAATAATTGACTGGCTTACACCAAGTTTGGTGGCCATGTTAACGGCCCCAAAAACAATCAGTTTACCACCTCCTACCAGAAAAGATAATCCCCCAACAACCATCAAAATCGAAAGCCATAGTTTCCGAGTTTTTATTTCGGTCGAGGTTGATGCAGGGTCCTCCTTTCCAATCAGGAAATTGTAGTACATAAAAACACAAAAAAGTAAAAGTAAAACCAAACCCGCTGAACGAGAGATTACATTTAGCGTTGCTGAATCGAGGAACATCCCGTTTGAGAGAACCCATAGCGCCAAAGCTGAAAGTAAAAAGAATGGAATTTCAATCTTTACGGTGCTATGTTGAACACCAACAGGTTTAATCAGTGCAGCTAAACCCAAAATCATAAAAGTATTAAAAATGTTACTTCCCAAAACATTGCCAATTGCGATATCGGAACTACCCTCTAATGATGAAATAAGGTTAACCAACAATTCCGGAGCCGAGGTACCGAACGCAACCACAGTTAAGCCAATGGTTAATGCCGATATACCCAGACGTTTTGCTATGCTTGAGGCTCCTTCAACTAACCATGTAGCGCCAAGAACAAGAATTACTACCCCAAGCATAATAAATAGAAGATTCATCTGCTTTGTGTTTTGAAATGAACAGGCGGGTTGATTAAAGCCCTATAACAATATAAAAATAAGGTTAATCAGCACAAAGATACAACAGATTAGGTTAACTTTGCTCGAAGTTTAACCTATAATAGTTTAACCTTGAAAAGGATATTCATTACAGTTGCCGCCTTGGTACTTGTTATTCTTATGTTTCCTAGGTGTGCAAAGGTGGTTTCGCCAACCGGAGGGCCCAAGGATACTATTCCCCCGGTTTTAGTAAAAAGTATTCCCAAGCTTAATGCTACAGGGTTTAGCGGACAAAAAATTGTCCTGGAGTTTGATGAATTTATTCAGCTCAAAGATCTTCAGCAAAAGCTCTTGGTATCGCCACCCCTAAAAAGTAAACCCCAACCCAAACAGAAAGGCAAAAAGTTAGAACTTGAGCTTATCGATACCCTAAAACCAAATACCACCTATACCTTCTACTTTTCCGATGCAGTTAGGGATAATAATGAAGGTAACCCAATCAAAAACTTCATTTTTTCATTCTCAACCGGACAAACTATCGATACATTGTCGCTTTCGGGTAGAGTTAAAAATGCCTTTACCGACGAGGCGGTTGAAAACGCCCTTGTAATGCTTTACGATTCATTTACCGATACCCTACCCTACACCACCCTGCCCAATCATATTGCAAAAACCGATAAAGATGGAAAATTCACACTGGTAAACCTAAAGCCCATAAAGTATAAACTTGTAGTTATTGACGATAAAAATGGCAATTACCTGTATAACCAGGGCACCGAAAGTATTGGTTTTATTTCTAATGAGGTAAACCCATCCGATGAAAAGCGTAATGATATCAATATAAAGATGTTCAGGGAGGAACTACCCATCCAAATAGTTACAGGGTACGATAGGCCTGAACGCAACTTACTAACCTTAAGCTTTTCTCGAAAACCTGTTGGTGGGTTTAGCCTAAAGCCTATTGATTGGCTCAAATTAATGAACTGGTATGTGGTTGAACCCGATAACAATGGCGACACTCTAAAGCTTTGGATAGTAAACGAAGAAATAGCCAACCGCGATACCCTTATGGCCATTCTTGAATACCAAAAAACTGACTCGTTATACAGACTAAATCCACAAACCGATACATTAAGATTTCTATTCTACAAGGAAGATGTTCAACAGTCAAGACGCAAAGGGAAGAAGGATGAAAAAACCGAGGAGAAAAAGGGATTTACGGTTAGCAACTCATTGGCCTCAGACAGGGTGGTAATACCGAATGTTCCATTTGAACTCACTCTTCCAGCGCCAATAAAGAAGGTTGACCTTACAAAAATATCAATTTTTAATGTTACCGACAGCATTGCCGAAGAACTCGTAAAGTTAAAAGCCGATAGCCTCAACCCAAGAATTTATCGATTCACAAAGGACTGGAAATCTAATGTAAACTATAAAATGACGGTTTTGCCTGGTGCCTTTGAAGATTACTTTGGTCAAACCAACGATACCCTAACGCTGGAAATGATTGGTGCCGACCCTGAAAAGTATGGTGTTTTAAAAATAAACCTTAGCGGTGTAAACAAATCGGCCGTTGTTGAATTGTTGAGCGAAAAAGGCGCACCTGTTGATACCAAAACTATTAAAGGTAATGAAACGGTTGAGTTCAATTATGTTAAGCCTGGTAAATATAAACTACGGTTTATTGACGATTCCAATGGTAACGGGAAATGGGATTCGGGTAACTACATGAAGCAAATTCAGCCCGAAAGGGTTATCTACTTTATCGATGAGAAAACTAAAGGAGTTATAAATATCCGGGCTAACTGGGATAGTGTGTTACAGTTTTCACTTAAATAAATACAGTTATGTCGGTGTTAATGAATTTTGCCATGTTCCCAACCGATAAAGGGGCAAGTGTTAGCCCCTACGTGGCTAAAATTATTGCAATGATAAGCGGGTTGGGCTATGAATACAGGCTTACGGCTATGGGCACCATAGTTGAAATCCCTACCCTACAGCAAGCACTCAATGTGGTTGATAGTGCATATAAACTGCTTGAACCCGATTGCGAGCGGGTTTACGTTACCATTAATCTCGATATCCGAAAGGGCAATCTAGGAAGAATTGATAGCAAAATAAAATCGGTAACCGAAAAACTTAAAAAGTAATCATAAGTTCAGCATAATGCGAAATTTTCTTCCTGTACTATTTTCATTTTTTGCCCTAGCGGGCTATGGCCAAACCTATGTTGGCGTAAAGGGTGGCTATACCATGAGTGATATAGCATTTTTACCAGTTCAAAGCACTAGGATGCTTTTTGCCGACGGTTTGGATTATGGTTTGGTGTTCAAGCATTTTAACCTAAAATATTTTGGATTTCAGGCTGAACTTTACAGGGTAAAAAGGGGATACCGTAAACCTATTGATATTGCTGAACTGGGCGATACCCTATACAAACGTGTTAATTCGTACGTAGAGCTGCCAATAATGATGCAGTTCAGGCTTAACCTAAAATTGTTAACCTTTCATTTTAATGTAGGGCCATACATTGCATACTTGACCCAGGTACGCGAAGGCGATAACTCATCGGGTGATTACCAAATGAGCAAAATGTCGATTAATATTTTACGAGATAATCGAATCGATTACGGTTTAATTGGTGGGTTGGGATTGGGCCGCGATTTTAAGTGGGGATCTTTGTATGTCGAAGGGCGCCTTGGTTACGGTTATGGCGACATGCAAAAGCACACCTACCCCAACATGCCAAAACAATCGAAAGCCGTTTTCCAAAGTGTAAATGTTGGCTACCTGTTCCATTTCGGAAAGATGGAAAATAAGAACTAAACAAACGAACCTTTTTCACCTTCAGCGTGTTTAGGTTCAAAACTATGTAGATGACAAGCTGGAACGAAATACCTTACGATATACAGCAAGTAATTTCAAATACCGCGATAGCTCCTGGCGCGTATATTCTGAAATTTAAAAAAAACAATCCCTTTATTGCCGGACAAGTACTTGCCTTGGGTGTCACCAAGGACATTGAACCCAGGTATTACAGCATTGTCTCAGTTGAGAACGATGAGTTAATATCAATACTCTATACCGAAAGGGTTGAAGGGAAGTTAACGCCCACGCTATCGCTTTTGAAACCCGGCGATAATATTATGGTTTCAAAACCATTTGAAACCTTTACACAGGTAAAGCCCTCGCCTGTATTCAGTGTAGCTGGGATGGGAATAGTTCCATTCATGTCGATGTTACTATCGGGAAAAGCAAAGGGAGCCACTCTAATTCATGGAGCCCACTACCCCAAATACTTTTACTACTCCAATATTCTTACAAACACGCTTGGCGTGAACTACATCCGATGCTGCTCGCGTTGCCAGCCCGGATGCCTGTTTGTGGGGCGCGTAACCGACTTTGTGAAACAGTGGAACGACCTGGATGTCAATAGGCCCTACTACCTTTGCGGTAGTGCTGAGATGGTAGTGGAAACGCGCGATATACTGATATCGAGAGGCGTTCCTGTGAGTAATATAAATTCGGAGTTATACTTTTAGCCGATGATTCCACTTTACGGAAAAACGCTCGATGAGCTTAAATCGATAGTTACAGCTGAGGGGCTTCCATCGTTTGCGGCAACCCAAATAGCCGATTGGCTATACCATCACCATGCCGAAAATATCGATGATATGACCAATCTATCGAAAAAGGCAAGGGAGAAGCTCTCGGCAAAGTACACCGTAGGGCTAACAAAACCCGAAAGGGTTTCGGAATCGGCCGATGGTACCAAAAAGTATCTGTTCCCGGTGGCCAATACCCGCTATGTTGAAGCCGCCTACATACCCGAAGCCGATAGGGCAACGCTTTGCGTATCGTCACAATTGGGCTGTAAGATGGGATGCCTGTTCTGCATGACTGCCAAGCAGGGGTTTCAGGGTAATCTTACAGCCGGCGAGGTACTGAACCAGCTGCGCAGCATCTCTGAATTTAAAAATGTGACGAACATTGTGTACATGGGGATGGGCGAACCGCTTGATAATCTGGATAATGTGCTGAAAAGCCTTGAAATACTCACCTCAAAGTGGGGCATGGGCTGGAGCACCAAACGCATTACGGTTTCCACCATTGGCCTTATTCCGGCCATGAAGCAGTTCCTTGAAAAAACCAATTGCCATCTTGCCATTAGCCTCCACACCCCATTCGATGATGAACGCAGGATGCTGATGCCCATCCAGAATGTTTACCCAATAGCCGACGTTGTTGATGAGCTCAAAAAGCACCGGTTTAGCGACCACCGCAGGGTGTCGTTTGAGTATATAATGTTTGATGGGATGAACGACACACCTCGCCATATTAAGGAACTGGTGAAGCTGCTTAATGGGATAAACTGCCGGATAAATCTAATTCGTTTCCATCCCATACCCGATTCGCCGCTCCGCACCTCACCCGACGTGCGCATTATTCAGTTTCGCGATTCGCTAACCGCTAAGGGAATATTTACCACCATCCGCGCCTCGCGTGGGCAGGACATTCAGGCTGCTTGTGGATTGCTGTCTACAAAAGCACTTCAGGAAAAACGTTAAACGTGAACCGTGAGCCGTTAGGCGAAGAAGAACAGAAAACTACTACACTTATAATCCTGAGCCTGTCGAAGGATCTACCCTTATATAGTATCACAGTGTTACACAGTGTTTGAAGGGAGTTGCACGGTTTGAATCAGCATAATATGTGTCATCAGTGCTCCATTCCTAAATCCCCAAAACGAAACATCCTACTATCAGTAATACAACTATCAACTCAAATAAAAAAGGGCACCTTAAGGGTGCCCTTTCTATCTTGTTATCCTGAATTATTTCAGGTTATGGGTTTTAACGAATTTTTCAAGAACACCCTTGAGGTTGGGTAAACCTATCTCAGCCAAATCGTAGAATACACGGGTGGTAGGTTTCCTGATATTGATGATACGGCTTAAATCGATTGGGTACCAATGATAACGGTGTCGTAATCGGCATTGTTGATGGTAGCCTCAAGGTCCCTAAGCTGTTGCTCACCGTAACCCATGGCAGGAAGTATGCGGCCAATGTTAGGGTAAATACGGTAGGTTTTCTGAAGTTTACCAACAAGGTAAGGACGAGCATCAACCTCTTTGCTTGCACTAAACTTGCGTGCAGCAATGGTACCAGCACCAATCTTCATTTCGCCGTGGGTTAAGGTTGGGCCGTCCTCAACAATTAGGCAGCGCTTACCATCGATAAGTTCAGGCTTGTCGACCTTAATGGGCGAAGCGCCGTCAACCACAATGGCTTTGGGATTGATTTTACGGATGTTCTCACGAACAATCTGAATGCCTTCGGGCGAAGCCGAGTCCATCTTGTTGATTACAATAACATTGGCCAGGCGTAGGTTAACCTCACCAGGGTAGTAGCTAACCTCGTTTCCGGCACGGTGTGGGTCAGCAACAGTGATGATTAAATCGGGTTTGAAGGAAGCAAAGTCGTGTTACCGCCGTCCCAAAGGATAACATCGCAGCCACTGGGATCTTTTTCGGCTTCGCGGAGAATGGCCTCGTAGTCAACACCGGCGTAGATAACGTTACTGCGAACTACATGTGGTTCATACTCTTCCATCTCCTCAACGGTAGCAAAGCGCTGAACCTTTTGGGCAACCAAATCACCGTAAGGCATAGGGTGACGAACGGCAACCACCTTAAGGCCAAGGCCCATGAGGTACTCAATAACCTTACGCGAGGTTTGCGATTTACTGCAACCGGTATGGGTAGCCACAACGGCAATAACGGGCTTGGTGCTCTTAAGCATGGTCTCGTTAGGGCCAAGTAGCGTGAAATTGGCACCGGCAGCGTTAACTATTGAACTAAGGCGCATTACATGCTGGTAGTTCACATCGCTGTATGAAAATACGCAGTCGTGAACATTCTTTTCCTTAATAATTTTAACAAGATTTTTCTCAGCCTCAATGGGAATACCATTGGGGTAAAGTTTCCCAGCCAATTCAGCAGGGTATTTACGACCCTCGATGTCGGGAATTTGAGCAGCGGTAAAGGCAACTACATTGTACTCCTCTTTATCGCGGAAGAAAGTGTTGAAGTTGTGGAAATCTCTTCAGGCTGCTCCGATAATTACTACATTGCGTCTTATAAGACCTCCTTTGATATTTTTGGTTTAGATTTTAGGTGTTACAGTTTTCAAATTTGGTTTTTTAAAATTCAAAATGTTCGCTAAAAAAATTCCTAACATTGCCACCTTATCGGCACAATCGTAAGATATTAAAAAACAATGCAATATAGCACCATTTTAGTAAAACATGTTAAGAAACATATTTTTTAGACTAAGGGAAAAAATGCCCCGATTTTTTGGAATCGGGGCAACAAGTTTTTATGGGTATGTATTAGTAAACCTCGATATCGTAAGGAATACGTGCCTGAACGCCTTGATTATTCAGCATGTTTTTAATGCGGTTGTAGGCCTTAAACGATGAGCCTAGTTCATCTTTTAAAATCCAGGTCTTTGCCTCGGCCGACATATCTTCCATAAGCTTTTCGAAGAACTTTTTCTGTTTGGGCATCTCAACAAGGCGATAGTTCTCCAATCCGGCTTTTTCGGCGGCAAGATTAATGGCATCGGTTAGGCCGCCAAACTCATCAATAAGTTTTATGTCCTTGGCGTTTACGCCGCTCCAAACACGGCCTTGGCCAATGGCATCGACCTGTTCAACGGGAATACCGCGGCCTGCGGATACGTGACCGATAAAGGTTTGATAGGTCTGTTCAATGAACATCTGGCCTACGACCTTTTCCTCAGCGGTCATGGGGCGAAATACGCTGAAAAAATCGGCATGGTCGTTGGTTTTAACAACATCAACGGTAATACCAATTTTATTTTCCAAGGCTTTCTGCAGGTTGAAGAACAAACCGAAAACACCAATTGAACCGGTGATAGTAGTTGAGTTAGCCACGATGGTTGTGGCGGGTGCAGCAATGTAATAGCCACCCGATGCAGCCACATCGCCCATGGAAACAATAACAGGCTTAACCTTTGCGGCTAAATCAACCTCACGCCATATAACCTCGGAGGCCAAAGCGCTACCACCAGGTGAGTTAATACGGAAAACAATGGCCTTGATGGAACTATCGCGGCGTGCCTTGCGAATGGTTCGCGAAATACCCTCGGAACCGATTTTATCATTGCCACCTTCACCCATTCCTATTTCGCCACTTGCATAAATAACAGCAATTTTATCCTTTGAGAACTTGCGCTTAGCAACTTCCGGTGCTTTGAAATACTTTTTCAGTGCAATGCTGCTGATATCCTTCTTTTCCTCAACGCCAAGTTTGGACTTTAAAACTGCAATAAGCTCATCCTTATAGATAAGGCCATCTACCAGCTTATTTTCCAGCGCCTTTTTGGCATTGAAGATTTCCATGTTGCTGGCCATGCAGTTAAGTTTATCGGCAGGTATGCCACGGGTATCGGAAACCCCTTTAACCCATTGGTCCCATATGGATGAGATGTAGGTAAAAGTTTGCTCGCGATTTTCGGGGCTCATTTTATCGAGCATAAATGGCTCAACGGCGCTTTTAAACTTGCCGTGACGAAGGATTTGTGGCTCAACATTCAACTTTTCCAAGGCTTTCTTAAAGAACATAATCTCGCTGCGCAAGCCAAGCCACTCAATCATACCCTCGGGGTTTAGAAATACGCTATCGGCAACCGATGCCAGGTAATATGCTTTTTGGCTGTAGGTATCGCTGTATGCATAGATAAACTTACCCGACGATTTAAAATCGATGAGTGAATTGCGGATTTCCTCGCTGGTTGCAGCACCTGCATTAACAGCGTTGAGTTCAAGCAGAATACCCTTGATGTTGGAATCCTCCTTGGCATTGGCAATGGCTTTTAAGATTTGGTTTAACCCAATAGGGCTATTAGGCTGAAACGAAGCAAAATCAAAGCCCTTGAAGGGGTCTTCACTGCCACGGTCAACTATTTCCTGTCTTAGATCGATGTAAAGGATTGAGTTGGGCTCAACCTTAACCTCTTTTTTATCGGCCGAGGAGACAATTGCACCAACAATTCCTAGGAACATCAAAAAGATTACAATTGATGATAGAACTATACCAACTATTGTGGCCAGAACATACTTGAAAAATTGCTTCATATTGATTGAAATTTAGATTTTATATATGACTAATTTGTGTTGATAAAGTTACAAAAAAAGATTAAACCGAAATGCCATGAATTAACAAATTCAACAGGGTTAGTAAAAATGGGGAGGGGGAAATTTTTAAAGGAATGAATCGGAATGAATCGGAATAGACAGAATATGATGAAGTTAGAGGTGGCTAAAACGTTAAACGTGAACCGTGAGCCGTTAAACGAGATTGAAAAACGATTAACTAGTCACACAACCAACGCTCTTTGTCATTTTGAGCGATAGCGAGAAATATCATTGAAAGGAGATAAAGGGTGGAAAGTATAAAGCGATGCTTCAGCGCTGTTAAGTATGACATGAGAGGACGGGGCACAAGCCAACCATCAATAGTTAACTATCAGTTCAATCCTTTCATTCGCGCGGGTCTCCTGAACCGCGCGATCATTAGTATAGGGGTATTCAAAATATTATGCGATGCACGAATTGCATAAGCCAAAGAGCAGGTAGTATCCGTTGCATTGCAACCGGAAAGCAAGCCAAAGAGCAATTGCCTAAAACCCTATCAAAGGGGATATCAGTGCTATTGGCACATAGCGATGGTTCAGATGAGTTCAGCATAACAAGCGAGCGTGAATATCCGGTACATAATTTTGATTTTTCTAGCCATCAACCACAAACTGTCAACAAAAACAGTATCACAGTGTTTCACAGAGTTCACATAGTGTTTCTCTCTAAAAAACAACAAAATCTGTGTCATCAGTTTTCTATTTCAATTCACGAAAAACGAACAGTTATCAATTTTCTTATATACAATATGTTATACCGTTTAACCGAGATTAGTCAATAGAAATGCAAAAAAGCCTGGAACAGTTTGTTTCTAATAACCTATCGAGGTAATCCAGACTTTTCACAGTCTTTCATTACGAAGTTTCTGTATTATTAAAATTTGTTAGTCGATTCGTCAATTGTTTTTTTCAGTTGACGAATTTGGTATCATGCAAGCTGAGCATGGTTCTTCGCTTTCTTTTTTCTGTATAAATTATTTTCTACCTTAGCAAAACCATAATTGGCGCATATTTTGCAAAAGAAAGGTATGAGTTTTGGTAAAATAGTATTAACCTTTTTGGTATCGATTCTTTTGATAACCGCAAAGGCACAGGAAATTTTGCCTGGCGCTCGTGTAACGAGCAGTTACCTTCCGTTAATTCAAGGTAAGCGTGTGGCAGTAGTGGCTAACCACACCACATTGGTTGGACCAAAGCATCTGGTTGACACTCTGCTTTCAGCTGGTATAACCATAAAAAAAATATTTAGCCCGGAGCATGGCTTTAGGGGCGACGTTGAGGCTGGCGAACTTATTGGAAACTATACGGATAGGGTTACAGGTTTGCCTGTTATTTCGTTGTATGGTGGGAGCAAAAAACCAAAGCCAGCCGACTTAATAGATGTTGATGTTGTAATTTTTGACCTGCAGGATGTGGGCGTTCGGTTTTACACCTACATCTCAACCATGCACTACGTTATGGAGGCTTGCGCCGAAAATGGCAAGCCTTTAATAATTCTCGATAGACCCAACCCTAACGGGTTTTACGTTGATGGGCCTGTGCTGGACACCGCTTACCGCTCTTTTGTGGGCATGCATCCAGTTCCCTTAGTGCATGGAATGACCATTGGCGAGTTTGCTCAAATGATAAACGGCGAGGGCTGGCTGAAAGGGAAAATCAAATGTCAGCTAACCATTATTCCATGTATGGGTTACACCCATAGCATGACCACTGCCCTTCCTGTTCGTCCATCGCCAAACCTGCCTAACCATCTTTCTGTATTGCTTTACCCATCGCTTGGGTTGTTTGAGGGAACCGTCGTGAGTGTTGGTCGGGGAACCGACTATCCTTTTCAGGTTTTTGGCTATCCCAATTTCCCCGATAAGGAGTTTAAGTATATACCAGTTGAGAAGCGAGGGGCAAGTCTTAATCCACCCTATAAGGGCCAACCTGTTTACGGAATTGACCTTAGGGATTACTCGGTTAACTACTTCCTTGACCACCGCGAGATTATTCTCGATTGGCTTATCTACTCATACCGCAATTATCCCGAAAAGGAGAAGTTTTTCAATAACTTTTTTAACCTGCTTGCAGGTACAAGTGAGTTACGCCAGCAAATTGAAAGCGGATTATCCCCTTCGGAAATCAGAGCCACCTGGCAACCTGCGCTTGAGCAATACAAGCAAATCAGAAAAAAATACCTGTTGTATCCCGATTTTGAATAACTTTGACACCTGATTACTGTAAAAGAATGGCAAAGAAAAATACACACTACGTGGTTTGGGATGGGCTAAAACCTGGCATTTATGGGAGTTGGGAGGAGTGTCAAAAGCAAACAAAGGGTTTCCCAGGTGCAAAGTATAAAGGATTTCCAAGTAGGTTAGCCGCTCAGCGTGCCTATGAAATGGGTTACGAGGCATACAATAGCATGAACCCCGAGCAGAAGGTGCTATTTAATGTTAATGAGAATACCCCAAAACCAATATATCCCTCGCTGGCTGTTGATGCAGCCTGGAATACCGCAACGCTCGAAATGGAGTATCAGGGTGTTGACTGCCAAACCGGTAAGCTGATTTTCCATCAAGGGCCTTTCCCCGATGCTACCAATAACATAGGCGAGTTCCTTGCCATTGTTCATGGTTTGGCTCATCTGAAAAAGTTAGGTAGCAATATTCCCATCTATACCGATTCAATGACCGCCATTAGCTGGGTTAGAGCAAAAAAAGTTAACACTAAGCTTATACAAACCGATAGGAATACAATACTATTTGAAATGATACAGCGAGCCGATAAATGGTTAAAAGAAAACACCTGGAAAAACCCATTGCTTAAATGGGAAACCCAGTACTGGGGTGAAATTCCTGCCGATTTTGGCCGAAAGTAAACCAATACCTATTACCAGTGAGTTTTGAGCATTTCATAGCAAAGCGTTTCCTTAGCGGTTCCGATAAGCTGAGTTTGTCGCGACCATTTATTTGTATTACCATTGCGTCGGTGGCGTTAAGTGTGGCCGTTATGATTGTGGCCATAGCCATAATTACCGGTTTTAAAAGGGAGATTAAGCAAAAGGTTGTTGGTTTTGGCAGCCATATCCAGATTACCAATTACGATAGCAACCAATCGTTCGAAACTAATCCCATACCAATAAACCTACCGGTTATAAAAGACATTTTGAAAATAAAGGGAATCAGACATATACAGAGGTTTGCCATCAAGGCGGGCATCATTAAAACCGATACCGATATACAGGGCGTTGTGCTAAAGGGAATAGCCCCCGATTTCGACTGGTCATTTTTTAGCAAAAATTTGGTAGAAGGTGAAACCTTCGTACTTTCCGATTCGGCCACTACCAACGCAACGCTTATTTCCAAAACGCTGGCAAACCTGCTTAAGCTAAAGGTAGGCGATACCTACGATATGTTTTTTGTCCAGGAACCGCCCCGTTACCGCCGTTTTACCGTTGCAGGCATTTACAATACCAAAATGGTGGAGTTCGATAAAATGTTTGTGCTTTGTGATATAAAGCACATCCAGAAACTCAACGGTTGGAACGAAAATCAGGCCACGGGCTTCGAAATTTTAGTTGACGATATCGATAGGGTTGATGACCTGTGGGTTGAGGTTGATGATATTGCAGGCTATCTTTTCCTAGACGATGGCTCGCGGCTAAAGGTGCAAGGCATTATCGATAAGTACCCAAATATTTTTGACTGGTTGAACCTGCAGGATATCAACGCAGCGGTGCTCATTGTTTTGATGATGCTGGTGGCTGCAATTAACATGATATCGGGACTGCTGATTATAATTCTTGAAAAAACATCAACAATAGGCCTGCTAAAATCCATGGGAGCATCGAATCGAAGTGTTAGAAAGATTTTTTTGATACAATCGGCCTTTATCATGTTTCGCGGGCTAATTATTGGAACTGCAGCAGGTTTGATACTTTGCTTTTTGCAAAAGCAGTTTGGAATAGTTAAGCTCGATGAGGCATTCTACTTCCTATCCGAGGTGCCCATCAACATTGTTTGGTGGCATGTTGTTGCATTAAACCTTTTGGCCTTTGCGGTAGGGGTGGGCATGCTGGTGGTTCCGTCGATGGTTATTTCGCGTATTAGCCCCGATAAAACTTTGAAGTTTGAATAAGAACCAACGCAATTAAACCATGCAAAAGCTTCGTCTTTTACTGTTGCCCTTTTCGTGGCTCTACTGGTTAGCTGTTAAAATCAGGAATTCCCTTTTCGATATCAACTTTTTGCGCAGCTTTGAGTTCGACCTTCCAACCATTTGTGTTGGTAACCTAACTGTGGGAGGAACAGGCAAAACCCCGCACACCGATTACCTTATTAGTTTATTAAAAAACAACTATAAAACGGCACTGCTAAGCCGTGGGTATGGTAGTAAAACCAAAGGTTTCAGAATTGTTGAGCAATCGTCGCAGGCCGTTGAGGTAGGCGACGAACCCCTTCAGCTTAAGCTCAAACACCCCGATGTTGCCTGTGCCGTGCATGAGGATAGGCTAAACGGTGTGGTGGAGATAATGGGCTCGTTCCCTGAGACCGAGGTTGTTGTTCTGGACGATGCCTTCCAGCACCGTTGGATAAAAGCAGGGCTTAACATATTAATGGTAGATTACAACCGACCGGTTTACGCCGATTTCTTTTTGCCTGCCGGGAATCTACGCGATAGCATCTCGGAGGTTAAGCGGGCCAATATTGTTATAGTGAGTAAATGTCCCGATAACCTTACGACCCATGAGCAAAAGTCAATAGCAAAAAGGCTTAAAATCAAGCAAAACCAGGATATTTATTTTACCTCAGTGAGCTATGGTAAGCCAAAGGCTGTTTTTAGCAATTGCGAAGACTGTGAATTTAATCCAAATGAAACCATCTTCGCTTTATCGGGGATTGCAAATCCCAAACCATTTATCCATCAACTCGAAAAAAATTATAAATTGGTTGGAAAAAAGTCCTTTGCCGACCATCATAATTTTACGGTTAAGGAAATTCTATCTATTTTTGAGGTCGCCTCAAACGATGTAAAGTTGGTAACCACCGAAAAGGATGCAGCCCGTATTCGTGGGCTAAACCTGCCATCGGATGTAAAAAGTAGGATTTACTACTTGCCGCTTGAGGTTTACTTTATCGATAACAACAAAAAATGGTTTAACAGTAAAATACTCAATTATGTTGGAGAAAATAAACCAAACAGTATCCTATATCAAGAGTAAGGTTACCATTGAGCCCGAAGTGGGGATTATACTAGGGACCGGTTTGGGTGGCTTAGTACGTGAAATTGAAAATCAACAGGCATTGGATTATAAGGACATACCAAACTTTCCTATTTCCACTGTTGAAGGACACTCGGGACGGTTAATATTTGGCACCCTTGGCGGTAAAAAGGTTGTAGCCATGCAGGGCCGCTTTCACTACTACGAGGGTTACGATATGAAACAGGTAACTTTCCCGGTTAGGGTGATAAAGTTCCTTGGCATTAAGTATCTTTTTGTATCAAATGCCAGCGGGGGCGTAAACCCCGACTTTGAAATTGGCGATTTGATGATTATTAACGACCATATCAACCTAATGCCTAATCCGCTTATTGGCCCTAATATTAACGAGCTTGGACCCCGTTTCCCCGATATGCATAAACCCTACGATCACGATTTAATTGCTTTGGCCCAAAAAATTGGAGCTGAACTGGGTTTCAAGTTGCAGATAGGATGCTACGTTGGAACCACTGGTCCAACCTTTGAAACACCTAAGGAATACCAGTACTTCCGTATTATTGGCGGCGACACAGTGGGTATGTCAACCGTACCCGAAGTTATTGTTGCCCGTCACATGAACCTGCCCGTGTTTGCCATATCCATTATTACCGATTTGGGTGTTCCAGGCAAAATTGTTGAGGTATCGCACGAGGAGGTTCAAAAGGTAGGAGCCATGGCCGAACAAAAGATGACAAGAATTTTCAAGGAGATGCTCACAAGACTATAATCCTTAATGCTATTCGCAAGGGAGAGGCTACCTGTTTAGGGTGGCCTTTTTTAATAAGTTGATGGTTGATAGTTGATGGTTGTTTGTGAGTGTATTGTCATGTTGAGCGTTAGCGTAACATCTCACTTACCATAAAGGGGCGACCCTTCTACATGCTCAGGATCAAAAGCGTAAATGTTCGTTGTTCTATTTCCTTAAACGGCTAATGTTGAACGTTTTAGCTCAATTGAGATTCCTCGGCAAGCTTGGAATGACAATAGGTGATATTAGATTTCGTTTAACGCATCACGGCTCACGATTAACGATTAACGATTCATGCACTTCCTTTAACCTTCATTTGTCTTTTTCTCCCAAAAAAATTGTAGGTTTGCAGTTGTTTCACACAGCAACACAATGGCAAAGACAAAACCAAGCATTCCCAAGGGAACTCGCGATTTTGGTCCTGAGCAGATGGTTCGGAGGAATTATATTTTCGATACTGTTCGTACAGTTTTTAGCAAGTATGGCTATTCGCCAATCGAAACGCCTGCCATGGAGAACCTTTCAACCCTACTTGGTAAGTACGGCGACGAAGGCGACAAGCTTCTTTTCAAAATACTTAACTCTGGCGATTTTATCGATAAGGTTGAGCCAAGCCTACTAAAACCAGGCAAATCAAATGCCGTATCGCTAGCAATTTGCGAAAAGGGTTTGCGTTACGACCTTACTGTTCCTTTTGCCCGATTTGTGGTGCAGTACCAGAACGAGATTACTTTCCCCTTTAAACGATACCAAATACAGCCCGTTTGGCGTGCCGACAGGCCACAAAAGGGTCGTTACCGCGAGTTCTACCAGTGCGATGTTGATGTTATTGGTTCAAACTCGCTACTCAACGAGGCAGAGCTGGTGCTTATTATCAATGAGGTTTTTGAAAAGCTCAATGTTCACACCTTGCTCAAGGTGAACAATCGCAAGATTTTAAACGGCATTGCCGAGGTTATTGGCCATGCCGATAAACTGATTGATATCACTGTAGCAATTGATAAGATTGAGAAGATTGGTATTGATGCTGTTAACGCCGAATTGCGTGAGCGCGGAATTGAAAACGCAGCCGTTCAGAAGCTGCAACCCATAATTCAGCTACAGGGCAGCAACAACCAAAAGTTGGCCACATTGCGAAATGTATTGCAGGGCAGCCCCATAGGCCTGAAGGGAATTGATGAAATGGAGGAACTTTTCCGTTACATTGAGGCTTGGGGAACTCTATCAGCTCAGGTGGAGTTAGACCTTTCGCTTGCGCGAGGGCTTAACTACTACACCGGTGCAATTTTTGAGGTTAAGGCTTTAGATATTGAAATGGGCAGCATATGCGGTGGTGGCCGCTACGACGATTTAACCGGAATATTTGGCTTACCCAATGTTAGTGGAGTAGGGGTATCGTTTGGTGCCGACCGCATTTACGATGTAATGTTGCAGCTCAACCTTTTCCCTGAGAGTTTAACTTCTACAACTCAGGTAATGTTTGTAAACTTTGGCCCTGCCGAGGTGGCATACTGCATGCTAGCAGCCCGTAAGCTACGCGATGCCGGAATTAGCGTTGAGATTTACCCTGATGCCACTAAGGTGAAAAAGCAGTTTGAGTATGCCAATAAGCGCAACATTCGCTTTATGGTAATTGCCGGCGAAACCGAAATTCAAAACCGTCAGTTTTCGGTTAAAAACATGGTAACCGGCAATCAGGTTTCCATTCCATACGATAGCATAGAAGAACACATCAAGTTGAACCTATAAATAAAAAGAGCATTACTAAACCATGGCAAAAGTGCATACCATATCGCCCAAGCCTTTAAGCTGGGAAGTAATTGAAAATTTGATTGACGAGCCTCATACCCTTGAACTTTCTGAGGAATCGCGCCAGCTTATAGCCAAGTGCCGCGATTACCTTGACCGTAAGATGGAGAATGAGGAGACCCCTATTTACGGTATTACCACTGGTTTTGGTTCGCTATGCAACAAAACCATTTCTAAGGACGAACTATCACAGCTGCAGAAAAATCTTGTTATGTCGCATGCCTGCAGTACAGGCGATATGGTTAAACCCGAAATTGTAAAGCTGATGCTTTTCCTTAAGGCCCATGCCTTATCGTTGGGTCATTCGGGCGTTCAGGTTGAAACCGTTCAGCGCATCATCGATTTCTACAATAACGATGTAATTCCCATTGTTTACGACCGTGGCTCACTAGGAGCATCGGGCGATTTGGCACCCCTTTCAAACCTGTTCCTGCCGCTAATTGGTATGGGTGAGGTGCATTACGATGGTCAATTACTGCCAGCAGCCGATGTGTTAAAAAAATTTGGATGGCAGCCCATTGAACTTAAATCGAAGGAAGGGCTTGCCCTGCTTAATGGCACGCAGTTTATGAGTGCACATGGCGTTTACGCCATGGTTAAGGCATTTAAGCTGGCCAAGCTAGCTGATTTGATAGGAGCTGTTTCGCTTGAGGCGTTCGATGGCCGTATTGACCCATTCCACCAAAATATTCAGAATGTTCGGCCGCATCAGGGACAAATTGAAACTGCCCGTGCTTTCCGAAAAATCCTTGAGGGAAGCGAGTTGATAAAGCGCCCTAAAAAACACGTTCAGGATCCATACTCATTCCGTTGTATTCCGCAAGTGCATGGAGCATCGAAAGATGCCATTAATTACGTGGCAGGAGTATTGCTAACCGAGATAAACTCGGTTACCGACAACCCAACCATTTGGCCCGATGAGGACTTGGTAATTTCAGGTGGCAATTTCCATGGGCAGCCGTTGGCTTTAGCTTTCGATTTTCTTGCCATTGCTCTTGCCGAGCTTGGAAACATCTCGGAACGCCGGATAGCTCAACTCATTTTGGGCTTACGCGGGTTACCCGAGTTTTTGGTTGCTAACCCGGGCTTAAACTCAGGCTTTATGCTACCGCAGTATGCAGCAGCGGCTATGGTAAGCCAGAATAAGCTGCTATGCACACCCGCCTCGGTCGATTCCATTGTTTCCTCAAACGGCCAGGAAGACCATGTTAGCATGGGTGCCAACGCCGCCACAAAATTGCTTAGGGTGGTCGATAACCTTGAGCGCATACTGGCCATTGAGCTATTCAATGCTGCCCAGGCACTTGAGTTCCGTCGGCCTGCAAAATCATCACCCTACATCGAGGAGTTTATTGCCAGTTACCGCTCGGTGGTAGGTTTTATTGAGCAGGATAGGATTATGTATAAGGAGATAAATAAAACCATCGAGTTCCTGAGGCAGGGGAAGTTCCAGAGGGAAATTAATGAATAGTGAGAAGTTTACAGTTAATGGATTTCTTGAGCCGTTAAAAGGATTTTTGGAGAATATGAGGAAGTTAGAGGAATTTAAATCGTTGAACGCGAACCGTGAAGCGGTTAAGGATAGAAACAATAAGCAATGACCGCTGTCGTTCCGGGCAAATGCGAGGAATCTCAGGGTAAGGATAAAGGTTCAAGATTGAAGATTCCAAATTCAAGAAACTGACCCACGAAGTTGGATTCAATACTTAGTGTGCAGTGTAAAGGGTACAGAATGGAGTTTGGTATTTAGTGCTTAGCGTTTGGCTGACTGTTTATCAGCCCATATTAACACAATCTGTGCTTTCTGCATTCTGTTGAATTTACTATCAACCATCAACTTGATAAGTATCACAGTGTTTCACTGTGTAAATCCTTACAATCTGTGTCATCAGCGTTCAATTTCAATTCACGAACTACCATCGACCAATCCGACCCCTCTAAATCTCCCCTGAAAGGGGAGACTTCGATTTTTCTGTAAAAACATTGTTTTTCCCCTCTCCTCTCAGGAGAGGGGAAGGAGTGAGGTCGGTTTTCCACGAACAACTAAATCTTCCGTGTCATCTGTGTTCAATTCCTATATACCCAAATCCCAAAAACTAAAGGCCAGACAATTCATCAAGGTATTTATCAACCAAAATCTCTTTTAAATCGGCATAGGGAATTAGCAGCTCAATATCGCCGCGAGCAAAGCAAGCTATCTCATAAACATTGTAATGCAGTAGTAAACCTTTATTGGTTAAACCAAACTCATTGGGAAGAACCAATGAGCCATCGTCGGCCAGCCAGTATTCGGCATCGTCGGCAGGATTATTCATGAATTGTTCAGTAAAGGCCTTTTGAGCGATAGCTTTAAAGCGGTCCATATCGGCAAATAAGTCGGGCAACTTTAGGATTTTTGATTTTTTTAAATCGATATTCAGGTAATGGTAACCGTACATATCGTGGGCACCGCCTGTGTAACTCGATTGCTCGTAACGAAAAGTAATCAACTGGTTAGTGCTAAAAATCTGTGTAAAATCAACATCAATATACCACTCAACACCAGTACCAAATTGTTTCAGATACTCAACAAAGGAGCTATCGTAACTCATGGCGTTTCTTACCAGCATATCCTTTAAGTGAGCAAAATCCTTTCTATCAACATCCTCGTCCATGTTTCCAACAAAGTCGTTTACAATTAGTTTTTTAATACGTGAGCTACCCTTGCCAACAGGAACCGGGAAACGGTAAACAACTCTAAAGCACGATGAATCGGGATGTAGGCAACCACGTTTGAAAACAACCGAGTCGGCTACAAAGGTTAAACTGCTTGAACCACTTGTCACAATTTGGGTGTAGGTGTAGTATGCCAGGGCTAAAATTGCCACCAGCAATGCTGAGCGAACCAAGTTCTTACTTCGCATAAAGTTTTTGATTAGTAACATCAAATATATTGCTATTTGCAATGATATTGATAAAACTACTTGCGTTTTATTTCGGTTCTGTATAACTTATGTAAGCTATTCAAGACCATGGTCATGGAAAACTCCGAAAAACGTTTAACCATAAAGGACTTGGCTGAGGACGACCGCCCGCGCGAGAAAATGGAGCGAAAGGGAGCCTCAAGCCTTAGCGATGCTGAACTAATTGCCATACTGCTAAGGGTTGGTAATGCAAGCGAAACCGCAGTTGATGTTGCCCAACGGTTACTGGGGCAGGTAAACAATAGCCTTAATGAGCTTGCTCGCCTTAGCCTGCATCAGCTTACAAAGATAAAAGGGATTGGCAGAACCAAGGCAATAACCGTGCTGGCAGCACTTGAACTCGGGCGTAGGCGGAACGCCGAAGGCCCCATAAATCGGGAGCGGATTTTCTCGAGCCGGAGCGTTATCGATTTGTTCCAATCTGTCCTTGCCGATTTGCCGCACGAGGAGTTTTGGGTACTGCTTCTGAATAAGTCGAACAGGATAATTGAACGGATTAAGGTAAGTCAGGGAGGCGTGGGAGGTACGGTGGTGGACCCTAAGCTTGTGCTTAAACATGCGGTTGAGAGGCTTGCCTCGGCGGTAATAGTGATTCACAACCACCCATCAGGAAACCCCCAGCCCAGCGATAAGGATATCGCCCTGACCGAAAAACTAAAAAATGCCGCCCAGCTCTTCGACATTACCCTGCTCGACCACGTAATAATTACCGATGGCGATTGCTACTCCTTTGCCGATAACGGGAAAATGTAACTGTTGGTTGTTGGTTGATGGTAATAGAACACCGGGAACACTGATAGAGATGATTTGCGCTGATACGCATTCATTAAAGCACACATAATCAATCACTAAGCACCATGCCATCCGTGCATGGCAAACTGCATAACAGGAATGAAATTCTTCACTAAGTTAATCATGACAACTGTTTCATTAACCGAGCAACAGAAAATACCACAGAGTTACACAGAGTGGATGACTTTTTATTCACGAACAACAAACAACGAACAACGTTTCCAGCCCTGTAGGGGCGTAATATTTGTAACTCAATGGCTACTCCCTCATGTATGGCGATGCACGTAATGGGATTTCCAAAGAACAACACTGAAACGTTGCATAGCAAAGGAAAAGCATTACAAAGAGCGAAAGCCGTAAAACCAATCAAAAGGGATTATAGGATTAAAGGTACAAAGTGATGCTTCGGCGGAGTCTATCCCGATATATCGGGACTCAGCATGACAGTGTAGGTTGATGGTTACTCGATTTGAACACCGTGTAGCTCTGTGATAGTTTTTAAGTTGATGGTTACAAAACCAAACACCACTGAACACAGCACACTTTAAACATTGATTCATTAACTTTACACATTGTAATTTTTGAGAAAATGAAAAGGATAATCATTTCAGCTATCATGGTCATAGTTGCAAAAGCCTCAATTTCGCAGGTTAGTGAAATGTATAAGGCAGAGATATTCAAATCAAATGGCATTCAGTTGCCATATCGTATTCTGCATCCCAAAAACTTTGATACTGCCAAACAGTATCCTTTAGTTTTGTTTTTGCATGGGGCTGGCGAAAGGGGCACCGACAATGTAAAGCAGCTCACCCATGGGGCAAATCTTTTTGCAGCCGATTCGGTTATGGAAAACTACCCGGCCATAGTAGTTTTTCCGCAATGCCCGGCCAATAGCTATTGGGCTAATATAGTAGAACAAAAGCACCCCGATGGCAGTCGTACTTTCGATTTTCCCGCACGCAGCAAACCAACACCTGCCATGAGTGCCGTTATGCAGTTGCTCGATTCACTGGTAAGGTTAAAATATATTGATAGAAATCGGATATATGTGGGAGGTTTATCAATGGGAGGAATGGGTACCTTTGAACTTCTTGCACGTAGGCCAAAGCTGTTTGCTGCAGCGTTTCCCATTTGTGGAGGAGGAAATCCTAAGAATGCAAAGCGATACGCCCAAAGGGTAAATCTGTGGGTATTCCATGGCGCGGCCGACAATGTGGTTCCGCCATACCACTCACAGCGCATGGTCGATGCCATAAAGCAGGCCAAGGGCAATGTGCACTTTACGATTTACCCTGGTGTAGAGCATAATAGTTGGGATAATGCCTTTGCTGAACCCGAATTGCTACCATGGTTATTTAGCAACTGTAAAAAGTAAAAAGCGAAAAAGGCTGCCACCGGGCAGCCTTTTATTTTGCGGATGTGACTATTTCTTATTGCGTTGTAAAACCTCGTCAATCATGCCGTATTCTAGCGCTTCCTGTGCGGTCATCCAGTAGTCGCGGTCGGAGTCCTTGCGTATGCGTTCAATGGGGTTGCCCGAGTGGGTGGCAATAATCTCATAGAGTTCCTCGCGCAGTTTTAGTATCTCACGGGTAACAATCTCGATGTCCGATGCCTGACCTTCGGCGCCTCCCATGGGTTGGTGAATCATAACACGCGAGTGGGGTAGGGCGGTTCGTTTCCCCTTTTCGCCTGCCGTTAGCAGAACGGCAGCCATCGATGCTGCCATACCGGTGCAAATGGTGGCCACATCGGAGCTGATGTACTGCATGGTATCGTAAATACCTAAACCGGCGTGAACGCCACCACCGGGTGAGTTTATGTAGATTTGGATATCCTTTGAGGGATCGGTCGACTCAAGGAATAGCAGCTGTGCCTGAATGATATTGGCCACATCGTCGTTAATGGTAACCCCAAGGAAAATAATTCTATCCATCATAAGGCGCGAGAACACGTCCATAGTGGCAATGTTAAGTTGGCGCTCCTCGATGATGGTTGGTGAGATGTATCCGTTCGACATCGATGTGTACTGATGTAGCGTGAGGCTGTTGATTCCTCGATGCTTTATTGCATATCTTTCAAATTCTTTCATGGTTTCAATTTTTATGGTATTAGTAACGCAAAATAATCACAATTGTTAAAACAAAAAAGCGGAGTGGCTATAATTTACCAACAAGTAGCAAAATAAAAGCCGGCTTAAAACCGGCTTTGCTATGTTTTGCTTTTTTACTTAAGCTTGTTGAACTCGTCGAGGGTTATTTCCTTGGTGTCGAGGTTCACATTGGTCTTGAACCAGTCAATAACCTTCTTGTCGAGAATGCGCTCCTGAATCTTGCGAACCTCATCGCGGTTCTTTAGGATATCGGTAGCGTAAGGCTTGATGTATTCCTCAGGTAGAAAGCTCATGCCGTAGGCAGCAAACTGGCTGCGTGCGTATCCCATGGCAAATTCTTCGAGTTCCTCGTTAGTAACGGCAAAGTTTTGTTCCTCAGCAACCTTATTGCTTATGAGTTGCCACTTGAGGTCTTTTTCAAACATGGGGAATTCGCTTTCAATCTGCTCACGGGTAAACTTACTCTCGTTAATGGCAACCAGCCAGCGGATTAGGAAATCCTTGGGTAGTTCAATTTTAAGTTTCTCGAGCAGCTTTTCCTTTAGGTCGATACCAAAGCGGTATTCGCTTTCGTGGGCAAGGTTGCGCTCAATCTCCTCGTCAATCTTCTTATTAAACTCTTCTTCGCTGTTAACAACTCCTTCGCCGTAAACCGCATTGAAAAACTCCTGGTTAAACTCTGCAGGGGCAAAGGTTAAGGTCTTGGTAATTGTTAGCTGGAATAATGGGTTGATACTATCCAGTTCCTCCTTCTTTATTTGGAGCAGCGCCGACCTGTCGGCTTGGTTGGGGAATGCCTTATGGGTATCAATTACAAGCACATCGCCAACCTTTACACCGATAAGTTTCTTTTGCTCATCCTTATCGGCAACGAGGGCAATGGAAATTGAAGCCCCCTCAATGGTAACGCCATTTTTGCGTGGCGATTCATAGTCGTTGAACTCGGTAAGGGTAGCCTTAACCATCCCTTTCTCATCGGTTACCTCAACGTTAACATACTTACCGTTGCGGTTGCGGTAGCTGTCGATGTAGCTCTTTCGTATCTCGTCGTTCGGAAGAATCTTGTAGAATGGGAATTTATCATTTTTGGTAAACTTGATATCTATTTCAGGGGCAATACCTAAATCCCAGGCAAACTCAAAGGTCTCATCGGTTTCCCAGATGATAGGTGTTTGTTTTTCGCTAGGAATGGGCTCACCAAGGGTACTGATGTTATTTTCCTTTATAAAGTCGAATAGCTTATCGGAAGCCAACTTGGTAACCTCGTCGGCCAAAATGTAACGGTAGTACATTTTGCGGATAAGCGACATGGGTGCCATTCCCGGACGGAATCCATTGATGTTTGCCTTTTTGCGGTAATCCTTTAGGCTTTTTTCAACAATGGCGGTATAGTCGTCTTTTTCAACCTTTACCCGAATGGTTGTGTTTAACGAATCGATATCTTCTCTAACTATGTTCATACTATCTGAAATGATTTAGTTGCTTGATTTATTTTTCTTTACGCTGATTGTTCCTTTTAATTTAAGGCCACAAAGGTAGTTAAATGCGGAATAATGAGCAAACCACTAAACGAAGTTTAACTAAAATAACAGCGTGATTGTCAGGTTTGAGCGAAAGAGTACCGATTAATCGCGTTTTTTACCGCTCTTGTAGAACCACACCTCAACGGGTTCGGCTGTTACCATACAGCCGTAACGCATATCTTGGAGGTAGGGTTGAATTATTTCGTAGAATTTACGGATTTTTTCTTCCTCATCAACAATTTCGATGGTAATAGGCAGTTTTTCGGTTATTTCCCAAAACTTGTAGGAATGGATTACTGAGCTGGCACCATACCCCATAATGCCTTTGCAAACGGTGGCGCCCGCTAAACCGTATCGTTTGGCTTGGTAAACAATGGTCTCGAAAAGAAGCGAATGCTTCAACTTATCGGTGGAGCTGATGTATATACGTAATCGCAGGGCTTTACTTGAATTTTCCATAGCTTTAGATGATTTGGATGATGTAACGACCAGCAAAAACTGCAAGCAGCCCGAGAAAGAAACTGGCTGCTGTGTATATCGAAAGGTAAAAAAACTCTCGACCTTGCAGCAATATAAAGGCATCGTTAGCCAGCGACGAGAAGGTGGTAAACCCTCCACAGAATCCTACTGCCAGGAATAATCGCCACTCGGGGGTTATGAGGTTACTCCGTTCCGATAGCCCAAAAACCAAGCCAATAATGATACTACCGATGATGTTAACGGTAAAGGTTCCCCAAGGGAAGTTGCTAAGCGTATGCAGCTGGAAATACCTGCTCACCAGGAAACGCGAAACGCTTCCCAAAAAACCTCCTATCCCAACTATTACAATTGACCTGATCATGCCCAATTTTTTGCAAAGATAAGGAACATTCTAAATTCTTGCAGCATTCTGCTTTTTACTGTTAACGTATGCCCAAATCAGCCTAGTGCCCCAGGTGCGGTAGGGCGTCCATTTTTTTGCAATTTCTATTAGTTCTTATCGGAATAGCCTACCTGTAATTTTTAAGCCATATAGTTCAGCCATTCCCTGGTGTATGGCGAGGTCATCTACCGGAAAAACGTCGGGGCGACCTAGCGATAATGTCAGAAGCATCTGTGTAGTCCACACCCAACGCCTTTTACCTGCGGTGGCAGCTGAATAATTTCATGGTCGGATAACTGCTGAATGGTTTCAATGGATAAGTCATGATTCAGTGCAAACTCGGCCATAGCCTTTACATAAATGGTCTTTGCCCCGGCAAATCAGCCCTTCGGAGTTCCATGTCATCGAGTCATAGTAGATGATTCGGGTTAGGATATCGGTTAGGAAACAAATCCGGAAAGCGATTGAAAATGGTGATAGCCACCCTGCCCGAAAGCTGCAGGCTTACTATGTTCTCGAGCATATCCAAATAGATATCATTTGTAACCGAAAGAGGCTTAACCTCAAGTTCTTCTGCTAGTTGTGTTAAAACCCTATTATGCTGCAAAACCTCTTTTATATCTTTATCCATGGTTTAAACTTCAAAATTGTGTTGCGACATAGGTTGATATTTTTGTAACTTTGCTAAGATAAAACATTTCCGATGATACACGAACTTGGTCAGCAGAACTCTATTCTTAACCAGTTTATTGCAGAGTTAAGAGATGTAAATGTTCAGAAAGATTTTATGCGTTTCCGCCGCAATCTTGAACGATGCGGCGAAATTTTTGCCTACGAGCTGAGCAAGGTGTTTGGTTATCAAACTATTGCAGTTCAAACCCCGCTTGGCACGGCCGATGTTTCGGTTCCAACCGAAAATATTGTTTTGGCTACCATCCTTAGGGCAGGATTACCCCTGCATCAGGGAATGCTAAACTATTTTGATAAGGCGCAAAACGCCTTTATCTCGGCCTATCGCAAGTACGATAAGGATGGTACATTCCGTATCCAGTTCGAGTATATTTCGTGTCCTAACATCGAGGGGAAAACCTTGGTGCTCATCGATCCCATGTTGGCTACCGGTGCATCGATGTTGTTGGCCTATAAGGCCTTGCTTGAGCATGGTAAACCCTCGCATACCCACATAGTTTCAGTAATTGGCTCAAAGGAAGGGGTAAACTACATGAAGCGCAACCTTTCGCCCAGCGAGGCAACCATTTGGGTTGGTGCCATCGACGATGAGCTCACCGTAAAATCGTACATTGTCCCAGGACTTGGCGATGCAGGCGATTTAGCCTATGGGAAGAAGGATTAGTGGTTGGTTTTTGGTGTTTAGCATGTATTTGATTATCAAAACAGGAATAAATTTACCAATCATTGTAAATACTCTCCTTTAACCAATAAGTTAACAATGAGACTAAAAGCCATGGTAATCGTTTCGATGTTGTTTGGCACATCCTGTAAATCGCAGGATTTGCAAACAGTACCAGCGCTCGACCTCCAACGCTATGGCGATATATGGTATGAGATTGCAAGGTTGCCCAACAGCTTTGAAAAGAACTTGGATTGTATTACTGCAACTTACACCATTTGTCCCGATGGGCGGGTTACCTTTGAAAACAAGGGAGTAAAGGCCGATGGCAGCTTGAGCAGCATTAAAGGGGTGGCGTGGGTTCCCGATAAGGATGAGCCGGCTAAGCTAAAAGTACGATTCTTTTGGCCATTTGCAGGCAAATACTGGGTAGTTTACTTGGATCAGGATTATCGGTATGCTCTTGTAGGTGAACCCAAACGAAAGTACTTCTGGATTCTTTCGCGCACACCACAAATCGATCCAACAACCTATAACCAACTCGTTGATATAGCCAGCCAAAAAGGATTCGATACCCAAAGGCTATTTATAGTAAATCAAAAATGCCCCGAGTAGGGGCATTTTTAGTTATACTAGAAATGAGTCTTAGGCATTGACAGGCTCATACCTCCATACCTTTCCGGTATCGGTACATGAAATGGCAATTTCGTTTATGGTAATGGAGAAGAGCGGATGGATAAAATCGGGAACTATCTCCTTTAAAGGCTCAATGATGAACCTACGCTTGTGCAGCTGCTTGTGGGGTACAACAAGTTCAGGTGTGTAAAGAATCAGATGGTCGTAGAACAGAACATCAATATCCATGGTGCGGGAGGTGTATCCCTTGCCGTTACGTTCACGTCCTAACTTCGATTCGATATACGAAATTTCGAGCATAATGGCGGCCGGGCTTAGGCTTGTTTCAACCAGTAAAACCTGGTTCAGGAAATTGGTTTCGCTTTCAAAACCCCAGGGTTCCGATTCGTATATGGATGATGCTTTTTTGATTGTTCCTATTCGAGCAGCTATTGCTTCGCGGGCTGCCTTAATTAGTTGCTCTCTGTCGCCTAAATTGCCACCTATTGATAGGTAAACTTTTGCCATGAGATTTTGGGTTAGTTTGGCAAACATATTGTTTTTTTTTAATGGGTATACGCCTTTAACAATTTTTTTTTAAACCGAAATTAACATGTTATTAACAATCAACCCTATAGGCATTAAGGGGCTTACGCTTTGATCACATTATTTTGAGGGCCGAAGGAATTTTGTTTATTTTTTTGTAAATTGGGGGTATGGAAAATTTCTGACGCATTCATGTTCAAAAAGATTTTGATAGCAGTTTTTCTGGTAGTTGGCAATTTTTACTTATTTGCCAAAGAGTTGCCCCATAGGATTCTCATCATCAACTCTTACCATACAGGGTTAAGTTGGACCGATAGTTTGAACAAGGGGTTTATTAATGCAGTTAGAGGATTTGAGCGTCCGGTTGAGGTTTTTATCGAGAATCTTGACACTAAGCGGTTCCCAGAAAATTTGCATAGCAAAGATGCAAGAAACTACATCGTATCCCGAATTAAACAGATTAATCCAGCGCTCATTGCCTTAACTGACGACAATGCCGTTATTTTAATGGAATCGCTCATAAAAGAGAACTTTGGGTTCGACACAATTCCTGTGGTTTTCATGGGTGTAAATCAGGAAAGGGCTTTCCCGAAAAACTTTACTGGGATACTTGAAGGGGTTGATATTAAAGCAAACTTCGAGTTTATAAAGCAACTTCAACCGAAAGTACAAAGGGTTTACTGTGTAACCGATGATACAACCACAGGCAAGGTTATTGGCGATAGGATAAACAACACCCTCATAAAGTATAATCCCGGTTTTGAGGTGCTAGTTTTAGGGAACTGTAGCTACTATGAGCTAATCGATACCCTTTCTACCTTAACCGAAAACGATGCCATTCTTTTCTTGCTTTTCAACAGAGATAGCAGAGGTAATTATTTTTCCTATGAGGCTATTTTGGATTCATTACGCAGGAGTGTTAAAGCCCCCATATACGGAACATGGTCGTTTTACCTAAACCATGGAATTGTTGGGGGAGCTATAATATCGGGTTGCCATCATGGGATGCGTTCAGGAGAACTGGCAAACCTCCTGCTTAAAGGGGTTTCGCCAAAAACCATTGCCCCCGCTGATGGACCATTTGATTTTATTGTTGACTATATGCAGCTTGCAAGGTATTCCATTTCGGAAAAATCTTTACCCGAGGGAATACTTCTGATAAATAAAGAACAAAGCTTTATTCCTTTAAGCCGGGGTACAATTCTTGTATTAGCAGCTATTGCTCTTTTGCTAGTTATGCTATTAATTTTTATGGGTGTTTACAGCCGCATGAGGAACAAGGCTCTAAGGTTGCAAAAGTACTACAACACATTGCTGGAGCAACAGAACCAGGAGGTTGAAAACAGCTTAAGACTTGTAGAGGAGGCAAATGAGCTAAAGAGCGCTTTCCTGGCCAACATGAGCCATGAAATTCGTACCCCCATGAACGCCATTGTGGGTTTTTCAAAGCTGGTAAAGGAATCATCAGTACTAAGCCCTGAAGAGGTAAACGGTTATCTTGACATTATAGAGGAGAATGCGCAACGGTTAATGAGGCTTATTAACGATATCATCGATATTTCAAAGATTGACTCAAAGCAGCTTTCCATCTATAAACGTCCTGTCCAGCTTGGCCACCTATTTGCCAACTGCTATAGGGCTGCCGAGGTGGAACTCGATAGGGTGAACAAAAATAACATAGCTATTGAAATGTCGTTTCGTCCCACCGATGCCGCCCTTGAGGTAGTAACTGATCCCGATAGGCTTCAACAGGTAATCATGAACCTGCTGAATAATGCTATTAAATTTACAAACAGCGGACGAATTGTTTTAGGTTACAGCGTTATACACGATATACTGCGGGTTAGCGTTGAGGACACAGGCATTGGAATTGACCCGCAACACCTTGGGGCGGTTTTTGAGCGTTTTAGGCAAATCGACGGAACGCTGAACAGGGAGTATGGAGGATCTGGTTTAGGTCTGTCAATCTGCAAGGGAATAGTTGAGGCTATGGGAGGCAGGATTGGAGTGGACTCAAGGCCAGAGGTAGGATCAACCTTCTGGTTCGAAATACCCATAAGCTTAGCCTCACCAGGGCAGCTCGTGGAGGTGCCTGTAAAAGCATCAAAATCGAAATTGAAAAATAAGGTTCTGCTAATTGTTGAGGATAATGAACCCTCAGATCTGCTTTTAAGGCAGATGCTCAAGGGTACAGGTGCAGTACTGCTCCAGGCTGCTACTGGCAAAGAGGTTGCAACAATTCTGGACGACAAGGTTAAAATTGATATTGCGCTGGTTGATGTTTACCTACCCGATATGTCGGGTTACGAGGTGGTATCAAGGATTAAGCATGCCCAGCCCCATGTTAAGGTGATAGCGCAAACCGCAAATGCCATGGATACCGATAGGCAAAAATCCATAGATGCGGGTTGCGACGATCATATCACTAAACCAATTGATAAAGAAAAGCTTATTGAATTACTGTCCCGACTGCTTTCGTAAAATAGCTAAAGGAAGAATATTGCAACACCCACCACTGTAACTATTGCACCAATTAGTTCCTTTACCGTAATTTTCTCCTTGAATACAATTATAGCCGGAGCGATGATTAGAACGGGAACAATGGACATCAGAGCCGATGCAACCCCTGTTGAGGTATATTTTACTGCTAATAGCGAAAACGAAACACCCAGAAAAGGCCCAAAGAATGAACCAACCAGCAGCCTCTTCATGGCTTTACCGTTATGCACAGCTTCAATTAGGCTACGCCATTTGTTGGAAAGGGTAAAAAAGATCATGAATCCTGCTATTCCGGTTATAACCCGGATTTGTACTGAGGGGATAACATCATAACCATCCATGCCGTACTTGCTTAGTACTAAGCCTCCGGCTTGCCCCAATGCTCCTCCAAATGCCAGCAGAATACCAGTTATGGGATATGTGAATCTCATACGTTTGCCGTTCCCGTTTTCATCGGGCGCTTGCCGTTCCAGCACAACAAGTACAATACCAGCCAAAACCACAGCCATGGCTATGGCCTGCTTTAGCGTTAGGGTTTCGTCCATGGTTAGCCAACCAATAATTGCTGCCATGGGAGGCGCTAACGACATTATAAGCATGGAGATACGGGAGCCAATAACAACGTACGACTGAAAAAGGAACAGGTCGCCCAGAACAAATCCAACCAAACCCGAAAGCGATAGCCAAATCCATTGATGCGCACCAGCATCAACTGGGAATGCCTTCCCGCGGCTAATTAAGGCATACACCGAAAGGAATATAAAGGCAGTTCCTAGCCGTAAAAGATTAACCGATAGCGAACCCACCTTTCGACTTGCCGATTCAAAGGCTAATGCGGTTACTGTCCAAAACACAGCAGTGAGCAATGCGGCAAGTTCGCCGTAGTATTGTTCCATAAAACACTTTTATAAACTCCCCAATTGGAGTAAAAATGTATTGTAAGGTTTAACCGTGATTAGTCAATAGAAACACAAAAAATGTATACACACCTTGTTTTTATTAACTTATCGGAGGCAAACCCGACTTATCAAAATCTTTCATTCCGAAGTTTCGGAATGAATAGAATTTGTTACTCGATTCGTCAATTTTTTTTCAGTTTACGGATTTGGGTTTAATTCGTGGAAAAACAAATTGGGCTGTCCCTCTTTATGAGACAGCCCATATGTATATTGTGGGATAATTTACTACAAAGCGTTAACGTGCTTTTGGATAGAACTCTTAAGGTTAGCAGCTTTGTTCTTGTGAATGATATTGCGCTTAGCTAACTTATCGAGCATAGCCGATACTTTTGGAAGCAATTCCATGGCGGCAGCCTTATCGGTTGTGTTACGTAAAGCCTTTAAGGCATTACGGGTTGTTTTTGCATAGTAACGATTGTGTTCCCTACGAGTCTCAGTTTGCCTGATTCTCTTTTCAGCTGATTTATGATTTGCCATCGCTAAAAAAGTATTTTCATGTTTAGTAGCCCGTAGGGGAATCGAACCCCTGTTACAAGGATGAAAACCTTGCGTCCTAACCCCTAGACGAACGGGCCATTGTTTACTTTGCAAAGAGCATTACCTCATGAAAGCGGGTGCAAAGGTAAATGATAAATTTTTTTCTGCAAAATTTTTTCTGCAAAATTTTTACTTAAAAGTGTATCGAATTGAAAATCCGGCATTAAACCAAATACCAGGTGATTCAATAACATTAAGAATTGGGAGAATGTCAAGAGCTAGGCAAATGGGAGCATCCTTAAAAATATATTCAAGGCCAATTACTCCGTCGGCACCAAGAAAAACTTTACTACCGTATTCGCTCTCAAACGGATTCTTTTTATCGGCATTGGCCGTGGCAAAATGGGCACCAAATCCGTAGTACCACTTTAAACCTGGCGCATCGGGTATAGGATTGTGAAGCTGATAAAGTCCGGTAATACCAATTCCTCCCCACCCAAACGACAGGACACCCTCAACTGCTGATTTCTGGGCAAAGAAATGTTTAACGGTAACTCCAGAGGGATAACCACCTCTAAGGCCAAGACCAGTTTTATAGTCCTGGGCATTTGCAGCTGAATAGGCTACAAAAACTGTAGTGAGAATAAAAAGTAATTTTTTCATATAGTAGGCATTTAGTTAGTGCAAATATATTTATTTGACATTAAAAAGTGCTAGCGTTTAACAACCACATCAGCTAAATGTTGTAAATCGGCTCCTGCAAGATTGCCTGAAGTCATTATCAACAGGTTGCTATTGCCCCAATTGTGCTGTAAAATAGTGTCCACAAGGTTGTTTGCATCAGTAAAAACAGCAGGATGGGGATCGCCAAATCCTTGAATTACATCATTTGAGTCAATTGGTGGCAATTTTTTCAATTCCAGGGCATGGGGATTGAAGAAAACGTATGCAACATCGGCACCCCTGAGCGTGCCATTATACTGGCTTAAAAAATCTTTTGTCAGGCTGCTAAAGGTATGTAGTTCAAAGCATACCAACAGTTTTCGGGAAGGATATAACTCCTTAACAGCCTCAATGGTGGCTTTAAGTTTTGAAGGAGAATGGGCAAAATCCAAAAAAACACTAGTGCTTGCACTTTGTGCTAGTAGTTGCAATCGCTTAGAAGCTCCTTCGAAGGTTGCAATTGCATTGTAAAATTGTATTTCACTAACTCCAAGGGCAATGCAGGTAGCTTTAGCAGCCGATATGTTCTGCATATTGTGCTTCCCGAACACCTTTAATGGGATGCTTGTACCATTGAAATCAAGGCTCCAGATGCCGCTTGCTATACCATGTGGGTGGGTATGGTAGGGAATTCTTTTAATATCGTTCCGTTGGCTTTCTTCTACAACCCTACAAACCTCAGGGTCGTCGGCACAGTATATGACATTTCCCTTGGGCTCAATGCAATCAATAAACTTAGCAAATTGTTCCCGGTAGATGTTAAAAGTGGGAAAAACGTTAATATGATCCCATGAAATTCCCGATATAATTGCAATGTTTGGACGGTAAACATGAAATTTTGGTCGAGGATCGATAGGGGAGGTAAGGTACTCATCGCCCTCAAAAACAGCAAATGGCGCATCATCAGAGAACGATACCATGTTTTCAAACCCCTTTAGTTGAGCACCAACCATGTAATCGAACTTGTAGTTGAGGTGTTTTAAAACGTGCATAATCATTGATGTGATGGTGGTTTTGCCGTGGCTTCCTCCCACTACAATTCTTGTTTTTTGCCTCGATTGCTCGTAAAGGTATTCGGGGTAGGAATAGATTTTTATGCCCAGTTCCTTTGCGCGAAGCAGTTCGGGGTTATCGGCTCGGGCATGCATGCCCAGCACAATGGCATCAATTTCAGGGGTTATAATGCCTGGGTTCCAACCCCGGTAGCTGGGTAAAAGATCGTGATGCTTGAGACGCGAGAGTGAGGGTTCAAAAATCTCATCGTCCGAACCGGTTACGTGGTAACCTTTTAGCTTCATGGCTATGGCCAAGTTGTGCATTGCACTGCCGCCTATGGCAATAAAATGAACGCGCATACCAGTTTTTAGGGTTAAGGTTCTGGGAATATGTTATCTACCGTTTCTTCCTGTTTAAGTAATTCTTCCATTCAATGGTATTGCCGTAAAACACGTTAAAATCAACTTTACCCTGAACTCCTTTTAGTCGCCCCTCGTGGTGGTACTGCCAAAAAGTCCATTGTTTATCTATTTTGGGGGTATGGTCGAAAGAGCATATCCAGATATCGTGATCGGGAAAGGTTTCGCTAATGTACCATCTAAATGTATCCTTATTGGTGTAAATTAAAACTTTTTGCCCGGTGGCTTTTTCAACAAGTTCAACAAAGTCAACAAGGTCGGCAATTATTTGTTTGCGAGGCCTACGAACCACATTACCCCATTCCTCAACATCAATAACCGGAGGCAAATCGAGTTCAAGACCCTGTGTTGTTTTCAAAAAGTTTTGCGCCTGAGCAATCCCCCTGCGATTGAAGTTAAAAAAGTGGTAAGCTCCCACAGGGATTCCAACCTGCCTTGCTCGCTTAACGTTATCCCTAAACGATTTATCCTTAAGGGTTGCCCCCTCGCTAGCTTTGATAAAAGCAAAGTCAACCTTTTGCTCCTTTACTTTTTCCCAGTCAATTTTTCCGTTGTGAGCCGATACGTCGATACCCCAGATCAAGTAACGGTGATGAGGGTCGGAAATGAAACGAACAATAATCCATATGGCTAGGGAGCCTATGAACAAGGCAACAGGTAAAAGCCATTGATTATTTAGTTTTTTCTTATTCATAGCATTGGTGCAAATATATCGAATTGTTGCTAACTCCATGTGATGGTTGGATAGGATCAAACCTTAGAATCTAATGGCCAATGATTTCAATGTTAATTTTTTAAATTGATGTATCTTTAGAAAAATTTTCGTATGAATGCCTATCGTATGGTTAAGGCAAGAGCTATTAGGGTTTCATTTTTATTGATTTTTTCATTTTCTACGCCCATTTTCATTACCGCACAGGATGATGTGTTAGAGGGTGTAAAATCTTCATCGCTTGAGGCTCTTGCAAAGATTCTTGAGCGACCCGATGACTCTGTAAAAGTGGTTGCCTTAAAGCTACTATGCTGGGAGAACCGAAACAGCGATCCGGACAAAGTCATTGAGTACGGTCAAATGGCTGTTTCGCTTGCAAAATTGTTGAACCTTTAAATGGAATTATCCGATTCCTACAACCGTTTAGGGATAGCCTACCGTAACAAGGGGCGATACGCGCAGGCATTGGAGTGTTACTTCAATGGTTTAGAGGTCTCGCGCACATATGGTTTCGAAAAACATTTAGCTTTTCAGTATAATAACCTTGCCGACCTTTACAATCGGCTTGGATTATACAACCGCGCCAATGAGTTTGGTAACCGTGCCATGGAGTATGCAAAAAAGGTAAACGACGATTATACCCTTGCCTACATTTACAATATCAAGGGAACCATTAACAAGAATAAAAACGAACCCGACTACGCCCTTACCTGCTTTAAACACTCATTGGAATTGCGAAAAAAAAATTGGATACAACCAGGGTATAGCAACATCGTATCTTAACATTGGGTCAATAGAACTACTAAAGGAGTAATACAGTAGTAGTATGCACAGCATTCAAACTGCCATTGACTTGTATTCACCCAAAAACGATTTGCAAGGTTTAGCCGTTGCATACTTTTACAAGGGCCAACTATACAATAAATTACACAAGTACGACGATGCTATCTTTTGCTTTGAAAAATGTTTAGGGAATAATGAGAGTTTTAAAAACCTAACCGTTTCGGGCGATTGTCATAACGGTTTAGCGTTGGCTTTTGCACAAAAAAACAGTTCGAAAAGGCATACTACCCTAGCAATCAAGCATTGGTTTTTAACGATAGCATTACCTTAAGCCAATTCGTTGAGCGTTTAACCCAGCTAACTGAGGCTTTAAAGTGCGAGGAAACGCCTAGTCTGCAAAAAGAACTGGAAAAGGCGCTTGCTGAACGCTTAGGTTTCCAGCGAAATATCATAAAACTTTACATTGCTATTATAATTCTTCTTGCTTTAATAGTTGGGCTTGTAATTTACTTCTACATTAAACGGGCAAAGGATATTAGGCTGCTACAGGCACAGCGCGATGAAATTAACATGCTTAACAGCACCAAGAATAGATTTTTCTCAATTCTTGCCCATGACCTAAAGAATCAGTTAACTTCCATTGTAATCATTGCCCAAATGATTAAAGACAAAAGCCTTGCCATTGGCGACGATGGATTGATTGAGTTTTCGAGGCGATTATACGCATTGGGTTTAACCACTAACGATTTACTGGAAAATGTTCTTAGCTGAATAAAGTCGCAGGGTAAGCAGGTCTTAGCCCATAAGAGCAATATCGATTTAAAAGAGTTTATTGATAGGGTTATTTTAACCCAAAAACCTGCAGCCGAAATTAAAAGTGTTGCTATAAGCAACAGGGTTGAACCCGGCACTAATATTTACGCTGATGCCGATATGCTGGGAATGGTGATAAGAAATTTAATTTCAAATGCCATTAAGTTTTCCAGTCGTTGGGGGAAGGTTGATGTGTATGCTTTGCAAAAGGGCAATCAGGTTAAAATTTTCGTTACCGATTATGGAGTAGGTATGCCCAAAGAAACCACCGATAGGCTTTTTGATGCATTAGAATCAATGACACAACCCGGTACAATGAATGAGCAGGGTAGTGGGCTTGGTTTAATAATCTGCAAGCAGCTGGTAACCGATTTAGGCGGGCCGATTAAAGTAATCAGTAAACCTCAAAGGGGAAGCACATTTACGGTTAGTTTTCCAAATTTTAGTTAAAGTACTTACCAACCTTGTAGATGGCTGTAGGGAGGGCAAATACAACTACTCGGTCGTAAGGTTTAATCTCCGTATCGCCTTTGGCAATAAAGGCGTTATGACCACGCACCACACCTCCAACTATGGCATCCTTTGGGAAACCAACATCTTTGAGTTTACCTTTGGTTATTGGGGCACCCGGTTTAACAATAAATTCAAGCACTTCGGCATCGGAACCGGTAAGGCACTTGATGGCGGAAACGTCGGTGCTCATGGTGTAGCGGAATATCCGGCTTGCCGTAATTAATTTCTTATTAATTACGGTATCAACACCAATACTTTCAGCTAGCCTTATGTAGTTGATGTTTTCAATTTCGGTAATAGTTTTTTTAACCCCCATTCGTTTGGCAATGATACACGACAGGATATTGGTTTCCGAATTACCGGTAACCGCTACAAAGGCATCCATGTACTGAAGCCCTTCCTCCATCAGCAGGTCAGTATCGCGCCCATCGCCGTTAATTACAAGAGTATTTTTGAACTGGGCGGCCAGTTTCTCGCTCTTTTCGGGGTCAACCTCAATCAGTTTAACGTTCATGGAACGCTCCAGCTCTGTGGCTAGATGAATGGCTATGCGGCTTCCTCCCAGAATCATAAGGTTATTAACATCAATATTCTTTTTTCCGGAATATTCCAGCATATCTTTTATACCATTCTGGTTGGCAATAACGTAAACCAGGTCGTTTACCTTGAATTGGTCGTTACCCCGGGGTATAATGGTTATCCCCTCGCGTGATATGGCAACGGCTCTATAATCCAGATTCTGAGTGTTCTTGGTAGCCTGAAGCAGAGTATAGTCAATAATCGGGGATTCCTCCTCAAGTTTGAAAACTACGAGGGAGAGCTTTCCTCCGGAGAAATCGACAAACTCGGTAGAGCTGGTCTGCCCTAGCAGGGTAATAATTTCGCGGGCAGCAAGCCTTTCAGGATAGATGAGCGAATCGATGCCTAGGTTAAGGAAAATCTCCTTGTTGTTGGGTTGCAGGTATTCCCATTTGTCGATACGGGCAATTACCTTTTTAGCACCAAGCTTTTTGGCAAGGGTTGCCGAGACTATATTGGTTTCCTCGGAATGAGTAACGGCAATGAACAGGTCGGCCTTTTTTATGTTAGCCTCCTTCAAAATCTTTATCGATGTTGCTGAACCCTGTATGGTGAGTACATCGGCACTGGCTGTCACGTGATTAAGCATCTCTTCATCGGGGTCAATCACTGTAACATCGTGGTATTCCTTGGCTAGCATTTTAGCCAGATGCATTCCTACCTCGCCTGCACCAACAACAATAATGTACATAGGTTATGTATTCAAAAATAAATTGCAAAGTAACATCATTTTTAATCAAAATGAACTCGGGTTTAAATAATTATTATCTACTGAAATGCAACGGTTTTCGGATTCGTTTCGTTGAGGTTATACTCAAAAAAGCCTGAAAGGCTTGTGTTGTAAAAAGCGATATTGCTTTTTATCAGTGTTGATGAAAGCCGATTAGCGTATGCTGATTTAATACTTGGGTCAATAATCACCTTTTGTGGGGTTATTATGTTTAATAAACTATTCCTATAAAAGCGATTAGCAACTAGCAGGTCAACATTTAAGGGCTTTGTGCTTTTAAGGAATCTTGCGCTATCGTTATAGGCTAAAGCAATGGTTTTGTTACCAGCAATGAGTAAGGCTAACCCCGATTTTTTGATAATTTTTAGCGGGGTTGAATACTTCTGCTCTTGGTAAAAGTTTAAGTTTATTTCATGGGTCTTTTGTAGCGCCCGATTTCTGATGTATCCATCCGTTGAAAACTTGGCATCGATTGAATCGTAAAGAACCAATAGAGCGTTTCCGTTGCTGTTTATACATATTACTGAACTTTTTGGTACCGGGAACACGATCAGTTCAGCGTGATTCTTAACGCTGACTAAATGTAATGCACTAATGGCAAGCACTCCTATAAGCGAAATGAATGAACATTGCAAAAAGGGTCTGTATCGATTTACTAGATATACCGATAACATTAGGATTGAAAGAAAAAGCAGTATTGCTTGCCAGCTGGTAAAGTAAATTGAACCAATGCTGGAAAAGGGAATGGTGTCAATTAGCTTAAGCCCCGAATTTAGAAGCCAAGTGACAAACCCAAGAATTTTAGCAAACAGAAAGCCCAATTGCCCTATTATCGAAAAAGCTATAGCAACTAAAGAAAGGTATAGAACTATTGTTGCCAGCGGAACTGCAATAAGATTTGTGATCAGGAAAACAACAGGGAATTGGCCAAAGTAGTAAAGCGTTAAGGGTAGGGTAAGGATTTGCGCTGCCGCCGAAACCGACAGGAGCGACCAAACATAATCGATTAGCCTACTTTGAGGGTTAAGAAGACTGTAAATGATGGGATGAAAAAAGACAATAGAAAGAACAGCGGCAAACGAGAGCTGAAAGCCCACGTTGAATAGCATAAACGGATTGCTAATCAAAAGCATAAAAGCCGCTGCCGCCAGGGTGTTGTAGCTATTGGTTTTCAAGCCTGCTGTTTGCCCTATAGCAAAGAGTGAAAACATAATGGTGGCCCTGCTTACCGATGGCGATAGTCCTGTAATTAAAGCGTAACCCCATAGTATCGCAAAAGCAATACCTAATCGTATTGCCAACCAGTAAAGGCGCTTGGGTAGAAGGGTGATGATTATTACCACCATGCCAAAAACCAGCCCCACATGCAAACCCGACACGGCAAGAATATGCATAGCCCCCACCGATGAGTAAACCTTTTGGATCTCATCGTCGAGCAGCGATTTGTACCCAAGCATTAAAGCTGAAATTACTGCCAGTTCCTGGCCTTTTATCCCGTATGCTTTCAGGGTTTCAATTACATAGTTTTGTGCTTTGTATGCAAGCTTGAAGATTTTATTTGGTTTATTTCCAACTTTTTCCCAGCAACCCTGGTTAACCCTGATGTAGTAAACAATTCCTAAAAGGTACATGTACCTTTTCATATTGAACTGGTAAGGGTTAGGAGGATCTGAAAATTCCCTTAGCTTGCCCGATAGAGCTAAAATATCGCCATAGTTTAATCCCTGGCTGGCACTATCCGAAAGTAAAAAGTATAGCAACACCGGTTTTGGCGATTCAAGAATAGCATATGGTTTAATATCAATAATTTCGGCTTTAACCTTAATTGAATTGTTTCCGGTAACAGGTGGCTCAGTAAGCCTTACTAGCATGCTATAGTTTGAATTTGATTTAAGGGTTATTTCAGGTCTATTTATGGTTACCAGCAAACTTCCAAAAAGAGCGAGTAGAAGATTTAAAATCAAACCATAAATCCAACGCTTTTCCCAAGATTTGATGAAGATTCCAGCATAAACCAAAAGCAAGAGTAAAATTAATATTACAACTATTGCCAAATTGGCATGAATTGGATTTAAGTAATACTGAGTAAGAATGCCGGCTGTTAACGGTATGACCATTCGAACGAATGGAACCTCATGGATATTAGCAGGAACCTGAGCCATAATGGTTGTAACATCAATTCAAGTTACAACTTTTTAATGGAAAGGTCAATATGATTAATTGTGAACTATTTGAGGTTGAGTGATTCTGCCCATTTATAGGCATCTTCCTTTGAATTGAAAAATTTTAGAGGTAATCCATAAACGTTTGCCACCTGAAGGATAAGGTTCAGGTAGTAACGCTTGAATGTATTTCCATCGAAAACAACTGCAGCCCATTTTAAGCCCTGGTTAATGGCCTGTGGTAGCACTACCTGCTCAAATCATTTTCGGCTGTTGGGGTTTACTACACCCTGGTCTCGTATGTCGGAAAGATACCCTTTTACCTCTAAGCCGGAGTTACGCTGGAATTCCAAAAGTGCTTCAAAAAGCGCTTTGTACTCCTCAAAGGTTTGATTCCCGTGCCATGTAACCTCGACGCATTTTTTTTCGGGGTTGTACACCCCAACCGCATAATGGCTGCTGAAAATTTCAATAAAACCCATAAAGAAGTATTGGTTTCTACTTGCAATTTAGGGTTATGCTGCAAACAAGTCAATAGGGAAGTAACATTCTTTAAAATTTTGTGGATAGAATAACTAAATCTAAGTACAAAAAACGTGCTTTTAAAAACAAAACGATAATTTTGCTGTGATAAACAATGAATAATATGTCACTTTCATTCGATCCCAAAGATTTTGACAGTATTATTGTAGTAGGCGATAGGGTTCTGATTAAGCCCAAAAACCCCGATGAACGCACTAAGGCTGGGCTTTTGTTACCTCCAGGAGTTCAGGAAAAGCAAAAGGCCCACAGCGGCTATGTGGTAAAGGTTGGACCCGGGTACCCAATCCCCATGTTTACTGAGGCCGATGAGCCCTGGAAAAAGACAAAGAACGATGCTAAGTACTTTCCCCTACAAGCGCAGGTGGGCGACCTGGCCGTTTACCTCCACGAAAATGCCATTGAGGTTGAGTTCAACAGCGAGAAGTATGTTGTTGTTCCTTTCTCATCAATTTTATTACTCTTCCGCGACAAAGGGCTGCTGGGATAATCGTTTTAAATAGAAAAAACCGGTATAACTATTTTGTCATGTTGCATTTTCATTTATATTTGCGTGAGTATGTTTGTGGGTGCTTGATTTAACGTGCGTTTTGAATAACTTGAAATATACTAATCAGTAATATCAATCAATTATGAAGAAAGCAAACCTAATAATCAACATTCTGTTTGGCATTGCCATTGTTGTTCTGTTTTTTCTCCATTTTACCTCAGGGAGCAAAAGAGTTGATGTTAAAGGAACCGAAGGTAGTGCCGCATTAACGGAACAATTTACTGCTGCATGGGTTAACATGGATACCCTCATGAATAGCTACGATATGTACTTCGACATGAAAAAAGAACTTGAAGAAAGCGGTAGAAAGAAAGAGGCAGACCTTAACGCAAAATCGCGAAGCTTTGAGAAGGAAGCTTACGATTTTCAGGATAAGGTTCAAAAGGGATTATTAACCCGTTCCGAGGCTCAGCAGCTTCAAACTAACCTTGCGGCTAGAGAGCAGCAGCTATACCAGCTTCGCGATGAGATGCGTATGCAGCTTGCCGAAGAGGAACAGGTTAAGCTCCGGTTGATTCACAATAGTATCATTGAGTACCTTAAGGAGTACAACGCCGATAAGGGTTACCATTTAATTCTCAGTAACACGTTTGGTGGCCAGTTATTATACGGGAATCCCGCTAACGATATCACTAAAGAGGTAATTGAGGGATTAAACAAGAAATACGCTGAAACCAGGAAAAAGTAATACCCACCTATACTAAACCTAAACCAACCCGAAACCCTTTCGAATGTTTTTCATGAGAAAGGGTTTCGCTATTTTTGTAACGCTATGTGGGTAAACTACTTCGCCAAAAAGAATTTTTCGCCCAAAATTGATGTTAACCCTTCGGTTAACCTTGGGCTTTGTGTGGTAATTCCCTGTTTCAATGAACCTAACCTAATAAAATCGTTGGAATCCATTGCAAAATGCAATCTACCAGCCTGCGATGTTGAGGTAATAGTTGTAGTAAACTTCCCCGAGGGTTCAGGCCAGGAGGTATTGGAGAACTCCAACAAATCATTTAATGTGGTTCTTGAGGCAAACCATTTATGGGGTAGCGGGCGGTTGCGTTTTCATGCCGTTAAGGCATTTAATTTACCTTGCAAACAGGCTGGCGTTGGATATGCCCGACAGATTGGGATGGACGAGGCGGCTTTTAGGCTGCTTACCGTTGGTGCAAAACAGGGAATCATTGCCTGTTTTGATGCCGACTCCCAGTGCATGCCAAACTACCTTGCGGAACTTTATGAGCTGTGGATGAAACAGCCAAAGACCCATGCATGCTCCGTCCGATATGAGCATCCCCTTACCGGCGATGAGTTTCCTGCGGAAGTTTACAATGGTATTGCTGCCTATGAGTTACATCTCCGTTACTATAATCAGGCTTCACGTTTTATTGGCTTCCCGTTTGCCTACCATACTGTTGGTTCATCAATGGCATGCAGCGTTGAAGCATACGTAAAATTTGGCGGAATGAACCGCCATCAGGCAGGGGAGGATTTTTACTTTCTTCAAAAGATAATCCCCCATGGATACTTTCGGGAACTTGACACCACCTGTGTTTACCCGTCGCCAAGACCATCAAACAGGGTTCCCTTTGGAACAGGCAGGGCAATGAGTAAGTTGGTTTATAGCCAAGAACCTATATCGACCTATCGCCTCGAATCGTTCCTTAACCTCGAACCGCTATTTCAGAATGTAAATAATTTTTACGAGCATTCTAATGCTCAAACAAAGAGGGTTATTGAGTCGCTTGCTCAGCCTTTAAGTGACTTTCTTTTTCAGGTTGATGCCATTAAGGCCATTGAAAATGTGAGAACCAATGTATCATCTCCTAAAACGTTTAAAAAACGATTCTTCCTTTGGTTCGATGCCTTTATGCTTTTGAAGTATATGAACTTTGCAGCGGAGAAATACTATGGTAGGCAGCCGGTTGAGGAACAGGCCATAAATCTGCTTACCTTTATGGGGAAGTACCAGACTGATAAATTAAATACAAAGGAATTGCTTTTGCTTTATAGGGAGATGGAGAGATTAGAGTGGTCAATTAAACTCTAAATCCGATAATCAGTATATCATCAACCTGATCGTTTTCCTCACCGCGCCAATCCTTATGAATCGTATACAGTATTTCCTTTTGTTTAGCCATTGGCTTTTCCCAGATGCTAAGTAAGGTTTCCTTTAAGCGTTTTAGCATGAACTTTCTTCCATTGGTACCGCCAAACTGGTCGACATATCCATCGGAGAACATGTAAAAGGCGTCACCGGGATGGTATTCAATATCATGATTGGTGAATGAGTTGAAGTCGTTGATGTGAACAGCAACGGGCATTTTATCGGCCCTGTACTCAATAAGTTTGCCATTGCGTATTTGGTAAAGCGGATTGTAGGCTCCAGCCCACTCCAGCTTTTGGTTTTGCTTATCGATTACGCAAAGCGAGATGTCCATCCCGTCCTTTTGCTCCTCAATCTTACCGGTTTGGCTAAGGGTTGTTTTAATGTGGTTGCGAAGGTTGTTTAGTATCTCGGCGGGTTGAAGTATGCTTTCCTTGTTTACAATCTCGTAAAGGAACGATACACCCAGCATGCTCATGAATGCACCCGGTACGCCATGGCCGGTACAATCGGCAGCAACCAGCACAATTTTATCGTTTTTGCGGGTCATCCAGTAAAAGTCACCACTAACAATATCGCGGGGTAAGAATAGTACAAAGTGGTCGGGTAAAACATCGGAAATAAGTGCCGATGTTGGCAAAACTGCTGTTTGAATGCGGCTGGCATACTTAATACTATCGGTAATTTCCTGTTTTTGTCGGGTAATCAGCGCATTTTTTTCTTCCAAAATGATATTGGCGCGCTGCTTATCGCGGAACATCTTGAACATCAGTAGGGCAACCATGAGTATAAGGTACGAGCCGGCAATGGCACCTATAATCATCAGTTTTTGACGCTGGATAATCGATTTTTGGAGTTCATCCTTATTCTTCATAAGCACAAGCTGTTGCTCCTTCTTTTCGGTTTCGTACTTGGTTTGCATTTCGGCTATCACCCGCTGGCTCTTTTCGCTAAAAATTTCATCCTTTATTTTGACCGCTTGCTTAAAGTATGCGTATGTCCGAATTAAATCGCCACGATACTCATATAGCTTCGATAGGCGTTCGTAGCTGTAGCGTAAGGTTTCCTTTAGTCCAAGCCTTTCGGAAAGCCTGGAACACTCGATGAAAGCGATTTCAGCCTCATCGAATCGTCCCTGACGGAACAAGCTTTCGCCTTTTGCGTAAAGGGCTGCCGTGGTCTCGTAAAGCAGGTTGTTTTTGCGCGCCAACTGTAAAGCGCGGTTAATGTATGTGTTGGCCTTGTCCCAGTCGCGAGCCCAACTGTAAATACTACCAATATTGGTGTTTACCTTGGCAATCTCGCCCTCCTCATGCAGCTCTTCAAAGATGTTAAGGGCTTTTTCATAGTAAAACCTTGCGCTATCGAACGAGGCAAGTATTTCGGTTTGTTTAATCTTGTAAAGGGAGTCTTCCCACATTTCGCCAAAGCGGGCAACATAACGGTTAGTGGCTAAGCGCGAAAATACATTACCAATATTCTGAAGGGTTTGCCCCTCCTCCTTTTTCTTTTGGAGATTGTGGAATAGCTCCAGGGCTGTTTTATGGTAGCCCAGAGCTTTAAGGTAGTTTGCTTCGTTCTCGTCTATGGCAAGAATGCTTTGCGATAGGTTCTCGTAAATCATACCCAGCCCTGAGTTACAGGTGGCAATTCCTTCCTGGTGGTTTATTCTTTCAAAAGTACGGAGTGCCTTTTGGTACTGCTCAAGGGCAAGCTGAAAGTTACTTATGGCAATGTGAGTTCTACCAATGTTGAGGTAGGCAATGGCAAGGTATGCGGGTTGATCGCCCATTTGCTCCTTAATCTCAACCTCCCTGCTGTAGCACCATATTGCGCTATCGTACTGGGCAAGATCAAAGTAAATACGCCCAAGCCCATTGTAGGTTAGTGCAATCTCCTTCCAATCGCCCAGTTTTTCTCTTAACCCCAGGGAGCGATGAATGTAATGCAGGGCAGAATCGTTTTGGCCTTGCTCCTGAAATATTTTGCCAAACCTGAAAAAGGCGTATGCCTGATGCCTTAGGCTATCGAGCTCCAAGGCCTGCTGGAGCAAAAGGCTTGCATACCTGTGCGATTGCTTAAAGGAGTCGATATAAAAAAATGATGTAGAAATACCCTTATAGGCTTCCAGCACTGAGTTTTTATAGCCATTCTTTTGCGCCAGTTCAAGCGCTTTGCGGTAGTACTCAATGGCCTCGTTATCGAGGTAGTTTTCCGATAGGGCAAATCCCTTGTTCAGGTAAGCCTTAGCAAGGAGTTCATCGCTTATTTTTAGTGCCGTGGATATAGCCTCATCAGCATACTTAATGGCCTCATCGGTGCCGGAAGTTACCTCGGTAAGCTTTATAAGAATTTCAACTTTGTCCTTACCCTTTGAGGCTGAAAGAAGGTTAAGTAAGCTATCGCGCTCACTGGCATTTGCCTTAACAAATGCGACAATTAACGCTAACAGGGTGATTGCTATAACTTTTGCCCTCATGGTAAAACTGTGATTCGTGAGCAAATTACTAAAGATTACTGCATTATACAAGCAAGATTCAAGTCACAAATGCAACTTTTGTCTTTGTTAATAATTGGTTTTTTACAAAAATAGGACTTTTATAGCTATACCGCTTCCTTGGCCTGCTGTTAATTCTGTTCGCAACAAACTGTAAGAACTCATCATCAATGGTTTTGAAGTCAGTTTTTTTAGGTATGTACTGTCTAATTAGACCGTTGAGGTTCTCGTTCGCCCCTCTTTCCCACGAATGATATGGCTTGGCAAAGTAGAAGTTAATCTGAAGTTCCTGCGCAATTTTTTGGTGGTCAGCAAATTCTTTTCCGTTGTCTC
>Ga0209614_1000218_pt1 | contig 52801 bp, 36 predicted proteins | sample BlaSprsedimmetaG_FD_185484 | JGI IMG/M metagenome (GOLD analysis project Ga0209614, IMG submission 185484) | Hot spring sediment bacterial and archeal communities from California, USA to study Microbial Dark Matter (Phase II) - Blank Spring... ...
CACTATGCCCGCCGGGCCGTTTACCGGAAAACCGGGCAGTATTATCCGGTGTACCGAACATACCTGGCAGGCACGGGATGGAACCACCCTGTTGAAAAAGTATCCCACTACCGGAAAGCGGGCCGGGAAAATCCTTATTCTGTCAGGGAGCAGTACGTATATGATCCGGATCATCTGCAATTGAAACAGGTAACCGCCAGCAACAGTGACAGCACAGTCACGCAAATCCGGTATATTTACCCGGATGATGTGGAAAATCCACCGGAAACCATACAGAAACTGAAGGAAGAGCACATGATCAATTCACTCCTGGAAAAGGTGGTCCGGGAAAATGACATACAGGTCGACGGCGAAAGGATTCATTACGGCCTATTCCGGCAGGGTGAACAGGTTTTACCGGTCAAACTGGAAAAATGGAAGGGTGACCGCTACGAAGAACAGATCACGATCAGCCGGTACGACGACTATGGGAATGTCCGGGAGTATACCCCGGCAGGAGGCGCCACACAGAGCATCGAATGGGATCCCAGGGGGATTTATCCCCGGTGGAAAGCTGACAATGCCGGCTACCATGCCGATCTATCCCTCTATCCCGATGAGGCCATGATCACCCGGTATGAATACGAGTGGCTCACGGGCTTAACTTCCCTGACCGATCCGAACGGTATAACCACCAGCTACCGTTATGACGGGCTGGGCCGGCTGGACCATGTTCTCGATTTCGAAGGGAACATACTGCAACGTTATCAGTATCATTATAAAGGGTATATGGGAGATACCCTTACGTGTAGCGGACCGGTGCCTTCTGTTCCCTATGCACCGGAACCCGATACGGCCTGGGCTTCCTCTCCCGGCATAAATTATACCTGTCCTGTGCAACTGTTTGTTTCCGGTCCTGAACTGCCATCAGGAACTTCTTGGACCTGGTATGAAGGAGGCTGTGGTCATGCCCCGGCAGGTTCGGGCGAAAGCATTACGGTCACTCCCCCGGTCTCTTCTACCTATTATGTGCGGGGCGAAAGCCCGGTCAATCTTACCCCCTGTAAGGAAGTCAGTGTATCGGTTCTCGAAAATCTCATTCAATCCCACCCGTACCGGGTGGAAGTCCCTTATTCCGGCTCTCCGGCCGACGGGATCCGGGTGTCACTAATCTATACCGGATGCGAACCCCTGGACGCACAGGTTTCCGCTGACTGGGTCACCATAATGGATTGTACAAACGAGCAATTGATCATTGTTGTGGAGGAAAACCTGTCTGAGCAGATCCGTACGGAGAATATCGTGGTCACAGGCGGGGGAACAACACTATTGATCCCTGTAAGCCAGGAAGGGAAACCTCTTCCGCCCGAACTGAGCCTGCATGTAGAACCGGCTGCCATAACCGAAGGGACTTTCGTTACGATCACTGCCACAGTGGAATACGGGACCGCTCCGTATTCTTTTTTATGGGAAAGGAAACTTTCCGGGGAAACGGGTTTCAGCACGGTAAAAGAAATCCATGGCCTCACCGAACCTTCGGATACCCTTCCGATAACCGCACCGGCAAATGATTTCACCATCCGTTGTACGGTAACTGCCGAAGGAAAAACTGCCGTCGGTGAAATAAAAATAGTGGTTATGAATTAATCAGAACCGTAAAACGAGCTCAGAAATTTTTTACCTGAATCCTTCAAAATCTCCGCTTCCCCCTTCATCACCACAGCAACTTTTGGCCGGACAGGAAAAATACCCTGTCACATGGGCCTGTCTGAACACCACTGCAGTTTGGACATCAGTGGATTTTCCTCCCGTTACCAACATGCCGGGTATTGACACCAGTCGTATCAACCGGTAGTACCTGCCAGAAAAACCACAGATTTATTAACTTGCGGCAACAAACCATCAAAACCACTCTCCTATGAGATCAACCTGCATAACAGGCCTGTTGTTTTCCACCATCCTGTTTTTTCCTTCCTGCTCACAGAAACAGGAACCGGTTGATACAGATGATACCAAAATTATTCTGTATGCCGAATTCATGCACGAGGTGAACTCCTTTTCGCCCGTGCTGACCACCGAACGCGATTTCAAAGCCGACCACCTGTTCTTTGGTGATGAGGTGGTAACTTCTGCCGCCGAAGAAAAAAAGCAACTGGCAGGTTTCCTGAAAGCCGTAAAGAAGCACGGAAAAGGAAGGATACGCACTATTCCCCTGGTCCAGGCCAAATCCATGTCGGGCGGGCCCATTGACAGTACTTTCTACTCGGCAATGAAGGAAACCATTCTTTCGGGAGTCAGAGAACAGGAAAAGGTGGATGGGATCTACCTTTCCCTACACGGAGCCATGGGAGTGGAAGGCATGTTCGACCCGGAAGGGGATCTGCTGCAGGAACTGCGGGCCCTGGTGGGAGAGGATATCCCCATTGCCGCCAGTTTTGACCTGCACGCCAGCATCACCCGCCGCCGGGAACAGGCAGCCGATATTCTGGTGGGTTACCACACCAATCCGCACCGCGATCATTTCGACACCGGATACCGCACCGGAAGCCTGCTGATCCGTACCGTGCTGGATGAGATCGATCCGGTGATGACGGTAAACAAAATGCGCCTGCTCAAAGGGGGAGGAATGAACATCGATTTCCTGCCTCCTTTCCGGAAGATCTTCCGCACCATGAAAAAAATGGAAAGGAAAGATGAGGTACTTTCGGTTTCTTTTTTCCCTGTCCATATCTGGATCGACGAGCCCGAACTGGGCTATTCCACCATCGCCATAACGAACGGGAACCAGGAGCTGGCACAGGAAATGGCCGACAGTATTGCCGCCATGGCCTGGGCGGTACGCGATGTACCCCAGCCCGAAGGCAACAGCCCGGAAGAAGCCATCGGGCTGGCACGTAAAAAAAAGCTGGCCCGTATGCTGGGCACCACCGTTTTCTGCGATGTTTCCGATGCCGTTGGCACCGGCACCCCCGGGGAAAGCACCTGGATACTCAAAGCCCTGCTGGAACACGGCAGCGACCTTACCTCATACATCACCCTGCGTGATGAACAGGCCACCAGGGAGGCCTGGAAAAACGAGGTGGGTGATGAGGTAACCCTCATGGTCGGAGGCAAGATTGATACAGCATACAATAAAACCATACCCTATTCAGGAGTAATCATCAGGAAAGAAGAAACTTCTTTCGGGAAAACCCTGATCATCAAACACGACGGGATACACCTGGTGCTTTCCGAACTTCCCATGGCTTCGCGTTATCCGTCGGAATTCAGGGACCTTGGACTGTCCCTCTGGAAAGCCGATATCGTGGTGGTGAAAAACCTTTTCCCCTTCCGTTACCGGTACCTGCTGTACAACCGGAAAACATTCAACATCAAAACACCCGGACTGAGCAACATCGATCCGTCCGGGCTGAAATACGAACACATCCCGAGGCCTATTTATCCCCTGGATACCATCGACAGCTGGCGGGCCAATGAGCTGACCGGAATCTGAACCCGTTCCGGGGCTCCATGGAAATTGAAACGGGGAATGACCTGTAAAAAGGTATTCCCCTAAATTTTTTTCCTCTGGGTATTGACAGGTATAAATAATATTCTTATATTTACACATTCTTATTTAAGAATTATTATCATTTAATATTTATTATCATGTTCGAAGAGGATGCCAGAAATACGCTTATCAAGCACGGGTTGAAGGTTACACCGCAGCGGCTGGCGGTTCTGGAAACCCTCAGAAGCATGAACACACACCCCTCTACCGATACCATTACCGGTGTGATCAGGGAAAAATATCCGCACATCGCCACCGGAACCGTATACAAAATCCTGGAAACTTTTGTTGAAAAAGGCATGATCAAGCGGGTTACTTCCGACCGCGACATTATGCGGTTCGATGCCCGGACAGAGCCGCATCATCATCTGTACACCGCTCAATCGGGGCAGATCACCGATTATTTTGATGACGAACTGACCCGCATGCTGGAGGATTATTTCAGGAAGAAACAAATTCCGGGGTTTCACCTGGAAGAGATCAGGCTCCAGCTGGTAGGAAATTTTACAGACACCGGAACGGATGATGAGCAAGGACATGATTCCCGCCACCATAAATAGCCAACACAAAACATCATTATATAAACCAATAAAATCATAACAACATGGAAACAACACAGGAAGTACAGACGAATGTTATGCCCCGTATCGGGGAACCGGCGCCGGCTTTCAAAGCCGTGACCACACAGGGAGAGATCAATTTCCCGGAAGATTACAAAGGGAACTGGGTGATTCTGTTCAGTCACCCGGCCGATTTTACCCCGGTTTGCACCTCGGAATTCATGACCTTTGCCACCATGGAAAAACAGTTCGAAGAAGCCAACTGCAAGCTGGTTGGTCTTTCCGTTGACGGATTGTACAGCCATATTGCCTGGCTTCGTACTATCAAAGAAAAGATCGAATACAAAGGCATGAAGGATGTGGAGGTAACATTCCCATTGATCGAGGACATCACCATGGAAGTGGCAAAAAAATACGGGATGATCATGCCCGGCGAAGCCAATACCAAAGCGGTAAGAGCCGTATTCTTTATTGACCCTCAGGGAATTATCCGTACCATCATTTACTATCCTCTGAGCCTGGGACGTAATTTCGACGAACTGTACCGGGTGCTGATCGGCCTGCAGACAGCCGATAAGTTCGGGGTGGCCCTGCCGGCCGACTGGCGTCCGGGCGATGATGTGATCGTTCCCACAGCCGGATCCTGTGGCACCGCAAAGGAAAGAATGGAAAGCAAGGACGAGATGAAGTGCTACGACTGGTTCTTCTGCACCAAGCCTCTGGACAAGGAGAAAGTGCTGAAAACCGTGCTGAAGAAGTAGAGGGATATTCTGAACCATCAGAGAAAAAGCCCGGAACCAATATCCCGGGCTTTTGTTATTGCATGAGCAACCCGAAGCGGCCGCCAGAACAATGTAGATGGCCTGCGGGCGTAATCAACCGGTATTCATTACCAGTAAAACATCGTACCGTCTTCTTTCCTGCTTACAGGCAGCGAAGCCATAGAATACGGATATTTCGCGGCTTTCCCCTCGTCAATATCCACACCGATTCCCGGAGTGTTGTCAATGTACAGATAGCCCTTCTCAAAATGGTAATTGATCCGGAAAACCTCGTTCACCACGTTCTCGTGTACCATGTATTCCTGTATACCGAAATTGTTTACAGCCAGATCAAAATGCAGGGCAGCCGCCATATTCACTGGTGACAGATCGGTAGCGCCGTGAAAACCTGTCCGTACATGGTAAAAGGAAGCAAAGGCGGCCGCTTTAAGCAAATGCGTAATTCCGCCGCCGTGCACCAGGGGCATGCGGATGTAATCGATAAGCTGTTCCGTAACCAGGGTGGTAAAATCGTATACCGTGTTGAATACCTCTCCAATCGCAATGGGAGTAGTGGAATGCATTCTTATCAGCCGGAGGCTTTCCTGCAGTTCGGCGCTGACCGGGTCTTCCAGCCAGAAAAGGTGGCTGGGCTCCAGTTCCTTTGCCAGCCGGGCAGCTTCCATGGGGCTGCACCGGTGATGCACATCGTGCAACAGGTGTATCTCATTTCCGAAAGTTGCCCTCAGTTTCTCAAAAAGTTCGGGGATATACTGTAAGTACCTTGACGTGTTCCATTGCTCTTCAAACGGGATACCCTTCCCGGCCGGCTCATACCGTTTCTCTTCCCTTGTTACACCGTAGGCATGAGACACTCCCGGAATACCCGATTGCACCCTGACAGCCTGATATCCCTCATCGATCAGCTTTCCCGTTCTTTCAACGGTCTCGTTCATTTCTTTTCCCGAGGCATGGGCATACACCAGTACCCGGTCACGGCTTTTTCCTCCCAGAAGGTTAAAAAGGGGGGTATTCAGCTTTTTCGCCTTGATATCCCACAGGGCCATATCGATGGCCGACACCGCCGTCATGGTAACCGGCCCTCGCTTCCAGTAGGCTCCTTTGTAAAAGTAATGCCAGATGTCTTCAATATTATCGGGATCTTTCCCTATCAGGGCAGGAATACAATGATCTTCCAGGTATGAAACCACCGACTTCTCCCTGCCGTTGAGGGTAGCATCCCCCAGGCCGTATATTCCCTCATTGGTGTAAACCTTCAGGGTAACAAAATTCCTCCCTGGGCAGGTGACAATGACTTTTGCATCCGTTATTTTCATATGCCGTCAACATTGAACTGAAGTGTGCTTATCATGTGGGTTCCCCGCATATCTTCAAAAAGAACGGGAAATATATTTAAAATCCGACGGAGTTTCCGCCGTCAACCGGTAACACAACACCGGAAATAAAAGAAGACGCATCGGACACCAGGAAATAGGCTGCCTCAGCCACTTCCTCGGGAGTTCCCAGCCTGCCGAGGGGAGTCCGCGCCAGAACCCTTGCCTTTCTTTCCGGATCATTGTCAAAAGCATTTTCCGACATGCTGGTCATAATAAATCCGGGGGCAATACAGTTCACCCGGATGCCCAGGGGCGACAGGTCGACTGTCATGGCCCGGGTCATTCCTTCCACTGCCGCCTTGGCTGCAGAATAGGCAATGACTTTGGGAAGACCGTACTGTGAAGCCATGGAACTGATATTAAGTACCACACCTCCGCCTGTTTTTTTCATTACACCTGCCACTTCGCGGGTAAGGGCAAACACGGCCATCTGATTGACATGAATGATCCGGCTGTACTCCTCGTCGGTGGTTTCGAAAAAATCTTTCTTCAGGTGTATCCCGGCATTGTTTACCAGGATATCGATCGTCCCAAATTCACCGAATATTTTCTTCACCAGTCCCGGAATATTCTCCAGTTCATTCAGATCAAAAACCAGGCACATTGCCTTTTCTCCGAGTATTTTCGATGCATGCTGCAGCTTCCGGGAATCGCGGCCAATCACTACCACCCTGATCCCTTCACTGACGAATTTTCTGGCCGTTGCCAGGCCAAGGCCCGACGATCCCCCGGTAATGATGGCAATTTTATTTTCTTGTTTACTCATAATTTATTAAAGTTTATCAATTCTGCACTTCAATGCCCCGGCACATAGTGGAACCTGAGATTTTCATAATAGGAAAGATCATGTTCGGGAGGTTCCAGCCCTTCCGGTATGGGTTTCCCCGAAACAGACTGAAAATAAAGCACACAGGCATTTCTCCACCAGTCAGCCTCTTTTTCCTGTATCTTCAAAAGCATCCGCACCTGTTCAAACCGTTCCCTGTCAACCCATTCCTTCGTTTTTTCCCATTCATTCCTTAGCCATACCACATTTTCGGCGCCCCGGTAATACCGGTAGCACAATTCCTCCCACAGGGTTTTGCCGGAACTCATCGTGAAATCCCATGGCAGATGATGGAACCACAGCAGGTATTCTTCGGGGCAGGTTTCAGGATTTTCATACAGATCTCTCACCGGTGGATGGTATTGTTCCAGAGCATTGCTGCCGCTGCGGGTCCTGTCAAAACCAATCCCTTCAGAATCAGCCTGATGATAATATACCGATGTCCAGTCGGGCCGGCCGGAGCTGACCCAGGGTCCGGGTCCGTAATGATGGCCCTCGGCCATAATATGATGCAGCCCCAGGGGGGTCATATAATGAACGGCGATCTCCCGGGAGGCCATCATCATGTTTTTGATGATGTACACCATATCGTTGCGGTTACCGAATGTCATTCGGATCCATTCTTCAGCGATATCGCCGGCATCAAGATAGGGGTCCCATGCCAGACGGCCGAAACAGAACCAGTTGGCCTGTCCGAACGGATGTCCTGTCCAGTTCCTGTCGTTTCCCGTGTTGGCTACGCCGGCCATACCGGATATTTTTTTATTTTCCAGGGAACCGTCAATCACCCTGGCCACCGTGGAACCTTTCCCTCTGGCATAGGTATCGGCATCGAGACACTCCTTGAACAAAGTGCCCAGATATACCAGGTGCGTGGCAAAACCAAGGTATTCCTGGGTGATCTGGAATTCCATCATCAGGGGTGTTTGGGGCATGGCGCCGAACAGGGGATGAAAAGGTTCTCTGGGTTGAAAATCGATGGGACCGTTTTTTACCTGGACCAGCACATTGTCCCTGAAATGGCCGTCGAGGGGAACAAATTCATTGTAGGCCTGTTTGGCCCTGTCTTCGGGCACCCGGTTATCATACACAAAGGCACGCCACATCACAATTCCCCCGTGGGGGTCCAGGGCATCGGCCAGCATGTTGGCACCATCAGCATGGGTACGGCCATAATCCTGGGGTCCGGGCTGTCCTTCTGAATTGGCTTTTACCAGGAACCCTCCGAAATCGGGGATATACCGGTAAATTTCGCCTGCTTTGTCATTCCACCAGGCCCTCACCTCTTCATCAAGCGGGTCGGCTGTTTTCAAATTCCCTGTTTCTACCGGGGCGCTGAAGCGGGCGGACAGATATACCCTGATCCCATAAGGCCTGAAAACATCGGCCAGGGCAGCCACTTTTTTCAGATAGCGGGGGGTAAGGATCAGGGCATTGGCGTTGACATTGTTCAGAACGGTTCCGTTGATACCTACCGATGCATTCATCCGGGCATATTCACGGTAAACCGGAGAAATGTATCCGGGCAGCCTGTGCCAGTCCCAGAGCGAGAATCCAGCATATCCCCGTTCTACTGTCCTGTCCAGATTATCCCAGTGGTTCAGTACCCGGATATCTGTTTCCGGTGAATTTTCGAGCTCTATCCTTCCGATATCCCGGCAGGTTTGCATCATTCGCAGGAGGTGAAACACTCCGTACAGAACCCCGATATCCCGGTTGGCAGCGATTACCAGCACCTTTTTGTTGTCAATGCTGTCGCTCACAATCAGGTACCCTTCTTCTCCCAGGGTTTCAAGCCTTTTCTTCAGGCCCATGGAAGCGATCCGTTCCGAATGTCCGGGAGTGCCGGCAACAACCGTTCCGTTGCGAGTGATCCGGTTTACCCGGGGAACAGAAGTGCCGAGCAATCCGTCCAGTCCCCTCTGCAATTCTTCTCCGGCCACCCGAAGTGTTTCCGAATCGCCTTCGATCATCCAGGCACTGACTGTATTCCTGTACTGTTCCAGGGTACGTTCATCTGAAATCCGGTGATATCCGAGCCACAGGAGGTCATTGTTTTCTCCCAGCGATATCCGGGGAATGAATAGAAACAAAATGCACAAAAACAGGGAAAAAGGTCTCATGAAAAAACGTTAAACCGGATTCAAACATGATTTGACTTTCTTCTGGAAGATTCGCGAATGATCAGTGAATGGCTCAGCACAATGCTGTTGAGAATCTCCGACTGACTTTGATTCAGTGCGTTGATCAAAGTATCTGCCGATATTTCTCCCATTTCCCTTCCCGGGTAATGCACGGTGGTCAGGTTCGGTTCCACCACCCGGGATACCGGATCATTGTTAAATCCCGCAATGGCAATATCTTCAGGTATTTTGATTCCCGACCGTTTCAGTTCACAAATGGCAGAAACAGCCGAATTATCATTGGCGGCGAAAATTCCGTCGGGCAGGTTTTTCCAGCCCATGATCCTGCGGGCAGCATCCCTTCCCGATTGATTACTTAAATCGCTGATGATCACCAGTTTATCGTCATGAGGAATGTTGTGATCGGCCAGAGCCTGCCGGTATCCCTGATAACGATCATTATACACATTCCGGATCAGGCTTCCTCCCAGGTGCACGATCCTTTTACATCCCTGTTTGATCAGGTGCTCAGTTACTTCATAACCTGCCCTGTAATTATTGATCACCACACTTTTGCACTTGGGATGATCGCATACACGATCGAAAAAAACAATGGGAATTTTCTTTCTGAATAAAATATTCAGGTGATCCAGATTCCTGGTATTGTACGACAGGGAAATCATCAATCCGTCAACCTGGCTGTTAAACATGGTGGTTACAATGGAACTTTCCTTCTGGGCCGATTCCTGCGACTGGCTTATAATTAAGTTATAACCTGCCTTATTAGCCACCTTTTCCATACCGGAAATGACAGTCGACACAAAATAACTGTCAAGACGGGGCACGATCACTCCGATAGTATGGGTTCGTTTTTGCCTCAGGTCGCTGGCAAATTTGTTTTTCTGATAACCCAACCTCCGTGCAGTGGAAAGAATTTTTTTCTTCACCTCCTTTCTCACGTGAGGATGATTCTTCAATCCCCGGCTGACAGTTGAAGCAGAAATATTCAGTTCCCTGGCAATATCATAAATCGTAACGTCCTTTCCGCTTTTCATAATTCAATTCTATAGTACAAATTAAGCATAAATTTCTTTTTAATGAAATTATTTTACCAATAAACTGCAATCGGTTGCATATAATTTTAAAAATATTTATTTTTAATTCTTTCATTAACCCACTTACATTAAAATGATATATGCAAACCCAGATTAAAAAACTCAGTTTCAGGGAAAAATTTGGCTTCAGCCTGGGAGACGGTGCAGCCAACTTTATTTTCCAGACCCTGATGCTCCTGCAGTTGAGCTTTTACACCGATGCATTCGGGCTACATGCTGCTACCGCAGCATGGTTATTCCTGGCCGCCCGTTTATGGGGAGCCGTTTGCGATCCGTTTTTCGGTTTTTTGGCCGACCGTACCCGAACCCGCTGGGGAAAATTCCGTCCCTGGATCCTTTGGACAGCCGTCCCGTTCGGCATTATCGGATTCCTGGCATTCACCACGCCCGACTGGGGGCAGACCGGGAAAATTGTGTATGCCTATGTAACATATATCCTGCTGATGACGGTCTACTCGGCCAACAATGTCCCCTATTCCGCCCTGAGCGGAGTGATTACCGGCGATATGGTGGAAAGGACCAGTCTTTCCTCCTACCGTTTCGTAATGGTGGTCATTGCAACCCTGGCCATTCAGGGACTCGCCCTGCCCATGGTCAATCATTTCGGGCAGGGAAATCTGGCGAAAGGATTCCAGATCACCATGGGTATATTCAGCGCCATTGCCCTGGTGTTTTTTCTGATTACTTTCACCACCACCAGGGAAAGGATCAAACCACGCCCCCAGCAAAGCACCAGCCTGAAGCAGGATCTTTCCGACCTGCTGAAGAACCGTCCCTGGCTCATCATGTTCATTGTATTTGTGTTGATGTTCACCTTTCTGGGAATCAGAAACAGCATTCTGGTATACTATTTCAAATATTATCTTAATATAGAAATACAGAAAGCGTTTTTGGTGGGGCTTGACAAATACCTTTTCGGTTTGCTCGCTTTTGTGGGCTTTACCAGTGAGGCAGCCGATATAGCCGGAAATACTTTCAGTGTGGTCAATATTGTCAGCCAGCTTGCCGCCATAGTGGGAATTGCCGTATCAAACCCGCTGGCAGCCAGATTTGGAAAACGGAACACTTTCCACACCTGGATTATCATAAGCATGATACTGGCCGCTCTGTTCATGTTGATTCCGGCAAACGGGGTAATCTACGCTTTTATTCTCTCGGTGCTTTTCAACTTTGCTTGGGGAGTGACCATGCCTCTCCCCTGGGCCATGGCAGCCGATGTAGCCGATTTTGCCGACTGGAAAAACAACCGGAGAGCTACGGGAATTGTATTTGCAGGAATCACTGTGGGCCTGAAAGTAGGGCTGGCCCTGGGCGGTTCACTGGCAGGCCTGATCCTGTCAAAATACGGATATATAGCCAATGTGGAGCAAACAGCAACCTCCATACTGGGTATCCGTCTGGGCTTGAGCGTATATCCTTCCCTTGCCCTGCTGGGTTGCATCATTGCCCTGTTCTTTTATGAGATCAACCGGGAAACCGAATACCAGATGCAAAATGAACTGGAAGCACGTCGCAAATCATATGAAACTGAATAAGTCCATACCCTGAAGTATTGAATCATTTAATCCCGTTAACCATGAAAATCCAACTGATCAACAACCTAGTAAAACCCATTGCCGGATTCATTGCCTTCATGCTCCTGTTGAATTCCTGCAGCAGGCCTGAACCCGGGCTGAAGGACAAATTTACCGATCATTTTCTGATCGGTGCAGCCCTGAACACCAATCAGATTATGGCAATAGACTCTGCTGCTCTTCCCTTTGTTATCAGGCATTTTAACTCCATTACAGCCGAAAACGCCATGAAATGGGAACGTATTCATCCCCGGCCCGGAGAATATAACTTCACGGTTCCCGACAGTTTGGTCGCATTTGGCGAACGCAACGGAATGTTTATCGTGGGACATTGCCTGCTATGGCATCAGCAAACCCCCGATTGGGTTTTTGAAGATTCCCTGGGAAATCCGCTTGACAGGGAAGCCCTGCTGGAGGTATTGAAAAATCACATTTTCACCGTAATGGATCGTTACAAAGGAAAAGTTCACGGATGGGATGTGGTAAACGAAGCAGTGGACGAAGACGGACAGATGCGCCGGACAAAATGGTATGAGATCATAGGAGAAGACTATGTACAAAAAGCTTTCGAATTTGCCCGCGAAGCAGACCCCAGGGCCGAACTGTATTACAACGATTATAACATCGAACAGCCCGGAAAACGGGAAGGCGCTGTAAAACTTCTTCAAAGTCTGATAAAAAACGGTGTAAAAATAGACGGGGTTGGCATTCAGGGACACTGGCACCTGAACAGCCCTTCGCTGGAAGTTATTGACAGCAGTTTGACCATTTTTTCCTCACTGGGACTGAAAGTGCATATCACCGAACTGGATATCGATGTACTTCCTTCCCCCTATGAGGGCATGGGGGCCGATATCAGCCATACGGCTGAATTCATGCAGGCTATGAATCCCTGGCCCGAATCATTGCCCGATTCCATGCAACAGGCGCTGGCACAACGCTATGCCGACATTTTCAACATTTTCCTGAAACACCATGCCGTGCTTGACCGGGTTACATTCTGGGGCCTTCACGACGGGTATTCATGGAAAAACAACTGGCCTGTAAGGGGCAGAACGAACTATCCTCTGCTCTTTGACCGGAATTACCAGCCAAAGCCGGCATACGACGCTGTGATGGAAACAGCCGTCAATTAAACATTCGAATACGAACGGATAAATCATTCCCATTATGGAAGACAGGTTAAAAAAAGATGAATTACAGAAAGCAGCCTATAAGAATCCCCGGTTGCCGGTGGATGAAAGAGTCAAGGACCTGCTGCAACATATGACCCTGGAAGAAAAAGTAGCCCAGCTCATGGGCTTGTGGAACGGAGGAGTGGAAGATTTCAACGAGGATATTTTCAGTGACCCGGAGAAAATGAAAGAAATTTTCGGCAAGGGATGCCATTCCATCCATCCGGCTCCTTTCGGAATAAAAGACACCGTGAAACTTAGAAACAGGATACAGAAATACCTCCTGGAAGAAACCCGGCTGGGTATCCCCGCCCTGTTCGTTGATGAAGGGCAGCACGGCCTGATGCGGCCCGAATCCACCGTTTTCCCCCAGGCTATCGGCCTGGCCTGTTCATGGAATCCGGTTCTTTTTGAGAAGGTATATGCTGCCATAGCCCGTGAAATGCGTTCCAGAGGAACCCATCTTGCCCTCACCCCTGTAATCGATGTATGCCGCGACCCCCGCTGGGGAAGAACCGAAGAAACATATGGGGAAGATCCCTACCTGAACGGGGTGCTTTCCTGTGCTGCGGTAAAAGGCCTTCAGGGTACGGATACAGGAGAAGTGGCCGAAAACCACGTGGCCTCCACCCTCAAACACCTGTGGGGGCACGGGCAACCTGAAGGCGGTCAGAATCAGGGACCCGCCAACTACTCCATACGTGTTTTGCGCGATTACCACCTCCCTCCTTTCAAAATGTGCATCGAAAGGGCAAAGCCTGTGGCAGTGATGCCTTCCTATAATGAAGTGGACGGAGTTCCTTCCCACGCTAACCCCTGGCTGATCAAAGAACTGCTGAGAAAGGAAATGGGATTCGAGGGCCTGGTGGTTTCCGATTACTACGGGGTAGAGCAACTGCTTTCAAAACATTTCGTGGTGCACAATGAAAAAGAAGCCGCCATGACAGGTTTCAATACTGGAATCCAGTATGAGTTGCCCCAGGCCAATCTGTACAAATACCTGCCCGAACTGCTGAAAGAAGGAAAAATCAGTCAGGTGGATATCAATCAGGCCGTGGAACAGACCCTCCGGCTGAAATTCGAGCTCGGATTGTTTGAAAATCCGTATGTGTCGGAAGAATATGCCGTGGAAGTAAGCAGATCACCCCAACACAAAGAACTCGCCCTGCAGGCTGCCAGGGAATCCATCGTTCTTCTGAAAAATAAAAATCTCCTGCCTCTGGCAAAAGACGGATACAGGAAAGTGGCTGTGATAGGCCCCTGTGCTGGAAATGTATTCTTCGGAGGATATTCTGGAGAACCTTATGAAAAAACAAGCCTGCTCGAGGGGATCAAAAGCAGGGTGAGTAAAAAAACCGAAGTGCTGTATGCCGAAGGATGCAGGCTTACCACCAATCTGTCAACCAGCTATTTTAACTGGAAATACGATGAAATCATTTTTGCCTCCAGGGAAGAAAATCTTCGGCTGATCAGGAAGGCGGTAAAAGTTGCAAAAAAAGCCGATATCGTAATACTGGCCCTGGGGGAAAACGAACATTTGTGCCGGGAAGCCTGGGCAAAAACCCATATTGGCGACAACATGACACTGGACCTGTTCGGTGAGCAGGAAGAACTGGCTGAAGCCATTATCTCCACCGGGAAACCTGTTGTTTTGTACCTGATGAACGGCCGCCCTCTTTCTATCAACAAACTGGCTGAAAAAGTACCCGCTATACTCGAAGGATGGTACATGGGGCAGGAAACCGGCCTGGCTGCAACCGATGTTATTTTCGGCGATGTGAATCCGTCGGGAAAATTGACCATAACCTTCCCGAAATCGGCCGGACAATTACCCATGTTTTACAACCATAAACCGAGTGCCCAGTTCATGGATTACATCTCACAGGACATTCAACCCCTCTTTCCTTTCGGTTTCGGATTAAGTTATACCACTTTTGAATACGGTGAGCCCAGACTTGAAAGAGATACGATCGGAAAAGAGGAATCCACGCAGGTTTACATTGATGTTACCAATACAGGAAAGGTAGCCGGAGATGAAATTGTCCAGATGTATATACGCGACAGGGTAAGCTCGGTAACCCGCCCGGTCAAAGAGCTGAAAGGATTCCTCAAAATCAGGCTGGAACCCGGTGAAACCAAAACCGTAACACTGGATATCACTCCGGAACATCTGGCATTTCACAATATCGATCTGAAATTTGTGGTTGAGCCGGGCGAATTCGAGATCATGACCGGACCTTCCTCCAGGGATTCGGACCTGAAAAAAACATTACTCACAGTAACATGAAAACAATCCTTCTTTCCGCATTCACTCTCATCCTGATATCTCTTTGCTCCTCATGTAAAAAGAACGATAATGAAAATCACGACGGTCCGAAAATATACACGGTACATATCGACCCTGCCGTAACCTTTCAGAAAATGGTGGGATTCGGGGGATCCCTGACATGGTATTCCGACAGGATCATAACCAGTCCGTACAAAAACCAGATATGCCAGCTGCTATTTGAAGATCTGGGGACCGATATCATCAGGCTGAAAAACTGGTATTATCCCGCCGGGTATCCCGTTGAAAAATCCCCTGACGTAATGGAAAGCAGCGGAATAAAAACCCTGTTCGGCACAACCAATCAGTTACATCAACTGGCCATGCATTATAATCCGAATATTCTGACCCTGTTGAGTTCCTGGTCGCCCCCTTCAGCCTTGAAAAGCAATAACAACCTCAATAACGGGACCCTTAAAAAACAGGACGGCGTATTTATGTACGAGGCGTTTGCCGATTACTGGGTTGATGTTCTCGACCACATTCCCTTCAATCCTGAATACCTCAGCATCCAGAATGAACCCACCTGGGTAACCGATTCATGGGAAACCTGTGCCTGGAGGCCTGTCGAGATGGACGGTTTTCCGTCGTATGAAACGGCTTTCGACCTGGTTTATGACAGGATCAGCACAAGAACCGATCCCCCCGGGCTCATCGGTCCGGAATCGGCAAACATCGGTACCAGTGCTTTCGGAGGAAACACATTCGGTGTATTCTGTAATGTTCTGAAAGACAAACCCTATCTGAATATGTACGGGTTTCATACCTATAATTTCTCGGCCGAAACTCCGCTTGCGGAAACCAAACCCCTGCTCAACATGATCCGTGATGAATACGGGAACAAGCCGTCAGTGATGACAGAGTTTTCTGCCTTCCCCTGGATGAAAACCGCCCAGTATATGATCCAGGTAATCAATGAAGCCCATGCCTCGGGATACATTTACTGGGAAATGGTATGGGCAGAAACCAACAGCAAGGCCATGATACAGATTGACCAGGCGGGAAATTACACGATCACACCCTTTTTCCATGTCATGAAGCACTTTGCCGGGAATATCGACCATGAGTATGTAAGGGTAGATGCTTCCATGGAAATAACTTCCGTATACCACACTGCCTTCCTCGATCCAGGCGGTCATAGCATCACCCTGGTCATGGTCAATCCCCTGACGACGGACGTCAGGGTAAACTTCAGCGTGAACGATAAATCCATTACGGCGGTAAAGGCCATACAGAGTGAAGAAGATAATTTCTACCGGGAACTGCCGGATCTTGCACCCGGCAGCCATGTGGTACTGAAACCCGAATCAGTAACCACGGTTATTCTTGATGTGGAATAAAAAACTCAATTATGACAGCCGGAAGATATTGCAGAAACAAGGGTGCAGTTTGTTTACTGACCCTGCTTATTGTTCTTCATTCATGTTCCCAAACTGTTTCCGAACCAACCCAAATTGTGTCACCCCGGAAAGAAAAAGGGGCTTTCACTCTTTTCGATTCCGGTAAACCGGCTCCCCTGTGCATCAGCTCAAAAGACTGGCCGGGAGTGATCAGGGCATTCAGAGACCTGCAGGCAGATATTCTGCGTGTATGCGGAAATATTCCAGAGCTGACCATCGATACGGTTCCACAAAACGGGGAAATAATCGTAGCCGGAACCATTGGGAAAAGTCCTCTGATTGACCGGATGATTGAAGCCGGGAAGATCACGACGGAAGATATCGCCGGAAAATGGGAATGCTTTCTCATTCAGGTTGTTGAGCATCCTTTTGAAGGAGTGGATAAGGCCCTGGTTGTTGCCGGAAGCGACAAGCGGGGAACCATTTACGGAATTTATGAAATTTCGGAACAAATAGGCGTCTCACCCTGGTACTGGTGGGCAGACGTTCCTGTAAAAAAACAAACCGGATTGTATATCAAACCTGTAAGGTATACAGAGGGAGAGCCATCAGTGAAATACCGGGGAATTTTTCTCAACGATGAAGCTCCTGCCCTCACCAACTGGGTGGCTGAAAAATACGGAATGGTCACCCCGCAGGAGGATCCTCCCATCCCCCCGGGAGTTGCCGCTTACAACACCGAATTTTACAGCCGGATCTTTGAGCTGCTCCTTCGCCTGAAAGCAAACTACCTGTGGCCGGCCATGTGGAACAACGCGTTCAATGAAGACGATCCGGAAAACCCCCGGCTGGCAGATGAGTACGGCATTGTTATGGGCACTTCACATCAGGAACCGATGCTGAGAGCCCAGAAAGAATGGGACCGCCGTTACCTGCGCACACTGGGCAGATGGGATTATGTTGCACACCCGGAAGTGCTCGAAGAATTCTGGAGAGGAGGAATCAGACGCAATAAGGATTACGAAAGCATCATAACCATCGGTTTGCGCGGAGCCGACGACACAGAAATGATGCCGGGAGGACCAGAAGTAAACATTCCATTTCTGGAAAAAATTATTGAAAAACAAAGGAATATCATTGCCGAAGAGATCCATCCCGATGTAACGCAGGTGCCTCAGCTCTGGTGTCTTTACAAAGAAGTACAGGAATATTATCACCTGGGCATGCGGGTACCCGACAACGTAACCCTGCTGTGGTCAGACGACAACTGGGGAAACCTGCGAAGATTGCCTACGGCCGGGGAAAGGAAAAGAAGCGGAGGGGCCGGAATATACTACCACTTCGATTATCACGGAGGACCACGCAGTTACCAGTGGATCAATACCAATCCCATTCCGAAGATCTGGGACCAGATGAACCTGGCCAAACAATACGAAGCCGACAGGATATGGATTGTCAATGCCGGACATTTCAAAGGGTATGAATTCCCTGTTGAATTTTTCCTGAGAATGGCATGGAATACAGATCACTTCAGGAATGACAATATCAGGGAATATACCGAACAATGGGCTGCCAGGCAGTTTGGCAACGATTATGCCCGGGAAATTGCCCGTATTATAGCCGAATACACCCGCTTCAACGGCAGACGGAAACCCGAACTACTTGCACCGCACACATACAGCCTGCTTCATTACCATGAGGCGGAACGTATCGTATCAGAATACAACCAACTTGCAGAAAGCGCGGAAGAAATCTACCATCAACTGCCGTTCGGTTATCGTGATGCTTTCTTTCAGCTGGTATGGTTCCCGGTTAAAGCCTGTGCCCTGGTGAACGAATTGTATGTAACGGCCGGGAAAAACAATCTTTACGCAAAGCAAAAAAGAAGCAGCACCAACCTGATGGCTGAAAAAACCCGGGAACTTTTCCGTGCCGATACCGCTCTGATGGGACATTTCAACCGCGAACTGGCCGAAGGAAAATGGAACCATTTTATGGATCAGGCCCACCTGGGATATACCGGCTGGGCGGATCCGCCTGTCAACAGCCTTCGTCATATCGATCTGAAAACGATCGATATCCCCGATCCGGCCAGCATGGGGGTAGCCATAGAGGGTTCGGAATTAGTCTGGCCCGGTGCCAGAGAAGAAGCCATTCTTCCCGTTTTCGATATTTTTAACCGGCAGAAATATTTCATTGATATTTTTAATCGTGGGAAAACACCTTACACTTTTTCCGCCTCATCAGATACTCCATGGATAACTATCAGACCAACAGAGGGAACTGTGGAGACAGATCGACGCATCTGGATAGAGGCAGATTGGGAAAGGATAGAACACGAACATTCATCCGGTCTGATCAGGATCACCGGAGCCGGTGAAGAGGTACAGGTCAAAGCCAGGGCTTTCAAACCGGCAGAAATATCGCCGGAAAAACTCGACGGTTTTGTGGAGGCCCGGGGATATGTCTCCATGGAAGCAGAACACTACACAAACAAAACCCATAAGGAAAACAGCCATTGGACCCGTATCGAAGACTACGGCCATACCCTTTCGGCGATGAGGGCGGCAGCGCCGGTTGACGCTCCTCCTTTTGACCCCGGAGTTAATGCAGCCTGCCTTGAATACAGAATGTATCTCTTCACCACCGGAGAGATAGAGGTGACGGGTATTTTTTCTCCTACCCTGAATTTTCTTCCCAGCCGGCCCTTGCGGTACGCCGTTTCATTCGATCAAAAGTCACCCAGGATAATTACCCTGGTGCCGGCAGATTTTGACGCCAGAAACGGAAACAGGGACTGGGAAAATACTGTGATGGATAATGCCCGTTTCAGTACCACAAACCACACGATAGAAGAGCCAGGATATCATACCCTGAAGATCTGGATGGTTGATCCCGGTGTCGTTATACAAAAGATCGTGGTAAACACAGGTGGGTTGAAGCCCAGTTACCTGGGTCCTCCGGAAAGTTTTTACCGCAAGGTGCCGGATACTAAAAATCAATGACCGTAAAATAAGCCCGCTTGGGCTTATATTCCTCATCGAAAAGGAAAGGATAGTTTTTTCTTCCGGGGACGGGAAAATTATCCAGCCAGGTTTTATTGTCAGCAAGTCCCCAGAAGGTTACGCCGGTAATATGTTCCCTGTACGATCTGAACAACCCGAAAAACCTTCCGTAAGCCACTGCCTGTGACAAAGCCACAGCCTCGGTATATTCAGTTTCCGGATCATTGTTGGATGGATAAACCGATACATCCATCTCTGTGATCTGTATTTCCACACCCAGCGAGAGGTATTTTTCCAGGGCCGATATGATCACATCGTTCGACGGAGCCTCTATATTCCAGTGACCCTGTAAGCCCACACCGTCTACCAGGTTCTCATCCTGAAGCTGCGATAACAAATGGTATATTTTGTCTGTTTTTGCAGGGTTGGTTGCAGCATAGTCGTTGTAGTACAGTCTGGCATCTGGGTCGGCATCCCGCGCCGCCCTGAACGCTTCAAAAATATAGTCGGTTCCGCATATCCCGTACCACTGAGAGTTCCGGTAGATTTCAGAGCCGTCGGCAATGGCTTCATTCACCACATCCCAGGCATAAACCTTGCCCTTAAAATGGTTTACAACCGTAGTGATATGATTACGCAAACGCTGCAATACCAGCTCTTTGGAGGCGACACCTTCCCCGTCTTTAAAAACCCATTCGGGCAACTGATTATGCCAGCAAAGAGTATGTCCCCGTACTTTCATTCCGTTTGCCTGCGCAAAATCAACGATCCTGTCGGCAGGGTCAAAATGGAAGTTCCCTTCCACAGGCTGAAGGCTGGACCATTTCATGACATTCTCAGCCGTCAGGCTATTGTAGTGACGCTGCATCAGAGTGATATCATCAGGATCATCCGTCGAAACGGGTTCAATGGCAGCGCCCATTAAAAAATATTCGTCCGGGGTGTAATAATCCTTCAGTCCTTCTGTCACCTGATAATACTCTTCCAGGTTTTTCGGACGTGAATCCTTTTCTTCAGGGAGAGGATTTTCCTTGTGGCATGAAATATTGCCGGCCAGAAGCATCCATATGATAATGATTTCACGTTTCATAAAGCGAAACCATGATATTTACCGTATAAAGATAAAAAAGTGTCCGCAGAACCAATCTGCGGACACTTCCTAAACCTAAAAACATGTCAGTTAATCACGAACTTGACATTATCTAACCCAAGCACCATATGCCCGTTTTCTGTGGCAGTACCGAACACAAAAGCAAGGATACGCAGGCTGTTGGGATGACAGAATGCTCCTGCCTGGGGACTCACCTGATCAACCGTATACAGACCGCTATTATTCGATGCCACGAAATCTTTCAGATGAAATGAAAAGTGGTGCCAATCTCCATCGGCCATCAGATTAACGGTGGGCCCATTGTACCCGTAGGAATATTCGCCGCTGGCGCCCCATCCTTTTGAATCCATGGCAAATACCTTGATCTTCACAGTTCCGTCTTCCAGTTTGCAGGAATCGGGAATTTCCATCACGTTCAGGTCAAATTCAAGATACACCCCGTCGGGATCGGGGGTAAACAGGGAAAACTTATCGTCTGTGGATCCGGGAGCCCACAGATAAAAGCTTCTGTTGTTCACACCGCCCCCATCGCCCAGTATGAAATGCGCATAATCGCCTGTTTCATCCAGGGTAAAGCTGCCGAAGTTATTGTTTGAAATGTGATCGTATCTGTCGACAGCAAAGATGGTTTCCCAGTCATTCACCCAGAATTCTCCGGTAAAGAAGAAAGGCACACTGGTCTTTACGTTGCCATTGGCGGTTTCGAGGGTAATAAAGCCGGCTACATCCCCCGGAACGGTCACAATCAGCAGTGTGGCCGTTTGTGTTTGAATATCTGCCGGTGTGGTACCAATCAGAACATTATCCACCAGATCGAGTTTGGTACCCGAAATGGAGAAGGCCCGGATAATCCCGCCATCTTCCTCTCCTTTGTCGGGGCTGAAACTGTCAATGACAGGCAGATTAACCCTGAATGTCCCTGCTGACACCATGCCGTCCGGAACTGTCAGAGTCAACTCTCCGGTGGTAGCCCCTACAGGAACAGTGGCCGTCAGTTCCGTAGCACTGACAATATCAAAATCGGCCACCAGATCGGCGAACTTCACCTCCGTAACCTCATCGAGCATGGTGCCTGTAATGGTAACCACATCGCCTATATTCAGTGCAAGAATATTGGGTTCAATCGAAGTAATGGTTGGCAGGGCAAGCACCAGATCAGCATCACTGGTTGACTCAGCCACTTTCTCCACCCCATAAGAGGTCATGTAGGTGTAGAAAAGCCTGATCTTTCCGGTTTGCATTCCCACGGGAGTCAGAATATCCATACTGGCAGCAGTAGCTCCTGTCTGAATTTCCGCCTTCAGATTGCCAATGTAAACGGAATCAACCATATCCAGCATACTGCCGGTAATGGTCACGATCTCACCGCTGCCAGCAATGGCCGGTGTAAATTCAATAATGGTGGGTATTGGTGACTCATCAACCACAAACTGTGCATTGGATGTAATCACCTGATTTCCTTTCACCAGCTTGATCTTTCCGGTGGTAGCGCCCACAGGGACCACGATATGAATGTATCCGGATCCTGACGAGGCAATCTCGGCAGCAATACTGCCGACCGATGCCACCTCAACATTCGATGTAACCTCTCCTTCGATTTTCACGGTAGTACCGGGATAACCATGCGTGGGCGTGAAGGTAAACGGATCCTCCATTTCAATGGGGTCAATCTGCAGGGGCGCACTCTCCTCGCAGCCGACTGCAGCCCATAACAGTAGCAGGATCAGAAAGAAGGTTCGTATTGCATGATATGATCGTTTCATCTTCTTACATTTTTAATTTGCAATGATAAACCTGATATTATCAACGGAAACCGTTTCTCCGAAATTCCCGTCGCCTGCCTGGGCAGGTGGCTGAACCTTGACGGCTGTCAGGGCCTCAAAAGGTTCCACCTCTCCATACGGTTCGCCTCCTCCATAACCGGTTCCCATATCACTGAAGTGCATTTCCACGGTTTGCCAGCCGGCTTGATAACCTCTGGTCAGGCCGTACACATTGGCATTGCCCTGAACCATAACATTCACATTCATGGCGCTGCTGAGCTTCAGATCAAGATACAGGGTGATCTTGTCATTGTCATAACCAGAAGGCAGGCCGGAAATATAGAAGTCTACATTACCGCCCCAGCCAGTGCCGTTGTCGGTAATGGTAAAGGTCCAGTAGTTCAGCCTTGGGAAAGGCTCGCTTTCCAGCTTGTCGCCGTCCATATTCCCGTTACTGCTGATCCCATTGAAATAGTTTTCATTCCCGTCGAAATCATTGATCAGGATTTCGGTCCCCAGGATCAGCGGGCTCGGACTGGTGGATACTTTACCGGTAGCGGTAATGATCTCCACATCTCCTCCGGTAAATCCTTCAGGGACAACCACTGTAAACTGCTTGTCATCAATCAGGGTAAAAGTAGCGGTTACATCAACCCCACCGATTTTTACCTGTTCTGCCAGATACAATTCGCGGCCCAGAACCCTGACGGTTTCGCCGGGCTGTGCGGCAGATGGTGATAACATAAAGATTACTGGGGGAGATATGATCCTGATGGTTCTTTGAGCCAGTCCATTACCTGAAAAAAACAGGCTGATGGTCACCACATCGCCCAGGGGTGCCATGGAGGGTACAGTCATTTTCAGTTCGGTGGCTGTAGCCTCGAAAACAACAGGAACCGTTTCCTCATTCAGCATGATTTTGTATACCTTATCCAGGTCGGTGCCCGTAAAGGTGACAATATCCCCCGGCTCGGTCACTTCCTTGTCGACAGAGGTAATTTTGTGATTCATGTCGACAATGCCGAATTCCATCGGGTCGTATTCTTCCTCACAACCAACGAGGAAGGATACAGCCAGCCAAGAAATCAGCATGAATCCTATTTTATTTTTCATCCGTATCATTTTCATAGATTTGTTTGTATTTCCCAAGGTAAGAACATGAATTTGCCTAATAGCCCTCATTCTGCGGAAATTCGTTCGATGTCAGGTCAATCTGGCTTTGAGGAATCGGGTAAAGAACATGAAAATCCTGGATGGTATTTTTTGCAGGAATTTCAGGTTCCAGATTACGAATCCTGTAAAGCAGCTGCACCTGTCCGTCGGCGGTGCGGGTTCTGACAAGATCCCACCAGCGCATGTATTCACCGGCCAGTTCACGGCTTCTTTCATCCAGAATGAAGCTGATGCCTTCATCGATATCTGTCATGGCAGGTGTGGCATTGGTGATCCGCTGAACGGCATTGGCATTATCGGCGCTTGACCGGTCGGGATCGTATGCTGCCCGGGCACGGATCACATTCAGATAGGTCCGGGCCTCACCCGGCTTTTCCAGATACATGGCTGCTTCGGCTGCAATCAGATAGGTTTCCGAAAATTTATGGACAATAAACGGACGAACAGACGGATCATTGACAGCCGGCCGGTCGATATCGTCGTACTTGGTCAGTGAAGGATAAATCTTCACGGTTGATTTGGAACCATCGGGAAGTGTGTTGTCATAATACATATCCGGAGTGTAAATATTCATCACTTTCCCCACAGGTCCGTAATCAAAAGTGCCGGGCAGCCATATGGCCGTATCGCCAAGCGAGAAGGAAGGATCGGTGAGCGATTCCTCATCGTTCACCAGCCACACCGTCTGGAATGAAGTATGGTAACGGGTGTCATCATCCCTTTCAGCGAACACCACATCGAGCAGGTAGTTGGTAGGTCTTACCCTGATCCAGGGACGGCCGTATTCAATGGTACGGGCCAGTCCTCCGTAGGTTGTGCACACCTGATAATGGGGCCTGAAAAAGAAACTGCTCCGGTTGTTTTTGTTGTTCTCCTCTGCCGCATCATTATAGAGCGGGTCTGTATTCCGTTCAACCGTAAAAATTACCTCGCTGTTATGTTCATTCCGGGGTTTATGTATATCGGCAAAGTCCTGCAACAATTCAAGACCATATTTGCCTTTGTTGTTGATAAGCTCCATGGCGTTATCGTAGGCGCTCTGGTAATCGGTAGCCTGCCCGGCCGTTTCATGGGTGGCCCTGGCCAGGTACACTTTGGCCAGAAGATGCGTGGCTGCTGCGGCATCAGCCCTTCCCGGCTCCTCGGCTATCGGGGGCAGTACCGATTTGGCATATTCCAGATCCTCAATAATGGTTTCATACACATCGGCAGCAGGGGCTCTGTATGCCTCGGTGGAAGGTTCGGAGATAAAATCCAGGTTCAGTGGACAGTCGCCGTACGACTGAACAATTATAAAATACCAGGTAGCCCGGATGTATCTGGCTTCCGCCATTACCTGGGCTGCTTCGGCTTCCGTCATTCCCGAGCCGGGGGCAAACTTCACCACGGCATTGGTGGTATTGATGGATGTATATCCCCAGTTCCAGGTGTTTCCAAGCAACCCTTCGGTAGACATACCTTCCAGGTACAGGTTGATATTGGCATTTCCGTCAGGACCTTTCTGCCATTCATCCGTACCGGCACAGGTAATGCTCAATGCCCCTTCTCCTCCATAGAAGTACCTCAGGTCGGAATAGGCCGAATAAAGGGCAGCCCACACTCCGTTCTCTGTTTCCAGGTATTTGGCGGTAAGAAGGGATTTCGGTTCTTCCTCCAGATATTTTTCACATGAAAATGCCAGAGTAAGAATTAACAGAAGAACTATGTATCTAATTGTTTTCATGGTACTTCGAATTAAAATGAAACATTCAGGCCGAACAGGATCCTTCGGGTAGGAGGTGTATTGTATCCAACCACAAGGGTTCTGCCGGGCAATCCCAGAGCGGCAATGTCATCCTGGGCCCTGTTGGTGGGTTCCGGATCCACCCCTCCCTTTTTCAGGTAGGGTGAAAACAGGATGAAAGGATCGGCCACGGTAGCATAAGCCCTCAGGGAACCGGAAGGTCCGAGGAAACGGGTGAATTCCTTGCTGAAGGTATACCCCAGGTTTATGCTCCTGATCTTAAGAAAAGAGCCGTCAAAATAACCCAGTACATCCGACCTGGAAGCATCGAAGGCTTCTTCAGGCTTGGGCATGTCGTTGGTGGGATTGTCGGGAGTCCAGTAGTCCACTACAATCTGGTTTCTCCTGCCGTCAAGCCGGTTCAGGTAATTATTGGGCATGTGCAGGGTACTGGCAATCATTCCTCCCACACGGTAATATCCTACCACGCTCAGATCAAACCCTCTGTATTCCCAGGAGGAAGTAAATCCTCCGATGAAATCGGGCTGGGATGATCCAAGCACTCTCCTGTCGGCATCGGTTATCCTGCCGTCGGGCTCATCCCCATCGGGACCGCCTCCTGCAAAGTCGAGCAATTTGATATCACCAGGTTCTCTCCCGTACGATGCTGCCTCAGCTTCTTCACCCAGCTGCCAGATACCGATTTTCACATAATCGTAGATGGCGCTGGAGGGATATCCCACAAACCAGCCATTGCCAACATCCTTTTCAATCGATGGATCCTGCAATGCCACAATTTTTTCCCTGTTCAGGAAAAGGTTGGTGGAAAAATCCCACCGGAAACCCCCGGTGAAAGAGGGGCTGATAATGATACCGTCGAGGGCGATTTCTATCCCGCGGTTTTCGGTTTCTCCCACATTTTCAAGAAACTGGCCCGGCACTCCCTGGGAAGGGGGGAGTGATTTTCCCAGCAGCAGGTCATAGGTTTGCTGCAGGTAAGCATCCACCGATCCGGTGATGCGTCCCCTGAGGAATCCGAAATCCAGTCCGATATTGGAAGTTTTTGTGTATTCCCAGCTGAGGTTTTCATTCGGGAGGTTCGATACAAAATAACCCTTGACGCCCCGGTCGCCAAAATTATAAACAGCGCCCGACAGGCCTCCCAGGGTGCTGTATGGATTAATGGAAGTATTCGATGTCTGTCCATAACCCAGACGCAGCTTCAGGGCAGACAGGAAATCCACATTTTCCATGAATGATTCGTTCCTGATATTCCAGCCGGCGGCCACGGCAGGGTAATAATGCCATTTGTTGCCGGGAGCCAGCCTCGAAGAACCGTCAGCCCTGGCGGTAATGGTCAGAAGGTATTTGTCACTGAAAGCATAATTGATACGCCCCATAAAGGAAACCAGCCTCCAGTCAGAGTAATAGTTGTTGGCGCTCGGAGCCTCTACCGTTTCTGCCAGCGCAAGGTTATGGTATTTTATGTAATCGGCGGCCACATCGGTAGCATCCACCCTGGAACTGGTGGTAATATCCTGCTGAATACTCTGCATCCCGGTAAAATTGATCCGGTGTTTTTCCGCAAAGGTTTTTTCGTAAATCAGCAGGTTCTCAATCGTATACCCCAGGTTATCCGAGTTGTCCACCCGGGCCTGATTCAGGGCTCCCCCCCGGAATACGGTATTACTGCCATAGTAATTGGCATATTTGTTCGAGCTGAAATTAAATCCCGCATTCAGCCTGTATTTGAATCCTTCGAAAAGATCCACTTCGGCATACAGGGTGTTGAAAGAAGTAGCCCTTCTGTTCCTTTCCCCCCAGCGTTCGGTATCCCTGAGGGTCAGCGGATTGTAATAATCTTCCATGGGATACATGGGCTGTTCTTTTACCGTGCCGTCCAGGTTATAGGGCATGCTGAGGGGCGACATGGCCAGGATCTGGAACATCGGGTTGGCCGACTGACCGTCAGTTACTGCATAAGCATTCATCGTGCTGAACCCGATCATGACATGTTCACCGATTTTCTGGTCGATGGCCAGGCGCATATTGGTCCGGTTGAATCCCATTTCCGACAAAATGCCTTCTTCCTGATAATAGCCACCAGTAAATGAATAACGGGTGCGCTCGGTCCCACCGGAAAGATTGAGTTCATGGTTCTGAACCATTCCGTCCCTGTACAGCAGTTCCTGCCAGTCAGTTTCCCGGCCGTTCAGCAAGGAAAAGATTTCATCCGTGGTATAGCTGTTGTTATTTGCCACACTGCGGAGTTTGACAAATCCTTCGGCATCATACACCTCATATTTTCTGGCAACCTGGTTCACACCCACATACCCGTTGTAGGCCACCTTGAATGTGCCGGGCTGCCCGCGCCTGGTTGTGATCAGGATCACCCCGTTCGAACCACGTGACCCGTAAATCACCGTGGCAGAGGCATCCTTTAATATTTCAATGGAAGCAATGTCATCGGTGGCAATGTCACTGAGCCTTCCTCCGAAAGGTATTCCATCCACCACAATGAGCGGATCGTTGGAAGCCGAAAGAGACCTGTTACCACGGATGCGGATCTGCGTATCTCCCCCCGGCCTGCGGCTGAGGTTCACAATTTCCACCCCCGCCGTTTTACCCTGCAGGGCTTTGGTTATGCTTGAAGCCGGGGCATCGCGCAAACGGTCGGCATCCACCGAGGTAATGGATCCGGTAATATCGCTTTTTCTCTGCGTACCGTACCCTACTACCACCACTTCTTCAATACCTGATACAGCTTCCACAAGGATAACATCAATCATCCTCCGGCTTCCCACCGTAATTTCCTGGGAATCATAACCGACAAATGAAAACACCAGAACTGCATCGGGTGAGGTAACAGTAAGGGTATACCGGCCATTCGTATCGCTGATGGTCCCGTTCATGGTACCCTTTTCAACGATATTAACACCCGGCATCGGGTTCCCTTCCTCGTCGGTTACCTCACCTGTAACTGTTAGCTGTTGCTGAATGGCTGATGCAGCTTCTCCTTCCGTTTCTACGCCGTTATGAAACAGGTCATTCCCCGATGAATAAAGAGGAAATGCCGTTATAAACAGCAAAACAGCGCATGAAAGGAAGCATGACACTGATTTTTTAACGTATTTCAGACGGAAAATACGTTCTGTAGTTTCTTTCATCATTGAGGGATAAGGTTAAAGTTAAAGGTTAGGTTAATTAACGCGAAAAACAGAAAAATGACCGTCAGTCTCTCTGAGTCATGGAAAGTCTTTTTCTTTCATAGCCTTTTGATTTTATGCTATTCGAAATTTGCAAAAAGGAAAAATCGTTCGATAACGAAACATAGATCACCCATCTAAAGGATATGACAGAAACACTCAGTTAAAAGTACGAAATATATTTTTATTATGCAACCGATTGCAGTATTTATTTTTTACCGGAAAAATCAAGCCGGTTTGTCAGGAAGGATAATTCGCCCGGTTATTCTTTGTTTATGACTTGATTTTATTGACAGTATGAAAGATTTCCATAAGGAAGAAAATTCGCGCCTGCAGGGTGGCTAAATGAATACAACCGATTGCTAAAAATTTTCTATTTGAAAAATCACGCCGGGATTTCATTCCCGGATGCGGTCATGGCAGAAAAAAAGTACTGGGTGTGCACAAAAAGGCTCCGTAACAACAAACCCAACCTGCTGAATACCAAAGATACCGTAAGAGAATGAAAGGAATTAACCCGGCGATCCCCGGGTATTCCCTATTATAATAATGGTGTCATTTGGTGAAAAAAATGTGCCAGTAGCTGACTGTTTTGGAGACAGCGGCCTGGCATGGAGAATATCAAACAGGTTCGGGCAATAATTTATTCGGCTATCCCTTTTTCCAGTTTTTCCAGTTCCTGGATAAAGGCATCCGGATACCATTCCTTCCTGATCCCCGGCAGAGCCTTCAACGCACTGGAAAAACCATGGTATTTCCCAATGGTATATCTCACAAAACCATCCCGGCAGGGAAAACTCATAATATCCTTCCTGCCCCGTAAAGCAGCGGGATGTGGGGCTTCCTTCAGGGCAAAGATCTGAATGGTATACCAGGGTATCTCATGGATTTTCTCAGGTTTCCCAAAAAAACCTGTATCCGGATCTTCCCCCACTGCCAGTTCCGACAGTTCATGCTGATCCACCACAGTGGCTTCATCAAATCCTTCCTGCCGCAACTTTCCTAGTAATTGAACGGCTTTTTGCTTCTGTGGAAAACTGCCCAGAGTGTAAATGTACCCGTCGGAAACCTGTTGTTCCCGGATGTATTTCAGTTCCTCCATTTCATAGCCGTCAAAATAATCGTCGGGTAGTCTCTCCTTCACTTTCAAAACAATGACGGTATAATTCAGGTCAAGCGGCGGACGGAGATATTCAGGCAGCCCCATTTCCTGTCTGATTTCCTCAAGGGTATCACCCTTCAGTTTTACTTCCACACGACGGAAATAACGGGGGTCGTCGGCCACCGGCATCGGTTTTTCGTCTTTCCTTACCGCTATGATCTCACCAATCCCTTTGGTTAGCAACCGGCTCCTGTCAATTCCTTTATCGAAAAGATACAGTGCCACCGCAGTGGCCCTGCGCTTTGAAAGCACCAGGTTGTAGGCCTGACTGCCCACCGTGTCTGTATGACCAATCAACTCGAACTCCAGGGCAGGATACTCATGCATGATACCGGCCAGCTTTTCCAGGCTCATCCTGGCTTCCCGGTCCAGCTCCCACGAATCGAACCCGAAATAAATGTTATCGATAAGAAGGTATTCCCCACCCGACACGCCCACCGGCGCCAGCCGGGTCGACACCCTCACCTCCCGGCTTCCGACATGCTCAGCTACGGCCAGGTGGTGCTGCTGTATTTCATAGCCTTCCGCTTCATAGATCAGCCGGTATGTACCCGAAGGCAGGCTAACCGAATATTCTCCGGTTTCCGGATCGGGCCGTACGGTCTGTAAAATCTTACCGCTAACCGTATCCACCACACTCACCCGTATCGCACTGCCGGATGTCAGTTTATTATCCTGCAGCCTGACCCTGCCCTTCAGGGTAATTTCAGAAAGGACTTTTATTTCCTCCTCAGCCTCTCCCTGCTGTATTTCCTTTGCCGTTTCTACCGCAGCCGGCTCCTCACCGCCCAGGATGACCCTCGAAACAACCTGCCGCCCCGTTTCTTCGTCCAGACGGGCATAATAGGCAGTGTCGCCTCTTCCTGCCGGGGCCAGGTAAGGGTCATCGTCGGCCGTGCTGACCGGATAGCCCAGGTTCACCGGAAGGCTCCATGTACCGGCGGCTGTTTTCTCGCTGTAAAAATGATCATATCCTCCCATGCTGCCGTGACCCTGGGAAGAGAAAAACAAAATATCTCCTGTAGCTGACATATAAGGAGCATCCTCCATCAGCGGAGAATTGATCACCGGGCCCAGGTTTATGGCCGGCCCCCAGTCCCCGTCTGGCATTCTCTCCGATCGGTACAGATCCAGCTTACCATAACCTCCCTTCCGGTTGCTGGAAAAATACAGCGTATTCCCATCAGGAGAAAGGCAGCCGTTGGCCTCCCAGTATTTTGTATTGATATTCCGGCTGAGTTTCTCCAGGGCAGACCAGTTTCCGTTTTGCAGGTAACTCATATAAAGATCCCCGGCACCTCCCGCATCCCGGTATACGATCAGGATCTTTCCGTCGGCCGACAGGGAACTGGTAATACCATCCCCGCGTGTTCTCAGCTGACCTGTAATATCTTCCGGAGCATTCCACCGTTCATTTTTTCTCACTGTGTAATATATTCTGAATCCATCCGCTTCACGTACCGTAAAGGCCATCGACCGGCCGTCACCCGATACGGCAGGATTGAGTATGACCTGATGGGCATTGATTCTTCTGTCGAGTTTTGTTTCCCGGCAGGGTACAGGATTGTTCACCATCTCCCTGGCGTTGAGGCAGCCGTTGATCTGTTCACGTACATACTCCACATCGTAATAACCCGAAATATCGGCCGTTTCAATAAATGTATTATAGGCCTCAACGGCTTCATCAAACCGGTTGTTCACATGATAGGCCAGGGCCAGGTAAAACCAGGCATCGGGCGGAGCATTTCTTTCATCGTATACCGGTTCATATTCTCTGGAGATGTGCCGAACGGCTTTTTCCAGCCAGGGTATGGCCTTATCCTTTTCGCCCGGCAGATGCAGGTAACATAAACCCGTTTTATACTGAATATGGGCATTCCCCGGGTCCATCCGGTCAAGTTCCAGAAATAGCTTCAGGGCCTCATGCTCCTCATTCAGGTATAAAAGAACCGATTCAGCTTCTCTGAACATTTGACGGAAAACCCGTTTATCCTGTCCCTGAAGCAAAAAAAAGGGCAGAAAGGCAAGAAACAAAAACAGTACAATTCCCCGAATGAATTTCATGCCGGACGGTTTTCCCAAAAATAATAAATATATCCCATTTGTTCCTGTCGGGGGCTGACCCGGCAAACCGGTCACTGGCACGATGACTACCACATATACGGGATCAGCAGGGTATCTGTTTGATACACCTCCGATCCGTCCAGATATTCCTCTGCCACCAGCTTGAGATCCGGATCGAGAAACACCACTATTTTCTTCCCCCCGTATGTGTCCTGAGGCACATATACATCTTCGAGATCCGATTCGAAAATAATTTTCAGCCCGGTCTGGTCATTGTCGGCCCTGACCTTCCCGGAAGCAATCACCCGGGAACCTTCCTTCACCTCGTATTCGATATCGGCCGGCTTCCCGGTAATACCGTATTGTATCCTGCCTGAGAACACAATGTGGTTATTCTGATAATAAGGCCTTTCCCCGAATGAAACCAAACCTTTCCTGAAAGGATCCTCCACATCAAAGATTTTGGAGCAGGAAACGGTAAAAAGGATAAGCAGGAGCCAGCAAGCTACTTTTTTCATGGGCAGTAAGGAATTAATCAGGCAACAAAGCAAGTATGTCGGCAAGGAACCGGTTGAAATCGACCGTTTCAGAGGAATATCCCATGCGGACTACCACCAGGTCGTGCGAGGGAAGGATAAAGATTCGCTGCCCCTTAAAACCGTCTGCAAAGAGCATGTCTTCAGGCACATCGGTAAATTCTCCCGAACGGTTCAGCCAGAACAGTGCCCCGTACTGTCCACCGGAACCTTCTGTCGACCGGCAGGTATACTCCACCCAGCCTTCGGGCAGCAGGGTGTCACCCGCAAACACTCCGTTGTTCAGGTAAAGCAGGCCAAACCGGGCCCAGTCGCGGGTGGTGGCATAAATATAGGAAGAGCCCACAAAGGTACCCGAAGGATCGGTCTCAAATACGGCGCTGCGCATACCGGTGGGATTGAACAGGGCCCTGCGGGGAAAATGGTGATAATCACTGTCGTTATCAAATGTTCTCCTGATCAGGCCGCAAATAATATTGGTGGATCCTGAGGAATAATACCAGTGGGTCCCAGGTTCATGCGCCAGCGGGCTTTCAACGGCAAACGCATACATATCAGGCTCCATGTAAAGCAACTTTGTTACGTGTGAAAGGTCAAAATAATCCTCGTCCCACTCCAGCCCCGAATTCATCCGCATCAGATGGTCGAGGGTAACAGACGATCTTTCGTCGTTTTCCCATTCCGGAATACCGCAAGGGGCATCCGGTTTAATTTTGCCTTCCTTCACCAGTATTCCCACCAGTGCATTGGTCACGCTTTTGGCCATGGACCAGCTCACCAGCCGGGTGGCTTCGGTAACTCCCTCAGTATATTGTTCCGCAACAAGCTGCCCTTTGTATACCACAATAGCCGAAAAGGTTTTTTTCAGATCCTCTCCCGGCCGGTCGAAAATACCGTTAACCACCTCCGCCAGTTTTTCACGATCCAGTCCGGCCGGCACCGTATCCGCGATCCGGTCTCCCAACGGCCAGGGAATAGTATCCGGATTCTCCGGAAGGAATGTCTTGTTTGTCAGCGTCTGGTTTTTCAGGGTTTCCTCATCGCACCCTATCACCAGAACACTTCCCAGTCCCTCCCGGTACACGGCGGTTCTTTTTACCAGCCCCAGCAGCGAACTGGTTACCGACCGGTTTTCCATATCCACCACATTCCGGGCCAGGTTAATGGGGAAAAAATTCAGTTCCTGTTGCTCAATCTGTTCCTGGGTTCTTTCAGAAAGAAATATTCCCGAACACATATTCTTGGCAGCATATCCCGTTATAATGGGCAGGCGAGGCCAGGCATACCATATTCCGACTGCCAGGATAATAGCAAGCAACCAGAAAAGCAGGCTTTTGATCCTTATTTTCATAGGCTTATGGATTTAACAGGTGAATGTACTGTTTTCCTTTTTGAAATCAAACACATTTTTTCCTTCGAAAACCTTTTGTATCTTTCTGCCCGTAAATATTCATAACCACCAATCCGGCAATCATGTATCACAAGGATGCGGCATCCGCTGAACCGGTGTATACCCTCATCACAGGTGCCAGCCAGGGTCTGGGAAAAGCCTTCGCCAGGGAATGTGCCATGCGGAAAATGAACCTGCTGCTGGTATCGCTGCCCGGAGAAGGCCTGCCGGAACTCTGCCGTAATATAAACCGGGAATTCGGGGTGGATGTACAATGCATGGAAACCGACCTTACCAAACCCGACGGACCGTCCCGGGTGTACCACTGGGCCGTCCCCAGGTACCGGGTGAATATGCTGATTAATAACGCAGGCCTGGGCGGAAGCAGAAAATACGACGAATGCAGTATCGATTACATTGACACCATCATCATGCTCAACATCCGGGCTGTGGCCCTGCTCACCAAATTACTGATCGGGGAACTGAAAAACCATTCCCGAAGCTACATTCTGAACATTTCCAGCATTGCCGCATTCAGTCCGGTCCCTTTCAAAACCGTATACCCGGCTTCCAAATCGTTCATTTATTCCTTCTCAAGAGGCCTCCGCGAAGAGCTTCGGGGAACACCGGTGAAAGTGTCGGTGATCCACCCCGGGCCGGTCATGACCAACCCCGAGGTTATCGAAAGAATTCACCGCCAGGGGATGCTGGCCAGGCTCCTCATGCTGCCGGCAGAACGGGTGGCCCATATTGCCCTGACCCGTACGTTCAAAGGGCATACTGTCATTACTCCCGGGTTTTTTAACAAGCTGTATAAATGGATGATGAAAAGCCTGCCGGTGGGACTGAGAATATTCATTGCGTCGAGAACTCTGAGACGGGAGCTTGACGATAAAAGGAAATATGTAAATAAAATAAAGGTTGCCTGAATATTAATGTTTTTGAACGGAATTTCTCCGTTTATAAAAAATTATATAACCCATGGGAAATGTATCACACAGACTGATCATTCTGTCGGGACCATCCTGTGTCGGAAAGAGTCCCCTTGACAAAGCCCTGAAAAGAATATATCCCGGTATCAGGGAAAAGCTTCAGCCCCTGATCCTTTACAACAGTCGCGAACCCAGGCCGGGGGAACAGGACGGTGTGGATTATTATTTTGCTTCACGCGAGTCAATCCAGAACATGGCAGGAGATGACCGTTATGTGGTAATGGATGTAAGAGGGGATCTCCAGGCCCTTGATCTGATAGAGATGGAAAACTTCCTGAAAAAAGGGGATGTATTTTTCGAAGGGAACCCCTTTACGGGAAAGATTCTCCTGACCCACCACAAACTGCAGGACGTAAATAAGCTCAGCATATTCATGTCGCCCCTTTCGGCCGAAGAAATCCGGTATTTCTCCGATCCTGAAACCAATGTTTTCCTGCCGGTGTTACTCACCGACATCATGCGGCGTAAACTGCTGCGGCGCACCCGGAAACAGAAGGGCGAACTTTCGCTGCGTGACCTGGAAAATATTGAAAAACGGGCGGAGAGCACCTACCGTGAATTAAGGGAAGCCCATCATTTTGATTACGTGATCTGCAACCACGACGGGGAAGACAGTGAACACTGGGATGCCTTTTACTACCCAATCGGGGAAGCACGCAAATCACTGGAAACCTTTGTCGCCCTGCTGAAAGGGGAAAAAGCCCCCTGGGCTGAAAAATGGTCTGCAGACACCCTTCCCTGACCGGGCTGATCCCTGCCTCCATAACCGGTTTCACGCACATCAGTCGGTCACGATGCGGGGAATACATTCCGGCAAGCGGGTAAGCAATTCATAGTTCACCTGTTCACTGATCTCCCCGAAAGAAGCCACGGTAATCTCCCTTTCTCCCTGCCTGCCAATGAGGATCACCTCATCTCCCTTTTCTGTCCCCCCGATATGCGTCACATCCACCAGCATCATGTTCATATTCACCATTCCAACCACGGCAGCCCTTTCACCCCGGATCAGAACATGGCCCCGGTTGCTCATCGAGCGGCTGAAGCCCTGGGCATACCCCACCGGAATGGCCGCCACCATCATGTCATTGGTAGCCAGAAAGGAGGTCCCGTAACCAACAAACGAACCTTTGCTGATCCTTTTTACCCCCATTACCCGGCTTTTCCAGGTCAGGATCCGGTGCACCGGATTCTCGTTGGTTTTTTTCTTCACCATGTAATCGATCAGGATCTCCCTTGTGGGAAAGAAACCGTACTGCAGAATCCCGATCCGCACCATATCCATCTGGGTTTCAGGATAGCGAAGGGCCGCTGCCGAACAGGCCGTATGATAGTTTTCCGACTCCAGACCCTCCCGGGCCATCAACCTGACCATCCGGCGAAAGGCTTTCTTCTGATTCTGAATGCGGTGGTAATTGGCAATACTTTCCGCACCGGCGAAATGGGTGCATATCCCGGCAAGTGTCAGTTGGTGACTGGCTTTTTTTATGAGGGGAATGGACTTTCTCAGTTCCCTGGGCTCGAATCCGGTACGGTTCATGCCGGTTTCCAGTTCCAGATGTATCCGGGCCTTTTTCCCCACCCTGCCGGCCGATTCGATGGCATCCTGCAGGGCGCCTGGGTCTGACACGAAGAAATCGATTCTCTGCTGTACCGCCCATTCCATCTCCTGCCGGTCAGTCGCCCCCATGATCATGAAAGAATGGCCCTTTTTCGCCACTTTCTGTGCCTGCCAGGCTTCTCCTGCACTGAACACGGAAAAATGTTCCACCCCACATTCCTCTGCCAGGGGAACATATACCGGGATACCATGCCCGTATGCATTTCCCTTTATTACCGAGGAAAAACGGCAGCCTTCCCGGAGGTAATTTCTGATGAATTCCACATTATTCCGTAAAGCAGTCCGGTTCAGTTCGATAACAGAAGTATTAAACATCAGATCAATCCATGGTTTTTCAAAAGTTCAGTAAAAATACTTATCCCCGTGGTCAGCAGGGCATCGGGAAAATCATAATCGGGATTATGCAGGGCAGGCGTATTCTCCCCTGATCCCAGCCCGAACATGGCCCCTCTGAACCGGCGGGTAAACATGCCGAAATCCTCCCCCCATTTGAAAGGTTCGTCCGGTTCGGTAACAGCCAGTCCTGCCGAACGGGCAGCCCGTGCAATGTGTTCCACCGCGTCTGGATGGTTCAGGGTAGGGAAAAAAGTGTATTTCCATGCGGTTTCTGCGGTCAATCCTTCCTCCTCCGCCTGTTTCTTCACCAGGTGCTGAAATAACCTGGCCGTTTCATCCATCCGCTCCTCGGTCCACGTACGAAGGGTATAATGCACCTCACCATATCCTGCCGAAACCCCGTAAGCCTTTTCACCCAGCCTGGCGTACACGGGTGTAATCACGGTAAAATCGGGATCGGCCGGACGGTTTCTGGTAAATTTACCGGCGGCATGCAGCAACAGGGCCATGGTGGCGGCAGGATTCACTCCATACTCAGGTTCTGCAGCGTGTGATGTTTTCCCCTTCAGGAAAACCAGCAGGCTCTTCGCATAAGCGGTAAAAACGTCCTTTCTGATTACCACCCGGTGCAGGGGAAAGCCCGGAAGGTTATGCAGGGCATAACAGAAATCAGGGGAAAACTCCCTCATCTTTTTATCTTCCAGCATACGCTGAGCCCCTTCCCCGTTTTCTTCCGATGGCTGAAAAACCAGCGCCACCTTGCCTTTCTTCAGGGGATGATCGTCCATCCGGCGGGCCACTCCCGCCAGAATGGCCGAGTGCCCATCGTGCCCGCAGGCATGGGAAATACCCGTGTGAACAGACCGGTATGGCCTGTCAACGGTTTCCTGAATATCCAGGGCATCCATGTCGGCCCGGAAAGCCAGGAACGGACCCGGGATTCCGCTGTCGAAAACCACCAGGAATCCGTAACCTCCCACCCGCGAAACCATTTCGGCCCCGGATACCGGCCTGATAAAATCGATCAGGGCCGCGGCCGTACGTTTTTCATTCCCTGAAACTTCAGGATGGGCATGCAGAAAATGCCTGAGTTCCATCAGTTCTTCAAGAAGGGCTTTGTTTATCAGGCTGCTTTCTTTTCCCATTTCATGGTTTTTTCCACCGTATGAAATAAATGAATTTTTCGGTGGAAACCCAAAAGGACAGGGATTCTTTTCAGCAGCCGTTCAGGTTACTGGTGCCTCAACGCCATAGCAGGATTGGTGCGGGAAGCCTGCCACGAACGGTAACTGATAGTGATCCAGCTTACGATCAGCACCACCAGCAGTGAGATCAGAAAATCAAACACACTGAGCGATATGCGGTAAGAAAAATTATTCAGCCAGTTTCTGAGGAAGTAATAACCCACCGGCCAGGCAATAAGGGTTGCCAGTCCGATCAGTACGGCCACCTCCCGGATAAGCATGACCATGATTACGGTGGGCGAAGCACCGAGCGATTTTCTGATCCCGATCTCTCGGGTACGCTGCTCTGCGGTAAAGGCCGACAACCCGAACAATCCCAGGCTGGCAATGAATATAGCCAGGATGGCAAAGGCCAGGGCCAGATTCCGGGTACGCTGTTCTTCCCGGTACAACCGGTTAAAATCGTCATCCATAAAGAAATACTGCAGGGGCATATTGTGGGAAAATTCTTTCCAGATAGTTTCCAGATCCCGAACCACCCGCTGGTAATCTTCCGCTTTCACGCGCACAGTGAGGTATCCCCAATATGAATCCGGGCCCGCAAAACGAAAAACATGGGGCTGGATGGGTTCATGCAGGGAGGCGAAATGAAAATCTTTCACCACCCCGATCACCTGACTGATTTTTCTTCCCTCGAGGTCGTATGGTTGCTGAAAACGGGTCTGCAAAGGTTCCTCCAGCCCGAATTGCCTCACGGCACTTTCATTGATCACACAGGCAAAACTGTCGGATGGCATTTCTTCTGAGAAAAACCTGCCCTCCGCCAGCTCAAATCCGTATGTTTCGAAATGATACGGATCTACCCAGGCGGTGGTCATCAGTATCATTTCCTCACTGGGCCGGCCAACGATCGTGTACCCGTTGTTGTTGTTCGGATGTCCCGGAACTGCGGTCGAATGGCTGCAGGCCACAACCCCGGGAATTCTGCTTACCTGTTCCCTGAAAACGGGAATCCTCCGTTCCAGGGCATTCATATTCTGCACCACGATCAGGTGTTCCCGGTCAAAACCCAGATCCTTGTTCAGCATATAATGCAGCTGACGGGAAATAACCAGGGTACATAGGATAATGGCCAGTGAAATCACCATCTGTGATATTACCAGCAAACCGCGTAACCTGCCGCTTTTTGCTCCCCTTTTCAGGTTACCTGACAAAACGGCCAGGGGACGGAAAGAAGAAAGGTAGAATGCCGGATAATACCCTGACAACAGTCCCACCAGCAAGGCCAGCAGCACCAGGCCGGGAATGGTATACGGGTTTCCCAGATAGGGCAGTGTCAGATCAATCTGCATCAGCTGATTGAAAAAAGGAATCAGCAATTCAACCAGCACCAGAGCCACCCCCATGGCCAGCAGGCTCATCAGCACCGATTCGGTAAGGAACTGCCACACCAGCAGGCGGCGTGAGGAACCCAGCACCTTGCGTATGCCCACCTCATGGGCTCTCCCGGCCGAACGGGCAGTGGCCAGGTTCATGTAGTTGATGATCGCAATGGCAATGATGAGAATGGCCACCAGGGAGAATATGTAAATGTATTTCCGGTCATTGGAGGGCTTGAATCCTGTAAGGATATCCGGATTCAGGTGGATATCCTTCAGAGGCTGCAGCCTGATTCCGTACCTGCCTCCCGAAGCAAGAAAATCATCAAGGGTAATTCCCATGACCTGTTCGATCTGCGGACCCATATGGCGAACCATCACCTCACTGATCTTTTCCTGCACCACTTCGGCAGAAGCCCCTTCCGCCAGCAGCACATAGGCGGGAAAGCTGTTGCTGAACCAGTCGGTATTGTTGGCCCGGCTGCTGGTGACAAATGACGCCAGGGCATTGAAAGTAAAATGGCTGTTTTCAGGAACATCCTCACAGAGACCAGTTACTTCATAAGGAATGGTATCTGTGCCCACGTAGATCAGTCTTCCCACTGGATCCTCCTCCCCGAAATATTTACGGGCTCCGCTCTGTGTTAACACCAGTTTGCGGGGAGCATCCAGCACATCGTCAATGTTACCCCGCAGCAAAGGGATAGAAAATATGTGAAAGAACGTGCTGTCGGCCAGAAGAAAATCTTCTTCCACATAGCTGCGATCGTCAATCCTGAGCACCACACTCCAGTGATCCATCCGAACGGCATCCACAATCTCAGGTATCTCCTCGCGAAAAGTGGGGGCCATGGGAGCCGATGTAAACGAACCCATCACTTCCTGCTCACCAATCTTGCCATCCAGCACCAGGTTGTAGATCCTGTCGCCTTTCTCGTGAAACCTGTCATAGCTCAGTTCATGCAATACAAAAAGACCGATCAGGATAAAACTGGTAATACCAACAGCCAGTCCAAGAATATTAATGAAAACATAGGCTTTCTGCCTGATCATGTGCCGGACTCCGAGCCGGAAGAATTTCTCGATCATATCCTCAAACCATTTATACGGTAAGACGGGATAAATACCTCATTTGTTACAAAACTTCAGATAGCCATGTATTCCTTTACGGAACAGGGTCAATACTGTCTCCGCTGGCAAAATTACACCTGTTCAGCATGATACGCAAATACTTCCCCAAAGGAAAAAAGCCTGTTCACCGGAGTTCCATAACAGTGTATAATTTTAGGTTACAATAATTTATAATTGAAAAGAAAAGCCGTACCTTTGTGGTATGTTATATAACAATCATGCTTAAAATCAACAAATTTACCCTGCGGGAACTGGTGGTGGAAAGTGCCGGACAGTTCGGATCCCATCCCTTTGTTTCCTTTATCGGAGAAGAACCCGTTTCCTATTCGGGGATGATTCCTGTAATCCGCCATTTGCAGGAAGATTTCCGGAGAATGGGCGTACATAAGGGTGACCGTGTGGCCCTGCTGGGACCGAATATGCCCCGGTGGGCCGTGGTTTACCTGGCGGTTGTTTCCATGGGCGCGGTGGTGGTTCCCATCATGCCCGAGTTTACTCCGGGTGAAATCGCCCAGGTACTGGATCATTCGGAGTCGAATGTACTGATTGCCAGCCAGAAGCAGCTGGACCGCCTGATTGCAAATGAACTTTCCCTTCCGGAACACCGCTTGCTGCTGGAGGAAGTGGATACCACCCCCGTCAGGGAAGGGAAAAAAGAACCGGAAGGCCAGGCTTTGCTGCCGGCCGAAGTGGAGGAAGACGACCTGGCTGCCATCATCTATACCTCGGGCACAACGGGTAATTCAAAGGGGGTTATGCTGACCCACCGGAACATTGTTTTCGATGCCATCCGGGGTTATGATATCCAGCCGGTGAGTACGGATGACAGGTTTTTGTCCATCCTGCCCCTGGCCCATACCTATGAAAATACACTGGGCCTGATCCTTCCCATCCTGGGAGGAGCCAGAGTATATTATCTTGACAAGCCCCCCACCGCCAGCGTGCTGGTTCCTGCCATGAAAGCTGTAAGGCCTACCTGCATGCTCAGCGTGCCCCTGGTCATTGAAAAAATCTACCGGAACAGTGTGGTACCCTCGCTCACAAAAAACGGTGTGATGCGAACCCTGTATCAAACCGCCTTTTTCCGGAAGATACTCCATTACCTGGCCGGCAAAAAGCTGTACAAAACCTTTGGAGGAAAGCTGGTATTTTTCGGCATCGGGGGTTCGAAGCTGGACGGAACCGTGGAACGTTTCCTGCGGGAGGCCCGCTTTCCTTATGCCATCGGATACGGTCTTACGGAAACCGCCCCCCTGGTGGCCGGAGGTATCGGGCGGAAGATAGCCTGGCAATCTACCGGCCCCGTTATACGCGACGTGGAAGTCAAACTGGAGGAATCCCGACCCGGAAGCGGGCAGGGAGAAATTCTGGTCAGAGGCGACAACGTGATGAAAGGCTATTACAGGCGTCCCGACCTTACCGAACAGGTCATGACATCCGACGGGTGGTTCCGTACCGGTGATCTGGGATCGTTCGACCGGAAAGGGAATCTTCACATCAACGGCCGGATCAAAAACATGATCCTGGGCGCCAACGGAAAGAATATCATGCCCGAAGACATTGAATCGGTGATCAATTCGTACAAAAATGTGCTGGAATCACTGGTTATCAAACAGAAAGGCAAACTGGTTGCCCTGGTGCACCTGAACCGGGATGAGATAGAAAAACGGGTACAGGACCTGATGTCCGATGCCAGACAAAGCGGAAAAGAAGCCTGCAGATCGGTAGAAGAATACATTGATCATCACATGAAAGAGCTGCAGGAGTACGTCAATGCCCGGGTGAGTAAGTTTGCCCGTCTTCAAATGGTGGTGTACCATCCCCAGCCCTTTGAAAAAACCGCCACCCATAAGATCAAGAGGTACCTGTACTCCCGAACACCCTAAGGACTGCCATTGGTTCCTGTCATCCTTCAGATGAATCAGGCATTGTGCAGAATGGCTGATATGGCCATCTTGCCAGGATGCCGCATGGGGCTGTCCCAAAAATAATCCCGATTACAAAAAATCCTTGTCCGACCGCCGGCAGATGAAATGGCATCCGGAAAATATTTCTGTATGTGGAAACGGGCGCTACGTCCTCACATTCACAAGTCTTTATCAAAAGATTTAATTTAATACAGCTATTCATTCAATTACAGAAAGAAAGCCATCACCTGTCAGGTGAAATAAAAATTCGCTATTGCCTCTTACTTTTTGATAGTTACATCCCACCGGCCATTTTATCGCTCCGTTCCCTAAACGAAGCGACATTCTTTTTTGAGGGCAAAAAAGAATGCAAAAAACCCTTTGTCTGCTAATGCTTTTTAGGTAGTCCGGAGAAAAGATATCCTTTTTCATAGTGCAACTTACGATATGTTGCACTAAATTCTTGAATTCAATCTTGAACTCAAGCTACGTAGTTTTCTACGTAGTTGTCTACGTAGTTTATTGTCATTATTCATTTATTTAACTGATTGTTGTGAAATGTAGTATGATTATATTATGATTTATCTCTGTTCGGATTTTTTCCGGACAGTGCCCGGTTCATTCCCTTTGATCAACCTTTCTGCTCCACAACATGTAAAATATTATTTCCGCATAAGGAATATGTTTATTATTTTTGTCCTATTAATTTTATAGGATATATAGTATATAATAATGAATAAACCAAACACAAAACATTCATGATCACTCAAAAAATAAAAATATGGTCCCGGTTGGCCGGAACGGCCCTGCTGACCCTTCTGCTGGCTACCGGTCCAGGCCTGGCAGGAGAAACCTATAACATGGTGAAGAGCAACAGCCGGGTCATCCTGCACGGGACCTCCTCATTGCACGACTGGGAAATGCAGCTGGAGTCTATGCTCTGTACCCTCTCCTTCGAGGAGGAAGGCAACCGGATCACCGGCATCGAATCGATCCGTTTTACCGGAAATGCCGCCAGCCTGGCCAGCGACCGCAAACTGATGGATAAGAAAGCCCATGAAGCCCTCCGTACCGATGAACATTCCGAGATCGTGTTCAGCTATCTTTCACAGGCCGAATTTTCCCCCAACGGCAACAGTTTCAAGGGAACTGTCATCGGCCAGCTCACCCTGGCCGGAAATACCCGGAATGTATCGGTCCCATTTCAGGGAAGCTTCCTGGAGAACGGACAGATCCGAGTGGAAGGAGAAGTATCACTGAATATGACCGATTTTGGAGTGGATCCTCCAACCGCCCTGATGGGAACCCTGAAAACCGGCGATACCGTGCGGGTGGAATTCACTTTCTTTTTCGAAAGGGGAAATCAGGAAATCTCCGCTTCCAAAGAATAACCTGTTAAACATTTCAAACAAACCTGCTATTCTCATACTATGAAAAAACTGCTTACCCTTCTGGCAATCTCGGGCATGGCCCTGAATTTGCCTGCCCAGACATTTGAAACGGATAAGATCACCGGAGATGATTTTGAAAAAGTACGCGTACAGATCGGGGCCGATTTCGCCCTCCAGTACCAGTCGCTGGAGCATTATTCCGATTCCCTGGAGCTGATCCCCCTGGGAAAAGGGATCAACCTGCCAACAGCCAACCTGGTGGTAAAAGCCGACCTGGCGCCGGGAATCCGGGTAAACCTTACCACTTATCTGTCTTCCAGGCATCATGTGGAGGCCTGGGTAAAGGGCGGCTACCTGCTGATCGATGCCCTGCCTTTCCTGCATTCGGATTTTCTGGACCGGATTATGGAATCCACCACCGTCAAAGTGGGCGTGATGGAGCTGAATTTCGGCGATGCTCATTTCCGCCGGTCGGATAACGGACGGATCATAAACAATCCGTTTGTCGGAAACTACATCATGGAATCCTTCACCACGGCCCCGGCAGCAGAGATCCTTTTCCGCCGCAGTGGTATCCTGCTGATGGCCGGACTGAACAGCGGATCACTGAAACCGGCCCTTTCAGGTTACCATGCCGGATCGGGCACCTATACCGCATACAACCTGCACGAAGAACTGGCTTTTCACTGGAAAGCGGGTTACGACGGCGAATTCGGGAACACATGGAGACTCCGTGCCACCCTGTCGGGATTTCATAATGCCCGTCACCACTTCGGTTCCCTTTACAACGGCGACCGTACCGGATCCAGATATTACCTGGTGATGAAACCGCAAACCGGCAATGCTTCCGATGTGGACCCCGCCAGCAGCCACATGACAGGTAACTGGGGGCCGGGATTTACCGATAAGAACCATTCACTGATGGCCAATCTGTTCGTAAAAGCGGGCGGACTGAAAGTATTCGCCACATGGGAAAACACGCGGGGAACCACCGCTTTCGGAGCTGCCGATTACGGATTTACGCAATGGGCAGCAGAAGGACTGTATTATTTCGGAAAGGAAAAACAGTTTTACGGCGGGGTACGCTACAATACGGCAGCCAATCTGAACGATGAAAAAGTAACCAGGTTTCAGGCTGTTGCCGGATGGAAACTGACAGAAAACATCATCACCCGGCTGGAATATGTTAACCAGCAGTACCGCGACTTTGTCACCTACCGGATGGCCGATGCCGGATTCCGGGGACTGATGTTCGAGGCAGGCATTTCTTTCTGAAGCGGTTTCATTCACATAAAAAGCCGGCCGGACCAGCGAAACGCAGTGTCCGGCCGCTTTATTCCACGTTTTCTCCTTCGATTGTGTCCTCCGGCAGGAAAAGTCTATCGAATTCTTTGTAATTTTCGTTCACGTAAAACCAAATCGTCTGTTTTGAAATTCTCAACCAAAACCAGGTACGGTATACGTACCATGATGGAAATTGCCCGCCACACCGGCCATGAGGGCATATACCAGAAGGACATTGCCGAAAAGCAGAATCTTTCTGTCAAGTACCTCGACCACATTATCCATGCCCTGAAAGTAGCCGGACTCATCACCCCGGTCAGGGGCAGGAAAAGCGGTTATATCCTTACCCGCCCCCCTTCAGAGATCAGTATGCTCGATATCCACCTGGCCTTTGATCCGGGTATCCATGTAATTGATTGCCTGTCGGAGCATGTGCACTGTAACAAAAACGGGCATTGCGCGGCACAGGGTTTCTGGGAAAGCCTCAACCACCTGGTCATCGATCATTTTTCAACCACCTCACTGGAAGATCTGGTGCATGAACAACAAAAAATGGACGGTCATTAGCAGAGGGCAATCCGGCCCCCGGAGCGTTCCCTTTTCAATGAACCGGTAATATTATCCACCTGAAAGCCATCAGAAAATTTTATATCCCTGTAAAATTTTTTATCTTGCATTCTCCAACTATAACATCTAACCACTATGAGCAACGGTAGCTTCAATTTCAACAATCTGATCAAGGAATCGAAGGATTCATTGTTTAACCCCAAAGCCTATTTTGCCTCCATGAAAACAGAGGGTGGCCTGGGAGAACCTATTCTCAAAGCGCTGGTTTACGGGGTTATTGCCGGTATTTTTGCCCTGCTGTGGGGCCTCCTGAAGGTAGGAGCGGTTACCGGAGGCCTGTTCGGCAGTGCTGTGGGAGTGATGGCCTTTATCTGGGCCATTATCGGCGCTATTATCGGTTTGTTCATCGGCGCCATCATTGTACTGGTACTTTCGGCCATTTGCGGAGGAAAAACCGATTTTGAGCCCAGCATGCGGGTAACGGCTTCGTTGATGGTCCTGATGCCTATCAGCGCTTTCTTTGGATTTGCCTCGGGAATCAGTTCGGTACTGGGTGCGGTGATCACATTGATCATCAACCTGTACGGGATCTGGATGCTGTACCATGCCCTGGTTCAATCATTGAAGGCCAAGGAAAGCACCACCAAAGTAATAGGCATCGTACTGGTGGTTATTGCCGCCATCATGCTGATCATCGGCCTGACAGCCAGAAGAGCTGCCGATCGGTACATGGACCGCTGGGGAACCGATATCGAATCCCTAGAGAAGGACCTTAAACAATCCCTGGAGGAATTGGAAGATTCTGGCAACGATTAGGAGGAGAAAAGAGAGGCAGCAAATACAGCCTCTTTTTGTTACAGGTATTTTACATATACCACCTTGTCATCCCCCGGAGCATAAAAGTCTTCAAAACGGGCTTTTATGCGATACCCGTTTTTCTCATAAAACAAACGGGTAGGAAGGTATTGTACTCTTGACGAGGTTTCCGCATATATACCCCTGCCTCCGGCCTGGCTCACGGCTTGTTCGGTTTTCACCAGCAGGATGCTGCCAATCCCCTGCTTCATATGCGCAGGATGGGTCACGATCCAGTACAGATCGTAGCTGTGAAGCGTACAGGGAATAAGGCCATAGCAACAGTATGCCACCGTTTCACCGTCTTTCCCGACAAAAATAAATTCATACCCGCTTTTTCTGCCTTTTTCAAGTCTTTCCCTGACCAGTTCCACGGCGACCGCCGTTTCATCTTCCCGGAAAAATCCGGTAGCCTTTACCATTTCTTCCACCCGCTCCGGATCACCGGCCACCGGGTCTGTACGGAATACCAGATCGTTTGTGTTCATACAGTAAGATCGTTTAGAATTCTCAGGATCATTTCTCTGTACCCAATGCCGGCATGCAGGCAGGCAGCCGGGAATCCCGCATCAGGGGATATACATGGATTAGCATTGACCTCTATCACGCAGGGATTGCCCTCCGCATCGGTTCTGAAATCCACCCGGATGTATCCCCTGGCTTCAAACAAATGCCAGCATTGCAGGCTGATTCTTTCCATTTCCCGGACCAGCACCCTGTCGGTTTCTGCCATTTCAAAACGGCGAACCGTATGGCGGTATTCAAAACTGTTTTCCTCCCATTTGGCTGCATAGCCCAGAATGCGGGGCTTGTCAGCCGGATAATCCAGATACTGCATTTCTGCCGCTGGCAATACCTGCGGTCCTTCCGGACCCGCTATCACCGAGAGGTTGAATTCCCTTCCCGGAAGATACTCTTCCAGGAAATAAGCTGGAGTTGTCGACCCGCTCAGGATTTCCCGGGTTAGTTCCCCAGCCTGTACCAGGGAAGCATCGTGGATACCGGCCGATCCATCCTCTGAAACCGGCTTCATGATATACCTTTTCCCCTTTTCGGGAAAGGTATCCGCCGGAAGGCTTATCCAGTCGGGAGTATGTATCCCGTGCTGCCGCATGATCCTCTTCGCCCGCACTTTATGGGTGGTAAGGTACAACCCGTAGGAACCGCTTCCCGTAAAGGGGATGTACCGGACCTCCAGCAGGGCCGGCACCAGATGTAACAGAGCTCCCCTGCCGGCCAGTGATTCCACCAGGTTGAAAACCAGATCGGGAGGATCTTTCTGCAGCAGGGAATCCAGTGCTTCCAGATTCAGTGACACAGAAAACCGTTTTACCTCCGCATCCATTTCACGCAGTACATTTTCCACCGCACCAGCCTGCATCAGTACATCCTGCACATCGGGGGAAGCTTCCTTACCGGGGTCATTGACCAGAATCAGCACTTTTTTCACAGGCAGTTGTTTTGACTTTTTTCAGGGCCGATTCCATGATCATGGTCATCAGGGTGTGGTAATCAATTCCGTTCAGCCGGGCCAGAATAGGCAGGTCGGAATGGGTAGGATGTATCCCCGCCAGCGGGTTCACTTCCAGGAAGTGAGGGATCCCCTGCCGATCGAAACGGATATCTACCCTTCCCCCATCTTCCCCTCCAATCGCCAGCCATACTTTCAGTACCACCTCCTTCACGATTTTTTCCTCTTCCGGATCAGGCAGGGTGTATCTCACCCTTTTTTCCCATTCTTCCTTGTTGGCATAGGAATACACCCCTTTTTCCGCATGCCTGTTCAGCACGATCTCCATCACCCCGATGCACCGGGCATCAACGCCTGTCCCTACTATTCCGGCGGTAAATTCCCTTCCCTCGAGATAGGTTTCCACCAGCACGGGCTGTCGGAACCGTTCAAGCAATCCGGTACATACCTGTTTCAGCTGCCGGGGAGACCTGATCACCGAGCTTCCGCTGATGCCCTTGCCGGTACCTTCTGCCAGGGGTTTCGCAAACAGGGGATAAGGCAGGGAAATCAGGGCGATATCCTCAGGCTTGCGAACAATAAAATGATCGGGGGTGGCCACACCTGCCTCCCGAACCACCAGTTTGGCCAGGGCTTTGTCGAGGGTAAGGGCCATCACCAGGGGGCCCGAGAACACATACGGGATCAGGTAATGATCGAGCAGGGCCGGAACCAGGGCTTCCCGGCCGCTCCCGTACAATCCTTCAGCAATATTGAATACCAGGTCCCACCGATGGCCGGCGGCCAGGCGGTTTACCAGGTTCCGGGCGTGGCCGATCCGGTCTGTTTCAAAGCCCATTCTGCGGAGCGCACCGTCAATGGCTTCGATGGTTTCTATTCCGTCGAACTCGGCCGTTTCTTCCCGGGTATATCCCATGGCCAGGTATTCTTCCCTCAGATCATAGGTCATTCCGATCTTCATTTTTCTTTCTGATATAAAGTGTTCATCAATCCGTTAAAAAAAGCCCTGGCGTTCTGTCCCAGGATCCGGTTTTTGTATCCCCCTTCCTGCACCAGCAGCAGGGGAATACGCATGCTTCCGATCATCTCGCCGTTCTTTTGAAAATCACCGGCGCGCAGGCTCCAGGTTCCGGTGGGATCCCCCTGTGCCGTATCGAGACCGAGAAGCACTACAAGAAAAGAGGGTTTGAACAACCTGATCCTGCGCAAAGCCTTTGCCAGGATGTTCCGGTATTCTTCGCCGCCGGTTGTTTCTTTCAGGGGGAAATTTATGTTGGTTCCCACGGCAGAACCTTCCCCCCTTTCGTCGGCATACCCGCTGAAATAAGGATAGGCAAAGGACGGATGACCGTGTATGGAAACGGTCAGCACATCGGGACGGGCATAAAAAATATCCTGTTGTCCATTCCCGTGGTGGTAATCTATATCGAGCATGGCCACCCGGCCGTACCGGCTGAGATAATGAGCGGCCACGGCTCCGGAATTGAAATAGCAGAATCCTCCGAACACTTTCCGTTCGGCATGATGACCGGGGGGTCTGACCAGGGCATACACGGCTTTTTCTCCTCCCAGAATGTGCACGGCTCCGGTTAGGGCGCAGTCTACCGCCCTGCGGGCAGCCAGGTAAGCATTTTTATTCAGGGGCGTAAATGTATCCATGCAGTAATAACCAGCCCGCACCGAATCGTCGGCAGGGGGCCTGGCAGCATTCCGGATGGGAAAAACATAGGGATAGACCGATTTCCCGGCCGGCAGTTGTTCGCAGATCCTTTTGAAGTACTTCACATACCCCGCATCATGCACCTCGAGGATGTGTCTTTCAGAAAATCTTTCCGCAGGCACTTCCCTGAAACAACCCGATGCCATCAGTTCCCGGTAGATAGAAGCTATCCTCACCGGTGATTCGACATATCCTCTCTCGTGCACATGATGTATGGCATGCCGGTCGTTCACAATCATTCTTATGACGGGTGCCCCGGGGACGGAAGGGATGGGTTCTTTTTTCCTTATATATCGGGGAGGCCTCAGCACCACAGGGTCATCGGTCACGGAATTGACCACCTCGCGGATATATTCCTCCGGGCAGTAATCGGGGTATTTGCGTTCCAGCAGGGCCCGGATGATCCTGCAGGCACGGTCACTGCTCATGGTCCCTTCTTTTCCCAGAAAATCACATACAAGATATGGAGCGCATGAATCGGACGGATTGACCGGGGTTTCATACCGGGTATTCAACAGGGGGAATGCTCCGAAACGTTCATAAAAGCGAAGGCGGGCCCTGTTCTGTTCCAGACCCTGTGGGTCGGTGCACAGGGCCGGGTCATCGGGGAGGCATTCAAAAAACAATCCCGTAGCCCCCAGGTCAAGGGCTTCATTCCTTGCCCGTTCGTAAAGGGAACTGCCTATTCCTCCTGCAATCACATCTTTCCGTGTGGCAATATAATCGAGATAACAGAATTTCAGGTCGGAAGCATACATGAGCAGGGCAAATCCCAGTACTCTGCCCGAACGGTTTTCAGCCACCAGCAGGGTGGTACGGAACCGGTATTTGAGCGGGTTTTTGAGCTGCTCGGGAATTTCCAGGATTTTTTTCTCGTCCACATCGGGGAAATGACTCCTGAGAATATCCAGCACCTGCAGAACAGCATCTCTGTCGGCCGGCATGATATCATCGCCGATCCTTCTGATCACGAACATAGTGTAGAGGTCAGGATTATTATCAGGAACAGCTTAAGTTGAGTGTTCCCCTGTAGCGGGTTCAGGATACAGGTACACTTTCCCCCGGTAATTCACCAGGAGGTAACCCTTTTCGTTCCTGCCCACCACGTATTCCGGAAGCAGGGGGATTTTTCCCCCGCCTCCGGGAGCGTCTACCACAAAATGCGGCACCGCATAACCGGAAGTAAATCCCCTGAGTCCCCGGATGATATCCAGTCCTTTTGATACCGGAGTTCGAAAATGCGAGGACCCCGGGATTGGATCACACTGGTAAATGTAGTAGGGTTTTACCCGTATTTTCAGCAGCCCCTGCATCAGTTTCCTGAAAATCTCCACCTCATCGTTGATCCCCTTCAGCAAAACGGTCTGGCTTCCCAGGGGAATACCTGCATCGGCCAGGATGTTACAGGCATGAGCGGTTTCCGGTGTCAGTTCGTCGGGGTGTGTGAAATGGATGCTCATATACAGCGGATGATATTTCTTCATCATCCTGACCAGAGCGGGGGTAATACGCTGGGGCATTACCACAGGTACTTTCGAGCCTATTCTGATAATCTCCACATGTGGAATGGCATGTAATTTCATCAGCAGGTATTCAAGTCGGGCATCGGACAGGGTCAAAGGATCGCCCCCGGAAAGGAGCACATCCCGCACTTCCGGATGCCGACGGATGTACTCAATGGCTTTGTCCCACTGGATAATGCCTGCATGCACCTTATCCTTTTTTGAAACCAGGTGGCTCCGGGTACAGTAACGGCAATAGGCCGAGCAAAAGCCGGTGGTCAGGAACAGAACCCGGTCGGGGTAACGGTGCACCAACTGGGGCAGTGGACTCTGGTTCTCCTCGCCCAGAGGGTCGGATTGCTCTTCGGGCGCCGCATGCAGTTCCCGCATATCAGGGACCATGGTGCGTCGTAGGGCGGAAGTAGGATCCCCCGTTTCAAGAACACCGGCAAAATAAGGCGTAATGCGCAGGGGCAATTTGCGTTTCTCGCGTGTACACAGCAATTCCTCTTCCGTCAGATCCAGCACGGAGGAGAGCTGGTCGAAGGTGGTAAAGGAATGCTTCAGTTGCCAGTGCCAGTCGTTCCATTCCTGTAGGGAGGCATCAGGAAAATGCCGGGCCATGAAGGCAAGGCTTCTGTCACTGACAGGGAGGTTGTTTTTTATCCTTGGGAGGGTGACCGCTTTACGTACACGAGGGCGGGTCAAAACCACTTTACCTGGAGGCTCTGTCTCCACGTCCTCATCAGGTCGCTGAGACAGCATCATTTTATTCAGGGGTTTCATGTTTTTTTTGAGAACATCTCACTCAAAAAAAGTACTATGTTATTGTTATACAAATAATTGCAGAAACAACGCTATTTACTGTCTGAAAGCACAATATTAAATAATTTTTAAATCCAAAATACGGTGTACGATTTTTTTTTCAGGGGCAGACAATATATTTTTCCAGCGCTGCTTTAAGCAACCGGAACAAAAACTTCCGGATTCAACGGCATATATTTTTCGAATGAACACAAAAGAGTATAGTAATGATAATTTTTACATAATATATTTTGCATCCAGCAAAAACAATATTAAATTTGCACCCTGAACATTGCGGGGTGGAGCAGTGGTAGCTCGTTGGGCTCATAACCCAAAGGTCGTTGGTTCGAATCCAGCCCCCGCTACCAGGAAAAAGCCTGATACGCCGAAAGGCGTATCGGGCTTTTCCCTTTCAGGACCGTTGGAAGCTTGCTTCCATAAGGGACTGAAAGGGAAAAGACCAGTTGGAGCGTAGCGACAACAGGCTTTTTCCTGGTAAGCTCTCCTATAATGGATCACGCTTTGCGTAATCCAGCCTTCCGGATTGACCCCGGGAAGTTGAAAAACACCCCACTGCAACGACAACAGGCTTTTTCCTGGTAAGCTCTCCTATAATGGATCACGCTTTGCGTAATCCAGCCTTCCGGATTGACCCCGGGAAGTTGAAAAACACCCCACTGCAACGACAACAGGCTTTCCCCTGGTGAGCTCTCCTATAATGGATCACGCTTTGCGTAATCCAGCCTTCCGGATTGACCCCGGGAAGTTGAAAAACACCCCACTGCAACGACAACAGGCTTT